>WNFO01003631.1_pt1 | contig 14578 bp, 18 predicted proteins | sample 5400251 | NCBI WGS metagenome assembly WNFO01 (sample SAMN13153354, study PRJNA577476) | soil metagenome | isolation source: 100 cm saprolite under Madrone tree | place: USA:California | collected 2016-06-14 | reverse complement strand
CACTCAATCATACTCGCACACGAGGAGGGAAATAGGGTGTATAAAAGATATACCAGTTGGCGTACTTGGTAGTGTTGAGGTTACGTGTGTGTGCGTACGTAGGTCAGGTCCGAGGCCAGCGCCAGGTTACCACGGAACATGACCAGCGCGCACTTGTTCTCCATCCTAGCCGAGCCGCACTTTGCGTAGACGACACTCGTCTCTGCAAGTAAGCCATTCCCAGTAGTTTAGGTTCAGGAAGCCCGCCGTTAGGTGATGGGCTTCCCATTTCGATCAACCCGAGTACGCCAAACAAAAAACCGCGTAATCCGCCTAGAATCCGACTCGGATCCTATAGGCGGAAAGTAGCGGGCCGGGTGGTAGTGGACTTGGTATAACTCCCCGAACCCCAAAAAACCAACGATCGATTTCTCAAAGTCGAGATACTCCCAAAAAATGACCGGCACACCTATTCTCCCTTCCGTGTCGGAGATCTATGCGTCTAGGGACACCTCTCGGGACGGTCCCTTGGCGCGGGCTTTCGTTACACTCTTTGAACCGTCACCTGCTCTCTTCGAGAACCTCGTGCCCTCCGTTATTGCTACCATCGCAGATCCGGAGAGTCACATTCCCCGGCGTACCTTCAATGGCCTCATAGATATCGGAATAAGGGAACTCAACGACTGGCCGCATAGTCAACAGGCGAGCTTCCTCGGAGGACATCCACGAATTGGGGAGATCAAGGGGCTATCTGCCCTTAGCGCAAGCGAGCAAGCCGCCCACGCGACACGTCCAGAGGTACTAGCACGCCTCTTGGAACTCAACGAAGAGTACGAGCGCAGATACCCGGGACTGCGATACATCACCTTTGTCAATGGCCGGAGCAGAAAAATGATAATGGAGGAGATGGAGGAAAAGCTCGGGATAGGTGACGGGTGGGAAAAAGGGGACAGCAAGAAGGTCCACCCGCTTGGGAGTGAGGCATGGGTATCGGAGGTGAGGAGGGCGCTGAGGGATATTGGGAAAATAGCCAAAAGTCGATTGGAGGCTTTGACGGTGGACGGAGACGAGGAGGTAGCCGACTAAATGATGGTCCGAGTATTCGAAGTGAGGACTGGACTGTGGTGGTGGGAAGTGGCGACGGTCGTGGTGTGTCTTGGCGAGTATGATGTACGTTATCAGAGTCTGACAAGAATGGAAGGAGACAAAGAGAGCACAACAGAGCTCGGTTGGCACATGTGCTCCGGTGCCGAACAAGGGCCACGGCACAACGTATATCAGATGGTCACGAGGGCCCCCCACTGGTGGCTGTTCCTGGCAATGTACATACCGTGCCTGATAGATTCTCCCAGACTCTGTCTTTATAGCTGCAGGACTCCCATCGGTAAAAATGGGCCTCGCTTCTCTCCCTCGCGAACCGGTCTTTGGGCGGATCACTCTGTTCTTCTCTCCCTTTGCGTCCACTGCTTGGCCACTAGCGACCAGCGATGTCCAACATCCGATCCGAACCTTACGTCGTCGACGATGAAAAATCCTCGATTGACTCGGCCCCACCGCCTCTCCCTAATGATGATCGAATAATCGCTCGGCCGCCGATCGATTATTCCTCCTTCGATGCCTTCTATCAGAGCACGTGGCGCCGTTTCCTCAGTCTTTGGACGAGGCGTTTCGTTCTCTCTCTGCTGGCCGGTCAAGTCGTCTCGCTCTGCATCACCTGCACGAACGTCACCACCGAGGAGCTCACAACCGGGAACTGGCAGTTGCCCACAACCCAGACCTTCTTCCTGTACCAAACTTTCTACTTCATCGACTCTCATCCTGACAGGTTCTTTTCTCCAGATACTTCACCATTTGCTCCGTTTACACACCCTACACGATCTACCGGTGTATGCTTTCCACCTCTTTGAATATCGGGGCTTTCTCACCCCATGCCGATAGATGGTTTCAAGGGCTGGTTCAAGCTGATTTACAAAGATGGGTGGAAGTGTATGTTCTTATGGTCTCTTTGTTGCGCTGGAGAGGATCGCTGACATTCTATGCAGACATCATCTTGGCTACATGTGACGTCGAGGGTAACTTTTTGGTCGTAAAAGTCAGCCCACGTGCTAGAACTCTTATTTTCTCTCGGATCACTTAAACATCACAGGCTTATCAATATACAAACCTCCTCTCGTGTATGCTCCTCGACGCGTGAGTTCTTGCCTCCGCAGAGGCCCCATAAATCGTCTGCTCACCCTCACCTAGATGGGCAATACCTATATGCATGTTCTTTTTGTACGTTTACCTGCGCACACGCTTCCACTGGACGCAAATTCTCGTACGTTTCTCCCGGCATTTTAGAAATACCGCCCTCACCGGCTCTGCAGGGGGCTCTGATCTGTGTGCTCGGATTGGGCCTTCTCGTGGGTGCCGATCAGCTCACGAATAAAGACTGGGCAGCGGTGGACAAGGGAAAGGGCGACGCCTTCATGATCCTCGGCGCGACGCTATACGGTTTCAGTGCGTCTTGAACTAGAGAGCTACACTGACGTTGGCTGACGAAATGTGTCGTAGCGAACGCGACTGAGGAATTCTTTGTGCGTCGTAGGCCACTCTACGAAGTCGTGGGCCAGCTTGGCATGTGGGGCGTAATTATCAATGGTGTTCAAGCTTCTATCATCGAACATCACAAAATGAAGGAAGTTACGTGGAGCGGTCGCAACAGTGTGTAATTCTAACTCCTGTATCGAATTTCACACTCACGCTAGGATTCATAGTCGGGCTCTTGATTGCTTACACAACTGGTATGGATATCCTGACTACTTTGTCCGCAAACGTTCACCAGCACCCACTGGCATAGCGATGTTCGTCTTGTATACCGTCGCACCTCTACTTTACCGTCTCGCCTCATCCGCATATTTCAACTTGAGTCTGCTCTCCAGTGACTTCTATGGTCTCATTTTCGGTAAGCACCCCATTTCAAATTCAATGCCGACGGACCTGCCTGATCGAGAGATGATCACTAGGGCTTTTCCTTTTCGTACGTTGCGTTGCTCATTTTGTTGCAACTTTTCTTCTAACAGGGTCTCGTGCAGCACTTCAAACCATACTGGCTCTACTTCCCTTCGTTTGCCGTGGTTATATTGGGACTCATCGTGTACTTCTGGCATTCGACGCGTATGTTCGTCTGTAATGCCTTTTCGCTCCTTCTGATGATATTTGTAGCCGAGGAACAAGGCCCGATTGACATTCAATTCCCGTCTTATGTCAAACGACATGGCGAACTAGAGCCAGAGGTCAGTGAAGCAGAAAAACAGAGTGTTGTTTAAGGGAATCTTTTCAGAGGCGGAAATCTTGACCATGTTCACAAACACGTTATTCCAAGTCTAAGCTCAGAGGCAAAGTGTACAATTATAGTACATAAGAAGCGATTATGTATCAATGCAGATTTTACTGTATCAAGGAGCTGGGATAAAATAAGGCTACGCAAAGATTGATCTATTCAGACCCAATGACGGGGATGAGGTGACCCTTCCGGGGTAGCCGGTGTCGGAGTCGGGTTGACCTGTTGAGATCCAACTTGAATCTCTTGCAGTTGCTGCTGTCCGCGACGTTCAGCCAGCCGCTAATCAACATATCAGTCCAGGAATCCCGTCACACAAAAGCGGGAAGCTAAAAAAGAACGCACATCTTTCAAACGTTGCAGCGCGCCCATCATGCTGTCGATGGTAGCTTCAGACATACCGCTGATCTAGCAAGAAATATCAAATCAGCCGTGCTGCACTTTTTCTCTCCTCTCCTCCTCCTACAACTCAGCGAGCACTCACCGTCTCCTCGGCATTACGGCCTATTTGCCGCACGCGCTCATGATCGCGGTCCATCGGCGTCGGCGTCATCGACTGTGGCTGTGGCTGTGGCTGTGTTGGCCGCCACTGGCCATAGTCAGACCCAGACCCAGACCCGGGAGATGATGCGTTGGGATTGGGAGGAGAAGGAGGACCTTGGTCGTTGTCGCGCTCCCAGTGGGAGCGGTCACGGTCACGGTACCCGGCGACGCGCGGGCGACAAAACGAAGTGCCCTGGTAGTGTGGGTTGTTTTCGTGGTGGCGGATCCAGGCCCAGGTGGCTACGGAGCCGAAGGCGAACCAGACGAGACGGGAGGGACCGTAGAACATGTTATAGCGCTTGTAGTAGTGGTGCCAGTACGGGTGGTGTGGCAGCATATGATGTGTGGCGGAGGTGGCTCGTGTGGGATTGCATCTTTAATGGCGGGATTGGGATGGATTTTTATAGCACTCGGTGTGAGAGGCGTTGCATCCGGCCGTGTGGAATCGTCATTCTTTCGGATAGGTGAGGTGGCCAGGTCCGTGATCCGTGCGCACACGCAATTGCCAGTGCCGGCGGCGGCGCCACGACGCATGCGTGCCGCTAAAGTATCACGTGATGTCAGATAACAGATGCGACGCAAGCGAGCTGTGATGCCAAAGTACTAGTACTACAGTGCTACATCATAAGAAATCAATGGCCCTCTTCCTGCCCCGTGATGGTCCTTCTTCCTGCACGCCCGTCGGCTCCTGATCCCCAATCCGCACTCCCTTCTCGTGTGGCTGTGGAGCGCTAGCGGTGAAACTTGCGACCACCTGTGGTGGCGCCTTTTCGACCCACGTTTCCGCATTCTCCTCCCCCAGGCCCTCAGCATTAGCATCACCCTTCTCCTTCTCCTTGCGACGCTTCTTCTTTTTTGGTCTCCTATCCTTGTCCTTGTCCGCTGTTTGCGGCGCAATCACCAAAGCGGCACCCTCATCCTCCTCAAACGCTACTATTGCCTTGCGCTTCTTGTTATTCTTCCCACCACTCGAACTCCCTTTTTTGTCACTCGTGGTCTTCTGAGTATCTCGCTCGGCACGAGGGACAAATACGGGTTTGAACGTTGAGGTATCCACGACCTTCATGCCGGCCGGTGGTCGATCCACCGATCGGGGCTCGTATATGGGGGCTCGATCAGAGGCATTATGAGTCCGAAGGTGAGTAGGAATGGTTTTGACATCCGCAGCGTTCTCCTCCTCGGGTCGTTTTGGCACCGTTGAGGAGCCTACATCTGGGGCAGCTGGGGGTGGGGCGCCCTTCTCTTGACCGCCATCTTCCTCTGCGCCCTCGTCGCTGTCCTCGTCATCGCTCGCAAAGATGGCCTTGAAGATGTCCATGCTCGGACGCACATATGTGAGCGTATCACGGCCCTGCGATTCGTCCTCTCCTAGACCAATATTCTCCAGGTCACGCGCCGTCCGGCGATCCATGGAGGAGGATGGATCGGATGGATCGGCACTGGTAGACCCATTGGCAGTCTGCAAATCGGCTTCGGCAAGCACCTCCTCCGCCTTCCATGTATTGCCTTTTGTATTCGGTACACCAGGCATTGGCGTATCAGTCGTAATATCCGGGTTCGGGTCTTTCACGCCAAAGCGTTTGCACAGTAATCGGGATGGCTGCCACGGCACGACCTCACGCGTAAGCGCGCCAAACATTCCCGTGCGCGCCGCATTGGCCTTCGTACTCTGTACTCCTTCATCAAGCCGCGCTGGCTCCTTCTCCCGCTCCTTTCCGTCTTGCGGCGGTGCTGGTGCAGGTTCTGGTTCGTGCTTAGGTTGATGAAGACCTTCTACGGTTTTGGGTCCCATATCTACAACAGCGGCGGTCGTAAAACGACTCGCCATCACGCCCGAGACAGGCTTGAAGATCGCCGCGCTCTTTGAATAATCGGACAATTCTTTGTGGTATGCCTCTGACGTTTGGTCGGGAAGATTAGGTGGTAAGAGCTCGGGGTGATCTGGCGTGGTCTGCGAGCGAAGATAGGCAACGTAGCGAGCTTGCTTGGCAGGGTCATTGGTGAATGGCATAAAACCTTTGAGGGCGGCGGATGCTATATGGGGGGCAGTGTAAGGTATGCTAGTTGGTGCTGGACCGGCCTCCACAGGGGCCGGCACAGGATTAGATTCAGGTGGATTGAGACCAGCAGCGGCATGCTCGATGCGTTCGCGGTCGTCCTTGGATAAGTAGTCGAACACAGACCGTGTCGATGGAAGGGGTGTTTCACCCAGGATCGCGCCACGCTGTCGGATTTCTCTTTAAGTATTATGTTGGATGAAAAGACTGGACATTACCTGGTCGGCAGTCAGCTTTCTCTTTCCCAACACACTTGCCCCCGCAGACGCGGATGCGGTAACATTGTCTGTATTAGAATCCTTCTGCCATACTCTTTGAGGGTCAGGCTTCCAGCCTTGTGGAGGTTCTGGGACCGGAAACCTGCACCGGACCGATTGAGACGAATAACCACAAATTGTTGAGAGACAGTCACCATTGTTCCTTCTGTACAGGGTCAGGAGGGAGAACAAAGCCGGCGAGTACGGCCACTCCGTTCGGAAACCGCTGCTGCATTGTAGAAGTCTAGCAATTATCAGTCTAAAAACTTGGTAGAGAGAAAAAAATCGTTACTACCTTTTGCACCAGCTTGCCTCGGCCCACACTGGAGCCGTCATCGCCATCCCGAATGCCATCGTAAGGCATATAAGTCCGGTCCGCATGGGTCATCGAATCATAAAATTCAATGTCATCGTCATCGGCCTCGTTCAATGCGCCAAGACCGAAACCGGCTTATGTAGGGGGAAGAGGGATAGCTAAGTTCGCCGATGGGCGTCCGCATAACGAACATCACTCACCGGAAAGCTTCGGCCCCTTGGTCTGAGGGCGCTTCTGCCCAAGGCTCTCGATGAGCCCCGCACCAGCTTTATAGCCGATTCCGTACGCGTCTGTCTTCATCAGGACGCGCGGCACGACTGTGTCGCGTGGGGGGTACAAGTGGCGTTTCGCTTCCTCGTCATCATCGAGCGAGTCAATGTCGACACCATTGATTGACTTTCCCGCGGCGAGCAGATCCTGGATTTTGTGGGTGCGCCAAGAGACGCGTGGACCGACACCTTGCCCAGGGCGCCAACCCATCTTTTTGAGCAAGCGAACGCCTGTAGAGTCTTCCAGCGGTGGCATCAGCGCGTGCCGGATACTAGCAGCGATTGAACTTGAAGATTGGGGTTTTGACAGGGTGATAATGTCAGTGTTAGTGGGTGGGCGGATGGGGGACGAGGGGTTGGAAACTCACTCTTGCTCTGTATCATCTTGAGTGGGTTCGGCTGGAGCTCCACCGAACACATCACGCTGTTGCTGCTCCTTTATGCCGGACATTATCTGTTTCTCTCTAAGTTCTTCAAGATCCTCCTCGTCCATGTAGTCTTCCGGACGGGACGACTTCTGCTTGACACGGTCCGATCTGGAAGAGACGAATGTTGATGGAGCCCATCCTGTAGAAAGTTAGCAGTGCGTAACGGAGGATGGAAGAAACAACGAGGACGCACCTTCTTTCGAACCAACGGTATTGAAGTATCCCGCAGAGAAGCCACCAGTGAAGGCACCATGTAATCGTCTACGACCCTTCTCGTCTCGAACCTATGATGCACATCCACCATCTGAGCAAGGAGCGGTTAAAGACGGGGCATACCTCTTGTTTCCATATGGGAACAAATTCATTAGCGTCTTTTTTCTCCAAGGGAGGCAAGGGAGTGCCGATCTGGATGAGATGGGCGTAACCGTCATTTCCAAAACCCCTCGGTTATAGTCAGGCGCACCAGACAAAAATTCTCCACCGCCTTCTTATTCGTGTAGTTGATACCCTGCTCATCTAGTCTCCGCTTTAGCCGTGCTGCCCCGCTGCTCATTGATCAATGCGCCGCAGACTAGTGGGGTGCTGGTAGACAATGCAGTGGTGACTGACGTCAGGTAGAGGCACGTGACCATTATCGACCGCTCAACTCGGCCTACAACCAACTTTGAACCTGTGTACTGTATCATGAAAGTGAATGTTATGTTCATGATCGATTGTGCTGTGGTTCCACATGATTTGCCCCCGTTTTCTTCTGCAAGCAGTTTTTCTTTGTGGCCAGTAGGCCATTCTTCACAACGCAGTTGTTCGGATCTTATGGTCATTCATTAGTGTAGGGCTGGAGCTTTCAGGCTATAGTGCTGGCTTACTAGCGCTTACTACCGAAATGGTAACCAATTTGACGTAGCTGTTGAGCACGTTGAGCCCCAACAGCTACGCCAATTTCGTTCTCTCGCAGCCTTACATTTAGTTCTATCGCCTTCTGATTTGATCTCGGGGTTCTTTTACAGTAAGCCCACTTCAATTTCCACCCATCTCGGATTGAAGGTAGCGGTGCACTGATAACGCTAGTTAATTCTACGGCTTCACTTGTGCCATGCGGCTACCACTGCACCGCACGATGCCGCGTGCTGCGGCGGCTGTACTGTTACCCAGGAGAGGGTAATGTATCGGATTGCGAGATGCGATCAAGCGAACCCCTACGACGGATCACACGACCTCTTCTTCTCTCTCAGAAAGCCCCATTGAAATCTGGAGAACATTCCAAGTAAGCTTCGATTCCAACACCGGTGTTATTTGCTGATTTGGTGGGGGTATGATTCATATGGTGCGTAGATTATGGCTGGCTTCGAGTTTCTAACTCGGAGTTTTTTCCATTCGCATGCTCCAAATACGTCAATTGTCAACCTGCTGGCAGATCGCGGTGATCGTTCGTACAGACTTTCTGCAGATGCGTGCCCAGATGATGTTCAGTTACAACCTGGTACTACATTCCTCTTGGGTTCTAGCCCAGCAAGCATATCGTCTTTGTGCCTCCTGCTCGTGTCTTGTATGCAAAGGAGTCGCATGGATAAACGGCAGGCTGTGACGCCCATGTGCAACATTACCGACCACGTGCCTCCGAGTCTCAGGTTATCTCGTATGCAGGTGCCGGCCTTAGGACTCTGTGGCACGTATTTCCCTTCTATACATGGAAGATAGTCATACTACGATTAAATGTATCTCCCGAGACGTCTTTCCCACTTGGTGTTTCTTGGAGTAGGACTCGGATCTGGTGACAACCCAGCCACGTGGTAACACTTGGATATGGTCGTTTCCTCTCGCTGATGCCGACGCCGCCTTGGGAAGGCACTAGGACATAGGGCCATAAGGAAATACGGTAGAAGCAAGGGGTTGGTGGTCGATTTGGTATTGCATGCTCATTGGGTCGATAAGGGCATCCGTAGAGACAGTGATCTAGGTGAGCAGCTATTCATATCCATCAAACGGGCGATAGATCCATGGCAGTGTTAGCTGCCTGGCGAGGCGTCTTCGTGTCCACTGTGCAAGTGGCCCGGGCCAGTTCAGTTCCGCGCAGCGCAGCGGCTCTATTGTCGGCCGGGTGAAACGCCACTCAAATACCGCGGGCCGCCGCTCACGCGCTCACTCAGGCAAATGAACCATCAAACTTGAACCTGAAATTGGAGCGGCAGGCAGTTCCATGTTCTGATGGATCACATTGTTGACGTGCCTCTGACACTGCTTCGGGCCCTGGTGGGCTTCCTCAACTACTCGTGATGGTTGGGACTCTTATCACATCCAGGGATCGAGATATTTTTCTGGGAAAAGCGATCTCGGCAATACGATCTCACTGGTTGTGGACTGGAGAAGGGTTCGTTTCTTCTTGTACCCAAATAATGGTCCGCATTTCATCAACTAACAACCAGTTTTTAGAGCTGCATTTTTTTTTTACATAATTCCGCCTTTCGTGCCAAGAGTCAAGAGATGGCTTTGAATGGAAGGAATGGACTGCCAGTGAATTGCGGTGAACTCGAACTGCTGTGGCTGCAACCGGATCTCCGAGGTCACGGTAGTGATTCGCTAAACAGCTATCCTATCACCGACAGGAATGCACCCGTCAGAAGTCCTTATTAACTCTCATGGGTTTCCGTTGCCGGCCTTGTGCCGTCCTTTCTTCGACATTCCATCCCCTGCCATCCCTCTTCAGGCTTGCCCTTCCGCCCCAGATCTTCCACCAGCTTCCAAGAGACTAGTAAGAGTTCACCCACGGCAATGTCTGTGGAGAAGGATAAGTCAAGCGGGGCCAGCCTCGAGAAAGGAATCACTCCGACGGCACCTGTAGCACGTGGGAATGACCGCTACCGCTTTGACCAGTCCGATCTTGACCGCGTTCAACGTCGTCTGAAGCAGCGTCATGTTCAGATGTTTGTTCCTTTGCTTGCTTATGCGTCCATAGCACATCGCCCTGATCCCTGATCGATTGATTACACAGGATCGCCGTGAGTGTCTCCTGCTTGCTATTGTCTGTGGCCATAATCCTATCGTGCTGCACAGATTGCGGGGACTATCGGAACAGGATTATTTCTTGGGTCAGGATCTGCACTACGGGGCGCGGGACCTATGGGTGCACTGTTGGCATACGCCCTGGTTGGCACGGTGGCGTATTCGTACGTACATTTCTCATCATCGCCGGGCATATCCACTCAATTGCGAAGGTCGTTGTGCTCTATCGGCGAAATGACAGCATTAGCGCCCATCTCTGGCACTTTTCCACACTTCGGTCGGTTCCTGTCAAGTCGTATCCGTGTTGTGTTTCACATGTGAGGTCTATATAGCCGCTCGATGGGTTCAACCTTCCTTTGGTGCTGCAGTAAGTGGGCCTCCCCTTGAACCTTCACTTTTCCGGGCTCATTTTTGTCTGGTGTAGGTTGGCTGGGTGCGTAAATTTTTAATTATACTATATTTTAGAGCTGGTCGCTAAACGCCCGTCCCTAATCGTAGAATTATTTCTATGTGAGTTGTGCCCGCCCATTGGATACTAACGAGTATCTGAAATGGATTTTCCGTAGGCTCAAGCGTAAGCCTTACGTTTTCATCGATCGCGCTACACTGAACCATTTCCTATAGTATCACTGTCCCCGTAGAAATCACGGCTGCGACCATCCTTATCACTTACTGGGACGATAATGTATGTGGATTCCTCACTCACTGCTATAGGAGATTGACATTAGGCGGACATACTCCATTAGCATAAGCACCAGGCCGGATATACTGCGGTGCTCTGCTTTCTTGTCTGCCTCATTAACATTTTCGGTGTCCGGTACTTCGGAGAATGTCGGTTCTGTCGCTTTTCCCCGAAGAATATAACTTAGTGTGATATCTTTCAGCCGAATTTGTCTTCTCCATCATCAAGCGTATGTTTCTTCCTCCTTATGGACTTTATCTTTTCGCAGTGTTGACCTTCCCCATAGTCACCCTCATTACTGGCCTTATTCTCTGTGGGTTGATTATCGACCTCGGAGGGGGTCCTGATCACGAGCGTCTTGGCTTCAAAGTAAGCAAAGATCTAGTGTTTAGTGTTCAACGTCCTAATTTTGAACTTTAGTACTGGAAACACCCTGGTGCTTTCAATGGCCCTGGTCTCGTTAAAAGCAAGTCCACAGATCATTTCCTAGGTTGGGTGTCTGTCCTCGTGCAGGCTGGTTTCTCTTTCCAAGGGATGGAGCTCGTTGCGATGTGAGGTCATTTGCACCCGTTCGGATGAGTTATGTGTAACGCTTCTGATTCCTGCAGCGCTGCGTCGGAGACGGAGAACCCACGTCGAAACATCTCAAAGGCCGTTCGTCGGGTGTTCTGGCGGATTGTCATTTTCTATATCCTCGGGATCCTGATCACAGGCATGCTTGTTCCATACGACGACCCCGACTTGCTCAATGGGGCTGGCACCGCCACCCAGTCGCCCTACGTCATCGCGATTCGCCGCGCTGGAATTCATACTCTGCCCTCTATCATTAATGCGGCCATCTTCACCAGCGCTTTTTCTGCCGGCAATTCGTTCTTGTTCTGCTCGTCGCGTATCTTGTACGGCCTGTCTATCCGTGGGCAAGCTCCTCGCATCTTTTCGTACTGCACGAAGAACGGTCTCCCGATCGTCTCTGTGCTATGCAGCGTAGGTTTTCTTTGAAGCGCGGGATTCAGTGCATACAAGGCTCAAGTCTCGCGTGCTTTGCAGTGCCTCTTCTCCCTTTTGGCTTTCATGAACGTATCGTCCGGTGCCGCTAAAGTTTTCAAGTGCGTTTATTATTGTTTTCGTGTCAACTAGTAGTATGTTACTTACAATAAAATACTGCTTCGTTGCAGCTGGTTTGTCAACCTTTCAACCACAGCTGGTTTCTTCACCTGGTGGTCCATCAACCTGACCTACATCCAATTCTGTACGCCCTTTTTTTTGGGAACTTCGCCGCTTTCGAACTGAATTCCCTCAGGGCGTGGATATCAAGTACAAGGCCTCGATCGCACCCAGCTCGCGTACTGGAATCCGCTGCAGCCGGGGCTCGCCGTCTGGGGAGTCTTCTGGACGTCGATCTTCATCCTCGTCAACGGCTACCAAGTCTTCTTCGTATGGAACACGCAGGACTTCCTCACAGCGTACATCAACATCCCTATCTTCTTTACCTTATGGATCGGCTGGACCGTGTACATGCGCACACCCTTCTGGCGTGCCCACGAGATGGACTTTGTCACTGTGCGTTTGCGTTGCGTTTGAGCGTTTTTGCGTGATGCTTAACTCGCTGGTATGGCTGCGCGATTTTGATTTTTTTAGGGCATCCCATCGATCGAAGAGACCGAAAGCCCGGAAGAACCTCCCCGCAATTTGGGAGAGAAGATCTTCAACATTGTGTTCTAAGTCGTTCGTCAAAACAACAAATATGTTCCAGTTTCGCTGCCATCTCACATAAGTCACGATCGTTGGATATGAGAGTCAACCGTTGCTTGATATGTTTATGTGACTGTATCTCACTTGCCATTATATGCCGGATAGTAATGACTTCTTTACATCTACGCCCATATTATAGTACTGCGATGAATCCCTTCCGCCCTGGACCGCAGATGGAAAAGAAGTAGGGTACTTACGAGGTGCTTGTGTTAAGATCTGCACCATCCGCTTCCGTGCGTTGAAATTTACCCTGCATCCAGACACGGTACATCTTTAGCTGTCGCTTCCGGTTAACGAGTAGCCGACGGTCGACACCAAGCTGCACTATGGTAAACAGAGGGTTGACCAGCCCGAGTACGCCGGGGCCCTGCAGGGATGAATGGATCACGTGTACGGATGAATCAGGACTGGGGTCAGCGGACAAGGGATCGGAATCGAGGCCAGGCGGCGGAATTGACGGCAACGACGCTAGCGGCAAGGACTCGTCTTCGTCATCGTTTTCTTCGGCAACCTCTCGTGGGTTTGTTGTTGTAGCTGTGCATGCGCAGTTGGCGGTGCAGGTGAGCCCGTGAACAATAATGCTAGCTCATCTGTGGCAAAAATGTGGGAAGAGAGATAAAAAGAAAATAATAAGAGCAGGTGAAAATCAATATATTTTTGGGGGTCTAATAGGATTGGTGCCAATTACGTACCTAGTTCGAAAAAATATACGCGCGTGCTATCGCCGCGGATATAGAAATTTTCATCGAGTAGCCGACCGCTTTTGAAGCGCAGTTGGGTGAGGTCGTGTCGACCATAGTCTCGCATGAGCACTAGTCCACCGGGTTTGAGTATCTAGGATGCACATCACTATCTACTGTCTTGCGAGGGTATTTGGAGGTTAGGGTGGGAAAGGATATCCATACATGTGCGATGTTGGAGATGGCGCAGGGCCATTCGTAAGGATGTAAGGCGCTAAGGACAAATACGAGAACCACTATGTCGGCAGAACGCGGCGCAAGGCCGGGAGGTGGCGTGGCTGACGATAAGTCCCAAACGGCAGCCGTGATCGTTCCACAGGGTGGGGATGTGTACAGCACGTTTTGCTGTTGGGATCAACGAAAAGGTTAGAAAATAGTGCAAGTTGAGAGGTACCTGGACAAGCTTGACTGCATGCGAGGAATAGTCGAACGCGTGGATACGTAACTCGGGGTTGCAATTTTGTGCTAGAAGTGGGAAGATGGCGTTGCCGGCGCCTGCCAAGACAAGTGGCGGGCGAATCAGAATAAAATATTGGCCGCATGGAGCAACGCACCACACCCTACTTCGACGACTGTGCGACATCCAGCCTGTGGGCGGTTTGGAATAAAGTTGGGTTTCCGTGGCAATAACAAGATAGGCGCACCGATGGCTCGGCTGCAGCGACCAGCTCGGGAAACTCGAGATGCAACCTGGTCTAGTCATGAATTATGACACCAACAAACTCCGGGATAATGGAAGACTGACCACTTGCGGTTCTTAAAGAAATTAGAGGCGTTAGCCTTGTAAAAATTGTCCCTATAGTGATGGACCCCAAGAGTTTTGAGTAACTGTACGCGATCAAATCAAGCAGTTTGGAACGCACCAATGTTTTGCGGGTTTGGAATTGTATTTGCGCTTGTCGCCGTCCGGCACAGGTGCAGCACGCTGTCTAGCGAGCGACGTAGCTATATTTGCATGCTGATCCGTAGGTGGCGGGACGTGATCCCATGCATTCTGAGACCAGACGTCTGCATCCTCGGTAAGAAATCTAGGGTAACGAGTAAGATGTGGAATATGAAAATGGCTTTCACAGGCAGGCAGGCACCTTCCTTGAGCCAAAGGGTGGTTTAGATGCGTTGATATCGAGCACTGATGATGTGCGCTTGGGGATCATGATGTTTACTTTTAAGTAGTAAAGTGTATGAGAAATGGGTCATGTGCGGTGCAGTGTAGGCTTGTGGTGACCGCCGCCG
>WNFO01002767.1_pt1 | contig 14582 bp, 17 predicted proteins | sample 5400251 | NCBI WGS metagenome assembly WNFO01 (sample SAMN13153354, study PRJNA577476) | soil metagenome | isolation source: 100 cm saprolite under Madrone tree | place: USA:California | collected 2016-06-14 | reverse complement strand
ATCGTGCCCTACGGCGGCAAAGCGCAGGAGGCGCTGGAAGCTTATTGGCCCGTTCGCGAACAATTGCTCTTGCAGGCAGGTCCGGGAAGGCGGCGCCGAGGTGCCGCGCACAGTGAAGCGATCTTTCTGAATTACGCTGGCCGTCGGCTGACGCAGCGTTCCGTCGGTCGTATCGTCAAAAAATACGTTCGCCTGGCTAACATGAATTGGGATTTGCACCCGCACTCGCTGCGTCACGCCTTCGCCACGCATCTTCTCGCCGATGGCGCTGATCTTCGCGCCATTCAGGAGCTTCTCGGCCACCAATCCCTCTCCACCACGCAGAAATACACGCACGCCTCCATCCGCCAGTTGATGGACATCTACGACAAATCCCACCCGCACGCTTGAGCCGTGCCACGCACGCGCAGTCAAGGTTCCTGCAAAAATGCGCATCCGTTATTCCGAGCGCGGCGAGGAATCTCTCTTCGATTGCTACGCCGAGACGCGCCCCTGGATCGAAGAGAGATTCCTCACTTCGCTGCGCTCCGTTCGGAATGACGAAAAAGGCCACCCGCCCCCGACAATCCGCCGAAATCGCGCAAGTAACGAATCTGTTTTGCACGAATCTGTACATCGACTAACCTAGCTGTTTATGAGAAGCCGGCCCTCTTCGTTATTCCATGCAGTCTTTCACTCGAAAAATCTCCGTGCCCTCTGCGTTCTCGGTGCCCTCTGTGTTATTCCGTTTCCTGTCCGCGCGCAGGACAACTACGAAATCCAGGTCTACGGCTACGAGACCGTGGAGCCTGGTCATACCATGGTGGAACTGCACAGCAATTTCGCCTTCGAAGGCTCGAAGACTTCCCAGGACGGCATGCTGCCCACGAACCACCAGCTGCACGAAACCATCGAAATCACCCACGGCTTCACGGACTGGTTCGAAACCGGCTTCTACATTTTCACTGCGGAGAAAAATGGCCAGGGCATTGATTGGGTTGGCGATCATATCCGCCCGCGCTTTCGCATTCCGCCAAAATGGAAATGGCCGGTCGGCCTGAGTCTTTCTAACGAAATCGGTTACCAACGACGGCAATATTCCGTTGACACCTGGACCTGGGAAATGCGGCCGATTATCGATAAACAGACTGGCCGCTGGTATTTTTCCTTCAATCCCACGTTCGACAAATCTATTCACGGGCTATCAGAGAACCAGGGTTTCGTTTTTTCTCCCAACGTAAAAGTCAGTTATGACTTCACCAAAAAAATTACGGGCGGGATCGAGTACTACGGTTCTGTTGGCCCGGCCACGGATTTCGATCCCATCGCTCTGCAGATGCACCAGTTTTTTCCGGCCATTGACCTGAATTTATCGCCAAAGTGGGAAGTCAATTTCGGCATAGGCGTGGGCGTAACGCGCTCGACCGATCACCTGATCGCAAAAATGATTCTCGGCTACCGTTTCGATTTTTGAGCCGTCTGCCCCGCGGTCGAACTCGTTTGGCGGTGAACGTGAACGCGCTCGGCCGTCGACGCGACCTACCTTTACTGCACGCTAGGCAAGCTGTAAATCATGAAGCTGCGCGAATATCTTCGCAAAAGAAGAAGGCGGCGCCTTCTCCCTCGGCAAATTCCGCGACGCCTTCATGAGCCAGGGCTATCCCCCATGCCATAGCCCGCCGCGCACTCCTCGGCGACAACTCACCAACTCTCTAAACTCACATTACTTTGCGGGCGTAGTTTTCGTAATACTTCCTCGATAGGATTGAGCAAATTGCCGGAAGACCGTTTGCGAGTTTTCGCAGGCATGTTTCTTTTTGGCGCTGAGCGCGAGAATCAGGACTCGATTGTTTTCTGCAATATACACAATTTTCTCGAACGCATTGTTTGTCTCGCCGCTCAAAAATGTGTAGACAAGTGCTTTGCTTTTTGCAAACGGCAGATCAATTGGCGTTTCCTCTGTTACGACACCAGACTTGAATAGTTGCTTGAATCCCGCGATGTCGGATTCCACGTACTCCTTTAAGTTCACGTACTCCTTTAAGTTCTTGGCGTCCTCTGTCGGACCGATTGGGCAGAACTGATATATATGAATACGTTGTTGACCGTACTAGTAGCTGCTTCCGGCACAAAATATGACAAGCCAGGTCTATCGGCGCGCACCCAACCCTTCGGGCTATCGATGGCCAACATGCCCTGACGCGTGAGCAACATTTCCGGAAAATCTTGAGTCGACTTCGAGTTAGCCTTTGTTTGGCAAGGAAGGCAGGTCGGAAACATCAGCCAGGCTGCCAGCGCAACAAATATGATTCAAGCAGAGGTTCCGAGCTCTCGAGAAATCAGACACGACATGTGCTTACCTCTGGTGCCTGACTATAGCCGTTGACCTGGCGATCGGAAAGCCAAAATGCTGCGTTGACGCTCCCGCACGTAACCCCGTATAATCAATGTTTGTCTTTAGGTCTGGAGGAGTGATGTACGCCGTAATCAAGTCCGGGGGAAAGCAGTATCGTGTCGCTCCCGGCGACACCATTCGTGTGGAAAGCGTATCTGGCGAAGTAGGCGAACAGGTGAAGTTCGGCTCGATTTTGAGCGTGCACACCGATGACCAGAAGATTCTGACCGGCGGCGATGCCTCCAAGGCGACCGTAACCGGCAAGATCGTTGAACAAGGCCGCGGCAAGAAAGTCATCGTCCTTAAGTTCAAGAAAACAAACCAATATAAGATTCAGCGCGGCCATCGCCAGAACTATACGGCCGTGCAAGTCAGCGACATTAAGCTGTAAGTCTGTCTGGTCTTGCCTTGTGTAGCAGCGGCTTTACGCCGCTGTGGTTTTGTAGTGGCCGGTCGTTAGACCGGTACTTGTTCGGGTTTTTGTAGTGCCGGGCTTCAGCCTGGCTCTTCGCTTTTCGTTTTTTCGATCTCGGAAGGGAATTGCATCATGGCACACAAAAAAGGTGGCGGCTCCTCTACAAACGGCCGCGATTCACACGGCCAACGGCTGGGCGTAAAGCGCTTCGGCGGCCAACTGGTCAACGCAGGCACGATTCTGATTCGCCAACGCGGCACCAAGCACCAAGCCGGCGAAAACGTTGGCCAGGGCAAAGACGACACGCTCTTCGCGCTGGTCACCGGCCACGTCAAGTTCGAAGACCGCGGCCGCCGTGGACGCTTCATCAGCGTCACCCCCGCGTCAGCCGAAGCCGCCAACTAGCCGTCGCCATTTCGCCGATCGCCCGGTTCTTGTAGCAGGGATTTTATGTCCCTGCTCTTTCTTTTGGCACTGGTGACAGGAGACCTCAGTCTGCGCTCTTCTTGATTGCTCGTTAGGCTCGCCGCGAAGAGCAACTATAGCTCCTCTTTTACTGAGCTCAGAGGATTTAAACCGCCGCTCGAGCGAACCTGCGTTGTGACCCTGAACCCGCTGAAGTCCGGCGAAGGATCTCAACTTAAAATCCGCCGCACACGTTTATTGATAGGATTCTTTGCAATGTTCGTTGACGAAGCCAAAATCTACGTAAAAGCCGGCGACGGCGGTAACGGCTGCGTCGCGTTTCGCCGCGAAAAATACGTCCCCCGCGGGGGCCCAGCCGGCGGCGATGGCGGCAGGGGCGGCAGCATTTATCTCGAAGCCAATCCCAACGACAACACGCTATTGCGCTACCGATACAATCGCGAATTCAAAGCCGACCGTGGCCGCCATGGCGAAGGTTCGAATTGCACTGGCCAGGCTGGCGGCGATATGACGTTGCTCGTGCCGGTTGGCACGATGGCCTACGACCAGAAAACCGGAGAAACCATCGCGGACCTTGCAGCCCCCGGCCAGCGCGTTTTGATTGCGCACGGGGGCAACGGCGGGCGTGGGAATCAGCACTTTGCCAAGCCATGGCATCAAGCGCCGCGCGAACACGAAGACGGCCAGCCCGGCGAAGAGCGCCATCTACGTCTAGAATTGAAATTGCTCGCCGATGTTGGCCTAGTCGGTTATCCCAACGCCGGCAAGTCTACGCTGATTTCCGTGATCTCCGCCGCGCGCCCCAAAATTGCCAACTATCCATTCACTACTCTTGAGCCCAATCTCGGTGTCGTCAGCGCCGACAGCGTTCCGCAATCCGCCAGCAGCGGAGCCGGAAAAGAAAGCAACGACATCGGCCGGACCTTCGTTGTGGCCGATTTGCCCGGCTTGATCGAAGGTGCGCACGAAGGCGCCGGTCTTGGTATTCGCTTCCTGCGGCACGTCGAGCGCACGCGGCTCCTCGTTCACCTGATCGATACCAGCGATTTCACCGACGCCGATCCCGTCCACTCTTACGAAGTCATTAGCGGCGAGCTGCTCGCCTTCAGCCCCGCGCTCTGCGAAAAGCCCATGATCGTCGTCGCTACAAAGCTCGATGCCACCACCGACCGTGCGCATCTCGATGAACTGCGCGGCTTTTGCGCCAAACGCAATTTGTCCTTCCACGCCATCTCCGCAGCCACCGGCGAAGGTGTCCGCGACCTGGTCCTTGCCATCGCCGACGCCCTCGACAAAATTCCCAAATCCACTGCGCCACATCCTGACGCGGCGCAAGATTCCGAGCAGGCCGCGATCTAAGGCGCTTCGCGTAATTCGTTCCCATCACATTTCCGAATTTTCTCAGCGAGCCGCTGCGCACTCAGCGCCGCTGCATTATCTTTTTCTTTTTGGATCAGTTTTTTTAACTTTAAAGCTTGAATTTTCGTGCGAAAATAGGGCCAGCCTTCCTCTCAGGAGTATCATTGACCACCGCGCAAGCGCAGCGCAGCACTGCAGCAAGACACCAGCCCCGCCGCATCGCACTTTTTGGCGGCTCCTTCGACCCGGTCCACAACGGGCATCTTGCCGTCGCACGCGCCGCAGATCGCCGCTTCAATTTCGACGAAATCCATTTCATCCCCGCCAGCCGCCCGCCACACAAATTAAAACAGCACCTCGCGCCGTTTCCGCACCGCTACGCCATGGTTGCCCTCGCCTGCACCGAGCATCCGCACTTTGTTCCTTCGCTTGCCGAAGCTGGCGATGACTTTGCCGGCTCACAACTTCACTACAGCGTTGACACCGTCCGCTACTTTCGCCACACCTACCACGGCCACGGCGATCGCATTTTCTTCATCATCGGCGCCGACGCCTTTCTCGATATTCCCATGTGGAAAGAATACGAATCGCTGCTCGGTTTGTGCGATTTCATCATTGCCAACCGACCCGGTATCCGAGCAGAAGCGCTAAAGCTGGTAATTCCGCCAGATTTAATGGCCGCTCCCAACACCAAGCGCGATCCCGATCCGCCGCCTTCGCAGCTGATCGCGCAGCTTCGCCGCACCAACGTCTATCTCCTCGAAAATGTTTCCAGCGACGTTTCTGCCACTGACATTCGCCGCCGCGCCCACAAGGGCCAAGCGATTCACGGGCTTGTTTCTGCGCGCGTGGAGGAATACATTCATAAACAGGGCCTATACTCTTGAATTTGACGAATCTTCCTCAATCGGTTTGCCTCGTCATCGAGGCTATGCAGAACAAAAAAGCTTCCGCCATCACCGTGCTCGATCTCAGCAAGATTGGCACTTTCACCGAGTACTTCGTGGTGTGCACCGGCTTCAGCACGCCTCAGGTGCAAGCGATTTGTACGGAAGTGGAAGAACAACTTTACAAGGAATTGAAACGCGAGCCGGAGCATCGCGAAGGCCGCGGCTCGAATGACTGGGCGCTGCTCGATTTCGGCGGCTTTATCGTGCACGTTTTCAGCGAACAAGCCCGCCGCTACTACGATCTCGAACGCCTGTGGCGCAACGTGCCGCGCTACGATATTCCCGATCTATCCGACGCCGTTCCTTCCGGAAATGATTCTCCGCGACTGCGCGCTTCCGGCGATCACTCCTGAGGCCCCATCCCTATGCCGAATGAAAATTCTTTGCAATCTCCCGCCATCACTGCGCAAGTGACCGTCACTCGCGATTCGGCGGACGACGTGCAAACCCGGCAGATATTCGTTTCCCTGGATGGTGAACGCAAGGCGGAACTTCTATTTGGTGACGAAATTTCGTTCCCGGTTTCCGCAGGCCGTCACACTATTCGCGTGGATAACACTTGGAACCACAAGGACCTCGATCTCGACGTAAACGCCGGCGACAACCTTCGCTTCCTCACCAAAAGCACTGCCGGCCAATTTTCCAGATTTCTCCTGATAGCCTTGGGCGCCGGCCCCATCTACGTCTCCATCGAAACGGCTCCGCCACGCCAACTTCCTGATTTATCACCCGGTCCGTAGACAATCAAAAAATCCCGAACGGCACGCAATCGCAGGGGTCGCGAAGTCAGATCGGCGCGAATGTGACCGAGTTGTGGGAAGGAAACTAAAGCACGAATAGCGTCGTGGATTTAGTTAAAGTCGATCTGCGGCGGCGGGACTATCTGTTGCAATGAATTCCCAGATTTGAACCGGTCTACATGCTAACGATTTCGATTCTTGCCGCGTAGTTGAGTAAAAGCCTAGTCACCGTCTATCGGCTGCACTCTGCCGCTTTTGATCTGATCGTATTGGCTCTCCAGTGGTGCGTAGTTGCCATAACTCTTCGAGATAACCAGACATCGCGTCCTTGACCAGCTCATCTGCAGCAAGTCCACTTGCCGCGGCGAGTTCCTGCAGACGCCAATCCGATTCCGGTTTCAGTTACTAATATCTGCCGGTTTAGAGACGCGTTTGCGGCGTGGCAAAAGCATTTGCGAAGTGCCGGCTCATTTTTAGCCGTCAGGCTAATCCCGCCTTCGAGCACTAAGTTCTTATTCGATAGCGCAATTGACCTAAACACGCCGCCTTTCTCTGCTTCGCTTCTCGCTACAATTTCCCTATGCCCGAGCGTTTTCCATGGATTGCCGCCGACCCCGCGTCGCAGCGCTTGCTTGCGCTCGCCGAGAAGGTTGCCCCAGCGCCAACCACGCTCCTCATAACCGGCGAATCTGGCTCCGGAAAGGACCATTTCGCGCGGCTGGTCCACGAACTCAGCCCGCGACGCGACGCGCCTTTCCTGAAAATTGATTGTACTTCGCTGCCTCCGCAGCTCATCGAAAGCGAACTCTTCGGTCACGAGCGCGGCGCCTTCACCGGCGCAGTTGAACGCAAGCTCGGCCGGCTCGAACTCGGCGGCAAGGGAACGATTGTCCTCGATGAAATCGCGGCGCTTTCTCCGGAAGCGCAAGGCAAACTCCTGCGCGTTCTTCAGGAGCGCACTTTCGAGCGCCTGGGCGGCAGCGAGTCCCTGAGAATCGAAGCGCGCTTGATCGGCATCACCAATACCGACCTGCACGCCGCTGTTTCCGCGGGCCATTTTCGTGAAGATCTCTATTTCCGTTTAAGTGTGTTGCCCATCGTCGTTCCGCCATTGCGCGAACGCCGCGCCGACATCATTCCGGCCGCCGAGCATTTTGCTGTCTCGCTGGCCGCAATCCATAACCGCGTTCCGGTACAATTTACTGAGGCCGCGCGCCGCGTTTTCGCTGCTTATGCCTGGCCAGGAAATCTGCGTGAACTTCGCAACGCGGTCGAGCGCGCGATGGTTTTTTCCAAGGGCAACGAGCTTCAGCTCGAAGATCTCCCGGACAACATTCGCGCAGCCGCAGGCGGCGCCGCGCTTCTCGCCGGCCTTCGTTCTCTGGAGGATCTGGAACGCGAAGCCATCGCACAAACGCTCGAAGCGACGCGCTACCACATTACAAAGTCCGCCGAAGTCCTCGGCATCAGTCGCAAAACCCTGCTCGAAAAACGCAAGAAATACGGCATGCAGTAACTCTCATGCGACTCCGTCTTCTGATGCTCGGCAAAACCCGCCGCCCCGAACTGCGCGCCGTTCTGGACGACTACGTCAAACGCATCGGGCGCTCCTCACCCATCGAAATAAACGAAGTTCGCGACGCCGAAGCGGTACTAAAACGCCTCGACTCCGACCGCGCCGCGACCGCAATTCTTCTCGACGCAGGAGGGAGGTCACCAGACTCGGAATCCCTCGCCCGCTGGCTCGCCGAGCAGCGCGACCGAGGCACTCGCGAAATTATTTTCATCTGCGGCGATGCCGATGGTTTTCCTGATGCACTTCGCAAACGCGTCTCGCAAAAACTCTCTCTCGGCGCGATGACCTATTCACATGAGCTCGCCCGGGTCATGCTCGCAGAGCAGCTCTATCGCGCCTTCGCCATTCTTTCCGGCAGCCCCTACCCCAAATGACCCGCGTAGTGTAGAACTTTGGTATGCCACTCAAAGTGATTCCAGACACCGACAAGCCGTTCGTCTCGATTGAAATCCCGCTCGAAAAATCTCTTCCCGATTACGATCTCCGCGATCTGGAGAAGCCAACCCCACGCGAAGTGGATGGCATTCTTGTCTCGCAGGGCTTCCGCGATCTTGTGGATGATGCCCGCGGTGTGCTCCTGGGGATTTTATGCGAGCACCACAAAACGCTAGCGGAAGAATCGGACCACCTCACTGATCTTGATCTCACTCCGGCCACGCCCCATCCCATGGAAATCGTGCAGCTCACTGGCGCTATCTGCACGCAAGAGGAAAGCTATCGCCCGGGGTTATGGATCGTCCTCAAGGACAATCACGTTCCGCCAAATCAGCCACTCTCACCGGCGCTTCTCGAACGCGTGAAACACTACGCCGAAGAACTGGTAAGACGTATGGACCTTGCCTGAGCGATTCACTGGCCGAGATTACAAACCGCTGTCATCCTGAGCAAAGCGAAGGATCTCAACTCAGGAACCTACCGAGCGGATCACTTCGTCGCATGTCCTTTCTGAAACATTCCCGCCGCCGTATCGTGCGAGAAATGTCGGTGATTTTCAGGTAGTCTCTTTACGCAGAACGCGTTCCCGGAATCTTGAAACATGTTTTATTGAGGCCAGATGTCACAAGAAAAAGGACTGCTGATCGTCTACACCGGTCCGGGCAAGGGCAAAACCACCTGCGCTCTCGGCGCCGCCTTCCGCGCAGTTGGCCAAGGCCTTTGCGTGCTCATGGTTCAATTCATCAAGGGCTCCTGGCACTACGGCGAACTGGACGCCGCCAAAATGCTTGGCGACGATAAATTCGAGATTCGTCCCATGGGCCGCGGCTTCGTCAAAATCGGCGGTGCGGAAACCGACCCCGAGGACATCAAGCTCGCCGAAGAATGTTGGCAGACCGGACGCGATGCCATCTACTGCGAAAAATACGATCTGGTGATCCTCGACGAAATCAATTACGTCATCAGCTACAAAATGCTGGAACCGGACATGATCGTTGACGCATTGCGCGACCGCCCCGAGCGTGTTCACGTCATTTGCACCGGCCGCAACGCGCATCCCAAGCTCGTCCAACTCGCCGACCTGGTCACCGAAATGAAAGAAGTGAAACACCCTTACACCAAGGGCATTCTCGCCCAGCGTGGTATAGACTATTAAACTGGTCGGACTGGGGCCTTCGAAATACTGTCGGTGAACTAACGCTTCTTCGGAACTGCGTCGGATGGCTTGGGTGCAAGCGATGTCCGCAGCAAGAAAAGATCGCAAAATGGCCTGGTTTAAGAGGGAAAAGAAGTCGATTGATCAGGCGACGCCGCCCGAAGAGCGCCGCGTCCGCACCGAAGGTCTGTGGACCAAGTGCGAAAGTTGCCGCACTATCACTTTCCGGAAAGATCTCGAAGCCAACTTGTTCGTCTGTCCTAAATGCCAGTTCCATTTCAAGATGGGCTCCAAGCAGCGTCTTGAAATGCTCTTCGACAGCCGCTGGACAGAACACGATGCGGGCATGACTTCTACCGACCCCCTGAAATTCGTCGATACCAAGCCCTATGCTTTGCGTATCAAAGAGGCTCGCAAAAAACTCGGCATGAACGATGCCGTCATCACCGCCGAAGGACAGCTAAACGGCCGACCGGTGGTAATTTGCGCGATGGAGTTTGGTTTTATCGGCGGCTCCATGGGCGCCGTCGTCGGCGAAAAAGTTACTCGCGGCGTGGAACTTGCCATGGACACGCGCCAGCCCCTGATCGTCGTTTCCTGCTCCGGCGGCGCTCGCATGATGGAAGGCACCATCAGCCTGATGCAACTGGCCAAGGTTTCCGCGGCCCTCGCGCGACTCGATGAAGCCAAGCTTCCCTATATTTCGATTTTGACCGATCCTACGACCGGTGGCGTGACCGCAAGCTTCGCCATGCTGGGCGATCTGAATATCGCTGAGCCCGGCGCGCTCATCGGTTTCGCAGGACCTCGCGTCATCGAACAGACCATCCGCCAGAAACTTCCCGAAGGTTTTCAGCGCTCCGAATTTCTACTCGAACACGGTTTTCTCGACGCCATCGTCCCCCGCAAGGATCTGAAATCTTTCCTCGCATCTTCCCTGGACCTGCTGATGAATTGAGATGAACTTCCAGGAATCGGTCCGCTACCTTCTTTCGCTGGGCCGCGAACTTGCAACTCCCACGCAGGCCACGGCCGCGAAATTCAATCTCGAAAACATCACCATCCTCGCAGAAAACCTCGGCCATCCCGAGCAAAAATATCCTTCCGTCCACATCGCGGGCACCAACGGCAAAGGCTCGACCGCCGCATTTCTCAACTCCATCCTTCGCCAGGCCGGTCATCGCACCGGACTCTACACCTCGCCGCATCTGGAAAGAATCAATGAGCGTATTCGCGTGAATGGCGAGGAAATTCCGGACCAGGCCTTTGCGGATGTCTTCTCTCGAATTCATTCCGTCATCGAAGGATTGCTCGCTGACGGCACGTTGCGCGCACACCCCACTTTCTTCGAATGCGTCACCGCAATCGCGTTCGTATATTTTGCCGAAGCGGACGTGCAATTCGCAGTTTTCGAAACCGGACTCGGTGGACGGCTGGATTCGACGAACATTGTCGCCCCGCAAGTCAGCATAATCACCCGCATCGACTTCGACCACGAAAACTTCCTCGGCCATTCGCTCCGCGAAATCGCCGCCGAAAAGGCCGGGATCATCAAGCCGGGCGTCCCTGTCATCGTCGCGGAACAGCGCGACGAAGCCCGCCAGGTTCTTCTGTCAAAGGCCGGTGAATTAGGCGCTCCAGTCGTCGAAACCAATTCAACTTTCGCCAGCGAATCCTCGCAAATGGCAGACGGTCGCGTGCGTGCGCTGGTAAAGGAAATCACGAGCGGAAATAAATATCAGCTCAACCCGCAGTTGGCCGGCCGATTTCAATTGCAGAACGCTCTGAACGCAGTCGCAGCCGCTCGTGTCCTGCAATCGCAGGGATTCCACATCGCCGCCGACGCCATCGAGCAGGGAGTCGCTACCGCCGTCTGGCCGGGTCGCATCGAAAAAATTCATTCCCGCCCGGACATTTATCTCGATGGCGCGCACAATCCTTCAGCTGCACGCGAATTGTCTGTTTTCCTTGAGGAAAATCTGTCCGCCCGCAAACTGATCATTATTTTCGGCGCCTTGCGTGACAAAGCCGTTGATGAAATTGCGGGCATACTGTTTCCCCTAGCCAGCGAAGTCATCTTCACCCAGCCGAATACTTCCCGCTCCATCTCCGCTTCGCAACTCGCGGAAATTGCCGGGCACCACGCAGCCGGTTACAAAATCATTCCTGACGCGGAAAAGGCGCTCGGATCTGCGATGGCCGAGGCCGCTCCGGACGACGTAATCTGCATCACCGGGTCACTTTATTTGGTCGGGCAGTTGCGCCACCATTGGCAGTCGAGCCCCCGAACCAGCGCAACCTAACCTGTACTTTCGTGTCCACGATCAACGATTTGTCGCATCCAATCGCCATACTTGGGAGGATGACTTATGTCTGATCCAGCCGTTCCACAAAAATCCGCAAAGCTGCGCGCCGCTTTGCAAGTCCGTCCACCCATCAGCGAATTAATTGGATTTGAAGTCTCCGAAGCCAGCGAAGGTCAGGTCGTAGTCGTTCTTCAGGCTGGCACCCGGCACTTTAATCCCATGGGTACAGTGCACGGCGGCATTCTCTGCGACATTGCCGACGCCGCGATGGGCATCGCTTTCGCCACGACTCTCTCGCCCGGCGAATCCTTCACCACCGTCGAACTCAAGATCAATTTTCTGCGCCCCGTTCGCCAGGCACAGCTTCGTGCCGAGGGCCGCGTAGTCCAGCGCGGCCGTACCATCGGCTACGTCGAATGCGAAATCACCGACGAAAACGGAAAACTCGTTGCAAAATCAAATTCCACCTGCCTCGTCTTGCGCGGCGAGCAAGCCGCCGGTCGTTAAAACCCGATCAGTTTCCGGCGTAGGCGTTGCTCTCGTTCTTTCCGGACCCGTTGTCCGGACCAAGGATCACAAGAGCAAGGCGACGATCTGGACGCACCGGTCCACAAGCCCGGAACGAGGTCTCGGGTCGGGCGCAGGTCCGCCTTGCGGCGCTAGTGCTGCATCGTCTCGCAAACTGAGCTGCTGCCTCGCTGGTTATCCCGGATCCATACAAGAAGTCATGTAAAAAAACAGCATATCTCCAGGTTCCGAAGCCCATTTTCACCCAACAACAAATGAAACAGCGCAAACTGCTGCTCAAAATTTTCCAAATCACCGTCCTGCGCGATAAACTTGTCGGTCTCACGGGCGACGCGATTGGCGCGCTCCAAATCCGAGGACCTCTAGATGCCAGCGAAACTCAATTCGAAAACGAAGTGCCCGCTTGTCGGCATCATCATGGGCTCAACCTCTGACTGGGAAACCATGTCGCACGCGGCACATACACTCGATGCTCTGCGCATTCCGCACGAAACCCGCGTAGTCTCCGCGCACCGCACTCCCGATCTGCTTTTCACGTATGCCTCGCAGGCGGAGCAGCGCGGCATCGAAGTCATCATTGCCGGAGCGGGCGGCGCGGCACATCTGCCCGGAATGACCGCCTCGAAAACCGTTCTTCCTGTTTTTGGTGTGCCTGTCGAATCCAAAACGCTCAAAGGACTGGATTCGCTGCTTTCCATCGCTCAAATGCCTGGTGGCATTCCTGTGGGAACGTTGGCCATCGGCAAAGCCGGGGCAATCAATGCGGCGCTTCTCGCCGCCGCCACCTTGGGCAATAAATATCCCAAAATTCGCGAAGACCTGAAAAAATTCCGCTCCTCGCAAACCAAGAATGTCCTCGCCGTTCCTGATCCCGCAAAATTCGCCGCCTCTAATTCCAAAAGCAAAAAAGGAAAGCGCAAGTGACCATCGGAATCCTCGGCGGCGGGCAGTTGGGTTACATGCTCGCCCTCGCTGGCTATCCTCTCGATTTCCATTTCCGCTTTCTCGATCCTTCGCCCCAGGCTCCCGTAGGCCGCATCGCGTCGCGCGTCACCGCCGAATATACGGATTTCGAAGCTCTCGAAAAATTTGCCCATGGCCTCGCGCTCGTCACTTACGAATTTGAAAATGTTCCCGTGGAAGCCGCGCGCTTCCTGCAAAAACTCGTTCCCGTTTATCCCTCGACGCAAGCGCTTGAAACCGCGCAGGACCGCCGCAGCGAAAAGCTTTTGTTTCAAAAACTTGGTATTCCCACGACCAAATTTGCCGTCATCCATTCCGCGGACGAACTGCACCAGGCCGTGCAAAAAATCGGTCTGCCCGCCGTTTTGAAAACTTGTCGCTTAGGCTACGACGGCAAAGGGCAGTGGGTTCTCCGCAGCAACCAAGATGTTGGACGCATAAAAAACGAAATCCCTTCCGCGCCGCTGATACTCGAAAAATTCGTCAAATTTTCTCGCGAACTTTCTATTCTTGCCGTGCGCGCCCGCGACGGAGCTACCTCCTTCTATCCGCTGGTCGAAAATCATCATCGCGGCGGAATTCTGCGTCTTTCGCTCGCGCCTGCTCCGCGCCTGGCTGAAATTCTGCAACGTGAAGCGCAAGACGCCGCCCGCCGCGTCCTGGAATCGCTGGACTACGTCGGAGTTCTCGCAATCGAGTTGTTCGAATGTGATGGCCACCTGCTCGCCAACGAAATGGCCCCGCGCGTCCACAATTCCGGCCATTGGACCATCGAAGGAGCGATCACCAGCCAATTCGAAAACCATCTTCGTGCGGTCTCCGGCCTGCCGCTGGGCGTCACGCGCACTCTGGGTTTTTCCGCGATGTTGAATCTGATTGGCGAGCTCCCTGACGCCAACGAACTCCTCGCCCTTCCTGACGCGCACTTGCATTTGTACGGAAAGTCGCCGCGTCCCGGCCGCAAAGTCGGGCACGTAACATTGCGAGCCGATTCCATCGAGCAATTGGAGCAGCGTCTGCGGCAGCTTCCCACGTTTTTCCATCGCGAAGAATTCTGCCTGTCAGAGCGGTTCGCAAAATCAGCTAAGTGACTGCAAACAGTGTACTTATTATAGGGCGTTCGGTGTGTTTGCGCGCGGTGGTTGCCGCCCCTCGGCGCGAATGCTACGATTTTGCATCTCCATGTCCCCCGAAAATCACCATTCTTCCCAGTTCCAGAACAAACCGCGCGTTGGAATTCCGTGGCGCACTCGGGACGAAGAGCGCCAGGGAAATGTCGAGAAATTGAATTATTACTTCGAGGCTGTGAGGCGGGCAGGGGGCGCGCCGGAGCACGTTTCGCTGGGACTTTCCG
>WNFO01006146.1_pt1 | contig 14585 bp, 16 predicted proteins | sample 5400251 | NCBI WGS metagenome assembly WNFO01 (sample SAMN13153354, study PRJNA577476) | soil metagenome | isolation source: 100 cm saprolite under Madrone tree | place: USA:California | collected 2016-06-14 | reverse complement strand
AAAGGACAACAAGAAAGGGATACTCGCTGTCTCGCAATCCAACTCCAAAACTCAAACGTCTCTTCGCCAATTCCCCAACCGCGCGAGAAGTCGCTAAATCTCCTTGTATGGATAGTGTGTTGCGAGAGTGCAAGTGCGTGCTCATTGTTGTATAGATACAATTTGCAGATCTGTCGATTTAGCCATCAGGGGCGCAAGGCGAAGCAAAGTGAGAGGATCGTCATCAAACCTTGAGGTTGATACAGTCTGCTAGGACCTTAGCTTCTGCCCAACGCTTCGTCCGTGGTGGGAGAATAGCAGTCGAGCCAAACATTGTGAGTAAACTCGAATAAGCGTCCTGATAATGCCTTCCTTCCCATCACCTCTTCGTCAATCTGAGGCGGACACAATGACTCACTTCAAAGCAACCTCAAATTCTCCACGAAATTCCGCAAAACACGCCATCTTGTACTCATAGCGCACGGTCCAGCCCTCAGGACGCAACGGGCGTGCCGGAGTGGTAGTCCCGAGAGGGGATAGCGATGGAACGTATGTCGAAACGGCTTGAGCGTGGCGGTTGCGCTTACGCCTGACACGCTTAGAGTGTGAGGTGTAATACTCGACTGCGGGTTCGTACAAGGCCTGGTGAAGGCTGGAACAGCTTAAGTGCGCGAATTGGAGGACAAGTCACAGTTAATGCAACCTCTTGATAAACTCGCTGAGCTCGCCAGGGCTCACTGGGCTAAGCACGAAGAGGGCCGCGCGATAGTCGAGTCCGCTCTGTCTCCGAATGTACGTGAGCCGCGTGTCTAATGCAGGGTCGTCTGTCGCAGTCGTTTCAGTACGAGTCGAAAAGACTACAAAGGGAGAGGGTACCCAGCAATTTCCGACTTGCAAGGAGTACGACGGTGAGTTTTATACCTCGCTCACTTGTGGACTTTTTACGCAACGCGATCTCTGCGGACATCTCAGTATCTTTCCTGCGCTCCTCCGCCTCTCGATCCGGATGTGGCGGGTCGAGCGGGGACCGTGGCATATGATGAGGAGGGGACTCATATAGGCGAATGAAGAGCACGAAAACAGATGGGACGAAAGAGGTGTGCTTGCGCACCCAGATAGGCGCGACAAGGCCATCAGGATGTAAGGGTGAGGTAGGAGTCAGCGGTGAGAGGGGTGAATGCATAGGACTATGTGGATCTGAAGAAGAAAGCAGGATTTTACGTGGAGGAAAGCGGATATCCTGGAAATTGTGAGGCTGTGGGAGAAGTATCACGGCGAGCAGAGCAGAACAAACCTTGTCAACGAGAACGGTCTGGAATGTTTTAGACTTGTCGGGCTGCCAGATTGCAGTGATCCTCTGGGAGAGAAGCGCGTCACGAAGGCGGATGGTGAGTAGTGTAAAAGGATCCTGGGCAGGGCGGGAAAGCGGTGGGTCTGACGTTGAGGAAGGTACTTGCTCAGGGGAAGGGGGAACATCAAGACCGGCCACGAACATTACTGGTGCCAGCTGCACTAATAACTCCGGAGGATACGAGTTCATGTTGCGGTCCTCGTCGAGCGCGGAGGCAAGGAACGGTATCGCGTGCCGTCAAACAGCATCATCCGAGCAATTCGAATTTCTTACTCAGTTTTCGCTCGGCGTACAATCTGTATACATCTTTCACTCTTTCTTTCCTGCCGCCGCCATTTACACTCAAACAACGGGCAAGGAGCGGATAAATGCTTATGGTCGACTAAGGGATCAAATAATGTCTATATTCGGTTGAAATTTTTAAATGAATATGGTCTGCTTATGTACTTTTCAATTTAATTCTTCACTAAGCAGACTGTATTTATCTGAAATTTGCGACCTAACATTATTTGATCCCTTAGTCTTTGCAGTGTAGATTACGTGACACGTCATCCCTTTTCCGAGGCCCCTATTTCCCCTTATGTCATCACACCCTCTCTGGCGCATATAAGGACCCTAACTGGATCTCTCCCAGACTCACGTCTCCTATCGTCTTTCAAGAAATATCCCTCATCTGACAAACCATGGCCTGCTCCTGTGCTCAAAACTGCTCGTACGGTCGTGACACTCTTCCTGCACTCTCGTCTTACTGAATCATCAACTCTCGCCAGCCATTGCGGCACTGCCGGCAACAACAGTTGCTCCTGTGATGCCGGTTCCTGCCAATGCAGCAACTGTGTTAACCACGGCCACACTGCCACCGTGAATCATTCCACCTCGTTTCCTGTTACTACTCACTAAACTGTTATGCAGTGCGGTTGCTCTAAATGAACAGTGTGGGGAAAATATGGAAAAAATGATAGCTTGGTAGTGGTGCACGTTGCCTGTTGAATCCTATATGGCGTGTTATGCGATCTGTTGATGTTTGTATGTTGTTAGTGGAAATTGTTAGTGGAAACATGTGAGATTTGATCAATTTGATTAATGGCTAGCGTCGGACCCGTTTCGCCATATTGAAAGTTACACATCCGGTAATTTCAATCGTTCGCTGAGGCGAGGCTGTTCGTGCCCAATACGTTGTGGTATTCGCGCATCCGTAACACATAGACTCTTTTCAAGAAATCATCTGATCTCAAATTTGGCGCTTCGCATCCAAGCCACCAACCTCCTTGGTTATGCTGATGTTGGTAAATTTGAATTTGGCTTCTCATCTGATCACGCTTCCGTCCAGGTTTGGTTTGATGGACAACGAGAACTTTCACATCAATGCTGCCTCACTCCCATACCCCAGACGGATTATCAGGAGCCGAGCGAATATGGAAGAGATCATTCGCGTTGGCTGATATGGTGGGAACTCGCCACTAGTGCCCGCGGGATGATATTAGAATTAGGGTTGTGCCAGTGGCTTCAGGAAGAGACAAGTAAGCATTCTACAAGTTCCAACAATTCAGTTGTACTCGTGTGAGAGATCAGGGTGTCATGTATGGCATTTCTCGGGTCTTCCCTTGGGGCGACTTTTGAAAAAGGCTACGTCATTTGCGGCCTGCGTAGTATCACCACCCACACTCGTTGTGAGAATGGGGGTGTGCATGACGGCAGGGTGGTGCATCTTGTGCCAGTGGCTGAATGATTTCGATTTAAAATGGACTGGCGGACTGTGGTAGTAGCCTAAAAGAAGGTCTTTCAGAGATGATGATCACACCGCGCAAACGATGGTGATCAAGATAAGTCATGTTTCCATTCGTCGGCAGCAGTGATCATGACAACCTATGCCATTGTTTCGTGGATCGGAGTGCCCGTAGATAATGTGCTAAGACGCAGGGGGACCTCCAAAACATCATAAAATTTCAGATGCAAGTAATGTAAGATCAGATCAGATCACTTGACAACTGTCCCGGATTAATTTGGATAACTTGCATCTTCTTGCCAATCTCAGAGTCCATCTCATCAGAGTCCATATCGCAGTCAATGCCGGTTTTGTTCAAAATATGATATCATACGATACTTCCTTATCTTGCCAAATTTCCAGTTGCAAAACGTAACTCAGTTCAAGAAGCTACTGTTCTATATTCGAACAACCACCAATCAGATGTCAAAGGTCAACACCCTGTTTTACCACACTAGTATCCGGAAATATGTGTTCAGAAAGGCTGATGAAAAAGGCGGAAGAAGGTTTGAAAGTATACTGTACTATGATGGGATTGGAATATTGAAATTGAAAGCATGGTGGTTGTATTCAATGCCCATTCCTGAGGCTCTGTTTTGTTATTGATCCCCTTTACTAGTACAAGTTCCTATGTTGTTACTCTTGACGACTCGGGAATAAAAGACAGTGCGGTCCTGGGAAACATGTGAAACCTTGTGAAGCTCCGACACCGTTGCCGACATGATGACAACCTTAGAAGTTAGAACGATACTGTACTACCCCGCCATCACCAGTGTCGCACGTGGTACCAACCAAAAAGAAATTTGATCCGAATCGTTGGTTGCCATTCGTCGCACGCTTCTTCGACGAAAGGAGGAGGCGTGCGAGCTTCACACCAAATTCTCCAAACTGAGAAACGGCCGTGTGCGAACATCCGAGTCCGAGTTGGGCTCCCGTCTCCTTTTTGAGAAGGATCAATCACCTCAAGGTTGTTCGGATTTTGGTGCCCTGCGGGTCTGATTTCATCGTCCGCATGACACGGGGCGCCACGTCCCACCTTGCATCCGCACCGCAAACACGGAGTGGGCCTGTTGGGAAGTGAAGGTAGCATTGCCCTCCCATGGCGCGCACCAATGAAGGACCCTATTTCCAGATGATTTCTTCCGATATCTAGGAGGGCATATACAGTACATATAAACCACATTACATATAGTAGCCGCCTGTCCCAAAAATCAATACCTGTCCATCTCACTCGTGTGTAGTATACTCTATGTGTCAAAGCTAAAACGTGCCGATGAATACCATAATGAGCCCAGACCGAAACGATCACTCTACCATGTCCCTGGCACTCGCACATCAGAGATCACGCAGCCTTGAGATGACATCCTGCATGCTCGCAACATTCCACTCTCCACTCCAGCCTTGACGACGTTCGCTTCGATGCAACACAACATTGGACGCCGAGGAAGGGGAAGTCGGGCGGAGACGGAGGAGGAGGAAGTCCAAACGTGATTCCGGTCTTCTTGGGGAAACCATCAATGGTCCAGTCTCGTCAGAAGGGTCAATATCCCCAGAGTACCCATTGATGGCAAGTTGCGTAGGGCGCTCGCGTAGCAAAGGAGCAGAGGATCTGCTGTGTAGGCGCTGATGCTGGTGGAAGAACTGAGGGCATGGATCCGCATCCGGTGCGTGTCCAGCTGACTCGAAAACCTCCACCGTTTCCTCAACGGCAGGTGGTGAAACATCTAACATGGAGGATGGAGATGAGGGGGAAGGCATTGTTTCTTGTTCTGACACGGGAGATTCCGCCGGCAGTGGTGGGACGATGGGGAGGACGAGGACCGGCCGAGTGCGGGCGGGTAAAAAGCGCTTCCTTCGTTGAGATCCCCTGTTGGGCATGGCAGACCTCGGTCTAGGCAAGATAAGGTCAGGTGGAATTCTCTCGCCCAAATGGCGAGCAAGTTTTGAGAGACGTCTGCGGCGATGACTGATCTCCCGCTCTTCCTTCGATTTCTCCCACTCGGATGGTAAAAAGAGCGTGGATTTAGAGGCGGAGGTGGAGATAACGGATGGTGGTCGCTTCGAAAATGAAGACTCCGCGGGACTTGGGAATCGAGACGAAACGTAAGGATCATGGGAATCAATCTCTGAGTTACGACTTGTTTCAGCGTGTAAAACTAGCATGGATGGTCGGTTGTTCCCACCAGAAGGTGTGTTCATCTCTCCTGGGCCCGATTTAATGCCGTAGATATCCCGGTTATAGATGTTTGGATCCCGACGATAGACCACTTGCAGAGGATCGAGAGCTGCGCGAGCGAGTTTCTTTGCGGTGGAGAGGATGGGGCTGCCCAGGACAGCTGTATTTCTCTCCCGAGATTTCTTCCATGGAGACCATATCACGGATGGCCGGTTGACCTGGGGCATCGGGTTCTCGCCCAATATCTTTACGAGCTTGCGAGTCGACTTGACTAATCGAGAACGCTGCGCGTGTGAGAGTCGGGGGAAGCTGTCGATTTGGGTGGTTGGAGTATCCTCAAAGGGACGAGCCGTGGACATGGTGTCGTGTGTATGACGATATGAAGGAGAGACTGGCGCGCCCAAATAGTGAGATGTCGTGAATAGTCGTCAAGGAAGCGATGAGCGACGCAGTCGCCGGGATAAGAGTACAATCGAAAAAGGCCGAAGGCGACCAGTTGGATGAAGGGAAAAGAGCAAAGCAGCTTCGCTCGTTATCACATCCACGAGGCCTTATAGCCCACACTTTCACAGCACTACGGTTGCATCAGAACGGCGAAAGCTGTTTCGGGTACTGCTCCGTAGTGTGAAGGGCGGCGACCGTGCACCGCCCTTGCAGGCGCTCGTCAAAGTTTTGATAGCAACATTACCGGTATTCGAATTGCGGACGGATGGTACCAAGGCATGCCGACAGACCAAGGAAAATGCACGGGTGTCTTACTGAGCAACAGTTGAATCAGGGTGTGGCATGGATGGATGTAATAGAGATGTGATTTCGCCAGACAGAATGACAAAATTTGAAACGACTGTTGCATGCGAGCGCGTTACCACTGTGATTGCGCCGGTCGTACTTGCAATGAGCGCATGTGGCGCTTACGTGATCATAAGCCGTATACCAGGCGTAAGGTGGGCAACTCTAGTCAGGTTAGGCTGATGGGCCCTCTTCCCAGTGCAAGAACTCCCAACATGCCCTTCCAGACTCAATCCCGAGGATATCCTGCACCTGATCTAACCGAAGTTGGCATAGCTCACGCATGCTATGGGCGCGACTCATCACATAACCGACATTCTTCGCGGTGATGCCCGGCAACGTATGCAGAAGTTCTTCAGCTGGTCCATGAATTCCCTGGCCAGCAGCAGGGTCACTATCGGCCCCGACGGCCACGGCGGTCGCATAGTCCGGCTCCCGAGAATTTGCCTTGAGATCTTTGAATATGTCTGCGGTTGCGTACGGCGATGATGACCACAGGACACGAACGCGGGGGAAAGCGAGTGTAAGCAAAACGAGCTTCTGCTGAATAGACGGTGGCTGATATTCTTCCTGATTATTGCTGCTTCCGGGTTTCTTTGGAGGGTACTTTCCTGTCGCCTTTACGTGGAACTTGACATCTTGCACGATCTAATAATCCTTTAGATCACCTGCCGGGCACCAGCTAAAAGAATTATTGCATACGTCCAATGAGAACGATTTTTGCTCTTCAAACTCGATCAGCAGGATCGGCTGTTTATAATGGGCTGACATCAAATCACATTGAGCATATCTGTGGGATGAAGCTTAAGCTGCTGAAGTTCGGATGAAAACCAATCATCGTACAGTCGCCCATTATTAAAACTTGACACCAAGTCAGGTATGCTCTTTCGTTCGACACATATATCCGGCGTCAGTATATAATCCCCTACTGTTAGCATTGCAGGAACAATGATCATCTTTGAGGCATGTAAAAGGGATGGGAGCGTCGAGCGAAACTCCCGCATGTCGACAATAACCTAACAGCAGTGTCAGCGCAAAGGGCACGGAGGATGCTAACAAGGGCGCACCCGTGCTGCTTCTGTAGAGAGCTCTTTCCGTCCTCCAGCAACACGAGAACTAATCGTCTTAATGATGGCCTCTCCTACATCAGATCCAGCACGTTGGTTTTCATGGATTGGGAGCAGCATTGTCTACAAAGGTTTGATGACAAGTCTTCTGCGGGACTGATTAGCTGCTTACCCCGCGTTCCTTTATAAGCCTTTCAAATGCATCCTTCTCCTTGCGCAAGCTCGCAAGATACTTATGCTCTTCTGCAGTCATCTGATATACCATAAAATACACGCGAACCCCAAGCCCAGGGTTTAATGCCTTGTATACCTGCACATCCAAGTCAGGTACACCTTCATTAGTTTGCTCATAATACATACTTCAATGCGCCGTATAAAATCCTGATTGGGTTCGTACATCACAATGAAACGGGGTTGCAGTTCCGCGAGCATACGATCGTCGCTGTCATCCGCGTAGGCACGGACAATGACCGTCTGAGCTGGGACAAGTAGCCCGTATAAGGGTTCGAATTCAGCATCATCAGGTGGAAGTGACTCTTCCAATGATAGAGCTAGAGCGAGCTCTGCATCAGCGGACGTATTGTTTTGAGTCGAGAGGCTGAGATACGTTAACTGCAGGCTCAAAAGGTCTCGAGGAACATACGTACAATTCGGCCAGGATGCCCTCTTCATGGGGCGCAGCCGAAACTTGGTCTGGTCCCTGTGCTCGCACATTGACCGTATTGGGCGCACCGCCGCGGACACGACGTCGACTAGCAGCTCGCTCCGCTTTGTCACGGTCTTTTTTTCGCAACGCGGGATTAAGTTCGTCGTCACGCGGAGGGCTCTGACGGTTATTCGCAGATGGCGGTTGATTCTCAGCTGAGCGCGCAGAAAGCCGTGCCTTCCAAAATAAGTAGAGCCGCAGCTTATTCTCTAACATTTTTCGACCGCGCTGCCCAGGTAACGCATCAGGATCCATAGATGCCAAGTATTCACCTAGACGCGACGATGTTTGCGTGGAAGCTGTCATCACAAGGACCACGTTGTTTCCGCGAATCGCTGCATAGGAAGAAGTGTCAGTCCGGAAAGGTGGTCAATGGTCATAACACGACACACTAGATGAAAAAGATTCTTGTCGCATGATTTCCTCCTCAACCTCTTTTAGAGTTTCGGCGAGCAGATGCCATTTAGGCAACTCTTCAAGAACCGGTTCTATGCTTCTTGGAAGCCAAGTGGGACGAGGACACGACTTGATTAGATCTTGATCCTGCCTGCCCGTCGTAGTAGGTGCGCCACGAATACGGCCCTCAGCCTCATCAAGTGCTTCCCATGCTTCTTCATCGTCGGAAATGTCGATGACATCTGTGGATACCCGGGTCGGCACCTCTGGGGCTTCTCGGAGTACATAGCACCGCCTTTTGGCCGTCTCGAAGATGATATGACTGGCATCGCTAAGCAGCCACGGAGATTGGTTCTGACGTGTATTCCCTGCAGTCGATATTGTGTTTGATGCGATGATGGTCTCTAGGTACGCATGGAAAGCAAGAGGATCATAATTGAGCAAATACCTTTAATATCTATGAGCTAATGAAAAAGAAACTATGTTGTAGAGCGTACGCAAGGAGCCTTCTCAAGGTCGCAAGGTCATTAACCAACTGCTTAGTCCGGGGGCCAACTTTATGCCAAACGGGATCGAGTTGCCGTCGGACTATCGCATCGAATGACCGAAAGTAAGCATTTTCTACGTTCAGGTCATCTAGGTCGAGCTGGGAAAAGATGAATACTTGGAAACGAGAAAGAAAAATAACCAACCGTCGTGTTTGACCGCTTAAGCTCTGCCAACGTCATGGACATACACTGCACCAGCCCACCATGGATCTCTTTCATAGATTCGGTCATCGGTTGGTACAATTCAACGACGTCTGCACGTTTACGCTCTAACGAATCCTTCACGACCTGATGAAAGCTAGAACAACTGTCAAAACTGCAGTTACTACCCGTCAGAATACAAACCGAGGATAGATCAGAACAGAGTATAGTTGTAGTTCCTTCATTATGCTTCTCAGAGGCGAGAGTCCTGAAGTGATGTGTTCTGGTTGGTCTGAGAATGCTTTAACAAACCCAGTGCTGTTCTTCTCGCGATAAAGCCGTACAATAAACGCTTCCAGTGATAATGCAGTCACTCTGCCAATAATTTCAAGGGGATGCCGGAGACTAGACGTTGTTGTGCTCACTTCTCGGCATGAAGCACCACCAAACCAGTTACAAGCTCCGTCGGGAGGTCGGACTTTAACATGTCCACGACCAAAATTCGTGAAGTGACGGATATTAGGCCGCCATTTTTATACAAGTCCTGACTTGATTGGTGGTCAGTATGGCGATGACGTCATAACAGATGCGGGAGGTCGAGTCGGGGGTGACAGGGGAGAATTAGTGCATAGACAGCGCCAATTACAGAGCGAGCCTATGCAGTTAAGACACTGTAGGAGAAGACTGGTGTTGGACATGAGACACGAATAGGATGACCCACCGATCTTGCTTTCCCATTTCGTAGCTCACTGTCCTTAACCCTGGCTTGCGACATCCCATGATGCCCAATTCCTCCCCGATGGCAGCTTCCTCCTCAGATGACGCATTGACAAGAAGAACGAGGTTTGTTGATTGGTCGTATATCTGCATGAGGGTACAGACGATCTTGCGTAATCCTAGACCCCGAGCCAGGAGAACAAGTTGACTATTTGAGGGGTCATGGATGTCTTCCAGGATGGTGCGGTGAAAGGGAAGAAGACCCTCCAGCGACATCGTTGACCAGTGCAAACAAATTTTGAGAGTATTTTTGTGCGATATTACTGAGGACACGCGGTAGAATGAGACTTTGGTTGGGGGGAGGGGAGTTAGACGGGCTAAAAATAGCGCATGCCAGTGGAACAAGCAAATGGGGAATTGCAGCTTCTGGTGAAAGGGTGCTTCCGCCGTCTGCAGCACTCGATTCAGCGGCAAATAAGTCGCGTACTCGGCGATTTGCAGGTCACAGTTCGCGTCGAGGGTGATACAACAGGCGGGGCAAGTGAAGCTGGATGCAGGGTTGTGGCGCTTACAAGCCATTACGACATTCAAGCACCATTTATCCCCACTCCACTGCCTTTGCCAAGTGAACCGGAGTACTCATTGGAAGAATCGTTTATGACTCGCTGTTTCACCTGCAAGCATGGCTAACCGTTCTTCTGACAGAGCCAGCTCTATGGTAGAGGGTTATACTACTGTTCCCAGTGTTACGTATCACCCGTGCACCCACGCCCTGATGCCACCCATCCCAACCTCCCTCCGCTCCATTACTTCTGGGGAATCTTTCTATGGATGTCGTAACAAAGATGGAAACGAGACGAATTTCAAGTACCATCCCCTGGCCGCTTCGTATTTCACCTCCAGGGCGCTCTCTTAGAAGTACCCGTCTTGCAAGGCAGGGAATTCTTTATTCTCAATTATCGTCTTCACAGTAGTGCTTGCTTACCATTAACGTCGTTGCAATTACAAGAGCAGTTGTCGCCTAGCATCATGGTGATGAGGCACACTCGCGCAATATGTCAAACTAAGTGTACGCTTGCGCACAAGACCAATTTTGATCTTTCTCGTTACCTCGTTCAGTGCACCCGACAACACGGCTGCTGCACCCAGGTCGCCCTTTTCCACATGTGTTATTCGTAAGGGTGTTTACTGATTGTGCGAACATCAAACCCAGGTTTGCTTGAGCCGTAACCGGCGTCGAAGAAGCACCAAAAAATTTTTGGTGCCTACTACAAGTAGATCCCAGATTAGTTCCACTTTGCCCCTCCTGTGTGTGCCCTTACTGGTTCTCAGTTTCTCCTGATCCGCTTTCCGTGTTCAGGTTCGCTGGTCACGGCAGATCCACCTTCCCAGTGGGTTACGTCTCAGCCACCAGTTATTGATTGAAATTCTGACACAAGCCAAATGTCTCGGCTCAACCCGTATCGTTCGGACCATGTACCTCTCGGGTGCCTATCCGGCGGCAAATGTACAATGTTCACGCGTATCAAATGATCCACTTAATCTTACGGGCGTACTCTTATGGGCATACTCTCTCGTACTCTACCCCTGTAATCAGGTCTGCGTCGCCCTCGCACGCTCGGATTTCGCAAGAGTTGCGCGCTCCGTGTGTAACATGTGAACGCGTTCCTGACTTGTCTGACGTTAATCTGGACCCTTTGCCAGCAACTCCTTGGTTTGGGTAGCCACCATATGCTATAGGCTATTTCGGGGCGGAGCTGTCGCTTTGGTGAAAATTTATGAAAGATTCGACCGAGCTGGCCGATCCCTGACCATTGAGGCGATGCGCTTCCCATCACACCCACTGATTTTGTTTTATCAGGATGTACCTCTGTCCCAACAGGGTTGATTGGTAGTTATTTTTTTTGGTATGAATTGATGATCTCGGAATTCTCGGATAACGGCATCATATGTCAACACATGGATTCGGACGCCGTGAGTGACGTGAACCATGCAGCAATGAAAATCGTACACTCAATTTGGCTCGAAGGTACCGAAATATCGTTGTCAGACTAGTTCTCGTCTTGGCAAGCGATCGGTGGGTGCGTCAACTGTATACCCAAAACCCACGGGGTCTCAGGTTGGTTGCAGTGGTTAGGATAGGGTGTGGCCGTTACCGTGTGTATTTGCTCGAGTTGACGTCAGGCTTTACGTAGCAATCGATCTCGGAGGGTGCTTCTCTGGGACATCGCCGTGCTGCGCAAGAGTGTGAGCAGCACGGATGTCTGCCACCAACAACGCTTGCTTCAGAAATGAGGTGACGTCATAGACTTGTCCCCGTACGAGCCTCGGATCGGGTGGGGCTTCTGGTAATCCAGGCACGCCATAACGTCTCGCCCGTTCTTTGGAAATTGGCATGCCATCGAACGTCCGAGGACGTTCTTGACTTCCTGACTAACCTGCGTCCGTTCCTCCGGGCTCCGTTCTTCGTCGTCGCCTGTCTCCTGGCGAGCCAGACCATTTTCCCGATCTTCTGGAATAAATTATAGTTCCTGCCCGGCGCCGTACCGAAATGGGCATAGATACGTCCGGGGACCGGTGGCAGCTTTCTATTGCTCCCTGACAGACTGATCATCAGCGAACTCACATAAACCAGGTGAAGACCGGCGCCACTTCTGGGCCAACCATTTATCCCCTCCGAAGGTGACGAGAAGGAGAGAGAGTCTATCAAAATGACACATGATGAATGACCCTAGACCCAGACACCAAGAAATTTTTTGCTCCCGGCCAATGCCGCGCTAAGTCAGGGTTCTTGATCGCCGAGCGTCCCGTAAAAGCCGACAATCAATTAGCTTGCGGAAGATGCCGCAGAGTTTCGTCGGCAATTGCCGAGATCATTCCGCTCCTGTGGCCAGCCCAGGCTCGAATGAGTGAATCGAGGGACTCTTAAAAATGATCCTTAACTCATCGCGTCCACCATTCGTTCCTCGCCCCCTCTGTGGTTGACCTCTCTTAGCCTCAACGTACCCTTTCTCGCTGACTACTCCACCGTACTCATCCAAATCCCCCATCAAACCAAGCATGGCACAGCGGTGCGTCCTTTAGCACATCTACCCTTCGTCAACTCACAATGCTACCTCTCCCCAGAAATCGTGATGTTTTTGTGCGACCCCATTGTTCAGGTTTTAAACTCGTCCTTACCTGATCGCTTGTAGTTTGACATATCAATTGATGGCCGGAGCGTTGGACGCATTACCTTCCGGCTGTTCGATGACCTAACGCCAGTAACGTCGCGCAACTTCCGTGAATTAGCAACTGGACAACCCGGATTCGGATATGCCGGTTCACCCATTCATAGAGTCATCCCAGACGTACATCCTTTCTCAGTGTCTCTATTTAGAGTGTTGACCTGACACGTTTGTAGTTTATGGTTCAAGGCGGTGATATCACGGCGAGAGATGGCACAGGCGGACGTTCGGCTTTTGGACAACCATTTGCGGGTGAGTCCTGTTTCCTTTATATTGAAGGATTTGCTCCCTTACGGTCATAGACGAGAATTTCGTCGCCCGACATGACAGACCCGGATTGATATCTATGGCGAATCGTGGCCCTGGAACTAACTCTTCTCAGGTACAGTATTATTTTTTGGCGACCTCACGCTCCCCTGACGTTATGTGGCAGTATTTTATCACCACTGTGGCTGCACCTTGGTGCGATGGGAAAAACGTCGTGTTTGGCGAGGTCATAGAAGGTCTTGATATCGTCAAACGAATACAGGGCTATGCATCTTCGGATATTCTTCGCCGACCCAGCGCGACGATCCTTGTCGAACGCTCAGGGCTGCTGTAACTCTATCTTCTGCTACCGTCTTCTGATCCTCATTCGTTTGTCATATTTGCACCTGACTTTTATCTAATCCATTTTGTTCGGTCACTGCATTTTCCTTATTGAGAATCTTGACAGCATCTCAGGGTCGAGCATTTATATTAATCGCATCAGAAGAATGATACAGTAGTAGATACCGGGGTAAGTCTCTTACGAGACGCATCTCTCGAACATGTCCGCGAAGGACCCACGATTGGAGTACTGTAGCTGCTTGTGGGGTTGTCTTTCTTGATGGAGTAATCTCAATTTGATAGCTGTGCAGTGCACTTCCGTGATGCGGTATACCAACGTTACATACTGTGGGAGCCCTACGGTATGGAGGGTCATATCTAGCAAAGATGGTGACAGAGATCAGATTTCCCAGAGCGCTTGATAGGATATGTGTCCGGCACCGTCCGGCACCAGCCATAGAAAGAAAACACGAGCGATCGTCCGAATCGGGATATCTCATGGTTTCTATCGTTTGCAGATGGGGGTGTGGCCCACGTGATGAGCGTCTCGTGGACGAGTGGACGATGATCCGGCTATCGAAAACAAAAGCGAGATCTTAGATACAAATGCCTCACCTCCGTCACATAAGAGACCGGATGGCGAAAAGCGGGTTGTGTGTTTGCGCAGGATTCGCGCAGCAAGTCACCCTTCGTCACCGATCGAACGTCGACGGCCGCCGGCGTTCGCGCCTTCGGGTCATAGTTGACCAACAGGGGGCCACAGTTCTTGCGCCACTATCGCGAGGGTGGGTGCACCCAAACTTGAACAGAGTGTCGATGTCACCGTATGCACCTAATTTATTTTTATTTTAGCCTGGCAGCCAAGCATTGCTGAACGCAGAGCGATTTTCCTACAGCATCTCATTGATGGGTTGACTGACCTAATTGCAGTGCTGCAGTATTTTTTATTTTTTATTGGCCTGATGGGGGGGAGGGGGAAAATCAATTTATCGAAACCTTCGTTGACACGGCGGCTTCCAGATCCCGGTTTGCGCCAGTCGCAAGCGCAACGCGCAGTTTGGTGCCCCACACTACCCCGCTTTCCCCGTCGTTTCGCGAAATGATTATCGTCACTATCGTCACCAAACCATACACA
>WNFO01012979.1_pt1 | contig 14589 bp, 14 predicted proteins | sample 5400251 | NCBI WGS metagenome assembly WNFO01 (sample SAMN13153354, study PRJNA577476) | soil metagenome | isolation source: 100 cm saprolite under Madrone tree | place: USA:California | collected 2016-06-14 | reverse complement strand
AAATACTGATTGTAATTACATAATCATTTTTTTGATAGGTAGCCCTTATCAAATCCTTTCACCCATCAACTTACACTTTGTTCTTATTTGCCTTCCTTCCAAAGTTATCTGCCAGACAATCAAAAAGTATGCAACATTGGATCACTTTTGTAACTCACTGTATATCGTACAGAACTGGGGTTTTTGTAAGCATGTTTGTAAGTATCAGTCAGCTACTCTAAGAGATGAGTAAGCAAGAAAACAATCAGTCATTGAATCAGTGAAGATGGTTGGTCATCATAAGCAATCAGATTGGTAAGACCTTACTACAGCTCTTTATCATCACTTGAGCTATCCTCAAGAGTAAGGTCTATGACAGGAGCTACAGAAAACTTTCTGAACCCACAAGTGGTAACCAAGTTTCAATTACCAACACAGAAACTCAGCAAACCCTGATCAATTCTCAATATTGATGGGACACATAACAAAGCAGGCAGTATCACACGGAAATGCCAATTAGAAGCCCAGTTTGGCACTGTCCTAACTAAAATCAACCTTTACATCACTGATCTAGGACAAGATTGGGCTGTGTTGGGATTCCCCTTCTTTCAGAAATTCAATCCCATGATCAATTGGCAGAAAGGAACCATTGCACAAGAAAACAAAGTCTGGGTCAAACCAATTCAGATCTAAGAACACAGATATAGTGTGTGGCACCTCAATTACACACTACTGGCCAGGGTGTTATGACACTACAGGGTTGTCTGATTGACAAGTCACTTGAGGTGCTTTTAAGCAGCTCTCAGGGATGACACTAAGTCGTTGCGAGCTTAGTGTTGTCTGGTCTGGTGAGAAGTGTTTGACAACTATGATGACTCTAGTTGTCTGGCGGCATTGCTAAGGGTCTGATCCTTAGGCAAGAAGTAGAGGATAGAGATGAGAGAGAAGATGGTTCGGATTGCAGTACAATGAACAAAGAACACTCTGAGGACATTCCCCTGCAGAGGCCAGCTCTTATATCCTACTAGGTGGAGCTATGATGTCATAGTGGAGCAGGTAGGTCATAGTGGAGCAGAACGAGTCATAGTGGAGTCGGGCTGGTTCTGGAACTTACCCTAGTACAGACCATACAAGCTAGGTCTCTTAGGTGCTGGCTGGTGCATCATATCGTATTGTATCGTACAGAGGAAAAAGGTCGTGACACAGGGCAGACCTCCTCTGAAAAACTACATTTGCACAACAATGGGCCACTACTGCCAATAAAGATAAACAGCAGCTCAAAGAGGAAGATGTGCCAATCCACTATCAGATATATCATAATGTCTTTTCAGAAGAAGAAGCTGAACAACTCCCCCCTTCTTGTCAAGAAGACATGATGATAAATCTCAAGGAAGGAGCACTGGAACAATTGGACTGTAAAGTCTACCCCCTCACTACCAAAGAAATGGATATACTGTGGGAAACCCTAAAAAGTGACCTAGCAAAAGGATACATTTGCCCTGAAACTTCTTCTTACATCTCACCAATCTTTTTTATCCCAAAGAAGGATGGGAAAGAATTATGAATGGTCATTGATTATAGAAAACTTAACAACATTACCAAGAAGGACTTCTACCCTCTCCCTAATCTTAGAACAGAATTGGAGAAACTGTCCCAACATCACCTGTTTTCAAAATTTAATGTCAGAGCAGGATACAATAATATCCACATTAGAAAGGAAGACCAGGAAAAGGCAGCCTTCAAAACCCCTCTTGGAATGTTCATCTCCACAGTCATGACCTTTGGATTTTATAATGCCCTATCAATCTTTCAACGAGCCATAAATCAGGACTTGAAACCACTCAAGCAGAAATATTCAAAAAATTTTGCTAACTATATGGATGACATTGCCATTGGAACCAAAGACTCTCCTGAAGGAAGGGCTCTCCACAAGAAAATTGTCCATGAATTCCTGGAAACCTTGGAACAACATTCATACTACCTTAAAGTATCTAAAAGCAAATTTGAAAAACCTAATATGGAGTTCCTTGGTTTCTGCATTGGCTTGAAACAGTCAAAGTGGACTCGAGTAAAATTGGTGGAATTTCTAATTGGCCCCAAACACTTCATTCAGTCAAAGAAGTGCACCAGATCTTAGGAGTATTGGGATACCAATGTGCCTTCATACAGGACTATGCCCACATCACCTGACCTCTTCATAACCTGCTGAAAAAGGATGTTAAATTCAAATGGACCCAAACATGTGAAGATGCACTTAATTAACTCATAAACTGTATCAATTGAGATCCAGTGTTAGTTGCATCAAATGAGGACAAGCCATTTGAATTAGAAACAGATGCTTTGGCTTATGCTGTGGGAGCAGCACTATTTCAAAAAGATGAAAGAGGAAAACACTGAGCCATCAGATATGCTTCCAAATCATTAAATGCTGCAGAATGAAATTATGATGTCTGGGACAGGGAATTCCTTGGGCTTATCTTTGGACTAACCTATTGGCAACACCTTCTTTGCAGAACAAAGCATCCAGTGCAAGTCTTTGCCTTACTGCAGGTTGATTCCCATGCCCCAAAAGGGTTTCAACTTAGTAGATAATTATATATTTAATAAAATGAGCTAAAATAATTAGTGTGCCTTTATTAACTGTTAGGTATGAACTAAATCTTGCCTAAAAATGTAAAATAATGCTATTGGATGGCTTATCCATATAAGGAAGCCACTAAGGAATTTGTGCTGACAAAGCATGTATAAAGTGGCCCAAGTTTTCTTCCCCAAGTGTACATAAATAGAGGGCCAAAATAATTTTTTTTCCCCATTCTGAGCCATTTTAGTGCTTTTCCAATCAAAATAATGTCCTCCCAATTTTAATTTCAACTCTCTATGGCACCCCCCTTGCCCCCCTTACAGGGGATGGCTGCTGGGCCACACATGCCACCCTCTCAGCTCTGTCTCAACTTAGACATTAAGCTGTAGTGCCCACATGACAGTTTAGACAGTTCCAAAACTCTAGCTACCTCAAAAAGAAAGAGGAGTTTTAATTGGGACCGGGAGAATGGATGGACTATAGAGTGGGTCAACATAACGGTATTTGAAGCCTGGCTCAAAAAGGAACAGCATGACAGATCAATTGAGTTCACCCAATTGAGCATAAAGCTGGGAAATTGGCTCTGGTCCAAAAAGTGGACATATGTCTGCTCACACCAAAGGACTGGGGGACAGAAGGACTACCAAAAAAAGTACCCAGATTGACATCATAAGATTGATAGCAAGAAGACTGGCTGCCATTGTCACATTGTAATCAAACACTATCCACATACTCTAACTATTTTGGGATGCTATGACAAAGATCATGATCATGAGATTCTGTCACCACTGCAACTTTAGACTAAGATGAAGTTGGTGAAGTGTCTGGCCCTAAAGGTGTCATGTGATATGTTGGCAAATGCTAAGTCATTTGGATGGCTGGCCCTAAAGGAGTCACATGATCTGAGAGCAAAGCTCAACCAAGGTCATGTGATAAGAAGCTCTTTATAGATGGATTTGGCAAGTGGACCATAAAAGATGAGCTAGGGGAATATTCCTCCCTAGAGTGGCTTTAGAGAGTTGGTTTACCACCTTGCAGTATGTTACAAGACCCAACTTTAGATAGGAGCAATGAGAGAGAGAGGGAAGTCAAATGTAGTATTGAGTTTTCTGCAGTATAGACAGAAGACTCAACTTGCCATCCTAGAGACAGCAAGGAACACTATAAATACCTAGTACTGTATAGGATTTTGTATATATGCGTAAACAAGTATGAGTCATCAGTCAGCCATCAAAAATGCGGCTATGAGAATGATCACAAGTAATATACAGCCACTGATGGTGGCATAAAGCATCATATAGATGCATCAAAGATTGATCCACCCGAGACTATGACAGATTCAATTAACAAATGTTGCTTATACTCACTTGTCCCATGTGGCCCAGGATCAGATTAAAGTTATGCAGGAATGGAAAGTTGATTGGAAGGAGATAGTACATAAAATGATTTCTATTTTTAGCAATGCATCTGACACATCCTTAGGTACACTCAATCCATGATTCAGCACCTAATGATAGCCGTGATCAATATATATCCTTATCAGATGTGAGCAGAAAGGATAGATCTATTCTAAACAATGCAATATGTCTGCATCAAGAGGACTCAATCTCGGTCAAGCTGTGAATTGATAATCTTAAAGATGATGGTGCCGTTATCTTCCACAAAGATCAGGTTGATCCTGCTCCCCAAGGCTCAGAATTACAAGATCAAGCCTTTGTGATGTGCATCCAGACCAGATTTCAATTGAATGCTTTCCAGTGCCTTGGTAATTCCTTTATTGGGATTGATGCCACACACAACATTACACAATATGAAAACTATCTATTATTCATGATCATTGTGAGGGACAAATGGGGACATGGTGAGTAATACACTCAGAATGGGACTTGGGAATGGTGTTCTCATGTTCCAAATTAGGTGTACCAGTTGCCTGGATGCTTACATCAAATGGGACTACAGACAATATTGCCTTCTTTGTCAAATGGGTTAGGGATGCCAGTCCCATGGTCCAGCCTGCTGTCATCATGACAGATTGTGACCAGGGGCAGATCAACACCCTGGAGATGGCATATCTATAGAGTTAGATCTTTTTGTGCCACTGGCATGTGCTCCATGCAATGCAATCTCATTTTGTAACAATGGAATTCAAGACACTTTGGGAATTAGTTAAGTCCCTAGTAAAAACTGATGATCAGTCCACTTTTGATAATCTCTGGCATCAAATCTCCACTGATCCCTCAGTCCCCCCAAGTTTTGTGAAGTATTTTGATGATGTGTGGATGAAAAGGCCCCACATGTGGTCCAAAGTATACTAGAAAAATCACTCTATTTTTGAGGAGGGGGAGACTAACATGTTGATTGAAGCATGGGTAATCCATATCCTGCAGTGATAAGATGGCTGATCTCAACTTAGATATCATCATATCTTGAAGTCTCATTGGCTGGATGGGAAACACAATTGGTGAGTTGATCATTTGATTCACACACTTGTATTTCAAGTGGTGCCATACTACCAAAACTGGAAGGAGCGCCAGAGGATCGGACTTGAGGGTCCAGACCTTGCAGGGCAATGGCAACAGCAACTCCTGTCAAGCACCAAGAACATGTGTGAAGACTCAATTCAGCAATTTGATATGATATTTCATGTCACTTCAGTGTCCCAGCCCAGATCATATTATGAAATTGATCTCAGCAAGGGTGCCTGCAACTGCCCAGACTTCCTGAGGATCTGGTACTGCAAGCATCTTGCTGCTATCAGTGTCCACTTCCCCCATTTGTGCACATAGGAAAAGTCCTCCAGGGACCCTGTATTTTGGAGGACACCAAATGCACCACAACATGTTCACAGTCCTGAGGTTTCCCAGCCTTCTAGCCCACAAGAGAGCCTGCAAAAGCTCATGGATGAGATAAATTCATTATCACAACAACTTAGTGATAAGATCAAAAGTATCAATAACTCAGATCCAGATCTGGCTGTCATGGAAGCCATCCACTTGGTTAGACACACATTAACAGCTGCCCTTGCTTCTATACAAGATGTTCAGGCCCTGCTGGATAAGGAAACCCTTCCACCTGATCAGAACACTTGAATGGAGACAGCTGAGCAAATGGGGGTGAAATGCATCCCCAAATGTCATCTCCCCCCCAATGAGATTGGACTGACTCATTAGAGCATTGGCATTCCAAAGGGTAAACACTGTTGCACTCATGTGGACCCCTATTCTGGGGGTGAGCAATCAGATAAGCATGCCAAACCTGATGCATTGTCCATGCCAGCACTACCTTTTGTGGGCATTCCTGGCCCTTTCCCACCTGGCCCCCCTGGTACTTTCCCACACCCTTTCCTGCCTGCCCCTCTTGCATTTGCACCCCAAATGGTGCACCACTCCCCTCCATTTGGGAATACCCCTGAATGGCCCCCTTCCAGCCCTGTGCATAGTTCATAGGGTTTAAAAAGTTATTTTTTGTATTTAGTACATAGTTATATTCTAATGACAAATTAATAACACTTGTAAAAATTTTAACTACTTCTCAGAAAATAAGTTTTTTTTATCATTCAGGAAGTGCTGTTAAAGGTCTCACTTCCATGTATAACCCTTTTTAGAATAAGCACTTGCCCTGCAGTAAGATGCCAACTCCTGGTGCAAGTCTTTGTTGACCATGCTAATCTAATGCACTATTGACATCCACAAAAGGTCAATCACAGAGTCACACACTATATTCTCACATTGGCCAATTATAACATTCATATTCAGCACTGCCCAGGACCTCAGAACCAGGTTGATGCTCTCTCTAGGCAACCAGATTACGATGAAGGAAAGGGAGACAAATTAGAAGTAACACCACTGCCCCCATACCTATTTGGAGAAAAGGCCTGATCAGCCACCTTAGATGTGCTGGTTGAAGAATCCTAAGAAGAGGACAAGGTGGAGTTTGAGAAGTTACAAATCATGCATGGATGGACAAATGAATTGGGCCTCTGAAAGAAAGATAATCAAATTGCTATAATCTCTGATTATGCTAAGGGACAAATACTGAAGGGACACCACAACCATCCTACTATGGGACATCCTGGAGTGGCCATGACATATTTTTCAGTACGAAACAAGTACTGGTGGCCCAGACTAAAGGAATGGGTACAGCAATATGTAAAGGGATGTGCAGTCTGCTAGCAAAACAAAGCCAACACTTGACCACAAAAGCCCCCTTTGTATCTGATCACACCCAAAAGGGAGCCCATCCCTTCAAAACAATAGCAATGGATTGGATCATGAAATTACCTCCTTCCAATGGCTATGACTCAATCCTCATCATCACCAATCATGACTGTTCCAAGGCAGTTCTTTTTATCCCTTGTAAAGAAGCAATGGGAACCAAAGAACTGGCAAAACTCTATTTCAATAGCTGTCAAGTTAGCAATAAGTGAGTATGATAGATGACATTTATTTGTCATCTATTATTCTTACTTAATACTCACTTATTGCTGATTTGACAGTAATGTGGATAAGCAAAAAAATAAGTGGCAACTTTGAATGGCCCTAATAAGGTGTTCCCCCACTATGGAATCCCTGGGAAGATCATATCAGACAGGGATCTGAGGCTCACTTTGCACTTGGCTAAGCAAATTTGCAAGGAAGCCAATATTGATCAGAACATTAGCACAGCATACCACCCACAGACAGATGGACAATCCAAAAGAACCAACCAAACCCTAGAAACCTTCTTGCAGATTTTTTGCAATGAGCAGTACAACAATTGGGCTTGATGGCTACCTTTGGCACAATATGCAATTAATGCTAGGCCTTTGCACACTACCAAAGTACCTCCATTTGAAGTCCTGATCAGAGCAATTCCAAAAGGGAATGTAACTCTGGCACAGCCCAGTCCTAGTCTAGTTTCACAAAAGGAAAAGATAGAAGACATCTGAAAAAGAGCCTATGAAGCTATTCTGCATAGTCAGATGCTTCTAATCAAAGACTCCAACTTCCAACCATAAAAAGAAGGGGAACAAGTATGGCTTGATGTGAAAGATCTCAAAACTACACATCCAACACACAAGCTCTGTGCAAAAAGATATGGGCCATTTATGGTATCAAAGGCTATCAGCCATGTGGCATATCAATTAAAACTCCCTAGAACTTGGAAGATTCATAATGTCTTCCATGCATTGTATCTATCACCATATAAGAAAACCTTGAAACATGGTCCTAATTATTTAGAACCACCACCCAACATTATAGAAGGACAACCCAAATGGGAAATAGAAGCAATTGTTGGGATGCACCTTTTTGGTCAAAAGAAGGAAAAACAATACCATGTTCACTGGAAGGGATACTCTGATGCTCACAATACATGGGAACCAGAACAGAACATTCATGCACCAGAATTACTTGCTAAATACCATTGAAACCAAGCCATTCGCATAAGAGCCATAAGGATAGAAACAAAAGAGGACATGTTCCAGTCTTCTCACTTTGAAGCTCCCAAACAGCATCTCTCAGCAAGACCTGCCTCTGACCCCACTACACCTTCAAGTGTATATGCTCAAATCCTTGGTGTCCAATATTCTGAAAGAATCATCCCTGCAGCAGCACAGCAGTTGGCACAAGGCCCCTATACTCTGAAGGTAGTTGCCCACCCTGTCTTGGTTCAAGAGTCCATTGAAGAAGAACAAGAAGCCACTGAAGCTAATACTGTTCCCACAGGTCAACCCTTGGGGAACCCTTTCCCAGATCACAAAGATCACAACAACCACTGTCCTGAAGGATTCTTTCCACAATGACATCGACCCACATGTCACAGAGGAAGCCTTGCTTGCTTGGACACTCCTCCAACACCCTTTACTAGAGCATATTGGGGATTTGGGTTATCCTGATTTCCATATGGGGGACACTCATAATTCTACAGCACCTCCTCCCCCTTGGTTCTGAGTACCTAAAGTACCCCACATTTCCAGAGTCACAACACAGGATGAAAATGACCAAACCATCAACCTACCCTTCATTCAATACACCCTCTTTAACAAAGAACCCATGATAATGGGAACAACAGCAAAGGATGCCCCAGTATATGGCAATACTCTAAAAGCACTGCCTGCTCCACCACCCCCATTTGAATCCCACATTGATGACTTACAGCTTGAAGAGCTCTATAAGGATTACCCCTTCAATTGGGCCATCAATTTAGCCCTTACCCAATTAGGTGATGCTGGACTTATAGCAGATGTACACCACTTTAGGATGACCTACCCTAAACTGAAGGCACTAAAATGGGAGAATGAGCAACTTAACCACATTATAGGGGCTTTACAAAAGGAGCAAGAAGTGCACACACAAGAAATCCAGCAATTTATTGATGGAATACAGGAGATCAAGGAACAACTTACAGCCGCCAGAGTAATGACTCAGATCGCTCCCCTCTTACAGAGGATGGCTGTAAAAGGAGGTGTGATTTGGGACTCCATTTACCCACAACTATATCATGCCCCATTAGCTGCCCCAGTAGAGCAAATCAGACCCCCCACACCTCACCCTGTTCTACATCCCACAAACCCAGAGCCTCTCTCAACAAGTTCCTCATTGTCAGCATACATACCACAGACCCCTACCCCAGATATGCAGCAACCACCATCCCCACCCAGACTGGGAATACCAGCTGATTCAGTACAGACCCCTGTCCTCCCAATTCCCCTTTGGCTGGATTACACAGCCACTGGAAGAGGCCCTCACCACCAACCTACCCCCTTCAACCTAGAACAGAACATTGCAGTATGGCCCCCCCTTCTTACCCAGCCTTCCAGGGATGCCTCCTGCCACCTGTACACCACTGGAGAGAAGCACAAATGCTTCTACTGCACACAAGGTGGGCACTGAAACTCACACTGCATCATCCCTCACAGCAAGTGTTGCATCGTCAAGTGATGCGTGGTCCCAGCCAAGCACCCCTACTTCATGGTGGCATGTGAGTTTGGAGGGTGGACTAGATGAAACCACCCAGGGCATGGTAAGCACCAGAGGGAGGCAGATTGTGATGCACTCTTGGCCCATGAAGAGCTGAACCAAGGTACCCCTTCTGTGGACAGGCCAGACGAAGAAATGGAGGCCACTGAAGAAGAAGCAACCACCCTCTCTTCCTTTCCAGCAGGCAGTATGCTTTTCAGCCCTCATGTCACTGACTCTGCCTACACCTCCAAAGTGTGAGATGCCTATCCCTTGGAGCACTGTAAAGTTCCAACTGTTTGAATTTCAGATGTTATCAAGACTGAAATACTTAAATTAATGTATTTTACGTCTGAAAATATTTCAGTATATTTTCTCAAGAAAAATATACTGAAATTTTACAATCTTTTTAGTCTTAATTTCATGCAGTTCTCAAGAGATGCAGATCAGTATATACAAACATCTAAAACTTAAGTACTTTGGAGTTGTGATCTGTAAATACATGCACCGCTAGCTATGTGTGCCCCCATCACAGTGCCATCGTCATTCACACCATCACCGGTCTTGCTGTTGTCATCGTTGCCATTGTCCTGCATCCGCCACTACCATTATTGCCCAAGCACACAAACTACAATCGCCTGTCAAAGTGATCCACTAATGCCCTGCAGTCAGCCAGGTAGTTCCAAGAAAAAAAAAGACTTACAAATTTCTCCAACAAAAGGACCATGCAACAAAGGACAGTGACCTCCCCCAAAAGCAGAACAATGCATAGCACCATTTGCTTCATGTGGGGGACGTTGCTGCCAACCAAGGCAACACAGAACTTGTAAAAGAATGCTCAAAGTCTTGTGTGAGCACTAGCAAACATCAGCAATGGTAGAACGAGAATAAGACGAGACTTACCTGGCCATCCAGTCTGTTGCAAACACACAGGCTTGCTTCTGAACCTCTGCCATTCCTTCTATGACAAGTGAACACACCCAGGCATATTCACATGTCCTAACGACTCGACCCATGATGTCTTGCCTGTGATGAATGATTCAAGAGGTGCCTTGGAAGAGATAAAGGAAAGACAGCATGATGTATTGATGATGCATTTGTTTGAGTTGCAGGGCATGTGAGTGCTCAATATGCATGACAGTGAGCTTGAAAGATGTGACAGCGACACATAGCAGTACCAAACAATGCACAGTGCACGGTGCACCACCAACCAACACCGTGTGACTCTCAGAGCAAATGAGTTCGCACAATGCTCACTCACTTGCTCTCACCGCCAACTAATCCACCTCTGAAAATACTGCATGAGCCAGCGGGCCACTGCGGTCAACCAATCCCTATTGCCCCTAGTCCCCAACACGGCCAACAATGCATTGGATGGATTTGATGTCAGCAGGGTCCAAGGCCCCATCTTGTAAGTAAAATGGAACTGGCAGTACCTTATGATCGTTGGGGAAAATAGCATGAACTTGCCAAATAACCACAAGACAAATGTCTTCAGCCTCCTCTGTTTTAAGCTCCTCACTTTGGGAAATGGGGATGACGACAATGTACTGAAGTTGCCCAAAGAATGTTTGAAATTCAAGCTCTTCAGAATGGTGTTGATGGTGCTGGTTTCGATCAACAAGTTGCTCATACTATTGGGGAAAAGATTGAGATAGTTTCGAAAAACACATGTACGTAGTTCATGCACACAGACAAAAGATGCATCCCAGCCATCCATGTGTTTGGGAGCAATATTATCCACATGCATGATGTCCCCACCTTTAAGGCGACGCAGTTTGCCCCACTGCTCAACAACCTCCAGAAGAAATTTCCTAGCAACATTTGGCCTGACACAGAACTGGGTTGCCAAGCCATTCACGAGAACTTTGCGAATGGTGCCATCAAGGTGACCCACTCGCTTTGGAGCCACAAGTTCGTATTGTGGGTCTGCGATGAATTGTCTTCAGATTTAGGGTAAAGGTACCAAGATGCGACTTACAATCTTCAAGCCTTTTTGTGTGTGAAGAGGGGTACATGGGAGGCTTTCTGAGCTGCTCATTGGTGAGGTTGTATAAAATTTTGATTTGCTGGAGCTGTGACAGATCTATAAGGTGTTGGTCCATGCTCATATATGGGTTTCATCAACTCTGGATGCTGCATTGAAAGTACCCACATCGCCTCTCAATGGGGAAAGCCCATGTGGTCCAACATGGCCCCATCCATCTGATTTGGTCAGGAATGTAGAGGAGGGTGTGTATTGTGAGTGGGCATGTTGGAAGTCGTTCAGGTTTGTGCTGGTAGTAGAGGCTAGGTACATGGGTTGATTCAGCCTTTGTATTTTCGGAAATGAAAGGGACAAATGCACTGCTCATAATCTACCACCCATTTATGGATTCCTGACTCAATTTTGTCAATGTCCTCCTCACTGATCTCAAATTGTAGACAGAGATTGAGAATTCTAACAAGGGAGCAGAAGTGTTTGTAATAGCGATCTTCAGGAAAGCGACCTCGAAGGATGGTGGGGGCGATAAACAGAGACCACACAGACCACGTCGAAGACATGAAAGACAACCAATCTTTTGCTGGGTTGGGAATGGATCCCCCAAATGATGAAGGTATTGTTCTTGTAGCTGCCACAGATGTAGTACCAACAGTCTGCCAAATTTGTGGACTCAGGACATATGGCTGACCCTCATCCATTCCCTTGAAGTGGCCAGACCAGAAGAGGACGAGGTTCAGGATGAGGTTTTCCCAGACCAGATGCATGAAGTCATATGGAAATGACTGGGGAAACCTCAGGGACCCAAGAGAACTGAGAAGAGGGATCCCTTTGATGCCATATGCCTTTGCAAGCTCTTCTCATTGTACCTCTGTGGGCATGGACTCCACTGCTTTGGCCTGTGCCATAAACTGGTCATGTGAGTGCAGTGGTAATGCCTCTGGACGATACTTGACAATATCGGTTGGTGCGGTTGGTGTGGGATGGTCATGGTGGGACAGCAGCATGTAGAGTGTCTTGTTTTGTGAGTCCAGGATGTGAACACTGAGGATCCTGCACATTTGACAGGGGCACAGGCCATTGTGTCCTTTCATGTGCATGAGCATGGAAACAGCAGGAATGTTGCCAAAGCCAGTGATGACATAGGTGTGGAGGGAAAAAAGGCTTCTCAAGAGGGCATCATATGCAGACACGCCAATCGCAAGCTTGAGCAATTCATGCATGAGCGGATGGATGAAGGAGTCTGTGTCCCACGGCTTTTTTGGACCAGGTATAATCCCAACACAAATAATGTTGTCCTTTTGGAAGTGTTGGTCTGGGGGAAGATTGTAGTTAAAAATGAGGAGGATCCATGCAGTATGCTTCCGCTTTTTAAAAGGAGCAAAGCCATTGGTAGCAAAGCCAAGTGCAATATCATGATGATCCGAGAAGTAATTGTGGGGGTACGTCTGGTCTCCAACAACAACACGCTCTTCAAGCAGCGAGTGATAATGGAGTCCATCAAAGATATCTGTTATCGTTCCAGGCCTGCAGTTCTTTGCGTGCTCATTGGCATGGTACTGGAGATGAGTGGCGTAAGTGCAGTTTGACATTAATGCACAGAGATGAGGGATAAGGGGCATATATGAGAATGTTTTCCTTGCTCGACCAGACTCGTTCAGATGCGATGTTCCGCACTTCAGGCATTTGTCAAGGTCGGTGTACTGACCAGTATAGCATATACACGAATTAATGCAGCATGCAAATTTCACGGGCTCAAAGCGGGAGAGAGCCTGAACATGAGATCACATCTTGGTGAGATTCTCCATGCCTGCCTTGGAAAAGCAATACAACATTTCATGGAAGGTTGAGGCAGTTAGATTGTTTCTGATCTTCATCCCAAACGGGTGCAGTATATCCAGATCATACTCTGAGATAGAAAACTTGCCTGAGCACAAAAAAAGCCAGTGAGTCACGGAGTATGCAATAAAGAATGCCCAAACTTACCAAGTTCCTCGGCCTCCACAATGAATTCTTCAGCCAAGAGATCCCAATCTGAAACAATGCCCTCACGTGGATCCACATCACCCTCTATGGCAACATCCCCTCCATTCCAGAAGTCTTCAGTTTCATGATCAATGGTGTCAGTAGTCTCAACTGCATCCCCTTCAAGAGCATCTTCAGGACCCTCATCATCGCTTTGATTGGTAGTCTGATGTGTCTGAGCATGAAGATTCAGAAGAACATTGTCAACGAAGTGACCAGATGCTTCAGTATGTGCATCCCCTGGTGGTTGGAGTAAATTTGGTGTTGCTGGTGGATCAACCAATGGCAGGGAGGGATTGAACTCAAATAAGGGTTCATGTAATTGGGGTGTGGAAAATTGGGGACAATTTCTAGAAGAAGAGCTGGCATCTGCACAGGAGTGGGAGGTGGCAGAATTGTTATCTGTGCAAGACTGCCCCTGCTTGCTGGGTCCGATGATAGAAGACTTTTGGCCTGCCTGAAAATGAGCGATGCAACACCACTTGGGGGGTGTAGGGTCGGGAGGTGGAGGGGATTCAAGCTGTGCTGTGAGGTAGGAACAATGTAATGTTTTGTGATGCCACTCCATCCATCAGGAAACTAGACGATGGCATCCACAACCACACATACAGAGGTGCTTTCTTGACTTTGGCACAGACATGACAATCTGAGAAGATAATTCAGTGAGAGAATAACTCAAAGTGAGCTGAGATGAACTCAGACTATGTGGGTGTCCAATCCGTGCAGAATGGACAAAACTTGCATTAAAAAACCCATGACAGGGCTGTGACGGGCTTGAAATTTATAAAGACAACTGTTGGGGGAGGTGTAGTGAGAGTGGGGGGCACAATTGAATCGAATTGATCAATATCCTACTGCCATCTCTCAGTCAGATGGCTTATTAGCCATGATCTAAAAATATTGAATAACAACCAGGAACCCACAATGGCATATTAAATGTTGTAGATCTGGTGCTGGCAACCATTATAGAAATGCTGGGGCATCTGACCTTGGAGTCGGCTATAGTTTCTGAACTCTGAAGGTGAAACAGGGCGGCAACATGATCATGTAACTTTTAGCACATGTAGGTGTCGTGTGATCGTCTG
>WNFO01002763.1_pt1 | contig 14593 bp, 10 predicted proteins | sample 5400251 | NCBI WGS metagenome assembly WNFO01 (sample SAMN13153354, study PRJNA577476) | soil metagenome | isolation source: 100 cm saprolite under Madrone tree | place: USA:California | collected 2016-06-14 | reverse complement strand
CACGGTCGGCCTTCCGGCCTCGAGCGTGAGAAGCGCAGATTCCACGAAGGACGGCGTGTCGCCCCAGATGACCGGGACCGCCGGCCTGAACGACACGACGATCGCCACCAGCAGCGCGGCCCACGCCAGCACGGCCCATCGCGACGGGGACCCGACACCGCCCTGGGAGGCGGCTTCGCCCGTTGTACGCGCAGGAGCTTCGCGGTCGCACCGCACGATCGCCGTCCACACGGCAAGTTCGAATGCCGCCCCAGCTTCATGCTAGACCAAAACGCTCCACAAGACCACGGCGTGCTCCCGGCTCCCTCGCCTCCCCCTCAATACGCGCGTCTCAGACGCCGCCGAATCGACAGCGCTCCGTCTTCAACGGCGTGTGGCGACGGAGATCGTGGTGGCCGTCGTCCGATATCGTCGATCCCCGACCAGCCCAGAAAATCGAAAGACACCCTGACGAGCGACATTCGGATGCCGCCAACGGCGTTCAGCGATCGCTCCATTGACCCAACAGGGGTGGAGGTTCCCGCATGTGTCCTATCTGCCGCACTGTAGATCTATCCCTCGAACGTGTTCTGTCTGCCGCACTGTGGACGTATTCCGACGTTCATGCTCGTGGCGTCTCTGAGAGGAACGGTCAGCGGGCTACTGTCTTGTTTCTTCTAACCTGGAGGAGAAGTACCGTGATGAAAATTGTGATGATAGCGGGTGCAACGCTAGCCCTGGTGACTGCCGCCGGCGCCGCCGACCTTCCACACCCACAGCCCGTCTATCAGACGGCTCAACTCGGCAAGATGCCGATTGGCAAGGCCCCGATCGGGAAGAGCCCAATCGGCAAGGCGCCCGTCGTGACGCGGAGCTACTAATCCGCGGTATCGACTGAAGGTCTCGTTGAATCTGACCTTTATCGTCGACAGCTGAAGGGCGAAGCGTGGCAAACAGGCCGAAGAGATTGGGACGATGCTTGCTTGCGGGATTCACGCTCGCTGTCTTGCTCCAGTGCAAGATCCAATCGGCTGCTGCACACGAGATTGACACTCGCGCCGGTTCGGAACGTTTCATCTCCCAGAAACGGGAGGTCCAGAAGCGCACCGCCGACGCGAATCCGCTTGTTTCCAGTGAGGCGCCGATTGAATCGAAACCGGCGCCGCGGTCGACTCGAAAGTCGGGGTCGGGGTCAGCAAAAGGCCCGTATTACGTTGATTTCAGAGCCAGAACGGCGGCGAGCTGGGGACACGCTTTCGTCTGGTTTGGGAAGACCAGCGAGCGAGAAGTTGAGGTCGCGGGCCTTACCCCCGCGGGAGACAACCTGGCTTATGTGCTGGGTCATGTGACGTGGGTGCCGTCCGAAACCGGGGCAAGCTATGGCGATCTTGATCCGCAGTACTTGACCGCCAGTTACCGGGTTTACCTGAATGAGCCGGACGCAAAAAGGGTTTTCGCATACATCAAGAAATTACAGACGAGTTCACCGGTCTGGAACGCCGAAACATCCAATTGCACTTCGTTTATCGGCAGCATCGCAAATTTCATGGGATTGAAGGTTCCTCTCCGCTGGCAGCGCCCGGAGGACTACGTCAACAGTCTCAAGACGATGAATGGCGGGAGCCAGATCGTCCACCTGTCGTCGGAACAATAGCTCGCGTTCGTCCTTGGCCCCCTAAAGGATGCGCCTTCGCGTCACCGGTCGAAGATCAGTATCTGTTACGTGAGACTCCGAAGTCCGGTTTGACGAACGCATCGCCCTAATCGCGGCCACATCGCAGGTCGGGATTATTGTGGGACCGCCGTTGGCGGAGAACCTTCTGGCGCCAGCCGAGCCACGCGATGAGGCCATTCCCAGCCACTTAACGCAAGACAGCATCCCGGGACGGCGTCCCAACTGGCGCGATATGGCATAGCATCAAACAGGACCAGGCGGCGCTAGACCGCTGAACCTTCGGAGGAGATTTTGCCGGTTCGCCACTATGACTGGATCGCGCATTTTGCCCGCCGGACGCCGGACAAGCTGGCGGTAGTTGACCTTGCCAGCGAGCGCCGGCTTACCTACGCGCAGTTCGACGCGCGGATTTCGCATCTCGCCACGCATCTGCGCGACGGGGTAAAAATCGCGCGCGGCGACCGGGTCGCGGTGCTGGCACACAACACCACCGATACGCTGGAGGTGCAGTTTGCCTGTGGGCGGATAGGCGCGGTGTTCCTGCCGCTGAACACCCGCCTCACCGTGCCCGAGCTTTCATACATTGTCGGCGATGCCGCGCCGCAGCTTATGATCCATGACGCCGCGTTGGCGGATCTCGCGCTTGCCGTTGCAAAACTGTGCGAGGTCCCCTCGGCGCTGCTGCTCGGTGCAGGCGGTTCCTTTGAGGCGGCGATCGCGGCGGCGAAACCGCTCGACCAGGCGGAAATCGTCACCCTCGATGACATGTCGACGATCATGTACACCTCGGGCACCACGGGCCAGCCGAAGGGCGCCATCATCACCCACGGCATGACGTTCTGGAATTGCGTCAATCTCGGCGGTCCGGCCTATATCTCGCCCTCGTCGGTGCTGCTGACCGTGCTGCCGCTGTTCCACACCGGCGGGCTGAATTGCTACACCAACCCGGTGCTGCATGCCGGCGGCACCGTGCTGATCATGCGCGCGTTCGATCCGGGCCTGGCGCTGCAATTGATTAGCGACCCATCTCACCGCATCAACACGTTTTTCGGCGTGCCCTCGATCTATCAGTTCATGGCGCAGCATCCGGCGTTTGCCGGTTCCGACTTCAGCCGCCTCGTCATCTGCGGCGTCGGCGGCGCGCCGATGCCGGTGCCGCTTCTGAAAGTGTGGGAGGAGCGCGGCGTCGCCTTGCAACAGGGTTACGGCATGACCGAGACCAGCCCGGCGGTACTGACGCTCGACCGCGAGGATGCCGTGCGCAAGGCGGGCTCCTCCGGCAAGCCGGTGCTGCACACCGAAGTGCGGATCGTCCGGCCCGACGGCGTAGACGCCGACATCGGCGAGCTCGGCGAATTATGGGTCAAGGGACCGAACATCACGCCCGGCTACTGGAACAGGCCGGACGCCAATCAATCTTCCTTCACCGATCGCTGGCTGCACACCGGCGACGCGGCGCGCATCGACGAAGAAGGTTTTTACTATATCGTCGACCGCTGGAAGGACATGTACATTTCCGGCGGCGAAAACGTCTATCCGGCCGAGGTCGAGAACGTGCTGCATCAACTCGCCGCGATCGCGGAAGCCGCTGTCATCGGCATTGCCGATGCGCAATGGGGCGAGGTCGGCATGGCGATCGTCGCCGTCAAACCAGGGCACTCCCTGACCGAAGCCGAGATTCAGGCGCATTGCGAGGCCAACCTGGCGCGCTTCAAGCGGCCTTGCGTGATCCGGTTCGTCGAGGCCTTGCCGCGCAACGCCACCGGCAAGATCCACAAGCCGACGCTGCGCCAGAATTTCGGCATCCCCACAGCTACCGACAGCGCCAATGCCGTTGCCTCCTGACCGCTCGCTCGCGACCAGCCCGTCCGACGTCAATCGCTTGATCAAGAAAAGGTACTCGCCATGAACAACAAGAAACGGTCCCTGCTCGCCTCCCACCTGATTGCGGTCGCCGCCGCCACGGCGCTTTCGGTGCTGGCCACCCAAGGCGCGCTGGCGCAGAAGAAATACGACACCGGCGCCACCGACACCGAAATCAAGATCGGCAATGTCGAGGCCTATAGCGGGCCGGCTTCAGCCTACGGCATCATCGGCAAGACCGAGGACGCCTATTTCAGGATGATCAACGAACAGGGCGGCATCAACGGCCGCAAGATCAATTTTATCAGCTACGACGACGGCTACAGCCCACCAAAGACGGTGGAGCAGGTCCGCAAGCTGATCGAGAGCGACGAAGTATTTTTGGTCTTCAACGCGCTGGGCACGCCGACCCAGAATGCGGTCCAGAAATATCACAACGCCAAGAAAGTCCCGCAACTGTTCCTCGCCACCGGCGCCAGCAAGTGGAACGACCCGAAGGATTATCCCTGGACCATGGGCTTTCAGCCGAGCTACCGCGTCGAGGCCCGGATTTTCGCGAAATACATCGTGAAGACAAAGCCCGACGCCAAGGTCGCGGTGTTCTATGCCAATGACGACTTCGGCAAGGACTATGTGGCCGGGCTGAAGGAGATTTTTGGCGACAAATCGCCCAGCATCCTTGTCGCCGAGGAAAGCTATGAGACCACCGAGCCCTCGATCGATTCCCATATCGTCAAGCTGAAAGGCACCGGCGCCGACGTGTTCGTCAATATCTCGACGCCGAAATTCGCAGCCCAAGCGATCAAGAAGATGGCGGAACTGGAATGGAAGCCGATGCACGTCATGACCGACGTCTCGATCTCGATCGGCGCGGTCATGAAGCCCGCAGGCCTCGAGGCTTCCGAAGGCATCCTGTCGGCGGGCTATCTCAAGGACGCCTCCGATCCGCAGTGGAAAGACGATGAAGGCATGAAGAAGTTCATGACGTTCATCGACAAGTACTCACCCGGCGCGAACATCTCCGACGCCAATCTGGTGTACGCCTATGCCGCGGCGCAGACCATGGTGCAGGTGCTGCAGCAGTGCGGCGACAACCTGACCCGCGAAAACGTGATGAAGCAGGCCGCCAGCCTGAAGGACTTTGCGCCGGACACGCTGCTCCCGGGCATCAAGATCGGTACCAGCGCGACAGATTTTGCCCCGATCGAACAGCTCAAGATGATGCAGTTCAAGGGCGGCAAATGGGACCTGTTCGGCGACATCATCAGCGCCGAGACGGGTGGCTAGTTTCAAACCCGTATTCTGAAAGTATGACCTAAGGATACGGTGAGCATTTCCGATGCTCTCCGACATTTCGAAAAGGATCCGTCTTTTTCGTCATGGCCGGGCTTCGTCCCGGCCATGGCGAGATTCTATTGGCTGCATTTCGCAGTCAGGCTCTTGGGATGACAAGTTTTGAGTCCGTCGCTTTGGTCCAACCCTATGCCGCCCTAGCCCGCCTCAAACGACGCCGTAATCGCGGCCTGAGCCTGTTGCTGAATCTGCCGCAGATGTTGCTGGCTTATGAAACTTTCGGCGTAGATCTTGTAGACATCCTCGGTGCCGGAGGGTCTTGCGGCAAACCATCCGTTTTCCGCCACTACCTTGATGCCGCCGAACGATTGATTGTTGCCGGGAGCAGCATTCAGCGTCGCGCGCAGCGGCTCGCCGGCAAGCTCCTTGATGGCGAGTTGCTCCGGCGACAGCGCCTTCAGCAGATTCTTTTGCGCGACCGTCGCAGGCGCGTCGATACGCTCATAGAACGGCACGCCCAGTTCGCCGGTGAGACGGTCGAATAGCTGACTGGGATCCTGTTTGGTCCGCGCCGTGATCTCGGCGGCCAATAGACCAAGAATGATGCCGTCCTTGTCGGTGGTCCACACCGACCCATCGCGCCGGACGAATGAGGCGCCGGCGCTTTCCTCGCCGGCAAAACCGAACGACCCGCCGATCAGGCCATCGACGAACCATTTGAAGCCCACCGGGGTCTCGACCAGCCTGCGGCCGAGTTTTGCCGCCACGCGATCGATGATCGCACTGCTGACGATCGTCTTGCCCACGGCGCTGTCCTTGCTCCAGCCCGGGCGGTTCTCGAACAGATAGGCAATCGCGGCGGCGAGATAATGGTTCGGATTCATCAGCCCGTTGGAGCGGGTGACGATGCCATGCCGGTCGGCGTCGGTATCGTTGGCGAAAGCGACATCGAACTTGTCGCGCATGCCGATCAGCCGCGCCATGGCATAGGGCGACGAGCAATCCATCCGGATCTTGCCGTCCCAATCGGCCGTCATGAACCGAAACGTCGGGTCCACCGTGTCGCTGACGATGGTCGCGGCAATGCCATATCGTTCGATGATGGGCTGCCAGAAATGCACGGCCGCGCCGCCCAGGGGATCGATCCCGATTTTCACCCCCGAGGCGCGGATCGCCTCCATATCGATGACATTGGCAAGGTCGGCCACGTAGGGGCCGATGTAATCGTAGCGGTGAACGCACCTGGCCTTGTGGGCGCGGTGATACGAAATCCGGTGCAAGCCTCTCAAGCCGTCTTCCAGGAATGCGTTTGCGGCGCGCTCGATTCCGGTCGTGACATCAGCATCAGCCGGTCCGCCATTTGGCGGATTATATTTGAAGCCGCCGTCCTCGGGAGGGTTATGAGACGGGGTGATCACGACGCCATCGGCAAGACCGGTTGTCCGATTTTTGTTGTAGGTCAGGATCGCATGCGAGATCGCAGGCGTCGGCGTGTAGCCGTCGCGCTCGTCGATCATCACGGTGACATCGTTGGCTGCGAATACCTCGAGCGCGCTTGCGAAGGCGCACTCCGCCAAGGCATGGGTGTCGATGCCGATGAATAGCGGGCCGTCGATGCCGCTTTGGCGCCGATGGTCGCAGAGCGCCTGGCTGATCGCCAGAATATGCGCCTCGTTGAAGGCGTTGTTGAAGGCCGAGCCGCGATGCCCGGAAGTCCCGAACGCCACGCGCTGCGACGGGATTTTGGGATCCGGCTTGTTTGAGAAATAGGCCGTCACCAGCCGCGGCACATTGACCAGCATCGATGCTGGTGCGGGTTTGCCGGCGAGGGGGTTTACTTCGACGGCCATTGATCTCTCCTTCTTCAATTGAATCAGACTCTAGCCCGGCAAGAACACGGCGAATGGCTCCTCGGCGATGCGCCGCAGGTGCTCGCGATAGCTGGCGTAGCTGGCGTCACCAGGCGAAATCCGTCCGAACGCCGGACTCAAGAACGCCTCGATCCGCAAAAGCGCAATGGGCGCCGCAATCGGCGTCAGCAGCGAGCCGCGCCCCGCCAGCAGCGTCGTGATGATGCCGTACATTTCGCCGGCCTTTCTTGGAAGCGACGCCATGATGAGGCGATGCTGGCCATGCCGGTTGGTGATGAGATAGATGTGGCCCGACTGGTTCGGCACCGCGACTTCGCCGAACTGGGTGTAGGCCGCGTCCTGCCTTTCGCCTTCACGGAACACCAGCGATGAAACCGCGGGATCCCAGGCGATCTCGGTGCGATAGGCGTAGATCGCGTCCTTTTCGCCGAACGAAGGCCGCACCGTGACATAGACGCCTTCGAGCCACTCAACCGAGCGGCGCGAATAAGCCCCGAGGCCGTCGGGGGAGACGTCGCCATTGACCGGGACCGCGGCCGGCGCGCTGTCCTGTGCCTTGCGCAAGGAGACGCCGAGCGCCTGTTCGAGCCGCACGGTGGTGGCGAGCGTGAAGGGACGGCGGCCGCCCAGCACCTTTTCCAGCGTCGAGAGGCTGAGCTTGGCCTGCTCGGCAAGCGACTGCCGGGAGATGCGACGCCGCGCGATTTCCTCGCGAATCGTCTCCGCCACCTGCCGGCTTTGCTCGACCGAAAGCTGCTTGTCCGGCGTCAGCATCGTCACCCCTTTCGAACTCCACCATCCTAGCAGAAGCACAATTCATCACAAAGCCGCACAAAACCGCCCAGGCGGCGGCGCGCCGAAGCGGCTCGCGGCTGAACATTACCGATCATTCTGCTCGCGCCAAAACACCCGGTTCCGCACAAACGGCAGGCGATGAAACCCCCGCGGGAGTTACAGAAATGACCACATGCGATGAAATTGAGACCGCCGAGAGCTCGGGCCTATGGCGTATCGTAAGACTGCTGTTGTTTTGTGTGATGCAGGGCGCCGCCGTCATCCTGGTCGGATTTGCGGCATTATTCTTGAGCTTTGAGCCGGTGTGGTCGGCGGAGAATCCGTCCGCAACCCTGGCGAGCCTCAGCGACGCGCGCTCCGGCTCCCTGCTCTTGAAAACCGATGACGGCTATGCCGATGCGACCAGGCTCGGCATCGACGTCGATCTCACCGTATCGGGTCCCACCGTCCGTGCCCGCGTCACGCAGATCTTCCGCAACCCGACGAAAAACTGGGTGGAGGCGACCTACGTCTATCCGCTGCCGGCGGGCGGCGCGGTCGACACGCTCAAAATGGTGATCGGCGACCGCGTCGTGGTCGGCGATATCAAGGAGCGGCAGCAGGCCCGCATCATCTACGAGCAGGCGCAGCGCAACGGACAAAAGGCCGCATTGACCGAACAGGAGCGGCCGAACATTTTTACCAACTCGGTCGCCAATATCGGTCCCGGCGAAACCGTGCTGGTTCAGATCGAATACCAGGAACCCGTGCAGCAGATGGGCAATGAATTCTCGCTGCGGGTGCCGATGGTGGTCGGCCCGCGCTACAATCCTGCACCGGTCGTGCAGAGCGTCGACTTTCGGCCCAACGGCGGCGGCTGGGGCGTGACATCCGCCGATCCGGTGCCGGACCGCAACCGCATCTCGCCGCCCGTGCTCGATCCCGCCGAACATGGGCCGGTGAATCCGACCGCGATCACGGTTCGGCTGCAGGCCGGCTTCCCGCTCGGCGAAGTCAAGAGCCATCACCATCAGGTCAAGATCGACAGCCCCGACGACAGCACGCGCGTCATCAGGCTGGCCGAGGGCGTGGTGCCGGCGGATCGCGATTTCGAGCTGAGCTGGAAGCCCGCGGCGGAGAAGGCGCCGTCGGTCGGGCTGTTCCGCGAGCACGTCGGCGATGCCGATTATCTCCTGGCATTCGTCACGCCGCCGTCGGTCGAAGCGGCCGAGCAAAAGCCGCTGCCGCGCGAGGTGATTTTCGTGATCGACAATTCCGGTTCGATGGGCGGCACCTCGATCATCCAGGCCAAGGCGAGCCTCACCTACGCGCTCGGCCGCCTGCAGCCGAACGACCGCTTCAATGTGATCCGCTTCGATCACACCATGGACGTCCTGTTCCCGCATCCGGTGCCCGCCGATGCGGAACATGTCGCCAGCGCCAAATCGTTCGTCGGCGCATTGCAGGCCGAAGGCGGCACCGAGATGGTGCCGGCGATGCAGGCGGCGCTGACCGACAATGCCGCCGGCGACGCCAACACCGTTCGCCAGGTGGTGTTCCTGACCGATGGCGCGATCGGCAACGAGCAGCAATTGTTCGACACCATTACCGCGATGCGCGGCCGCTCCCGCGTGTTCATGGTCGGCATCGGCTCGGCGCCGAACACGTTCCTGATGACCCGCGCCGCCGAACTCGGCCGCGGAGCCTTTACCCACATCGGTTCGGTCGAACAGGTCGAGGAGCGGATGCGCGGCCTGTTCGCCAAGCTCGAAAATCCCGCCGTGACCGGCCTTGCCGCGAAGTTCTCCGAGGCCACGGCCGACCTCGCACCGGCGGCGATCCCCGACCTCTACCGCGACGAGCCGCTGGTTCTCGCGGCGAAACTCGACACGCTCAAGGGCTCGGTCGAGATCAAGGGCCGGATCGGCGACCGGCCCTGGGTCGTGACGCTTCCCTTGGCGAACGCCGCCGAAGGCAAGGGTCTCTCCAAGCTGTGGGCGCGGCGCAAGATCGACGACGCCGAGATCGCCCGCACCCTGCGAACCGCGACGCCCGAGGACGCCGACAAGACCATCCTGGCGCTGGCGCTGCAGCATCAGCTCGTGAGCCGGTTGACCAGTCTGGTCGCGGTCGACGAGACCCCGAGTCGTCCCGAAGGGGAAGCGCTCAAGCTCAGTGAATTGCCACTCAACCTGCCGGCAGGCTGGGATTTTGCGAAGGTGTTTGGCGAGCGCCCAAGACTTCCGTCACCGCCGGCCGAGCGTCGCGCCGACGCCGGCGACGCCCGGGTTCATCTCGCGGCCGCGAAGCGCATGCCCCTCGCCGTCACGCCGGCGCCCGGCACCGTGAAGTTGCCGAAGACGGCAACCGATGCCGAACTCAAGATGATCGCCGGGTCGATCCTGCTGGCGCTCAGCCTGATCCTGTTCGTGTTCAACCGACGTCAGATGTCCCCGAGTTGACGCCGGATGAAGGGAGGAGTTGTCCCCCCTCCTCCTCAAAGCGCGCGCGGCCTCCCACCCACCTCCAGGGCCGCGCGCGCTGCGATTTATCGTCATTGCGAGCCAACGGGTCGCGCGAATCCGCGCCCGATGACAGGCTCCGCACCAGGCCTCAGATGTGCAATTGCACATCGGGGAATCTCGAGATTCCGGGTTCGATGCTGACGCATCGCCCCGGAATGACAGAAACCATATTGAGATTCTCAATGCCCCGCTTCGCTGTACCGCTGCTTCTCGCGCTCGCCGGCCTCGTGCTGTTCGGTCAAGGCGCTTACATTCATGCCAAGGCGCTATTGGCCCAGGTTCTGCTGGAGCACGCCTTTGCCGAGACCATCGCCAGCGGGCGCGTGACAAAACCATGGTCCTGGGCGGATACTTGGCCGGTCGCACGCATCGAGGTGAGGCGGCTTCGTGCCAGCGCTATCATGCTGGCCGGAAGCAGCGGTCAGGCGCTTGCCTTCGGGCCGGGTCACGTCGAGCTCACGCCCAATGCGGGCGAGCGCGGCGTGGCGGTCTATTCCGCGCACCGCGATACGCATTTCCGCTTTCTTAAGAATGTCGCAATTGGCGACGAGATCGATATCATGCGAAACGACGGCCGCAGCTTCCGCTATCGCGCGGACGGCGCTGCGGAGGTGCGTTTCGATGCCTCGGGCATCGATCCCCTAACCGACGGATACGAATTGGTGCTGTCGACCTGCTGGCCATTCGATGCGGTGACGCCAGGGCCGACGCGCTACGTTTTGCACGCCACCATGATCGGGCTAAGCGGCACTTCCGATGAACAGGTGCCGAATGGTTCAAATTGAGTTCGGTGCTGGTCAAGAAGCGGGCCGAGGCTTTTTGCCGCACGCCGGCAGGGGACGTTATGCCGGTTCATGGCCAATCCCATCCGTGCTTGAATGTTGTTCTGCTACACTCTTGCCGTGCGGCGGAAAATCAATAATTGAAACATGACAAACAACCGGGATTGAACCAGCGAAATCATGAGTTCCCAAGTTCACTATTTGCCACTGACACCGGGATTGTTTTCGATCCTGGTCTTGCTGTTCGTGGTACTGCTCATCCTGATTCAGCTTCGCATTCTCAGATATGCCTATATGCGGCTCGGGATCGGTCCCGGTATGGCCCTTCTTCTGCTGTTCGGCTCGCTGATCGGCAGCTATTTCAATATTCCGATCACGGTGCTGGCCGGACCAGCCGTCAAATCGGGACAGATCGTTGAATTCTTCGGCATGCGCTATATTGCGCCGGTCGTGGTGGCGTGGCCCGGCACGGTTCTCGCCATCAACGTCGGCGGCGCCGTTATTCCAACGGTAATGTCCGCGTATCTGATGTTTCGGTATCAATTCTGGCTCAAGGCCACGCTTGTCACCGCGGCCATCGCCTTGGTGATCCATTCGATGGCGACGCCGGTGCCGGGAATTGGTATCGCCGTGCCGGTGTTTGCGCCGGTCATGACCACGGCGATCCTTGCATTTCTGCTCTCCCGCGAATACGCGCCGCCGCTGGCCTATATCGGCGGCTCGATGGGAACGCTGATTGGCGCCGATCTCATGAATCTGGACAAGATCACCGGCCTCGGCGCTCCGGTCGCCTCGATCGGCGGCGCCGGGACATTCGACGGCATCTTCCTGACCGGCATTCTTGCCGTTCTGCTCGCCGGTGTCGCCTCGCCGTCGCGCCCACCACGACCGGCGTGGTAAGTCCCTCTACGGGTGGCTGCGGGCATGGGCCCGTTCCGCGAGTTGCCACCCTCCCCGACTATCAATAATAAGAAATCAAAAGGTCGCGGGGAACGTCGATCTCCAGTCGATCGCCATTTTTCCGCATAAGAAACCAAGGGTAAGGGTTACGCCTATGGAAGCTCAGGTCAGCATCGCGTCCGATTCGACCGTGAAATGGTCGCCTTCCTCTGACGCAAGCGACATCGTCAAACGCATTCATGCAATGCTGCATCCGCGCAACATTGTGCTGGTCGGAGCGACGGACAAGCCGGGCAACTACGCCGAACGGATCTGGAACAATCTGATCAAGTATCAGTACGAAGGCGGTCTCTACCCGGTCAATGCCAAGCGCGAAACCATCTGGGGCGTTCCCTGCTACAAGGATTTCGCCAGCCTGCCGGAAGAGCCCGATCACGTGCTGGTGCTGGTGCCGGCGCGTTTCACCGTGCAGGTCATTCGCGATGCCGCGGCGGCCGGCGCGCGTTCGGCGACCATCGTGACATCGGGCTTCAGCGAGCTGCAGGACGATGAAAGCCAGAGGCTCGCTGCCGAACTGCAGGCGGCCATCCGCGAGACCGGGCTTGCGGTCACCGGCCCGAATTGTCTTGGCAATCTGAGCGCCGGCGAAAGGCTGTTCACCAACATCGACGACCGTGTCGTCACCATGGAGGCAGGACCGGTCGCGATCGCCGGTCAATCCGGCGCGATCGTCATGGCGATCCGCCAGGCCCTGGAGGATCGCGGCGTCGGCGTCGGCTACATGGTCACCACCGGAAACGAGGCCGGCCTCGAAACCCCGGACCTGATGGCCTATTTCGCGGCCGACCCCTCGATCCGCGTGATCGTGGTTTATCTCGAAGGCGTGCGCAATACCCAGGTGTTCCGCAGGGCGTGCAAGGCCGCGCGCGCGGCCGGCAAGCCGGTGATCGCGCTCAAGCTCGGAGCGTCCGAAGGCGGACGCGCCGCCGCGATGGCGCATACCGGCGCGCTCGCCGGCTCGATCGAGACCTTCGACGCCATCTCGACCCGGGAAGGCGTGATCCGCGTGCGCGGTCTCGACGAATTGATCGAAACCACCGAATGCTTTGTCCATGCCGATCCACCGAAAGGTGCCCGCATCGCCGCGGTCGGCCTGTCCGGCGGCAAGCGCGGTCTCCTGATCGACGCCTTTTCGGCGGCGGGTCTGAGTTTCGATGCACTGAGCAACGATGCCTGCGACAAGCTTGCGAAGATGCTGGGCCCGGGCAGCATCGTCGGCAACCCGCTCGACGCGGGATTTGCCGCGGTGGTCGATCCTTCGGTCTACATGCGGTCGATCAAGATCATGATCGACGATCCCGACACCGACATCGTCATCATCGACTCCGAACTGCCGAAGGCGCCGCACGAATTGCGCGAAAGGAATTTGCGGATCGTCGACGGGATGGCGGCCGCGGCGAGCAAGCCGGTGGTTTACATCAGCACGATGTCGATCGGGTTTACCGAATTCACCAAGGGCTTGCGCAAGTCGCTGCCGCATATCGCCGTCATGCAGGGCCTTGATCGCGCGGTGGGCGCGATCAAGTCGTTGATCGATTACGCATCCTTGCGCAAGGAAGTGCCCGAGGTCGTCTCGAGCTCCAGCGCGTCGGCGCGCGCGATGCTGGAGAAGATGCTGAAGAACGCCAGCGGCGCGGCACTCGATGAGGTCACGTCGAAGAAGCTGCTCAAGGCCTATGGCATTCCGGTCTCCAGGGAAGAGATAGCCGAGACCGCGGCGGACGCCGTGAAGATCGCCAAGAAGATCGGCTTTCCCGTTGTCGCCAAGGTTGTCAGCGCGGATATCCTGCACAAATCCGATATTGGCGGCGTGGTGCTCAACATCAACAGCGCCGCCGAGGTCAAGAAGGCCTTCAACGACATCACCGCGCGGGTAAGGAAGCTTAAGGGCAAACCGAAACTCGAGGGCATCCTGATCGCGCAGCAGGTCAAGGCCGAGCTCGAACTCGTGGTCGGCGCATCGCTCGATGCCGAGATGGGCCCGGTAGTGCTATTCGGCACCGGCGGCGTCGATATCGAACTCATGAAGGATGTCGCTTTGGCCGGGGCTCCGCTCGACGAAGCCGACGCCCGGGAATTGATCAACCGGACCAAAGCTGGCGTGAAACTGAAGGGTTATCGCGGCAAGCCAGCGCTGCACGAGGCGTCTGCGATAAAGGCGATCGTCGGCCTGTCCAACCTGATGGCCGACGCCGGCTCCCGCATCGCTTCGATCGACGTCAATCCATTCCTGATCAATACCAGGACCGGCGTTGCCGTCGATGGCCTGATCGTTCTCAACAACGCCGCCGCCGAAAGCGCCGCCGGGCATTGATGGTGAAGCGGCGTAACCAGAGCCGACATGCTACTTGTCCATGCCCGGCAACGGCCTTGGCCGGCCAACTGATGGTTGCCTGAATGCGGGAACTCCTGTTCTTCGTCGCTTCGAGCTTCTGGGCGGGCGCCGCGCACGCGGCGACGCCGGGGCACGGCAAGACGATCGCGGCCGCCTACATCGTCGGCGCGCGCGGCAAGCCGATCGATGCGTTGATCCTCGGCATTTTCGTCACGCTGTCCCACACCAGCGGCATTGTGCTGGTCGGCGTGCTCGCCTCGCTCGGCTCGACCTGGCTGCGGCCGCAGCGCATCGAAGCCTACCTGGCGGTCGCGGTCGGCATCGCGGTGATCGTGCTCGGCCTGTGGATGCTGTGGGCGCAGCGCGATCTTGTGGCGCTCGCCATGGGCGAAGCCGGCGAGCCGGGCGACGGCACCAGTCGGGCGGATGCCCACGCGCGGGATCACGGTCACGACCAGGCTCACGACCACCCGCATGACCATGGGCACGGCGAGCCTGTGGTCTGGCACAGCCACGGATTCGGCAAGGTCCACGCC
>WNFO01004597.1_pt1 | contig 14599 bp, 8 predicted proteins | sample 5400251 | NCBI WGS metagenome assembly WNFO01 (sample SAMN13153354, study PRJNA577476) | soil metagenome | isolation source: 100 cm saprolite under Madrone tree | place: USA:California | collected 2016-06-14 | reverse complement strand
CATACCAACTGCCTGGATCAAACGCTGTCGAAGCGGCGGCGGGCGTAAAAAAGCTGATGGCGCAGATGAAGGAGCGGTTTCCTGACGACATGGACGCTGTCATCGCCCTGGACACGACTCTCTCGGTCACGGCAGGCATCAAGGAAATCGTTAACACACTGTTGATTGCACTGGTCCTGGTCACCCTCGTGGTCTATATTTTCCTCCAGAGCTGGCGCTCGACGCTGATTCCGCTGCTTGCCGTGCCCGTTTCTCTGGTTGGGACGTTCGTACTCTTCCCGCTGTTCGGTTTTTCCATCAACACGCTTTCTCTGTTTGGTCTGGTGCTGGCGATCGGCTTGGTGGTGGATGACGCCATCGTTGTCGTCGAGGGCGTGGAGAGACACATCGAGGAGGGGATGACGCCGAAGGACGCTGCCTTGAAAGCAATGGAAGAACTCTCGGGCCCGGTCGTGGGAATCGCTCTGGTTCTCTCCGCGGTATTTGTGCCCACGGCCTTTATTCCCGGAATCACAGGCAGGCTTTATCAGCAGTTCGCCGTCACCATCGCGATCTCCGTTATTCTCTCCGCATTCAATGCACTAACGCTGAGCCCCGCGCTGGCTGCACTGCTGCTGCGCCCGCGGCAACCGAGCCGCGGATTGCTGAGGAGATTCTTTGATTGGTTCAATCGTGTTTTTGAGCGAACCACGGACGGTTATGTCCGCTGGAGCGGAGTGCTGGTCCAAAAGACGGTCGTGGTGCTTGCGTTGTTGGTGGCGTGTGCTATTGCGGCGGGATTCTTCGCGAATCGTGTGCCTTCGAGTTTCCTGCCGGATGAAGATCAAGGTTACGCCTACATCAATTTGCAATTGCCGAACGGGGCTTCGTTGGAACGCACGACCGCGGCCGCGGCTGATATTGAAAAAATCATACTCAATACTCCCGGGGTCCAATACTCAACCTGCGCCGTCGGCTTCAGTTTGCTCAGTTTTGTTCGCACCAGCTACAACGCATTCTTTGTTGTTACCCTTAAGCCATGGGATGATCGCGCGACCAGAGCCCAGCAATTTCAAGCCATCAAGGCACATCTCAACCGGGAATTGAGCAAGTTGCCGGCGGGAATCGCCTTCAGTTTCTCGCCGCCCGCGATTCCGGGCGTCGGCACCTCCGGAGGATTTACCTTTATTCTCGAAGACCGCTCGGGCGGGGACGTGCAGTTCCTCGCCAAGAACCTGGGAGCTTTTCTTGAGGCTGCGCGCAAGCGGCCGGAGATTGCCAGCCTGAGCACGACTTTCCTGTCCAGCGTGCCGCAGGAATTTGTCGACGTAGACCGCGACAAAGTGCTGAAACAAGGTGTGGCCCTCAACGATGTGTACCGGACGATCCAGGCGTTCATGGGCGGCTATTTCATCAACTATTTCAATCGCTTCGGCCGCCAGTGGCAGGTGTATATCGAAGCGGAAGGCGAAGACCGTGCCACGGCGGAAAACGTCGGGCAGTTCTATGTCCGCAACAACAAGGGAGAGAACGTCCCCCTTTCGACGCTCACCACGGTAAAGCCGCGCCTCGGCCCGGAATTTACTTTGCGCTACAACGAATATCGTTCCGCGCAGATCAACGGGAGCGCCGCGCCAGGTTATAGCGCGGACCAGGCCACGGCCGCTCTAGAAGATGTTTTCAAGCAGAACATGCCGCGGGAGATGGGTTTCGACTACCTGGGCATGTCATTTCAGGAGCAGAAAGCGCGAGAGGGAGTGCCCCCTGCGGCGATTTTCGGACTCTCGCTGCTATTTGTATTCCTGATTCTGGCGGCGTTGTATGAAAGTTGGTCGCTGCCCTTCAGCGTGCTGCTGAGCACGCCGGTGGCGGTCTTCGGAGCCTTTGCAGTTCTTTGGCTGCGCCGGGTGCTGCTCGGCGTTTTCCTGCCGCCTTATATGGTCCAGATCGAGAGCGATGTCTACTCGCAAATCGGGCTGGTCATGCTCATCGGCTTGGCGGCGAAGAACGCGATTCTGATCGTCGAGTTCGCCAAGGATGAATACGAGAAAGGTAAGCCTCTGGCGGATGCAGCGCTCGCAGGAGCCAGGCTTCGTCTGCGGCCGATTTTGATGACGTCTTTCGCATTCATTCTCGGTTGCGTGCCGCTGTGGACGGCGACCGGCGCCGGGTCAGTTGCCCGCCAAATCATGGGCACTACGGTTATTGGTGGGATGCTGGCCGCCAGCATAATCGGAATCTTCTTCGTGCCTGCGATCTTCTACCTGGTGGAGAAGTGGTCAGGCGCCGGCAAGGAGCAGGCCCCTGCCGCAGTGCCCACAAGGCCTGCGCCGGCGGAGGGCGACTGAAGTGGCTCCACTGCCCTATGCACAAGAGGGACGAGCCGCGGAGCTAGTTATGAAAAAGCTGGCGCCATTACGATTGACGTCCGCGATCCTTGCCTCGGTCTTCGCCTTGATCTTGGCGTCGATCTTACTGGCCGGGTGCGCGGTCGGCCCGAAGTACCATCGGCCCGCCGTTCAGACTCCGGGCGTGTACCGTGATCTGAGGGACGACCCACAGGCCCAGGCTCAAGCGGCATCCTTCGCAGACCTTCCCTGGTGGCAAGTCTTCCAGGACCCGCAACTGCAAGAGCTCATCCGCATAGCCCTGAAGGAGAACTACGACCTGCAACTGGCGACGGAGAGCATACCGTGATATTGACCCTGGTGAGCGACGTAGCCAGTGACTATTTTCAGCTTCTTGATCTCGATCTCCAGCTCCGCATTACCCAGGACACGGTCAAAACCCAGCAAGAGTCGGTCAAACTGACCCGGTTGCGGCTCGACCACGGCGTTGCCACCAAGCTGGATGTGCTTCAGGCCCAGCAGGTGCTGGATACCGCAAATACGCAGATCCCGGACCTGGAACGGCAGATCGGCCAGGAAGAAGATGCAATCAGTATTCTGCTTGGCCATTATCCCGAGAGTGTGCGACGTGGGCGCCCGCTGGCCGAGCAGCCGCTTCCGCCGGAAGTGCCGCCGGGCATGCCGTCGTCGTTGCTCGAACGACGCCCGGACATTCGCCAGGTCGAGCAAAACCTGATCGCTGCCAACGCCGAGATCGGCGTCGCCAGAGCTGCGTTCTTTCCGCAGATTTCGCTTACCGGTTCCGGGGGAGGCGCCTTCGGCCGGAGCAGTCTCTTCTCCGGGCTGATAAGTTCACAGGCCGGAATCTGGTCCTACGGCGCCCAGGTCACTCAACCCATTTTCACGGGCGGGGCGCTGCGCGGGAATTTAAGGCTGGCTGAGTCGCAACATCGCCAGGAACTGATTGCCTACAAGCAGGTCATTCAGCTGGCGTTCCGCGATGTTTCCGATGCCCTGATCGGTTATCAGAAACTTCATCAAGTACGGGTGGCGCAGGAGACGACGGTCAAGGACCTCCAGGATACAGTCAGCACGTCCCTCGTACGCTACCGGGGAGGAATCACCACCTACCTCGAGGTCCTCGATGGGCAGCGATCGCTCTTTATCGCCGAGCTTGCTCTCGCCCAGGCCCGAGGCGACGAGTACCAAAGCCTTGTGCAACTTTACAAGGCACTGGGTGGAGGCTGGCAGTAGGTTTCCAGAAATCTGCCGACAATTCATCGGTAGTGAGGCGGATTTACCGACTGATCCATCCCCATACATTTCTGTCCGCCTTTCGCGACGTTAACGCTAATCAGGCGAGGTTCATGGGACGCGAACGCCGCTTTCAAAGCCGGCTCAAGCTCTTCCGGTCGATCCACCTCCTGCGCAGTCATCCCGTAACCTTGGGCAATCTTCACCATGTCAATGCCGGGGATTTCCATGCCTGGAACGTTGCGGCCGACCTGAGTAAAGTCGCAGAATCCTTTCAAGGCCGAGTAGTCGGAGTTGCGCAACACGATGACGATCACAGGAGCGCTGTTCTGCACCGCGCTCCATAGCGCCTGGATCGAGTACTGGATCGAACCATCGCCGATCGGGCACACGACGCGCCGATCAGGATGCGCCATCTGCAGGCCGACTGCGGCCGGCAGACCAAATCCCAGCACGCCATTCGGGACGGAATAAAACGAACCTGGCTCGTCCAACATCAGATGACGGTCGACGTCGCCCTTCGACGACGGACACTCCTCGGCGATCACGGCATTGCGCGGCATGACTTTGTTCAACACACTGAACAGATAAGCCGGTGTCATGGGATGCTCGGGCTTCGGTTCCGGCGGTGCGGACGCTTCTGCCACGCGTTGCCTCGCTTTGGTGCGGGTGCGAATGTACTCGGCCGCGGCGGCGAGGTTGCCCACGACTCCTGTTCCAGCAAGGGCCGCAGCAGCATCAAGCGGTGAGTTGGTGATTTGGAAAAGCTTCGTTCCCGGTCTGATGGGATGACCCGGCACGTGGGCGTAGTAGAGAAAAATTCGCGCGCCCAGCACCACCACAACGTCATGTTCGGCCAACTGATCCGCGAGGGGTTGCTGGGCCGGAAGCAAGCCTCCGCGAAATAACCTGTGACTTCGCGGGAACGTCCATCGTGGTGGAATCGGTTCCTGATAGACGTCGGCGTTGAGGTGCTCGGCCAGTGCCACTACTTCGTGCCCGGCTGCGTCCTCTTCGATTTGAGAGCCCATGACCAGCGCGGGATTCCGGCTGGAATCGAGCGCACTCACGACATGGTCGAGCGCCTCGGGATCTGGCAGGACAGTCTGACTGACCCAGCGAGCAGCCAGAGGTTCGCAATCGTGAGTCCAGTCATCCATCGGAATGGAAATGAATACCGGTCCCATGGGTGGTTGCATGGCAAGGTAGTAGCTACGGGCAATGGCGGCGGGCACGTCTTCGGCTCGCACTGGCTCGTAGGCCCACTTTACGTAAGGCTTCACTGTCTCAACTGCACGGCTGACCAGGAACGGTTCCGCCAGGAGATGACGACGATCCTGCTGTCCGGCAGTAATTACCAGCGGCGCGTGCAGGTACCAGGCATCCTGGATTGCTGACAGACCGTTACCGGCGCTGGCAATGGAGTGTAAATTCACAAACACAGCTTTCCCCTTGGCCAGGGCATATCCGAGCGCCATGCCCGTTGCAACGCGTTCGTGCAGCGCGAGGACGTACCTGAAGTCGGGCGGCATGTCCCGCAGGAAAGGCAATTCGGTCGAACCGGGGTTGCCGAAGATCAGGGGCATTCCCAGTTCGCGCAAGACCTGGTATGTGACTTCTCGTACCGTGCTCACCGTGTGCTCCGACTCCAATCGAGTTGTGGGAAGTTATACCACTTCATTCCAAAGTGGCGTCAAACTCTCAGATCGTCGGGTTGAATTGACATTTCGAGGAATGGTATTGTCTCTCACTCTCCGGAGCAGTTGATATTGCAGACGCGCTGTAGTCGGCCCCGATCAGCGATCTGGTGAAGTCCTTATGTCCGTGAAGATTTGCATTGTGGGCTGCGGCGCGTTGGGCAGCGTGATCGGCGCGCATTTGGCGCGGCTGAACGATGTCGAGGTTCATGCCTACGACGTCTCGCAGGAACACATCCGCGCAATCCGAGAGCGAGGTTTGCAGATCAGCGGCGCAGCCGAGTTTTCCGTCAAACTGCACGCTACTTCAGACGCGAGGGAGATTCCGCTTTGCGATTTTGGAATCTTTGCGACGAAGAGCCCGCACACGCGGGCTGCAGTCGAGCAGACCGCACACATTTTCGGCACGTCCGGCGCGGTGTGTTCGGTGCAGAACGGCCTCGGCAACGAGGAGATTATTGCCGAGCGCGTCAGGTATGTGATCCGCGGTGCCACGACAACGGCCGCCCACATGCGCGGTCCGGGCCACGCCGGGTTCGAGTTCTACAGCAACTTGTGGATCGGCCCTTTTGAGCCAAGTGGCACACCGTTTGAACGCGTGCACCAGCTCGCCGAGATGCTCAATCGCTCGGGGCTGAGAGTCGTCCCGCTGCAGGACGCGCGCGGCGCGCAATGGACCAAGTTGATCTTCAACTCCGCGGTCAATCCGGTGGGCGCGCTCACCCGGCTCCACCATGGCGCCGCCAGCCGTTTCCCGCCTTCAGCCGCTCTCTACGAAGCGCTGTTGCGGGAAGGAGAGTCGGTCGCCCGAGCCTTGGGAATTACCTTGCACGGTGACACCCGGGAAATGATCGCGGAAGGAGCAAGAGCGACCGGCAAAAGAAACGTGAGCATGCTGATGGATATCCTGGCGAAACGGGAAAGCGAAATAGACTTCATCAATGGCGCCATCGCGGATCGCGGCGAACAACTCGGTGTTCTTGTGCCTCTGAATCGTGCAATGTGGCAACTGGTGAAGGGGCTCGAACACTCCTGGTTGGACGCTTCATGAGCGACCCTTCATGACCGAGCCTTCCTGAGCAACCCGTTGTGAGCGCCGCCTGCGGGTCTGCTTTTATTGTTGGATTCTCGTCCCATCCACTTTCACACGAAATAACACGTAGGGTTTCTGACGAAGGTCCTGACCGCCGTGAAACGCGCCTCCTCGCTCGATTTGATTCGCCGTGAAATACAGGTACCCGTCACTCGCGAGAGATAACGTATCAGGCCACAGAACACGCGGGTCGTGCACCAGGGCGTCGATGTCGCTAACCGCTGATCGCCGGCGAATGGCATTGTGTTCGTAGTCGCTAAGATAGACCCGTCCCTGAGCATCGGATTCCAGGCCGTCGCTGGCTCCGCCCTTCTCTCCGAGATCCTTCACCGTGGCGGCAACCTCCGCATCAGACTTAGTTCGATCTGTGAGCGCGTCAACGCTCACGCTATAGAGATGCCGGCTGGTCAGCGGTCAGTAGTAGAGGGTCTTGCGATCGGACCCTATTGCAATTCCGTCGGCGCCAACCGCAAACCGCGCTGGCCTTTGTCCCGGGATCTTGAGTTGCAGGATTTCCCCTTCGACAACGGGAACAAAAGCCGGGTCAGATTTTGTTGAGGGATCGTCGTTCAGGCGGCGCCAGCTTTTCCCGGAAGCGAGATCGACGACGATGATGCCGTTCGCGCCCGCCGAGGAGGAGTCGGTAATGAAAGCCATCCCCTCCGCGCCGCGGCGCAAGTCAAACCTGACATCATTCAAATAGGTCGTTGGCAAAGCAACTTCTGGCGGGAATATGATCTTCTTGGTGACCCGGTTCGTCTGGAGGTCAACTGCGATCAGCTTCGGGCCGCCCGGTTTGACCGGGCCGAACGCAAGGCTCCCGGTGTCGAGGATCCAGAGACGACTTCCGGTCGGATCAACGACCACACTCTGTACCGAAACCAGCCTGTCCGCCTGGTTGTCCGCATCTCCGTAATGATTGATGTCCGGGTTCGGGTAAGGCACTGTCTTTCCATCTTTGACTTCCGCGACGGTGTATTCGACGTTGTCTCCCCATTTGGGGAAGTTTACAAAAATCCGGCCATCGTTGGCGACAGTAACCCCCGTCGGCATTGGGCCGTCAAAGGTTGCCACCACCTCCAGTTGACCGATGACGGATTCTTTCGCAAGATCCCGACCACAACACACAATGGGGAAAGACAAGAGGAGAAACAGAATGGTGACCGGTCTCATAATTTTCTCTTCCGAGGGGGGACTTCTTGGGAGCTAGGCAATCTTCTGCCGTATCGGCGGTCTCAAGGCTCGGCGCACCGACTCCAGGAAAGCAAGAACTGCGGCCGACTCTCCACTTCTTCGCCATGCGACATAAACCTCGATCTTGGCCTCAGGTTCATTCAGACGCACTGAAGCCAATTCCAGGCCGGAAACCGAACGGTTCACGATCGCGCCGGCGCCGACAAAAATCGCTTTTCCGGAGGCGACCATAATCGCTCCGGCTTCTTCGTGGGCCTCGACATGGGTCACGATCAAATGCGGTGTGAAACCTTGCCTGCTGAACATCCCCACAATCTTGTCATAGAGTCCGCTGGAAAAAGTCCGGTCAAAAATAATCAGGGGTTCATCCGCGACGTCTTTCAATCGCAAGAATCTACGTTTTGCCAGACGATGGGTCTTGGGCAGGATGACGACAAACTCTTCCTCGTAGAGCAATTCGCAATCAAGATTTACCTGGTCCACGGGTGGACGCAGGAACCCGATGTCAATCTCGTGTCTGCGCAGAGCTTCATTCTGAAAGTTGGAAAAAATGTCCCTGCACTCGACTTCCATGCCGGGCCACCGCCTGCGATGTTCAAACACCACCTTGCTGACCACTCCACCCAGCCCCGAAGCAATCCCGATTCTGACCGTTCCGAATTCTCCCTTTTGCGCATGCCGGGCAACATCCTCCGCGTGACCCGCTTGCACGATGAGTTTTCGTGCCTCTTCCAGAAAAGCATGGCCCGCTTTGGTGAGTTCTACTTTGCGCTTGTCGCGCACAAACAGTGCGACTCCCAGGTATTCCTCGAGCTGCCGGATCTGGCGACTTAAGGGCGGTTGGGCAACATGCAGCTGCTGCGCAGCCTTTCGGAAGTTGAGGTGCTCGGCGACGGCGATGAAGTAGCGAACGTGACGCAGTTCCACGGTGACGAATTCTATACCGGTTGAGTACCAAGGCAACTTCTTTCATTCAGTCATGCGATTGTCAGCTCGCCGGGCCGAGCTATTGCGCAATTGAGCGTGCGGCCTTGGACAAGGTAATTATGCAGCCTGATACCGCGAGGGTATCAGGTCTAACCAAAGATGTATTGGACAGTTTCTTGCTTTCAGACCATGCTCTGCGCCAAAAGTAGTGCGCAGATCGTTTGCCAGATGAGGGAACGGGAGCATTCAGGGAGGAGCGAAACAATGAAACTACGTCGGTACTTGCCTGCTTCAATCGCCTTGGCGGTCCTGCTCTTCTTGTCTTCCCACACCTTCGCACAAGGCGGCGTTAGTTTTGCCCAACTTAACGGTACTGTGCAGGACACGAGCGGGCGTGCGCTGGTCAGAGCCGCGATTCTGTTGCGGGAGCTGGGCACGAACCAAAGCTATACGGCTTCTACGAATGTCACCGGATACTACGTCGTCCCCAACCTGCCACCGGGCAAATATGAACTGACTGTCGAATCCAGCGGATTCGCCAAATACACTCAAACCGGGTTTGTGCTGACCGTGGGGCAGACTGCGACGATCGATATCACCTTGAAGGTCGCCTCTCTGGGCGAGACAGTGGTAGTCACGGGCGAGGCACCGCCCGTGGAACCGACCAAGAGCGAAATCAGCCAGGTAATCGATACGGTTCAGATTCAAGGGCTGCCCACCAATGGCCGTCAGTTCGTCGACTTCGCATTGTTGACCCCAGGAGTTGCTACCGGCAGGACCAGCATTCAATCCACGTTCACGGAGCCCGAGGTGACCCGCATTTCTTTCGGTGGCATGCGGGATTTGAGCAACTCGGTCACCGTGGATGGCGCCGACTACATCAATCTGGCCACCGGGTCGCAGCGCGCAACTCCGTCCCAGGAAGCCGTAAGCGAATTCCGAGTGGTGAATAACAGTTTCGGAGCCGAATATGGCCGGGCGCTGGGCGGAATCGTCAATGTGGTAACCAAGTCCGGCACCAATAACCTGCATGGTTCGGCGTACGGATACATCAGCAACAAAGACGCCAATTCCAAATCTCTTTTGACGTTGCCCCCTTTTGACGCGTACCGCCGAGGCCAATTCGGAGGAACATTAGGCGGCCCCATCAGGAAGGACAAGACTTTCTTCTTCATGAACTACGAAGGCCAGCGCCTGGCGCAATCGCCCACGTTTCCTCCCACGCTGGTAAATCCCAGTGCTTTGTCCACTATTGATCAGGCGAAGGTAGCCATGGGATTGGCATCCGAGAATCTCAATGTTCTCAAGACGCTTGACAATGACAACGCGTTTATCAAACTTGACCACCAGATTACTAACAACAACCGCCTTGCCATCCACTACGGAATCGTGGACGCGCGTGATTTGAATGTGCTGGTCGGCGATACGCTGGACGGGGGCGGAATCGGGGCTCCCAGCAGCGGACACAACACTTTTTTGCGCGATCAATCTTTAGTCGGAACCTTGAACTCGCTGCTCAAGCCTGACCTGGTAAACACAGCTTTAGTGCAATACGCCAGGCGTCACTACAATTTCCCGGCTGTCGATGGCGAGCCCAATCTGGACATTCCCAATACCCTCTTGTTTGGACACAATTTTGGAACCTTCGACGCCATCAACGAAAGTCGCGTGCAGGTTTCCGATAGCGTCGCTTGGATCAAGGGAAATCACTATTTTCGATTTGGAGGGGATTTCAACCACATCCAAAATTTTGTTATCTGGCCTGGTTTCTCGCCGATGCGGATCATTGTGCCGGGAGTCAACTGCCTGGCTGATTTTGCCCGCTTTGTAAATCAGACGGCCACGGTTCATGAGGACCCGGCCAACGGGCCGTGCGTCGCCACCGGAACGCCTCCCTTCTTTCCCCCCAGTGATGTCGGCCCCAATCCGAACGATCAACCTCTCAATGGTGCGCCGGTCGTCTTCTGGGGCGCTCCCGTCGGATCCGGGCCAATCGTACCGGGCAGCCTTCCCCCGGTTATTCCGACTACATGGCAGAATGCATACGTGGATCCCCAGGATTTCTACGTTCACCTCAATCACAGCTACTACGGCCTGTTCTTCCAGGACCAGTGGAAAATCACCCCCAAGTTGACCGTCAACTATGGCCTGCGGTGGGACTTTGAGGCCGGATTGTGGAGACAGATTAATCACGACTATCGCGGCTACCAGCCCAGAATCGGTCTGGCGTACTCGCCTACCAAGCACACCGTCATTCGTACCGGCTTTGGCATCTTCGATGACCACTACAATTTGACTTTCCTGTTTGTGACCTTTCCACAGCGCGATGCGGTCATTCCCAATGCAGTCATGCCGGGTAAGAGGATAGGAAACGAAACGGCTACGTGGGTGCTGAACCAACTGACTCCCACCCCGTTTTTTGAGGGACTCAAATACCCGGATGGATCGCCGGCGCCCGCGCCCTGGGACCTGGCAAAAACCTTGGTTTTAACCGGCCAGAACGGGCCCAATTTCAATACCGGCCCGGCAGGTTCTCTGGTCACCAATAGCGGCGGAGGAGTCGATCCCAACAGCCGCATTTCTTATTCCGAGCAGGCCAGCCTCCAGGTCGATCAGGAGATTGGCAAGGGGCTGGTGGTCAGTGCCGCTTATCTTTTCCTTCGCGCCCACAAACAGGTCCGGCCCGAAAACCTGAATGTTTGTCCTCCCGGCGGCCAAACGGATGCTGCCACGAGTTGCCCTGCCTCTGCCCCGCTTCCCGACGGCAAGCAGACCTTTAGCGGAGTCCTTTATACCAATGCCGGCCTGATGTACCACCTGGACAACTCTGGAAACGCCGCCTATAACGGCGCTACCATTTCGCTGACCGATAGGTTCGGCCAGTACCTGCGCTTTAGCGCGAACTACACCTTCTCTCACACTCAGGACGACGGAACCTTCACCACGTTTGTCAGCACCCCCCAGGATAATTACATGCGGCAACTGGAACGGGGGGACTCGGTTCAGGATGTCCGCCACCGATTCGTGGGTAACTTCACCGCGAACACGCCGCAAAGCTCTTTCCTGCGGAATTTCGAGTTCAGCGGCATTGTTACGCTGCAATCTCCAAGGCCCTTCACGATATTTGCCGGCAGCGACATCAACAACGACACCAATCCGGTAACCGACCGCGTGGGATTGTCACCACGAAATGCCTACCGCGGAGACGATCTCTATTCCGTCGACCTTCGGCTATCCCGCTTGATTCACATCAATGATCATATGGCCCTCAATCTGGCCTTTGATGCGTTCAATGTGTTGAACCGGCAAAACGTGAACGAAGTCACATCGGTCTATGGTGGTGGAACCACCGACTTTTGCGGAACTGCGCCCCAGCGCTTCAACGACGCCACCTCCATCGCAATCCAGAAGGGCACGGTGAGCTGCCCAGCAGGGAATGGCGGGGCTCCAACGCCGAATCCTCTTTTTGGGACACCGAGAACGATGTTTAACCCGAGGCAGCTTCAGGCTTCTGTTAAATTTACCTTCTAGGATGGCAAAGGAGAACGGCGGAGGCAAATACCCGGCGATGAAGATGTAGATGAAGATGACGGCGGTGTTCAGCCGCGAAACCGGATCGCGAGCCTGATCCCCTGACAACGAATCGTGCAAGCAAGCAAACGAACTCCGGCGTCGGCGTCATCCCAGCAGCCGAACAAGGTATCCAGTTCAGTGCCCACTTCACTACGCACACAGGTCGGGATAATTGGCGCGGGCCCTGCGGGTCTGGTGCTATCACACCTTTTGTATTTGCAGGGAATTGACTCGATCGTGGTTGAGAATCGCAGTCGGCAATATGTAGAAGAGCGGGTTCGAGCCGGCGTGTTGGAGCAAGGAACGGTTGACCTGCTCACCGAAATGGGCGTCGGCGAGCGGATGAAACGTGAAGGGCTGGTCCACTACGGCATAGAGTTACGCTTCGCAGGCCACGGTCATCGCATTGACTTCCAGGAACTCACCGGCGGAAAAGGGATCACGATTTATGCCCAGCACGAGGTTCTCAAGGACCTCAACAACGCCCGCGCTGCAACCGGAGGCCAGGTATTTTTTGAAGTCGAAGATGTCAGCGTGCACGACTTTGATGGTGCCAGGCCGAAAATCCGATACGAGAAAGACGGAAACGCCTTCGAATTGACGTGCGATTTCGTTGCCGGATGCGACGGCTTTCATGGCATCTGCCGGCCCACTATTCCGTCAGGCGTGCTCACCGAATACGAACGGCAATATCCCTTCGGATGGCTCGGCATCCTCGCCGAGGCGCCTCCATCCTCGGAGGAACTGGTCTACACCTACCACGACCGCGGCTTTGCCTTGCTGAGTATGCGGACGCCGCAAATTAGCCGCCTCTATTTGCAGTGTGATCCCGATGAAGAAATAGACCTGTGGTCCGATGAAAAGATCTGGCAGGAACTTCATGTCCGTCTGGCTTCGGACGGGTGGAAACTTACCGAGGGACAAATCCTGCAAAAGGGCATAACCGGAATGCGCAGTTTCGTGGTCGAGCCGATGCAGTATGGCCGGCTATTCCTCGCCGGCGACTCGGCGCACATCGTGCCCCCGACCGGCGCCAAGGGGTTGAACCTCGCGGTCGCTGACGTGCAGGTGCTGGCGCGCGCCCTGGCCCGATTCTATGCCACGGGTAGCCAGTGCCAGCTCAATAAATACTCCCATACCTGTTTGCGGCGGGTGTGGAAAGTGCAGCGCTTCTCCTGGTGGATGACATCAATGCTGCACCGCTTTCCCGATGAAAACCCCTTCGATCAGCGCCGCCAGCTTGCCGAACTGGACTATGTAACCAGCTCCCGGTCTGCCGCCAAAACTCTGGCAGAAAACTATGTGGGCCTTCCGATGGAATGAAAAAGAAATTCGGTTGATTGGGATGGTTGCACCCTATCTACTCAAGAGGCGATGACTTCCAATAAAGATCCTCATCCGGTGCGACCGTCAGCCCGGTACGAATTTGGCTTGGTGGTCCTCCTGTTCTTGACCTGGGGCACGGTCTTTTTGGACCGCATGAGCCTGCTCTACCTCGCTCCTTTCATTGCACCCGATCTCCGTCTTAGTCACACACAAGTTGGCTTGCTGGTCTCGGCTCTCGCCCTGGCTTGGGCTGTATCGGGCTTGATCCTGGGGGCGATTTCCGACCGCGTCGGCCGCCGCCCGGTGCTGCTACCCGCAGTTTTTGCATTCTCCGTGCTGTCCTGGCTTTCGGGAATCGTCACATCCTTTGGAGAGCTATTCACCGTCCGCGTGCTGATGGGCTTTGCCGAAGGCCCGACCTGGTCGACGATCACAGCCACCATCGAGGAGTCTTCCGCTCCTGAACGCCGGGGTCGAAACGTCGGCGTAGTGGTCAGTGCTGCCGCCCTCGTAGGTCTGGCCCTCGCGCCGGTTCTGACCACGCAGATCGCGGCCCGAGTGGGCTGGCGCGGCGCCTTTTTCGTGGTTGGGCTACCGGGAATACTGCTGGGCCTGCTGCTTTGGAAGTTTGTCAGGGAGCCGCTACGGGATCAGCCTGCCACAATTCACCCCAAGCCTTCGTGGAAGGGCTATTTCGCTCTCTTACGCCAACGCAACATTCCGCTGTGTTGCCTGGCAAGCGCTGGATTCATGACGTGGCTGTTCGTCATGAATGCCTTCGCTCCTCTTTACATCACCGAGGTTTCGAGGAATTCGGCAACTTTCGCCGGACTCATCCTCGGAGCGATCGGACTCGGGGCCTTCCTATGGGGCTGGACTTTGCCGTGGCTTTCGGACTCCACCGGCCGCAAGCCGGCGCTGCTGTTCGTGGCTCTCATTTCTGCGGTGGTGCCCCTCACATATCAAGTGCCCTTTCTGGTGGGCCATCCCTGGCTGTTGGCACTCGCGGGATTTGTCGCCAACGGCGGTCAAGGAATCGCGGCGTTGGCGCTCGTACTTATTCCCGCCGAAAGCGTTCCGCCAGAATTCGCAGCCACCGCGATCGGACTAACTACCTTAGTAGGCGAAATCTTCGGTGGTACCCTGGCGCCCGCAGTGGCCGGAAGCGTCGCTGATCGGTACGGTCTGGCCGCTCCACTCTGGATCGC
>WNFO01009075.1_pt1 | contig 14603 bp, 16 predicted proteins | sample 5400251 | NCBI WGS metagenome assembly WNFO01 (sample SAMN13153354, study PRJNA577476) | soil metagenome | isolation source: 100 cm saprolite under Madrone tree | place: USA:California | collected 2016-06-14 | reverse complement strand
GCAGTATCGTAAGGCATGCCTTAGCCATCGATTTTGTCGGTCATCCGGCACGGCATACAATGACATTGGCAGACGTTGCGCTTGATGCGCCACCAGAGAGACCGCTCCTCGCCCTCGTCAACGAGGCTGGTGGTTTGGTTCTCGCGCCACGTGGCGACGGTGTTCATCACAGAATTGGCGTCATTGATGCATCGTCACCCTATTTGGCACCCTCCGAGCCGGTATCGCTCGCCGAGGTGGCGGCTTGCGCGGCCCGCATTTTCGGCAGGGATCTCCGTCCGCGCGATCCTGTTTGGATATCGCGCTTCACAGATGAATCGCGCCTCGCCGAGTGCTACCGGAAAGAGCGGATTTTCCTGGCTGGCGATGCCGCTCACATTAACCCGCCGATGGGCGGTCAAGGCATGAACGTCGGCATCCAGGACGCCATGAATCTCGGCTGGAAACTGGCGAGTGTCATACACGGAACCGCGTCTGACGAGATACTCGATAGCTATCAGTCAGAACGGAGACCGATCGGCGAGGCGCTCCAAGATGACACCCTTGCGCAGTTCGCGCTGTTCTCCGCATTTGATCCTCCGGCATTGGCTCTGCGGCGCATGCTCAGCGGCTTTCTTCGCGTGCCGGAGGTCAACCGCCAGCTCTCGGACCAGCTCTCCGGCTTTGGTGTCGCCTATCCAGAACCGCTGTTTCAGGCGGAGCACAATTGGGAACATCGGAAAGGTGTGAGCGGGCATCGTCTTTCCGACGGGGATCTTGTGTTGAGGGACGGCTCGCGCACGACCCTCTACCCCTATCTCCAAGAAGGCCGCTGGGTCCTGTTGCAAGTCGCTGCGGAGAGCAACGCAACGCCCGTCAGGGACGCAATCAACATCGTCAGCCTTGCACCCGGCGCCAACGACGGCCTGCTCGGCAAATTCGCTTCAATGCTTGTCCGTCCGGACGGCTACGTCGCCCACGTGTGCGCGCCGTAGACGACGCAGGCAGCACCGAGTTCGCCGCCTTTTGATGATGCTCAAACGCGCGCCGGCCGAAGCCGGTACTGAAACGAAGCGAGGTTAACATGACAAATTACATCAATTCGGTAATCGCTGCGACACGGCGGCGGTTTGCACGCTCTATGCACAATCCTTCCAGCGCCGTACTCCTCCTTGTCATCATGACAGTCGCCTCCGGCGGGCCCGCATCGGCCGCTGCGGACGAAACCGAGGCACGGACTTTCTTTACAAAATTCGTGGCTGCGCAGAATGCCCACAACGCGGACGATGTGAAAGCCATGCTCTGGAATTCGCGCAGCATGCTTTGGTTTTCGCGAGGTGTCGAAACCAGAGGACGCGATGCGGTCGCCGATCGCTTCAGGGAATATTACGAAGGCACCTGGCATCTCGAACCCGACATGTCTCAATTTCGCGCATCCGTGATCACGGACGACGTCATGCAGATTCTTGTACCCGTCGTTTTCACGCGCGGCCTTCCAGGCAAGCCACCCCAAGACAACACATTTCTAATCAGCCAAACGTTCGTTCGCGATGCAAATGGTTGGCATGTCGCTTCGATCCTGCCGATCGCTAACACCCAACTCAAATAGTCTGCGGGCGGCGCCTTCATGCGCGGTCCGATGGTCGGCATCACGGACGAGGAACTATTCGATATCGCCGAGGCCGTGCACCAGACCTCTGGCGGGACGGAGCTGTATCGCCTGTTCGATGTTCGCGCGCAGGAAGACTTGGTATCTCACCTAGTGGCGCGGTCGGTACCGACGACGCTGCACCTTCGCGCCCGTGCCGGCGCGACGACGCCCCGTATTTTGCTCGCTGAGGCGATCGAGAAGGGCTTCTTACTGACTAATCAAGGCTAAGAGGTCAGAGCCGGCAGGTCGTCACCGGCTCTGAAGCTTCTTCGCATCCTATCAAGCCGTGGCGCAGCATCGATTCAAGGGCGCAACTTATCGGGGTTTCATCGTTTAGGGGCTGCCAGAAAGCAGGGCGGCGGCTTCTACTTAGCAAATATGAAGGTTGGTCGAGTTCGGCCTCCATCGGAGGTCTAATGAATGGCGAGATGGCTGCGCGAGGCGGGCAAAGGGACCACATCATTTCATGCGAAAGCGACCATGGACCTCCGTATCGCCATTGCGGAGCCTAGCGAAGGAATTCTAGAAATCAGCTTACGCGAGATTTTCGGTGCCGTTCGATTTTCGACTTTTTCAACACAATCAAAGCGGACAAGACCGTAGTCGCTTCAGTTCGGTTCGCCGGCGGGTGCGTAGGTTTGCACGACCTCATAGATGCCGGGTTCAAACTTGGCGATCGTGAGAGCCTCCTGAAAAAACGGAAGTGGGGCAGGGTCCTGACGCATCGCCTGATAATCGTCGATGCTCCGCCATTGTGCGTACATCGTGACCTTAGTCCCGTCGGTGCTGCGATGGAGGGTGGCGGAAACAAAGCCCGGCGCCCGGCGCACTGAAACCTCTGTGGCTTCGCTTAGGAGTTCGATAAGCCGTCGTTGGTTTGCCGGCTCAACCGTGAACACATTGATCAGGGTTATCAGGCCGCATTTCGTAGAAATCGTAGTCATGACGTCCCTCAGTTTCGCCGAGCAGAGCCGTTGCTCTTGCAGTAGGCGTTAGTCCAGCCAGCAACGTCGAGCAACGCTTTTGCAAACGAGACAGGCGCCGCACCGATAAAGTACTTGAACGTTCATTCCTGTATTGCTAAATAGGGCTTATGGCAAGACCACGGGAATTCGATACGGACGCGGCGCTCGATGGTGCTATCGCCGTGTTCCGTGAGCATGGGTTCGAGGGGACCTCGGCCCAGATGCTGGTCGATGCGATGAGGATCGGACGGCAGAGCCTCTACGCCGCCTTCGGCGACAAGTGGCAGCTCTATTGTTCGGCGGCGCGGCGCTACGGGATGGGCGAGTGTGCTAAGCACTTCGACGCGCTTCGAAGCGGCGCGCGTGCTATCGACGGGATATACGCGATGCTGAGGCGCGTCGTTAAGACAGCCGATCAGCCATGTCTTGGCGTGAGCTCAACCTATGAGTTCGGCGCCGGCCGTCCCGACCTCAAGGAGATCAATGCGCTGCTGGCAAGAAGCTTGCGCGGAGCCATTGCCGGCCGCGTTCGTGATGCGCAGCGGGAAGGTGATGTCGCCGCTGGCCTCGACCCCGAAGCGGTCGCCGGGTTTCTGATCGCGAACATCGCTGGCATCCGGGTAGCCGGGCGCGGCGGTGCTGACGGCGCGGCCTTGTCGGGCCTGGCCGATATGACGCTGAGAGCACTGCGGTAGTCGCTCTCTTTTTTTGACCAGTAATGGAATGATCGTTCAACATAAGGGAAGGGCAACGTAATGAAAGCTATCGTGATAAACAGCGCCGGCGGTCGCGAGGTGCTGGACTATGTCGAGCGCCCCGATCCGGTGACGGGTCCAGGTCAGGCATTGGTCGAGGTTGCCGTTGCCGGCGTCAACTTCATGGATATCGGTGTACGCCGTGGCACGCTTGGGACCGACGTTCCCAACCCTAAGGTTCTGGGCGTCGAGGGAATGGGCCGTGTCCTTGCGGTGGGAGATGGTGTCGAAGATATCGAACCCGGTCAGCGCGTCGCCTGGGTTTACGCGCCCGGCAGTTATGCAGAGCGGATCGCCATCCCGGCCACGTCCCTGGTGAAGGTTCCCGACGCGATCGACGACCGCACGGCGGCGTCGGTGATGATGCAGGGGCTGACCGCCAGCCACTTCGCGACCGACTTCTATCCGGTGCAATCCGGCGACATCGCCTTCGTCCACGCGGCGGCGGGTGGCGTGGGACTGCTGCTGACCCAGATCATCAAGCTGCGAGGCGGTCATGTCATCGGGCGTGTCTCCTCGGAGGAGAAGGTCGCCGTGGCCAAGGAGGCCGGCGCTGATCATGTGATTGTCGATACCGAGGGTCGGTTCGCCGAGGAGGCCCTGCGTTTGACCCGTGGCGAAGGCGTGCATGTCGTCTATGACGGCTCCGGGCCGACGACCTTTCAGGGATCGCTCGACGTGCTGCGCCGGTCGGGCACGTTCTGCTGGTATGGCCCGGTTCTTGGAGGTCCGGGACCACTCGACATCATGAAGCTGCCGAAAAGCATTAAGATCGGCTATGCGGCGTTCCGCGACCATATCCATACGCCCGAACTGTTTCGCGCGCGCTCGGCGCAGCTCTTCGATTGGATTTCTGAGGGAAAACTTAAGATTCTTCTCGGCGGCGAGTATCGGTTGGCGGACGCAGCGAAAGCGCATGCCGACATGGAGAGCCGTAAGACCGCTGGCAAACTGGTCCTGGTCCCATGAGCGCCGGGGTTGCTCTCGTCTTTGGTGGGTCGCGCGGTATCGGTGCGGCGATCGCCTTGCGCCTCGCCAAGGATGGCTTCGATGTTGCGTTGACCTATGTATCGCAGCCTGATCAGGCAGGCGACATAGTATCTGCGATCGAGAATGTCGGCCGCCATGCTGTTGCCATCAAGGCCGACAGTGCCGACCCGAGCGCGATCCGCACTGCTGTCGCCGAGGCTGTTCAGCAGCTCGGAACGCTCGATGTCGCAGTGGTCAATGCGGGCGTACTTCGTCTTGCATCGGTCGAGGCATTTACGCTTGAAAGAAACAGAGGTCGCGCGCCTGGTCGCATACCTAGCCCGCCCTGAAGCGGGGTTTGTCACCGGCTCGGCCATCACCATCAACGGCGGCTGTCTCGCCAAATTGTCATATGAAAGGGATTTCAACGTGAACACCAGCTACGACGATATTATCAAAGACTTCCTCACTTGCTTTGAAGCGAAAGACGCCGACCGGCTAGCGTCCTTCCTGCATCCGAATGTTGTCTTTCTCAACTATGGCGACCCCGAAGTTCGAGGGAAAAATGCCGTGCGTGAGACGTGGAGCCGGTTGTTCAGCAATTTTGGCGCGCTGCGCTTCGAAACTGTGCATCAAGCGGTGAATGGCAACATCGTCATCGCTGAGCAAATCCACAACATCGCACTGCCTGCGGGCAAGCTCACGCCGATCATGAACATGGCGATCTATGAAATCGTGGACGGCAAGATCGCCGCGTGGCGCGACTACACCAACTCCTCGCACGCAAAGAAGCTACTCGGTATCTAAGGCGTGTCCTCAATTGAGGGGTTGCCGATCATAAGCTTTTCGAAGGTCCCTGGCGACCTGAGAGAAGCTTCCCGATTGAACGAACCCGCTGCCGCGGGATTGGGGTAAGCGGTTACGCGAAGAGACTTCTCCACCGGGATCTGCGGCCTGACAGGCTCGCTATGACTCTCTGAAATCACGCCCATAGAAAGGACATGACATGACCAAGACGATATTCATTACCGGCACCAGTAGCGGCCTGGGTAAATTGACGGCGTTCCATTTCGCAAAGCGAGGCTGGAACGTCGCGGCTACCATGCGGACGCCGGAAAAGGAAAGCGAGCTGACCGCATATGACAACATCAAGATTTTCAGGCTGGATGTAACGGATGTCCAGCAAGTGCAGGTAGCGACGGAGCAAGCCATCGCTGCTTTCGGGAAGATCGACGTAGTGGTCAACAATGCCGGCGCTGGCTCCTACGGACCTCTGGAGTTCGCCGAAGAAAGTACGATTGATTGGCAGTTCGCGCTAAATGTACGCGGCCCCATCAACGTCATTCGAGGTTTCTTGCCGCACTTCCGCGCCAATAAAGGTGGCATGTTCATCAACATAAGCTCGTTCATGGGCGTATTGACGGCGGTGCCTACCGGCTCCCTCTACAATATGTCGAAGTTTGCTCTCGAAGGGCTCACGGAGGGGCTCTATTACGAGTTGAAGCCGCTGAATATCGAACTGCGTCTGATAGAGCAGGGCGGTTCGAAGGGGAACAATTTCCTGAATAGTGTGGTCTTCAACACGCATCCCGAGATCAAGGACTACGACGATCTTGTCGGCAAGGTGAATGCAATGTTCTCCGGAGTGACCGAAGACGCGCTGGACGATCCGCAAATGATCGTAGATGAGATTCATGCCTTGGCGACTGGCGAAAGCCAGAAATTCAGGACGCTTGTGGGGCCGATGGGTAACGACTTGATGGCGCTTCGTAATGCGGTTCCGATTGAGGAATATCTGGCAAAGATTGCTTTGAACTTCGCATAAGCGGAGTCCGCTTCCTGGAAAGCCTTTCCAAAAATATTCTTCGTGTATTGGGACGTATTCTATCACGAAGCGCCCCAATATCGAACTACGTCGCCTCCGCCACGTTGTTACAGCGGCGGAGCATGGGAGATTTCCGCGGGCGGCAGCAGCGCGTACGAATCGCGCGCCATCAGCGCTCGCGCGCTGGAGTGCTGAAATCCTCGGGGCTCGGCGGTGCCGCATCCCCATCATCTGCATCTCGGCAATTATTCGGTCCACACCTCCACGCAAACGCTCGAAGCCGGTGAACGCAGGATCGCCGAACTGGGTCGGAAGTTGCAGGAAGCCGGGGAACGGCGCACGGCGTCGGGGACGATTCCGGTATATCGCTGATGGCCGGCGGCAGTTCGATTCCGCGATTGGGCGCGCTTGGGCATCGGTTCTATCGTGCCATGCCCCCTGAAACCGGCGCCAGCGTTGGCCTAAGTCCTTGAACAGCAAAGAGTAGATAAAATTGGTTGCAGGCCCGGGATTTGAACCTACTTCGAAACCGTCTCGGGCGGAGGGAAATCGCGCACGAACGGCGGCTTTGACAGACTATAACGACGCCATATCCCGAGATGGGCTGCACGCCGATAAGAAAACAGGGCTTCCAAAATAGTGGGTTTCGCGATCTAGCGGTTCGCCGCGCGCACGGGCAAGGTATATTGTGCGTTACCCGTCCGGCCCCTCTTCACGCCAACGCTGTCGAAGGCCGGCCTGAAGTCCGACCGAGTGTTCTATCTCGAAGGCGGCGACGACAAGACGGTCCTGGCCTCCGCCACGGCAGAAGCGACGCTGTCGTGGCGGAAGTCGCTCGGCTAGGAGATGAGTCCACCTGCCTGGACGAAGTTCTTGAAGATGAACATGGTCGGCAGCCGTTGCTGGATCGCCAGTTCGGCAATATGTGCACGAAAATCTGAAAAGAATGGACTTGAGAGCACGAGAAGCATTTGCGGTGAACCTTTGGAAAGGCTCTGGAATGCCGCCGATCGTCGTATGGGCCATCAATTTCGATCCGATCGCGCGCGGCTGTATTTCGTGACACTTTCTCTGAGCGTATGCACGGCGTGCTTGGGCGCCCTTGGCACCCCCGCAATCCGTTTCATCGGTTGTGGGGGTTGTGCCTTCGAGCCTATTTCCGCTTGATGTTCGGGCTGCTGGCTACCGGTTTGGCGTTGGCTACGAACTTCTCGCCTGTTGTGACGGTCAGCTCGCCCTGCGTCGTCAGGTCCAACGGGTCGATACCCGACTTCTTGACCATGTCGTTCCAAACCTCAGTGAGGTCGTCGTACGCGTTGGTGACCATCTCCGGTGTGCAGAGCTTCTGCCAGTCAGCCGTCATGTCGATCTCCTTGCCCTTTTGACCGTCTGCCTTGTCGATGAAGGTCTTGCTCTTTTCGGTCTTCTCGGGCTTGCCGTGAGCCAGCGTGTTGCGCAGGCGCTTCATCGCAGAGACGGAGCTGTACGGCCGCTTACCCCAATCGGGGGAGATTTTCAGGTGCTGGAAAACCTTGTCGATCTTGGTGTGGTAGTCGTCCCAATCATTCCAGAGAGGCAGTTTTTTGGTGCCGATGGCGTTGAGGTACGCCTCGAATGAGAAAGCTAGCATCGTGCCCGCGGCCATGCAGGTAAACGTCAAACCCGCCTCGTCGTTGTCGGCGACTTCTTTTTGATGATGTCTACAAACCATAGCGCGGCGTTGTCGATGTAGTTGTGGATGTTGTGGTCGACGACTTGCTGCGCTTCCTTGTGAAACTTCTCGTCCATTCCCTGCCTCCCTTTGCCCCGCCGAGCCATTTGGCCGTTTTCGGCGCAAAGCATACCGCACTTGATTCGAAAGGGCGTTGCGTTGCACGTAAGCGCAAATGAAAAAGCCCTCGATGAAGAGGGGAAGTCTTCGGCACCTTGCGAGTCCTAAGCTCTCAACGCGGCTTTCAAAGTCCCTGACCGCGCCAGCGTGCCTCGTCGCTGCTCTGGGAAGAATCGCATTGATAAACGTTTCAGATCGTTGAAGTGCAGGAATATTGCGACGGATTTCCACGCTTGTGAATCGGCGCGATGAAAAATGTTGCGATGATGTTTGATGTATGGCTGGGCATCCGGCGCGCGTCGTCCAGGTCGGGCCGGACCACGTCATCGCAGCGGTTGAGGGCTTGGCGCTCGATTCCTAAGCCACTGCGCCGTACCGCTTGGACGAATCGGTGAGGCCGTAGTCGTTAATCGATCTGAGTTGTGCGCGACTAAGTATCTGAGATGTCATGGAAATATGGCGCGCAAACAGTTAACAACCTTCTCTTAGTCTACCCATCATAAGCCTGGGTGCGTTGCGACTTGCAGCTTCGGCGCCGACCATACGCGGGCGGTGCGTTGCTGCGGTTGACGGGCCGGGACATGCCTCAGGCTCACTTAACGCGGCAGGTCTGGCCGCATGATCCCGAGGCAAGATAGGGACGGAGGTTGATGTGACCAGAAGGGTAGCGGACTGGCCCATTCCGGATTTCGGGCCTCAGAAAATCCTGAGGGAAACGGGACCGGCAGCATCCTGGCGCTCTCAAAAGGTGCCTGGCATTTCTTGGGGTGAAGCCATGGCCAAAAAAGCGGCTACGATGACCATCAACCAGGAGCGCGACGTATACGAGGCGATCGGCGCCTTCGTATTCCATTTTTCGCAACTGGAATTTACGATACGAGCCAGGCTCCAGCGGGTGCTGCTGCTAAAACCCGGATACAGCGATATCGTGATCGGCGGTTACGACTTCGCGATGCTCTGCACCGTCACCAGAGAGGCGCTGCTCGCCCGCAAGCGCATCAGCGACAAGCGCAAGAAGCTCATCAAGTCCTTCTTCAACGACTGCCACGGGCTGGCCAACCCGAGCAGGAATATCGTGGCGCATGCTCTCTGGACAACCGGCGGGGCAAGTCACGTCTCCCGGAACTCCTTGCAGCGTTCGCTTCATTACAGCGATCTGAACGACCTGCGCGCGCTTACGACGAAGGCCAAGGCGCTGATGATGCGAATGTTCCGGCCCAAGATTTAGCCGTCGCCCTTTGCTATCGCCTCGGCTTCCTCGACTGCTTTCTTTATTGCCTGACCACGCGCCCAAGCATCGCTAGCACGGCCTTGGCGCTTCGCATGATACTCTTCCGCCGTGTACATGATCGTGGAGAGCCCGGCTTCGATGTGCCGCTGGTACTCGCCGGACTCGAAATGGTCGAGCCTGAAGTTTTCGTATTTAGTGAGCCCCGTGTCAGGTTTTCTGGGAGCAAGCTTCAAGTCGAGGTAGGCCGTCAGGATCATCCGGTACAGCAGCGCTGCAAACATATGAAGCGGCTGCTTGGCTGGAGGGACGATCAAACGCCCCGGCGACATCGCGTTGCCGTGTAGTGCGTCGTTCCGCAGGAGGTTGATCTCGCCGAACAACCAGACGGGTAGGGTATACAATGCGCCGCTCTTGTCGCCGTAGGCCTTGTACCTCTTCGTGGAGCAAGCCGAGTTGTTCCAAGAGATGCTATTGAGTGCGGCATAGACGCCCTTGTAGGCTTCTTTCTTCGCTGGGTAGAGGATTTCAAACGCGCTGGCCCATAGCGCCACGGATCTCACGATGTCATACAGCTTCGCGTCAGCGCCCGCAGGAAGCATTGCCGCCGCGTTCGCCATGTTGAGGGAACGGAACAGCCGCTCATCCTCGATGGACGGGCTGTCATTCGCGAAACACCGCTCCCAGCGTTTCAGGAGTCCGGCCATCAGCAAGATATCGACGTCGCGCCGGTCGAGTTGGTGCGTCGCCAACGCCGGCATGGTCTGACCGCGGAGGCGTCGGACCTCATGGTAGCCAAGCAGGGAAGGCGTCTGGGTCACTAGACCTTCTCCTTTGTTGTCCACCATCCATGGGTAAACGGCGAATGTGTCCGAATACATTGGCCCCTGGACATGGCCGAACTGGTGAACTTTGGCCCAGCTCAGGGGAATGACCGACATCGATATGAGGTCGCGAAATCCGGAGATAGCGCTGATGGTGCGATAGGTGTCCGGCTTGTCCTTGCGCCAGATGATGGTGCTTGGCTGGACGGGATAGCCGAACTCGGTCTTGAATTTCTTCAGGAAGCTGCCCAGGCGGGGCTGCTGCTTCTTGATGGCTTTGATGCGGAAGTCGTCTGGGGCAACCAAAGCGAAACCGTCCACGTCGATCGGGAATTTGACGTGGACGTTCGGCAGGCTGAACATCGGTGCCCAGAGGGGCGGCTCTTTCGCCTCAGCCATTGGCATCGTCCGGTTTGGGGACATTGAAGAGCATCAAGGTCAGCGCGTACTCCCGGTTGGGATCGTTCGCGTTGCGGAAGACGTACCTGAACCGGGCAGGCCCTTGGACCAGCGGGCCGGACTTGTATTGCGGGTGGGCTCGAACCGCCTCCTGTGCCTTCTGGACCACATCGCTAAAGCCCTTGTTGCGGTTGAAGATGACCAGCGCCGTCTTCGTGTCTCTCCAGGTCACGTATCGCTGGAGCTGGTCGATGGCGGCGGTGAAGGCGGTCACACCCTCCCAGATTTTGCATTCGGCGATGAAGACGTTGGCACCGCCTTGCCGGATGATGATGTCCGACTTTCCCTCGCCATTGAAGGTCTCGCCGGTTGCTTCTCCCTCGTACTGCCCGTTGAGCTGTACCAGGAAGTGGAAGCGCAAGGCTTCCTCGCCCAGGTCCGCGAAGGCTTTGGGGCTGTATTCCATGACCAGCGACATGTTCTGCATAACGGAGACGACGTGCTGGTAGATTTCCTCGGCAAGATAGAATTGCTGCTCGGCGGGGAGCTGGAAATTGAATGGCTCGGGTACCTTGATCGTCAGGCTCTATTTGACGGGTGTGGTCAGTTCGTTGTCGCCGGTATCGACTACGAAGACCACGAGTTCGCGCTTTTGGGTACCAGCGGTCCCGCCGGGGCGGGGCGCATCAGGCTGATGAGCAGCAGGCCGGCGATTGCGGCCCAGAGGGCAATTGTGAAACCGTCAATCACGGACAGAACATTGGCTTCGCGTCGTACGAAAGACGCCAAGGTGTTTGTGGCGCGCGCCAGAGCCGCCTCGTGGGAGGCGCCATGCTCGATGAACCTGCCGAGCAAGCGAGCGAGCGTTTGTCTCACTTCGCTGTCGCCGGCCGAGATATGCAGGCCGACAAGATTGGAGTGGATTTGCTCGCGTACGCGCAACCAAGTGGTCATTGCGGTCGTCGCCAGCTCACTGACATCCAGCCGCATGACCTGGATGTAGGCGACGAAAGCGGTGGCGCGTACCGGATTGGAATTCGATGTCGCGAAGGTCAGGAGACCGGTGAAGGTGAGCCCCTGGCCAACGGACTGCATCAGCGCCATCGGGATGAAATCGTCGGGTGCCCATGCGCTGGTGATGCGCGTTCCCATCCAGCCCGCGACCGCGAAGCTGGCCAGCCCGAGCATGGCTACGATCCGCGCATCGATCCGGCGCAGCAGGTAGACGGCGGCGACCATCACGGCGATCAGCGGCAGCGCCACGTAGTTAAGCAGCACACCGCCGACCTGCCCGGGCCGAAGCTGCGCCACGTTGAGCAGGAAGTTGGTCACCAGCATGGTGTTCGATAGGCTGGTGATCATGTAGGTGATCAGCGCGAGCAGCACCAGGATGACGTTTCGCGACATAAGCACGGTTGGGCTCGCCCAAGGCTCTTCGACCAGTACCTCGTTGATCAGGAACCCGACGATCAGCGCGCCGCCGCCGGTGAGAAGCGCGATCACTGTGCCCGCCTCGAACCAGGCCAGCCTGTTGCCCTGGTCGAGCCCGGCATGGATTAGCGCGAGGCCGGCACCGAGCAGCAGCATGCCGCCCCAGTCGGCCCTCGCGAGAAGCTCGCGATTGGTGCTTTCGCGCGGCGTACCCAGCCAGGTCAGCTGCGCCATCAACGCGGCGACCACTGCATCCTGCCAATAGAGCCACTGCCAGCCGAGATGCTGCACATAGAGATCCACCAGCGTCACGCCGGTATTGCTCGTAAAGGACAATCGGAATGAGTATGCGGCGAGCCCGGCCACCCACCATTGCAACGGCAAATTGCGCAGCACGATCATGATCGTCGCCGGAATGAAGACGCCCAGCAGCAGGCCGTGAACGAAATGCAGAACGAGGAGCGCCTCATAGTTGCGGACGAAGGGAATGATGAGCGAGACGGCGACATAGAGCAGGCTTGGCCCGATCAGCACACGCCGCAGGCCGAAGACGGTGGCGAGCCAGGCGACCGCGGGAGCGATCAACAGTTGCGGCGCGGTTGCGACCGTGGTCAGCCAGGCGCCTTCGTCAAAGCTCAGTCCGAAGACGCCTCTGAGATCCGGCAGCCCCAATACGAACAGCCGCGTGTCGTAGCTGACGATGAAGGCGCCTAGCAGCACCGCGGCGACTGCCAGCAGGAGATGATGGCTCAGGCGACCCTTTGAGATGGCGCGGCCGTTGGGGGCTTCAGCGGCCATGGGACGCCTCCGCTTGCGCAATGGTCTGCGCGCTGCGGCTCACATGGATGCGCGTCACGACCGACATTCCCGGCCGCAGTTGATCGACCACGGGCTGTCCGGGCTCGAATTCGATGCGGACCGGAATGCGCTGCACCACCTTGGTGAAGTTGCCCGTGGCGTTGTCCGGTGGCAGCAGCGCGAAGGTCGATCCGCTTGCCGGCGAGAGCCGCGTCACGCGACCGTGCAGTGAGCTGCCGGGAAACGTGTCGACGGCGATATCGACGGGCTGGCCGTCGGTCACGAGCGTAAGCTGCGTCTCCTTGTAGTTCGCGGTGACATAGACCTTCGGCAACGGCACGACGGGGATCAGATTGGTGCCGACATTGACGTAGTCGCCTTCCTGCACCTGACGCTCGCCGACGACGCCGTCGAAAGGCGCGACGATGCGCGTATAGCTCAAGCGCAGGCGGGCTGTTGTTAGCGCCGCCTGGGCTGCCTTAAGACCGGCAATCAGCGAGCTCTGCTGGCCGTTCAGCACGTCGAGCTGACCGCGCTGCGCCAAAATCGTCGCCTCGCTCGCCGCCAGGGCTGCGCCGGCCTTGTCGTGAGCGGCCGTTGCCTGCTCGACGCGCTGTGCCGTGCCGGCAAGGCCGCCGTGAAGCAGGGTATTCTGCCTCTCCGCCTCCTGCCGGGTTTCCAGTTCGTGAGCGAGCGCCGACAGGCGATTTGCCTCGGCTTCGGCGATGACGGCGCGCTGATGAGCCTTCTGATTCTCGAGGTTATCGAGGGTTGCCTGGGCCGCAGCGACACTGGCCTCGGCCTCGGCCACATTCGCCTCGTAGTCGGCCGGGTCGATTTCCATCAGCAGTTCGCCTGATTTGACGCGCTGGAAATCTTTCACCGCAACCAGCTTGATATTGCCGCTGACGCGCGCGCTCAGTCGCGTCAGTTCGGCGCGGACCACAGCGTTATCTGTCATTTGCACACTGGCCTGGCTGCGCCAGTAGTCCCACCGCATCACGGTAAGCCCGACCAGGGCGCCGGCGAGGAGGACGGCGCCAAGCGGAATCGCCAGCCGCCGCAGCCCGCTGCTTGAAACGGGAGACGGCGGCGCTGCGGGGGGCGGAGTCAAAGCGGCAGGTTCTGGGGTGGCCTCGAGCAAATGCGCGGGATTGGTGATCTGGTTCATCAAAGTTCTCGTTGCAATGGAGGCCGCTCCTGCGGGGCCGACCGGCTTCCTGGCGTAGGTGGCGATTAGTTCTGGGTGGTACCGGATGGCCCGTTCTGTGGCGGCGCTGCGGCCGCCAGACGGGACAGCGAATGGGTTGCCGGAGGTCCCCGGACCTCTTCACGCTCAAGACGGCGCGGGCCCGGCCTAGCTTGCCCCGCCGCCGCGAAGACGGCGGGATCCGCATCAGGCCTGCTGCTTGGCTACATTGATGATCCTGGGCTGAGTATACTCGTCCAGGCCGGCGTGGCCCAGTTCGGCTCCGATGCCGGACTGCTTGTCGCCCCTGAAGGGAATGTCGGGCTGCAGGTTGAGATGCCTGTTGATCCAGACCGTGCCCGAATTGATTTGCGAGGCCACGGCGACGGCCCGCTCGAGGTTCTTCGACCAGACGCTGCCGCCGAGCCCGAACTCCGTATCGTTCGCGCGCGCGATGGCGTCGTCGACCTCGGCGTAGCGCAGCACCGGCAGAATTGGACCGAACTGCTCCTCCCTGACCAATCGCGTATCGTCGCCGATGTCGCGAACAATCGTCGGCTCGACGAAATAGCCCTTGCGCGGCAGAACATTGCCGCCCGCAACGATAACGCCGTCCTGTTTGGCATCCTTCAGGAAGCCCTTCACCCTCTCGAAATGCGCCTTATTCTGCAGCGGCCCGATCTGGGCTCCAGGCTTGGCGCCGTCATCGACGACAGCTTCGCGGGCCAGTCGCCCAAGTTCCTCGCAGAATTCGTCATA
>WNFO01002757.1_pt1 | contig 14603 bp, 10 predicted proteins | sample 5400251 | NCBI WGS metagenome assembly WNFO01 (sample SAMN13153354, study PRJNA577476) | soil metagenome | isolation source: 100 cm saprolite under Madrone tree | place: USA:California | collected 2016-06-14 | reverse complement strand
TGACGGCGCGCACGAGCGGGGAGAAGGTGGCGGGGTTACCCGCAGGGCTGACAGGTTTGTCGATCATTGGTCGGTTTTCCTCATACAAATCTTGCAGCTCCAAGGTTTCATGCGGACGAGACGCTGTTAGATTCGTGTCAAGATGAGACTCGCTCATAGGGCAAAAGGTTGCTGGTTTGTTTCGGCTTGCGCCCTCCTTACTGACGAGCCCTATTGAACGTCGGGACAACAACTTGCCCAAAGACGCCGCCGCCACCCGCGCCAACATCCTCGCCGCCGCCGTCCAGACGCTGCAGCGCGGCGGCGTCGAAGGCTTTACCCTCGACGCGGTTGCGCGGCGCGCTGGCGTCGTCAAAGGCCTAGTCCTTTATCACTACGCATCACGCGGCCGGTTGCTGCGAGCGGCCGCATCCCAGGTCGCCGCGTCGCGCAGTGCGGCGATCGAGCACGCCCTGGCGAGTGCTCCGGGCGCGGGCGGCTTGGACGCCTGCTGGGAGGAGCTGCGTCGCCAGGCCGAGGACGGGACGGCACGCGCCTGGCTCGGTCTCTGCGCCGCCGGCCTCATTGACCGATCGGCCAGGAACGCCCACTTCGAGGACGCTGCCCGGGACGCGGTGATCGACGGAACTGCAATCGCCCTCGCCACCGGCGTACCACTCGCCGATGCGAAAGACGCTTATGACGCTCTCTGGTTAACCCTGCTCGAGGTAACGGCGAAGTCCTAGCGGCGCCGGGGCCGGCGCCCGCCCCGCACCACGCGAGCGCGATGCGCGCTTCCCAAACTCCGTAATCCCTGTCGGAGCTCGTCGAGCGAGCTGGCCCGCACGGCCTCGTGCTTGCCGCGTGTCACCGTGAAGCGGACTGGCCGGTCGAACGTCGGAAGATCTCGAGGATGTAGCCGGCGGGCCTGCCCCTCCTTGAGCCGGAGTCGAACAATGCCGACCCCCTGGTCAACGTCGTAATCCACGGGCACGCGGTCACCATAGAGAAAGACCGACGAGGGCAGGGCATCGAGCCGCTGCCGTTCGCCTTCGGGGATGGCTGCATCGGGATCGATTACGATCCGCGTCCCGATGAACTCATCCCATGACCGGACTCCCGCGAGCTGAGCCGCTATCTGGGCGGCCACATATTCGCGTTGCGCCTGGTTGAGTTGGCCGCCCGAGCGACGCCAATAATGTCCGAAGCGCTCCAACGCCCGCCGGACTCTTCCCTGGTCTGGATGTGGCGTTTCGCCCGCGAGTAGCGCCTCCAGTAGCGCACGCCGGGCCGAGTCTGCCAACTCGTCGAGAAATGGACTTGGCAATGGCTCCACTTCGCGGTCGAGCGTGAACCCGAAGTACTCAACGGTCCGCACAATCATTAGTCCTTCCCGGCGCCGCTGCCGCTCGAACACCACGTCGGGCCTGCCCCGGCGCGCGTAGCGCCGGATGGCGCGCTCGGGGATCTGCGTGCCCTCGATGCTCGCCCGTGGCACGCCGAAGCGGTCGGCGAAATACCGGAGCGATCCGGCAATCGCGCCCCAGCTCCCACAGACCGAGCTCCGACTGACGCGGGCCTCACGACCGTCCGCCGTTTGCTCGTCGATCACCAGATCAAACGGCATGATCTTGGCCAAAAGGTCAGCAAAAAGCTCGAGCGTCTTGCGGTCGCCGTATGGCAGCCTGGCCGGCAGGGGGAGCTCCAGCTGGCGATAGACCGAAGCCGTCCCGAGCGCGATGTCTTCGATCGCCTTTACGAGCACGCCCCGCTCCTCCGCCCAGCGCGCGATTTCGTCCTCCCGAAACAGGTGACGGGGCAGACCATACACTTCGCCGAGGTACCCGTACTTGTTCACAGCCTCCGCATAGACGTTGTACGCCGTTATGTGATCAGAACCCGGTACGATCAGGCCGCCGAGCTGTCGCTCTTCTCTCGTCATGCGATGCAGCGACTCGATGTTCGATGCGACTGCCACGAGGGGAACGAGCGGCGGCTCGGCATGATAGAGCAGCTCCCCCCAGGGCCGCTCGACCGGCATCGCCTCGACCTCGCGACCGTAACTCGTTAGCCTGCCGTGCTCTATGAGTCCGCGCCTAGTCAGGAGCTCTACGCTCTCCCGATAGGCGCGGCGATCGAGCGGGACGGGCAGGTCGAGCTGGGCAGCATCGACACCGATCGCGGCGCACGTGATCGCGACCCGTTCCGCATCGCCGGCGAGCTGAAACTCGGGAGCCGTCGGCCGCAAATCCTCGAAGGCCAGGTCGCGGTCGCTCAGGATGTAGACCTCACCGTGCTGGACCCGTCCGTGCACCCGGCCGGCCATCTGAAGGATCTCGTTCGCGCCGAGGTACGCGCGTGTCAGCACGTTCTTGCCGCGCTCCACGACATTCGTGTAGCGCGCATCGTAGATCACGACTGTGTCGAGCCCGCGGATGTTGAGCGCGGATTGACCAGCCGCGGTCATGGCGAGCAGGAACGGCCGTTTGACCAAACCGTCAAGAAAGGGTCGAATGACCCGAATCGGCTCACCGCCGTGATAAAAGGCGGTCGCCAGGTTGGGCCAACGGTCGCCGAGCTCTTTTGCGATCTGCTCGACCTCGGCGCGCGTTGGCACGAACACGGCGACGCCGCGGCGCTCGCGCATAACCCGCTTTATGAATCGATCGTTCAAGAACTCGAGAGGCTGCTCCGCCAGGACATTGACCTGGGCGGCCTTGGCCGGATCAAATGCCCGAGTCTCGAGGACCTGGGCAGAACCCAGATACTTCGAGTAGAAGCTCGGATCCACGGTCGCAGACAGCCAGATAAAGCGGCACCGGGCGCGCTTCCCGAGCGCGAGGCACAGCTCCATTTCCGCCGAGGTCTGGTGAATCTCGTCCACGGCGAGCGTATCCTGCGCAGTGATGAGGCCATCCTGGAACCAGCGGCGGGCGATTCCGGTCGTGATGATGACGACGTTCCAGGTCGGCGTTTCGGGCGTCGCTTCGCGCTCGCGATTGACGACTCCCACCTTCAGGGGTGCCTTCAGAATGGTCTCAGCCATACTGCGGATCGCGAGTGTCTTGCCCGTGCCCGTGCCCGCGACGATCCCGAAGCCCTGGCCCGAGCCGGCAAGCCGACGAATGTCCTCGCCGTGTTCGCGCTCGAGCAGCGTCTGCAGGTTCAGGCCGAGTGCCAGCTCGATTGTCTCGCAGGCGGCCCGTGTGGGGGCGATGACGATGACTCGGCCTGTAGACGGTTCTCCTGCGAGGAATGCCTTGGGGTCTGGGGGAAGGAAATGATCGCGGGATATGCGCACTGCTGGAATATAGAAAAAGAACGGAGGCGCCGGTGTAGCGGCGCCTCGTTGGTGCTCTTCCTAGCTACCAGCCGCGATGATATCGGCGCCCGTAACGACGATGCGGCCGCACGACGATCACGCGTGGCGCGTGGTAGTAGCGCGGTCCGAAGACGATCACAGGAGCGGGACGGTGGTAGTAGTAGGGGTGCGCATAGCGCGGGTAATACGGTCGGCCAAAGACAAGTTGTCCAGCGAAGTACGGATCTCCAAAACTCAGCGAAACACCGACGCGGGTTTGAGCCTGTGCGACACCAGTCGCGAGGCCAAACAAGACTGCGACGATAACGAGTACGCGTTTCATGGTTCCTCCTGGGTGCGGCCTGACTAGGGAAGAGCCGTGCCATGCGGGCGGAGAGGCCATAAGTGCTTTAACAATAAGCTGTTACGGATTACGCGGGTGGCGCGCAGCTGTCCGTCGGTGGTTACAGGTTGTCCCTAGAACGTGATTCGCGCGAGGCTCAAGCCGAGGGAATGCGGGGCGGGACCAACCTCGACCGACAAGCTGCGCTTGCGATTGATGGCGGACGCGCGACGCGGTGCGTCGATCTGCGCGCCGACCCACGCAGCCAGAATGATCACCCTGCTGGCGTTCCTGATGGAACACTTCGTGTGGTTCACGACACAGTCCTCCCAGCTACTCCAGTACAACCCCCAGCCAATACTTGCAGACCCTGCGAATGCTACGGCTCGGCCCCAGTCGCGGTTATAGGCTTGGCCGAGTCCCGGATACACAAAGCTGAGTCCCCACGCTGCGACGGGTTCTTTGCGCTTCGGCGTCCGCGAAGGCTCCTGGCCCTGGGCCACCGCAGGCAGGGCCGCGAGACACAGACACAGTACTACCGGTGTTTTGTGCATACGATGGGCTTCGTGTTGGCGGTCCGGGATTCGATGCAGGTGAGAGAGATGGGTGTCGGACTAATCGAGCCGTTCACTCCGGTATGCGCTTCGATTGCGAGCCGCAAGGCGCCCGCCACGCGCGCGCACATCGTGAAGCCGTACACCCGGTCGCCCGGGGCCAGGACGGTGACGGCGACGTGCTTCACGGTAGCTGGGAGGTAAAAGGCCCCGGCAGAGTCGGTGGTGGTCTGGACTGCCGGCGAGCCACAGAGCGAATCGCCATCCGCGGTCGCGATCACAATCTGCACGCCGTTGAGGGGTTCGCCCGTCTCGGCGCGATACGCACCAGCGATAGGCGGGGACGTAATGATCGTGCTAGAGAAGGGCAGACACGCCGAGACGGCGTTCGCAACGGCTAGCCCTGCGATCACACCAGTCAGTTGCCTCACGGAGGGACTCCCCTGTTCTCGAAGGAATACCATTACTAACATCTCCGCGGTCACAATCCTGGCAAGCTCAGTCTCCGAAGCTGATACCGAGATCTCGGGCTGTGGCGATGCTGTCGGAATCGAGTAGGACGCGGCGCGGAGTCGCCAGCGCCTCCGCGATCGCGACCGGGACGATATTCGGCGGTTGTAACGCCACCATCATCCCGAATTGCCGCTGCGCAACCAGGCGAACCGCCGCCGCGCCGAAGCGCAGCGCGAGCATCCGATCGAACGTCGTCGGGCCGCCACCCCGCTGCAGGTGTCCGAGCACCAGAACGCGCGTCTCTTTTCCTGTCATCTGCTCGATCGAGTGCGCCACTTTTTCGGCGATGCCACCGAGGCGCTCATGCGCGGGATCGATCAACGACACCGTGCCGCCCTTCGGCGCGGCACCCTCCGCCACGACGACCATGCTGAAATGCCGTCCTTCGGCCTCACGGCGCCGGATCTTGTCGCAGACTTTGTCGATGTCGAAGGGGATTTCGGGAATCAGGATGACGTCCGCAGAGCCGGCTATCCCTGCGCTCAGAGCAATGAAGCCGGCGTACCGGCCCATCACCTCCACGACCATCACGCGCTCGTGACTTTCCGCGGTCGAGTGCAGTTTGTCGATCGCGTCGGTCGCCGTGGAGACCGCGGTGTCGAACCCGAACGTCGTGACGGTTCCGCCAATGTCGTTGTCGATGGTCTTGGGCACTCCGACGACGGGGAGCCCCTTTTTCCAGAGCTGCAGCACAATGCCGAGCGTGCCGTCGCCGCCGATGGCAACGAGGGCGTCGAGGCGATTCGCCCGGAACGAGTCGAGCAGCTCCTGCGTGCGGTCGCGCTCCTCCCAGGAGCCGTCCGGCCGCTGTACGCGCCATTTCAGGGGATTACCGCGATTCGACGTTCCGAGGATCGTGCCGCCGAGGTGCGTGATGCCGCGGACTTCGTTCGGGCCCAGCGGCATCAGCTCGGCTTCGCCGAGCAGGCTCCCGAATCCCCGTCTGATCCCCACGCATTCCCAGCCGCGGTGCACCGCACTGAGCACGACCGCGCGGATGACGGCATTCAGACCCGGCGCATCACCGCCGCCAGTGGAGATCGCGATCCTCACTGCTGGCCGGCGGCTCCCCCCTCGCGAATCAGCCGCAGCACTTCGCCCGCCTCGGCGTGGCGCTTGGAGCTTTTCTTGGAGAAGACGCGGCGTCCGTCGACGTCCACCTCGAAGACGCCGCCGGACGATTGGATCAAGCGCACTTCAGCATGCGGAAACGCGCTGCGGATTTCGGCCGCCAGACCGGTGGCCCGTGGTTCGTAGTTTCAAATGACGCAGTATTCGATTGTGACGGTCATGTCGTAAACGATAGTCGTGCTTGACACACCGCGCCACGGCGCCGACCTTGCGCCACAGCGTTATGCGGCTCGTCTCGCGATTCTCGACCGCGCCGGCGCTGCTCGTTCGCGTCGCGATTTCGCTCGCCGCAGTCGTCAGTTTCGGCGCCGGCCTGACCGTCTACGTCAACGGTCGAATGCCCTTCGGCGACAACCTGCCGCTGGCCGGGGCGTTGATCGTCCTCGTCGCCGCGATCACCCGCCGCTACGGCATCGCGCTCCCCGGCAACGGCTTTTCCTCCTACGTCCTCGGCGTCATGCTGTTCGCGATCCTCGACCGCGGCTGGGCGTTCGCGGCGATCGTCGCGCCGTTCGCAATGCTCGTCGGCGACGTGCTGCTGCGCCGGCTGCCGCTGCGCTCGGCGCTGGGGAACGCGGCGCACCTGACGGCGGGATCGACGTTCGTCGGGCTGATGTATGCGCGGCTGAGCGGCGCCACCGGCGCGGCGGCGCTGTCCGCCGACAATGCGTGGGTCATCGCGCTCACGACCGTCATGTTGCCGATCATCGTAAACGGGACGTTCTATCTCGAGCTCGCCCTCGGGCAGACGATCGCGTGGGTCGATGCCCAACTCACGCTGCGGTGGGAGTCCATCGTCTACCTCGTGTCCGCCGCTTTGGCGCTCGGCTGGCTCGCGGTCGTGCACGCCACCATCCCCGCCGAGACTCGGAGCTTGCTGGTCGGAGTCCTGGCGGTCGCGACGTGGGGCAGTTTGCGCGTGCTGCGTCTCGGCGTGCGGGCCGACGAGCTGCAGCTGATTCAGCGCCTCGCGCAGGTGATCGCCGCCGAGCTCACGCTGAGCCACAGCTTCCAGCGCGTCCAGGAGCTGACGCGACAGCTGATTCCGTGGGAACAGATGGGATTTGCCCGTTACGATCCGCGCACGCGTCAGATGGAGCTCGTCGCCGACACGGCCGCACAACCTGGAGCGGCGTTCCGATTCGATGCCGACGCCGGCCTCACCGGCGAGGCGCTGCGGCTGCGCCGTCCCGTCGTGGCGCACGGACTCGCGCGAGATCAGGTCGTGCTGCCGGGCGCCGAAACCCCCGGCTCGGAGATGCTCGTGCCGCTGTACCACGCGGGCCAGCTCGTTGGACTCTGGAGTGTCCGGCACTCCGACCCGACGATGTACCGGCAATCTGACGGCGACCTCCTGGAATTGCTGGCACCGCAGCTCGCGCTGATGGTAGCGATCGACGGCTCGCTGCGGCCGGTGACCGGCGCGTCGGATCAGACGACGCAGTATGTCCAGACGCTGACCGCCACGACGCAGGAGATCCACGCATCCAGCGAGGAAGTCGCCGCGGCAGCTCAGCGTGCGAGCCACGGCGCCGGCCAGGCGGCCACCCTGGTGAGCGCGGCCGCGCGTGAAGCAGGTCAGCTGAAGACCAGCGCCGGCGAGCTCGCAACCGCCGGTGATCGGACCCGCGAGGCGGGCGCCCGGATGGAAAAGACCACCGACCGCGTCCGTACTGCGACCCAGAACGCGGTGCGCCAGCTGACCGACCTCGGCGCCACGACCGAGGAGAGCGCCGCCGAAGTCGGGCGGCTGCGTGACGTGGCGGCGCAAGTCGAGAAGTTCTCGGAAACGATTGGGTTCGTCGCGAACCAAACGAACCTGCTCGCGCTGAATGCCACGATCGAGGCCGCGCGCGCCGGGATTCACGGCCGCGGCTTCGCCGTCGTTGCCGATGAGGTCCACAAGCTCGCGGAAGCGAGCGGGCGGGAAGCCCGCAACGTCGGCAAGGCGGTCCAGGACACGCGACGCGCACTGGACCGAGCCGCCCAGCTCATCGAGCGCATCCGCGGCGACCTCGGCCAGGTCGTCCAGGGCTCTGCGGCGTGGGTCCAGGACCTCGATCGGATCGCGGAGGCCGCCGCCGAGACGGCGCGCGCCGGAAAGCAGGTGGCGGAGGTCGGACGCCACAGCGCCGAGCTCGCGACGCGCATCACCGACTCACTCAGCCAGGCGCGCGCCGGCGCGCAGACCTCCAGTCAGGAGGCCGAGGCCGTTGCCGCCGCGGCGTCCGAGCAACTGCGGGCTATTCAGGACCTCGCCAAAGGCGCGACCGAGCTTTCAGCGCTCGCCGAGCAGCTCTCCCAGGCACTGCGCTTCATCAGAGGAGGGAACGGACACCCTTAGGGGGGACCGGGGGAGGAGCCCAAAGGCTGGTGACCGAGGTTACAGGGGTTTCTTCACGAGAGGCCGATTATTAAAGTGGAGTGCCAACCTCGGGGAGAAGACATGCGCGCCCGGACGACACTACTCGTGTTTTATCTCAGCGCGGTTCCTGCGCTGTGCATCGCCCAGCATACCCATCAGTTCGAAATCGGCGGATTCGGATCCTACACGCGCTATGACCGCGCGTTCGCGCTCGACAAGCAGATCGGGGGCGGCGGGCGGCTCGGCTACTTTTTCAGCCGGGCCGTCGGCATCGAGTTCGAAATGGGCTATCAGCAGCCGACACCCTATGCCGGGGGCAACAACGCGACCGCGACGCTGGCGAGCGGCAGTCTCGTGCTCAACACGGGCAACGAGCGCAACCTCCTTTATATCCTCGGCGGCTACACCCGGCTCGAGTTCGGCGACCGCCCAGGCTACAGCTTCTCCGATAACGCCGTGCACGGTGCGATTGGAGACCGCCTGTTTTTCGGCGATCGAGTCGCCCTCCGGATTGAAGGGCGGGCGATCTACTCGCCCAGCACCAGGTTCTCGAGTGGCAATTGGGCGGGACACATCATCGGCTCCGCGGGGCTTTCGATTTTCACCGGACCGAGCGCGCTGCGCGACGCCGATCTGGACGGCGTCGCCGACCGGAAGGACGCGTGCCCCGGAACGCCCGTCGGTGCAGTCGTCGATGCACGCGGATGTCCGAGCGACTCCGACCGCGACGGCGTCTACAATGGCCTCGATGCGTGCCCGAACACGGTCGAGCATGCCGAAGTCGACGCCCGCGGCTGCCCGAAAGACACGGACGGGGACGGCGTCTACGACGGAATCGACAAGTGCCCGGGCACGATGACGGGCGCGCGGGTGGATGCCCAGGGCTGTCCGACGGATTCCGACCGCGACGGTGTCCCCGATGGCCCCGACCAGTGTCCGAACACTCCCGCCGGCGCGACGGTCGACACGACCGGCTGCCCGGTCGATAGCGACCACGACGGCGTGGCCGACGGCATCGACAAGTGCCCCAACACGCCGCCCCGCACTGAAGTCGATTCGGCGGGGTGCCAGCGCGCCTCCGACGCCGATGGGGACGGCATTGACGACACCAAGGACAAATGTCCCGGCACGGCGGCAGGCACGCGTGTCGACGCGGCAGGTTGTCCGATCCTCTTTACGGAGGCCAAGACTCCGGTCGTGCTCCGCGGCGTGACGTTCGAGACGGGCCGCTCGGCGTTGAAGCCTGATTCGTACACGATTCTCGACATCGTGGCGGCGTCGCTCGTCGCCAACCCCGACATCAAGATCGAAATCGGCGGACACACCGACGCCACGGGAGCGTCGGCGACGAACCTGCGTCTGTCGCAGGCCCGCGCCGATGCGGTGCGCGCGTATCTGGCGAGCAAGGGCGTCGCTCCCGAGCGGATGGTGGCCAAGGGGTATGGTCCATCCCAGCCGGTCGCGCCCAACACGACGGCAACCGGTCGCGCGCAGAACCGGCGCGTCGAGCTGCGGCAGACCAACTGAGGCGGAGGCACAACGTGAGAAAGCTCGCCCCCCTATTTGCGATCGTGGCACTGACGGCCACACGGCTGGACGCGCAGTACGCCCGCCGCTACGAAGTCGGCTTGTTCGGCGCCTACACGAAATACGACAAAGCGTTCGGTCTCGCCGACAAGCCCGGCGGCGGCGTGCGCTTCGCGTACGCGCTCACACCGATGATCGACTTCGAGGTCGAGGCGCTGTTCCAGTCACCGCAGGACGTCGGCACCGCGCACATCGAGGGGCTGATCGGCAGCGGCAGCCTCGTCGTGAACGCGTTGAACGCGAGCCGCATGTCCGTCTACGTGCTCGGGGGCTTCTCGCTACTCGATTTCGGTAATACCAATCCCTACCATTTCACGGATCACGGATTCCACGGCGGCGCCGGAGCGAAGTTCTTCATGAGCTCGCGGTTCGCGCTGCGCTTCGAAGCGCGTGGCATCTACACGCCAAGCACGACGAGCGCGTTTCCCGGCGGGTCGAAGAACGCCACGCATTTGATGGCGTCCGTAGGATTCGCGTTCTTCCAGCCGGACGCCGCCCCCGCCGGGGACGCCGATCACGACGGGGTGGCGGACAAGAATGACGCCTGCCCCGACACACCACGTGGCGCGACCGTCGATACCCGCGGCTGTCCCGCCGACTCCGATAGTGACGGCGTATTGAACGGGATCGATCAGTGTCCGAACACGCCGACGGGTGCGACGGTGGACGCAATGGGCTGCCCGCACGATCAGGACGGCGACAAGGTGTTCGACGGGATCGATCAGTGCCCCGATACGCCAGCCGGGACAGCCGTGGACGCGAAGGGGTGTCCGCTCGCCGGAGCCGCTCCGGGCCCGCTGCCTGACTCGGACCACGATGGCGTGAACGATTTCCTCGACAAATGTCCGGACACGCCGGCGGGCGCGACCGTCGATGCGTCGGGATGCCCGCTCGATTCCGATCACGACGGGGTTTGGGACGGGGTCGATAAGTGCCCGGATACCCCGGCCGGTGCCACGGTCGATGCGAACGGCTGCCCGTCGGATTCCGACGGCGACAAAGTGTTCGACGGCATCGATCGCTGCCCCGGCACGCCGGCCGGCACACCGGTTGACGCGTTCGGTTGTCCGGCAGACTCCGACAAGGACGGCGTGATCGACAATCTGGACAAGTGCCCGAACACGCCGGCCGGCATTCAGGTCGATGCCAACGGCTGCCCGATCGAGCACGACACCGACGGCGACGGCGTGGTGGATTCGCAGGATCGTTGCCCCAACACGCCGAAGGGATCCAAGGTCGATCAGTTCGGCTGCTTGCTGTTGTTCGAGGAGCGCGCCGTTCCGCCCGCGGCTCCGGGCGCGCCACCGGCTCGCCCGACGCTGATTCTGCAGGGCGTGAATTTCCAGACCGGTCGGTCGGTGCTGACGACCTCGTCGTATGCGGCTCTCGATCAGGTGGCCGCGTCGCTCGTGGCCAACCCTGAGATTCGGATCGAGATCGCCGGATATACGGACTCGACGGGCCGGCGTCCGATGAACCTCCGGCTCTCGATGGCGCGGGCTGCCGCCGTGCGCGCGTATCTTGCTCGCCGCGGAGTCAGCCCCATGCGGATGCAGGCACGAGGATATGGGGCTTCGGGCTACATCGCGCCCAATGCCACGCCCGAGGGACGGGCGCAAAACAGACGGGTAGAACTGCATAAGCTGAACTAGGAGACGCCGCAGACGCAGCAGTGGTGAACAGGTGGGGTCAGGACAAGCAAACTGTCCTGACCCCTTGTATTTTCAGTCGCCCCGACCCTCTCGAGACCCGTATGCGTTTGCAACATGTCGTGATCATCGGTCTACTGGTCCCAGCCCTCCTGCACGGACAACAGCGTGCCTGGCAATCCACCGACTACTATCGGCTGACGGTCGTGAGCAGTCCGGCGTTGTCGCCCGACGCTCGCCGGGTCGCGTTCGTCGTGACCACCGTGGTCGAGGACAAAGACCGGCGCCACAACGAGATCTGGTTGGCGGCCGCCGACGGCTCCGCGCCGTCGTTCCGCTACACCAGTCCCTCGACGGAGGCGTCGAACCCGAACTGGTCGCCCGACGGCTCGCTGCTCGCCTTCTCGAGCAAACGCGAGGGCGCCGACGACGACGTTTGGTTTTTGCGTACATCCGCTCCGGGGGGTGAAGCATTCCAGATCAAAGGCGTGCACGCGATGCCCATCTTTTCTGCAAATGGGCAATCGCTCGCCTATACGTGGCGCGGCGATGAGCCGGACAGCTTGAAGAAAGAGACGTGGCGCTCGCGTGTGTCGCCCACCGCGATCACCCGCGGTGCCGATGTCAAGCGGTTCGACGGACGCGTCTACACCTCGATCCCCATCGTCGGCGACGAGCGCGGCTACCTGGCGCCGCGCGAGACCCGCCGCCCCAGCCACATCTACCTCGTGCCGCTCGCCGGCGGCACACCGCGCCAGCTTACGAGCGGCGATTTGAGCCAGAGCTCGCCGGCGTGGTCGCCGAACGGCAAGACCATCGCGTTCGAGCAAGACTCCACCGAGAATCTGGAAGTACGGCGAGACAACTGGCCGGCGCTGTTCCTCGTCACCGTGGCCGATGGCGCGACTCGCCGTCTTCCCACCGGTTTCCCGCAGAGCAGCTCACCTGCCTGGTCTCCAGACGGAAACTCGATCACGTTCGTGTGCTCGAAGGGCCCGGACGCGGAGAACGACATCTGCATCGTTCCGACAACGGGAGGCACCGCACGGATCCTGACGGGAGAGTGGAGTCTCGATCCCAGCAGTCCCGCATGGTCGGCGGACGGCAAGACGATCTACTTCGTCGCCGAGGTCAGTGGCAACGTGCATCTGTTTGCGGTGGCGGCGGCTGGTGGCCCTGTTCGCCAGATCACCACGGGAGAGCGTCAGCTGCGGGGCTTCTCGCTCAGTCTCGACGGGCGTGCGCTCGCATACACGGCCAGCGATATCACGCACGCGACCGAGCTCTATGTGACGCCACTCGCGCGTGGTCTCGAGCGCCGGCTGACGTCGTTCAACGATTCCCTCTTCAAGCAGGTCACGGTCATTCCCGCCGACACGTTCTGGTTCAGCGGCGTCGGCGGGTTGAACATCCAAGGGTGGCTGATGAAGCCGTACGGCTATCAGCCGGGCAAGAGCTACCCGCTCGTCCTCTCGATTCACGGCGGCCCCCACTCGAATTACGGCAACGTGCTGTTCCCCGAATTGCAAATGCTGGCGGGTCAGGGCTACTGGACGTTGTTCACCAACCCCAGAGGCTCGAGCGGCTACGGCCGCCCGTTCACGTTCGCCACCCGCGGGCGCTGGGGCATGGAAGACTATCAGGATCTGATGCAGGCGGTCGACGTCGCGATCGCGCGCAGCAAGGGCGGCGTCGATACGACGCGCATGGCGGTCCTGGGCGGGTCGTACGGCGGCTTCATGACGAATTGGATCGTCGGCCACACCAACCGGTTCCGGGTGGCGCAAACCGATCGGTCGATCTTCAACTGGTACTCGTGGTACGGATCGTCCGACGCTCAGGGGCTGACCGAATACGAGTTCAACGGCGCACCGTGGGAGAGCGATTCCCTGTATCGGGTACTCTCGCCCATGACGTACGCGAACAACATGCATACGCCGATGCTGATCGTGCACTCGGAGGACGACAAGCGCACGCCGATCACCGACGGCGAACAGCTCTTTATGTCGCTGCGCAAACGCGGGATTCCGGCGGAGTTCGTGCGCTATCCGCGGTCCTCCCACGGCCTGTCGCGGAGCGGTCCGCCCTGGCTGCTCGTTGATCGTCTGGAGCGGATCCGCACCTGGTTCGCGTACTGGATCGGCACCGGCCAGGCGGCGCCCGCGGCAGCGACGAGCCAGCATTGATGCTGCGCAGGGGCCTGTTGTGTGCGCTGGCAGGAATGCTGTTGGCAGGACCAGCGACCGCCCAGCAGCGGCGCACCCGGCGTCCGGCGCCCCCGCCGCCGGTTATTCCCACGCCGCGTTCGGTCCTCGGCTTCGAGCCCGGGGACGATCGCAAGCTCGTCGAATGGCCGGTGCTCGTGCGGTATTTCGAGGCGCTGGCCAAGGCCAGCGACCGCGTCGATTACCGCGAGCTCGGTAAAACGACGCTGGGCGCGCCGTTCATCGCACTCGTGATCTCGAGCCCCCAGAACCTGCGACGCCTCGACTACTACCGGCAGGTCAACGCCGGACTCGCTGATCCTCGCTCGTTCCGTACCAGTCGCGCCGCCCGCGAGGCGCTGCAGAACGGCAAGGCCATCGTGCTCATTACATCGAGCATTCATTCGACCGAGGTCGGTGGACACCTTTCGCCGGTTGCGCTGGCGTACCGGTTGGCCACCGACACAGGCGCGACGACGCGGGCGATCCTCGACAACGTGATTCTCTGGCTGGTGCCGTCGCTGAACCCTGACGGCGTCACCATCGTGTCGAAGTGGTACAACCGCACGCTCGGGACGACCGCGGAAGGGACATCGCCGCCGGAGCTGTATCACCACTACACCGGCCACGACAACAACCGCGACTGGTACGCGTTCACGCAGGTCGAGACCCAGCTGACGGTCGATTCGCTGTACAACGTCTGGCATCCGCAAATCGTCCACGACATCCATCAAATGGATGCGAACGGCGCGCGGCTGTTTCTGCCGCCCTACCTCGATCCCGTCGAGCCCAACGTCGACCCGCTGCTCATCGACGGCGTGAACGCGCTGGGCAGCGCAATGGCGTGGGAGCTCGCCGGTCAGGGCAAGACGGGGATCTCGATCAATTCGACCTATGATGCCTGGACGCCGGCGCGCGCATACCAGCATTACCACGGCGGCGTGCGAATTCTTTCCGAGACGGCGAGCGCCGATCTC
>WNFO01002756.1_pt1 | contig 14605 bp, 12 predicted proteins | sample 5400251 | NCBI WGS metagenome assembly WNFO01 (sample SAMN13153354, study PRJNA577476) | soil metagenome | isolation source: 100 cm saprolite under Madrone tree | place: USA:California | collected 2016-06-14 | reverse complement strand
ACTTGCCGTGCACGTCGTTCATCGCGAGGAACGCCGCGGCGGTGCCGCCGCTGGAGGTGAGGAACTGGCGCCGGCTGATGCCCAGCTTCTTTGCCGCCCCATCGGCGAGCTCCTTGAGCCGCGCCTCCACGTGCTTCTGGCTCTCGCTCTGCGGAGGCGGCATGTACTCGCCGTTCGAGACCACGCGCGTCGGCACCGGAGACGGGAAGTCCTCGGCCTCGGCGTCGTACGCGCGAGTGCACTTCGCCAGCTGGTCCTCGCTGAGCAGGGTGTGGTCGTCTTCCCAAGTTCCGCCGGTTTCCTTCCAATCATTCGATCCAGGCATGCCGATGTCCCCTTTGACCTGGTGGGCGGGGTCCAGGGCGCGACCCCGCGCTTGTCCGCGCGCGGGAGCGACGCGGAGCGCACGGAGTGCGCAGGCTGGCCGCTACGCTCTGGCGTGATGGAGTGTCAATGCGCGGCGGGTCAACGGGCGGAGGGTTCGCCGAAGCGATCCCAGGATCCGTGCGAGCAGGCGGTGTACAACTTTCCGTCGGCACCGCGCGCGAACACGTCGAGTCGGAACTTCTCCCACGCGCAGGCGAGCGAAGCACCGGTGAAGAGGATGCGGGCGCCGGTTGCCGGCGACCGCGGCCCTCCCAACGATTCGAAAACCTTCCACTCCTTGCCGTCCCACCGGCTGTGCAGCAGATCCCCGCGCGGGCCTCGGACGAAAACGTCGAGTCGGGTGGTGCCTCCCCCACAGGCCACGGGAGCGCTCGCGATCGGCGCCGCACGCTGCACCGCGGGATAGACGGTGTCCCGTTCCTGGGGCGAGCCGAGCGACGAGAAGGGGCTCCAGCCCGAGCCATTCCACCACTTGAGCAGAAGGTCCCCGGCGGGCCCTCGCGCGAACACGCCCATGCGGCGGTCGCCGCAGTTGCACGCCGATACCTGTCCCGCGAGCGGCGTCGGTCCTGCACCTGGCAGATCGATGCCGCCCAGCGACTCGAACTCGCTGAAGCCCGAGCCGTCCCAGGTCGCGTGGAGCAGCGCGCCCGCGGCGCCGACTGCGAAGACGTCCATCCGTCCGGGCGCCCGGCTGCACGCCGCCGGGGCACTGGCGAGACCCATGGGGAGCCCGTCGAATCCGGCCGGCACACCGATGCACTCGAAACCCTTCCAGTCGTCATCCCGCAGCGCGCCGTGCAGCAGTTCGCCCTCCGGGCCTCGGGCAAGAAGGTGGATCTCTCCGGGCCCGGTGCCGCAGGCCGCCAGTGGCCATTCCACGGGAACGGGGACCTGCGATCCCGGGACACGGGCCAGCGGCAGCCCCAACGACCGCAGCTCTCCCCAGGAATCGGCGTCCCGGCGGCGATGCAGGAGATCTCCTCGGGGACCGCGCATGAACAGGGAAATGCTCCGCTCGCCGCAGGCGGCCACCGCCGGAGCAAATGTGTCCTCAGCGATCGGTGTCCAGCGGTGCTCTTCGCCTGCCGCTCTTCGATCCATGAGACGCTCCGCTCTCAAGCTAGCGGGACGGTGCTGCGGCGTCCAGAGGCCTCGAGGCCGGCAAGATCCACCGTGGGCGCGCGACGGCGCGCCAAAACGGTACTTGATGATCTAGGCTCGACCGCATGAAGAGCCGCTGGTCCGACGCCGACGCCCGCCAGTTCTCCGATCGCTACGCGCCGCGCTGGGGTGAGGCGCTGGCCCTGCGCGTCTACACGTCGCGCCTGATCGGGGCCGATCCCGACCTGGTCATGCACGGCGGTGGAAACACCTCCGTCAAGATCATCAAGGAGAACCTGCTCGGCGACCGGGTCGAGGCGCTGTGCGTGAAAGGCAGCGGCTGGGACCTCGATTCCATCGAGCCGCAAGGATTTCCGGCGCTCGAACTGGCCTGGCTCCGCAGGTTGCGCAAGCTGGAGAAGCTGTCCGACGAGGAGATGGTCAATCAGCTGCGCACGCACCTGTTCGACGCCAGCGCACCGAACCCCTCGGTGGAGACGCTGCTGCACGCCTTCCTGCCGCACACCTTCATCGACCACACCCATGCGGACGCAATCCTGGCGTTGACCAACCAGCCGGATGGCGCGGAGCTGGTCCACCAGGCCCTGGGGGACCGGGTGGTGGTCGTGCCCTACGTCATGCCCGGGTTCCAGCTGGCCAAGCTGGCAGGGGAGATGTTCGAAGGAAAGCGCGATGCCGACGGGATGGTGCTCCTGAAACACGGGCTCTTCACCTTCGCGACCGATGCGCGGGCGAGCTACGAACGCAACATCGAGTACGTCGACCGGGCCGAGACTTTCCTGCGGGCGCGGTCGGCGGGCCGCGTGGCCCCTGCTCCGGCCGGCGAACCTGGCGCAGCCCGGGCGCGGATGTCGCAGATCGCTCCCGTCCTGCGCGGCCTTCTCGCGGCGCCCAGTGGCAACCCGGATCAGCCGCACCGCAGGGTCATCCTCGAGCACCGCGCCACACCGGAGGTGTTGGCCCTGGTGGCGGCGCCGCAGTGCGCTTCGCTCGCCGCGCGCGGCCCCTTGACGCCCGATCACGTCATCCGGACGAAGGCGCACCACCTCTTCATCGACCAGCCGGCCTTGGAGGATACCGAGGCGCTGCGCCCGCAGGTTGCGGCGGCGATCGCGGGTTACCGCGCGCGCTATGATCGCTACTTCGACGATCAGGTGCGCGCGAAGGGGGTCAAGCGCACCAAGCTCGATCCCGACCCACGCGTCCTGCTCATGCCCGGCGTGGGCATCGTCTGCGCCGGCAAGACCCGCAAGGACGCCGCCATCGCGGCCGACATCGCCGAGCACACGCTCCGCATCAAGGCCGCCGCGGAGGCGATTGGCCGCTACGAGCCGCTCGACGAGTCCGACCTCTTCGACGTGGAGTACTGGAGCCTCGAGCAGGCCAAGCTGGGCAAGGAACCAGAGAAGCCGCTGGCGCGGCAGGTCGCGCTGGTCACGGGCGCGGCAGGGGCGATCGGCCTGGCGGCATGCGTGGAGCTCGCCAGGGCTGGCGCGCACGTGGTCCTGACGGACATCGAACCGGAAGCGCTAGAGCGCGCCCGGGGCAAGGTGGCGCAGGCTGCCGGCGCCAGCTCCTGCGAGTCGGTCCGGATGGACGTGACCGACGAGGAGTCCGTCGCCGCCGCGTTCGATCATGCCTGCCGCACGTTCGGCGGCGTGGACATCGTGGTCGCGAACGCCGGCATCGCCCACGTCAGCGCGCTGTCGGATACGGATGCCCGCCAGTTCCGGAAAGTCCTCGACGTCAACCTCGGCGGCTATTTCCTGACGCTCCGCGCCGCCGCCCGCGTGATGCGCGCGCAGGGGACCGGCGGGAACATCGTGATCAACGCTTCAAAGAACGTGTTCGCCCCCGGCGCGGACTTCGGTGCCTACAGCGCGTCGAAGGCGGCCGGCCACCAGCTCGGCAAGGTGGCCGCGATCGAGCTGGCGCCGATCGGCATCCGGGTCAACATGATCAATGCGGACGCGGTATTCGCGGAAGGCGATACCCCGTCAGGGCTGTGGCGGGCGATCGGTCCCGACCGCGCCCGGTCGCGCGGCATCGCTCCCGAGAAGCTGCAGGAGTTCTACCGCGAGAGGAACCTGCTGCACGCCGAGATCACCGGCGCGCACGTCGGGCGCGCGGTGGTCTTCTTCGCCTCCAATCAGACCCCGACCACGGGCGCAACGCTGCCGGTCGACGGCGGAATCGCGGCCGCGTTCCCGCGCTGAGCTTTCCCAGGTACATTTCCCAGGAAATGGAACCGACTCCGCGCATGCGCGTGGCGGCAAGCGAAGCCGATCTCGCCACCGTTGCCGAGCTGGCCGGACGCATCTGGCGCGCGCACTTTCCCTCCATCCTCTCCGCCGCGCAGATCGAGTACATGCTCGCCTGGATGTACGGCGCGGCCCGGCTGCGCGAGGAGGTCGCGCGCGGCGTCGTCTACGAGCTGTTGCTCGACGGCGATCGGCCGCTGGGCTACTGCGCATACGAGGAGACGCCGGAAGGAGAGCTTCGCCTCCACAAGCTCTATCTCGACGTCGCGGAGCACGGGCGCGGGCTGGGCTCGTTCGCGCTCGGGCACGTGGAGGATGTGGCGCGGCGCAGAGGACTGGTCCGCGTGGTCCTGGGCGTGAACAAGTCCAACGAAAAGGCGCTCCGTGTCTACCGCCGCAACGGGTACGTCGTCCGCGAGGCCGTGAAGAAGGACATCGGAGGCGGCTACTTCATGGACGATTTCATCATGGAGAAGCTGCTCTGAGCCGGCCTGCCGGCATGGTCCTTGCCGCCTTCCTGGCCACGCGCGTGCTGGCCATCGCGGCTACCCATGCCGGAGCGCGGTACATGTCCCCGCAGAAGCAGGCGGAATGGGCCTGGATGCCGGGCCGCTCCGACCTGCACGTGCTCCCGCCTCCGCCGCCGCTCCTGGCGCCGCTGATCCGCTGGGACGCGCCCTTCTATCTGGCGCTGGCGAAGGAGGGATATCCGGCCCCGCGGGCGGAGCCACCGGTCTACCATCTGGGGTTCCTTCCGCTCTATCCACTCGCGGTGCGCGCGTTCGAGCGCATGCTGGGCAACTTCTTCTGGGCGGCGTTCGCCGTTTCGAACCTGTCCGCGCTGCTCGCTGCCTTGCTCATGCTGAAGCTCGGCGGATGGAGGGCGTCGTTGCTCTTCCTCGCCTCTCCAGGCGCGCATTTTCTCGCCTATCCCTACTCGGAGGCGCTGTTCGCGCTGGCGCTGGCCGCCGCCCTCGTCGCCCTGCAGTCGGAGAGGCTCGGGCTGGCCGCGCTCGCCGGCGCCGCTGCATCGGCAACGCGCCCGCCGGGAGTGGCGGCGGCAGTCGCGCTGCTCGCGCACGGCCCCGGCAGATTGCGCAACTGGGCAGCAGCCGCCGCGGCGCTCTCGGGCATGATCGCCTTCATGGCCTGGTGCCGTGAGCGGTACGGCGACGCGCTCGCATTCGTGCACATCCAGGGACACCACCGCAGGGAATTGAGCCTGCTCGGGCCAGTGAAGGCGTTCTTCGCCTTCGATCAGGACCCGGACTACTACCTGGTGGCGATCGCGTGCTTGTTCGTCGCGGTGAAGATGATCCGCCGCACGCCGGCCTGGACCTGGATCACGGCCTGGTTCCTGCTGCTGCTCCCGATCGCCACCGGCACCTTGCAGGCCCTGATCCGCTATCAGGCGGTGAATCTTCCCTTGCTTTGCGGCGTCCCGACGCTGGTCCCGGGGCGCGGCTTCCGCTGGGTGCTCGCGGCCTGCCTCGCCCTGATGATGTTCGAGGCCTTCCTCTATGGAAAAGGCATCGGCCACAACTGAACCGTTTGCCTGGCAGACAGGTGCTCGATCACGCCCTCTTCGCCGGCTCCGGCAAGGAGAAGTGGAAGGTGGCCCCGCGCGCCGGGTTGTTCGTGGCCCAGATGGCCCCGCCGTGCGCCTCGATGATCGACTTGGAGACGGAGAGCCCCATTCCCATCCCGGCGGGCTTGGTGGTGAAGAACGGCTCGAACACCCGCTCGTGGGTCCCGTCTCGCAGCCCCGTCCCGGCGTCCTGGACGGCGACATGGACCGCCGCGTTCTCTTTGGACTCCGTCCGCACCACGATGGTCCGGTCCCCGCCGGGGGCCTCCGCCACCGAGTCCATGGCATTGACGAGGAGGTTCAGCACCACCTGCTCGAGCTGAACGCGGTCGCCGTTGACGATGACCGGCTCCGGCGCGAGCTCGAGCGCCACCACCACGTTGCGGATCACCGCGTCGCTGCTCAGGAGCCTGCTCACGCCGCGGATCAAGTCGTTGAGGTCGAGAAGGGTGAGCCGGCGCTCGCCCTTCCGCAGCAGGTCGCGCAGGCGCTGGATCACGTCCGCGGCCCGCCGGTCATCCGCGATGATGTCGGCCAGGATGTTCCGCAGCTCGCCGACGTCCAGCGGCGCGATCTCCAGGAAGCGCCGCGCAGCCTGGGCGTTGGTCATGATCCCGGTGAGCGGCTGCCGCAGCTCGTGGGCCAGCGAGGCGGTCAGCTCGCCCATCGCGGACACGCGCGTGAAGTGCGCCAGCTCCTGGCGGCTCCGCTCGGCCTGCACCTCCGCACGCTTCCGCTCGGTCACCTCGGTGTGCGAGACCACGGCGCCACCTTCCGGCCGGTTCAACGGCACCACCGAGACCGCGAACCATCGCTCACCGCCCGGAGCGGAGCAGGAGTATTCGAAGGCAAATCCCCGTCTGGCGCCGTTGAGCACTTCCTCGATCTGCGCGAGCACGTCCGCTGACTGGGCCTTGCACTCGCGCGCGGCCCCGGCGCAAGTCTGGAGATAATCGGCCCCCAAGGCCACGCCGGCGTATGCCGTCATCTCGTGTTCGCTGCCGGATCGACTCCAGCTGTCGTTGATGGCGATGACCCGGCCCACGCGATCCAGGACGGCGACGCCGCTGCTCAAAGAGGCGAGGATGGCGGACTTCATCAGCTCGCTGGCGCGCAGGGCGTCCTCGGTTTCCTTGCGCGCGAGCGCGTTGGCGAAGACCTCGCCGACCACTTGCAGCCGTTGCACCTTCTCCTCCGGCCAGCCCTGCTCGACGGCGACCGAATCGAACGCCAGCCCACCCAGCACCCTTCCGCTGGCTACGAGCGGAATGGTGAGGCTCGAGCAGAGGCCAGCATGTCGCAGCCCGGCCTCGTCAGGCGCCGCGTGGCTGAAGCCCTGGCGGCGCGAGAAGATCAGAGGCTCCTCCCGGAGCAGCCGCTCGACCGCCCAGGGCAAGTCGCGGGCGACGATGATCGGCGGCACGAGCTCGATTCCGGGAGCGAGCCACGAATGTGAGACCGTCAGGCCCCGGCCGCCCGCGGACAGCCGGAGGACGACCAGGCGATCGTGCCGGAGGAACTCACCCAGGCTCCGCAGCCAGCTCGCGATCGCGGCGTCGATCTCGTGGCTGGGCAAGTGAACGAAGGCGGCCGACAAGCGCGCAAGGAATTGCTCGAAGCGCAGCCTCTCCCCGAGCGCTTTCTCGACCCGCCGGCGCTCCTCGATGAGGGCCGCGAGACACATGAGGGGAATGGCGACGACGGTCACGAAGATCTGGAGGGCGAAGACGCTCTCGGCAGCCGGCAGCCTGGTGAACGGGCCTCGTCCCTGGGTGCCGGCCCAGATGGCGACCAGAGTGGTGGTCAGCAGCGACATGCTCGCCCCGGGAGGTCCGAAGCGGACCGCGGCCCAGAGAAGGAACGGCATCAGGAACGCCAAAGGCGAATGGGACGAATTCAGACTGATCGCGGGCGATCCGTCCTTCGCCGCGAAGGAGGCGAAGGCCACGGCGAGGAGCGACACGGCAAGCAAGCCGGCTTCGACGCGCCGGCGGGCCGACGCGCGGCGAAGCCAGCCCGGGGCGCCCGATGCCACGGTCAGGATTGCCGGCACCACCGTCAGCTCCGTCAGGACGTTGGAGAAAAAGCGGGTCCGCCAGACGAGCCAGTAGGGCTCCCCCTGGAGCACGTTGACGGCCGCGGCATCCAGGAACGAGGAGACGAAGGGGGCAACGAGCGCCGCCCCGGCGATGAAGGCCACCATCCGTCGGAGCGTGTCGAGCCGCGCCGGGGCGTCGGTAAACCAGCGCACGCAGACCGCGGCCAGCAGGGCCTCGCTGCAATTGGTCGCGAAAAGAACCAGCACCAGGGGAATGGGCCAGTCGGCCGGCAGCTCGCCGGCGAGATGCGCCGGGAATGCGGCGAGGAGATAAAGCCACCAACGCCGCCGTGGCGAGAGGAGGAGGGTGGCCGTGAGGATCGAGTTGGGCGGCCAGACCACCGAAGACATGGCCGGGGGGAACCGAAGGACGAGACCCACCTTGGCGCCGACGTAATAGGCAACACCGACGAGGACGGCGGTGGCCGCGAGGCGACCGATGGCGCGAGCGCGCGAGATCTGGATTTCACTCTCCGGCAGCATGTGCCCCGTGCGATCCGACGATGGTGCTGCGCAATCGTACCCGATCGTCTTGCGACCCGCAGATCGTCGCTTTCCGGCGGCGGGAGCTGGAAGTGGACCTTGGTCCACCTCGCTGCTGTAGTAGCAGGAAGCAGCTCCACGATTCGGAGGTCCCATGCTGAAGCAAGTGCTTGCGACGTCATTGGTCTTCGCTGCCGCCGGATGCGGCATCTCGAAGGACGAGTTCGCCGCTCAGCAGCGCGACGCGCAGCAAAATCTCAAGAACTACCAGGAGGAGAGCCAGAAGGCGGCCGCTCTGGAGAAGAAGGTCGCGGACCTGCAGGCGCAGAGCGCTGCCCTGCAGTCGCAGCTCGGCGAGCTCGCCGCCACCTCCGCCAAGCTCCAGCAGGAAAAGGGCTTGCTGGAAGCGAAGAGCGCGCAGTACCAGCAGCTGGCGAGCTCGCTCGAAGGCCAGATCAAGAGCGGGCAGGTGGAGATCTCGGAGCTGAAGGGGAGGATGACGGTCAAGCTCAAGGACAGGGTGCTGTTCTCTTCCGGATCGTCCTCCCTGAACCGCGAGGGCAAGGCCGCCTTGGATGCCGTGGCGGACGCCTTCAAGGATTTGCAGGGCAAGAACGTATTGGTGGCCGGCTACACCGACGACGTACCGAATAGCGCCAAATCCGGATACACGGACAACTGGGACTTGTCGACGGCGCGCGCGGTGAACGTCGTGCGATACCTGCAGACGAAAGGAGTCTCGCCGGCGATGCTCGGCGCAGCGGGGTTCTCGGAGTACCGCCCGCTCGTTCCCAACGACTCGCCCAACAGCCGGAGCCTGAACCGGCGCATCGAGATCGCCCTCACCGCCGCCGACTACACGCCGCCCGTCGTCGACGTGCGGAAGTAGAACGCTCCCGGCAGCCCGCCCAGTCTCAGCGGGAGTCGGCCCTGCCGATGGCCTCGGCGGTGGGAACGAGGTCATCGCGCCGGTTCTCGCGCCACGATTCGGGATCGTGGCCCATGGCCCGCGGACGCTCGTTGCCGTAGCTCACGGTCGAGATCCGGCTGCCCTCGAGCCCCAGTTGGACCAGGTAGCTCCTGGCCGCATCCGCGCGACGCTGGCCGAGCGCAAGGTTGTACTCGCGCGTGCCGCGCTCGTCGCAGTTCCCCTCGATGCGAACGCGGGTGTCGGAACGCTTCTGCGCGCCGTCGAAGAACGACTGCAGCGTGTTGCGTGAGTCCGGCGAGAGCTCCGCGCTGTCGAATTCGAAGTAGATGCTGACAGGCTGCACGTCTGGTGCCTTGGGGGGCCGCTGCGGGTCCGGCGCGGGCGCCGGAGCAGCGGGCGGTGGAGCGGGGGCCGCGGCCTGCGGCTGCAGGGCGGGCGCTGGCGGCTCCGGCTGGGAATGCGCGCAAGCGATGGCGGCGGCCGCCGCCAACGCGAGGATGGAAGCAGTGGAACGCATGCGAACCTCCGCGACTGGAATGCAGCTCGTTCGAATAACCCAATCGGGCAGATGTTGCACGCGCGCGGTAGGGGTGGGACCATCGTCCAAGCGGCGGGGGCGCGCTCCCGCCTGATATGAGGACCTTCCGCCGCACCAGGAGCGAACTTCATGATTGCAGCAGCGCTGACTTCGCACCAGGGCGTCAGCGACCCGCTCTTCTGGCACCGCATCCAGTTCGCCTTCACCATTACGTTCCATTACTTGTTCCCGCAACTGACGATGGGCATCGCCCTCATCGTCCTGCTCTTCCGCCTGCGAGCCTTCCGGGGAGACGCGCAAGCCGGAGCAGCGGCGCGCTTCTGGACCAAGGTGCTGGGCGTCAATTTCGTCGTGGGGGTGGTGACGGGCATCCCCATGGAGTTCCAGTTCGGCACCAACTGGGCCCGCTTCTCGCAGTACGCGGGCGGGGTCATCGGCCAGACGCTGACCATGGAAAGCACCTTCGCTTTCTTCCTCGAGTCCACCTTCCTCGGCCTCGTGCTCTACGGCGAGAAGAAACTGGGCAGGGCCGGACATCTAGCCGCGACGGCAGCGCTCTTCCTCGGCTCGTGGCTCTCCGGATATTTCATCATTGCCACAAACGCCTTCATGCAGCACCCGGTCGGCTACCTGGCGGTGGACGGAGCGCTGCAGCTCCAGAGCTTCTGGGACTTCGTGCTCAACGAGTGGGCTCTGTGGCAGTACGCGCACAACATGTGCGCCTCGGTCGTGACCGCCTCTTTCGTGGTGGCGGGAATCGCGGCCTTCTGGACGCTGCTCGGCCGCGAGGAGGACGCGGCGGCGAGCCTGCGGATGGGAGTGACGCTGGGGCTGATCGCCTGCGTCCTGCAGCTCTTTCCCACCGGCGATCGCCAAGGAAAGCTGGTGGCGCGGCACCAGCCGGTCGCCCTCGCCGCGATGGAGGCGGTGTTCGAGGGAGGGCCAGCGGCGCCCCTGGCCATCATCGGCCAACCGAACCTGGACGCCCGCACGCTGGAGAACCCGATCCACGTGCCGGCCGCGCTCAGCTTCCTCGCTTACGGTTCGTTCGGCAGCACGGTGAAGGGGCTGTCCGACTTCCCCATCTCCGAATGGCCCGACAACATCGAGCTCCTCTATTACGCGTACCACATCATGGTCGGGCTGGGCTCGCTGTTCATCGCGTTGATGGCGGTGTCGGCCGTGCAGCTCTGGCGCGGCCGGCTTGCCTCCTCGCGGCCGCTCTTGTGGATGCTGATGCTCGCCATTCCCTTCCCGTACATCGCGAACACGGCCGGCTGGACGGTGGCGGAGCTCGGACGGCAGCCGTGGATCATCTACGGACTCATGCGCACCGCGGACGGCACCTCGCCGCGCGTCGGAGCCGGCGATACCGCCTTCACCACGCTGGGCTTCCTGGGCCTCTACTCCGTCGTGTCCCTGCTGTTCCTCTTCCTGGTCGGGCGGGAGATCGCCCACGGCCCCGAGCACGCTTCGCCGGAGAGGCCCTTGATCCCGCCCGGCTCGCCCGGCTCCGCTGTCCAGGCGAGGGAACCGTGATCCCCTTCTGGTACGGCGTCGTCGCCGTCATGCTGTCCGTCTACGTGGTCCTGGACGGGTTCGACTTCGGCGCCGGCATCCTGCACCTGTTCGTGGCCCGCACGGACCGCGAGCGGCGCGAGGTGCTCGCCGCCATCGGCCCGGTCTGGGACGGAAACGAGGTCTGGCTGATCGCGAGCGGCGGCGTCCTGGTCTTCGCGTTCCCGCGCGCGTACGCCGTCGGGTTCTCGGGCTTCTACCTGCCTCTGATGATGGTGCTCTGGCTCCTCGTCCTGCGGGGGCTCTCCATCGAGCTCCGCTCGCACCTGGAGAATGCGCTCTGGCGCAGCTTCTGGGACGCCGTGCTCGGCTTTGCCAGCGCCGTGATGGCGATCGTGCTCGGCGCCGCTCTGGGCAACGTTCTCCGCGGCGTGCCGATCGACGAAACGGGCTTCTTCGCGGTGCCGCTCTTCACCACGTTCCGGCTCGGGCGGAATCCGGGCGTGCTGGACTGGTACACGGTGCTGATCGGCGTCTTCGCCTTCGCGTCGCTGGCGGCGCACGGAGCGCTCTACCTTGCCGGGAAGACTGAAGGGATGGTTCGCGAGCGCGCGTTGGCCGCCGCGCGGGTGGCCTGGCCCGCGGTGGCCGCCATCGGCCTCGGCTGCATCGTCTGTACCTGGCAGGTGCGGCCCGAGCTCTATACCGGGCTCGCCGCCCGCCCTTGGAGCTGGCCCCTGCCGGTCCTGGCGGCGGCGGCTCTCGCCGGCGTGTTCGCCTGGCTCTTCCGCGGCCGCGAGCGCAGCGCCTTTCTCTGCTCGGCTGCGTTCCTCGCTAGCACGCTTGCCGCGACGGCGGCCGGCCTCTTTCCGCTGCTGCTACCCTCCACGATCGCGCCGGCGTTTTCGCTGACGGCGGCGCAGGCTGCCACCGGCCAGCATGGGCTGCGGGTCGCGTTGATCTGGTGGACGCTCGGGATCTCGCTCGCGGTCGGCTATGCCGCTTTTCTTTATCGCTCCGCGCGAGGCCGCGTCAGGGTCGAGGGGCCGTGAGCTGGTCGGGACCGTCTCCGACGAACCTTTCTGGTTGACTTTGCCGGCGGCCCTTGGTGGGCTGCGCGGCGGAGGGGTTCCCATGCGCCGACATCTGCCAACCGCCGTCGTGGCGGCCGCATCGGTTGCGGCCGCGACTCTGGGCTGTTCGAACGAAACACCCACGCAAACGTGGCAGGAGTCGAGGCTCTCCGCGCTGCGGTCCAACACGGCCAAGGCGCCGACGCTCACGCCGCAACCGAGCGGCACCACCAACGGGCTGATCGCGATCAGCCCGGTGAGCTCCCGCGTCGTCTGGGTCAGTGGCCGGTCCGGTACCTACGCGGTCACCACGAACGGTGGCACCACCTGGCGGTCGGGCGTGGTTCCCGGGGCGGAAGCCCTCCAGTTCCGAGACGTCGAAGGAGTGAGCGACAAGGTCGCCTATCTCATGTCGATCGGAAACGGCACCGACTCGCGCATCTACAAGACCGTGAACGGAGGCGCGACCTGGTCGTTGCAGTTCATGAACGAGGACCCGGACGCGTTCTTCGATTGCTTCGCCTTCTGGACGCCGAAGCGGGGCATCGTCTTCAGCGACTCGGTGAACGGCCGCTTTCCGGCCCGGCGGACCACCGACGGAAACACCTGGCGCGACATCGGCGACAACCTGCCCCCTGCCTTGCCCGGTGAAGCCGGGTTTGCGTCCAGCGGCACCTGCGTGGCGACGCAAGGCGAGAACCGGGCTTGGATCGGCACGGGGGGTGCCGCGCCGGCCGCCAGGATCCTCGCGACCAAGGACGGCGGGGACCACTGGGTCGCCCATGACACCCCATTGCGGGGGAGCCCGTCAGCGGGAATCTTCAGCGTGGAGTTCCGCGACGCGTCCCACGGGGTCGTCGGGGGAGGCGACCTCGATCCCGCTGCGCCGCCTTTCGACAACTTCGCCCGATCGAGCGACGGCGGAAAGACCTGGATCGTCGCGGCGAGCGCGCCCATCGGCACCGTCTTCGGTCTGGCGTACGCTCGCGAGCACGGCGACGACGAAGAGAACGACCGCTCGTCGCATGATGAGCAGTCGCGGCCGAACGTGGTGGTCACCGGCCCGGCTGGCGCGGCGTGGTCCGCAAACGAAGGCGACAGGTGGCAAAGCCTCGAAGGCGTGTCCGGCTTCTGGGCGGTCGCTTTCGCGAACGAGCGGACGGGTTGGCTGGTGGGGACGGGCGGCCGCGTTCTGCAGATCACCTTTCCCGACCGGTAGTTCGTTGCGACCACCTGTTGACATCAGCCAAGAATGCCGATGAGAGTTCTGAACAGTCGTCTTCCGGTGGCGCTGCTTGTCGCTGCGGTCGGATCCACCGTCAATCAGGTGGAGGAGGGACACCATGCGTAGAAAGATGATCTTCGGTGTGACCGTTGCGCTCGGCTTTGCGTGCGCGTCGGCGCAGAAGCCGCGGCCGCTCCAGGCCAACGCCTTGGCCACCGATGGCACCCCGGTCGTCTCCAACGACCCGAAGAAGAAGGTCGTTTGCAGCTACGAGACACTGGTCGGCAGCCACATCCCGTCCAAGACGTGCCGGTACGAGGATGAGGCGGATGCCCAACGGACCGAAACGCAGCTGATGATTCTGAATAAACCCCTCCAACAGTCAGCCCAGGGGAATTAGCCGCGGATCAATCGCGGCCGCTGGAAGCTCACGGCCTCCCATAGATAGTCACGGCGGCTGCCGCGGCGTCCTGCAGCAGCTGGCCATCTCCTCGACCAGCTTCGCGGCTGCGTCGGAGTCCAGGTGGAGGGCGCTGACGGCCAGCGCGCTTGCCCTGATCCGGTCGTGTCTCGAAACCCAGTAGCGGATGCTCTCTTCCGCCAGGGCCTGGTTGCTCTTGCCCAACAGGGCCAGCAAGGGGATGGCGAGCGTATCCCGCGCCGTTTCGACGTCGAGGTTGCTGCTGCCCATGGGCATGCTGATCGAGCGCGCCACGAGAAAGACGCGGTAGTCGTCCCGGCGGCTCAATCCCGAATCGCTCCGCGACGATCGCGCCTCCAGCACCAGGTTCTCGACCTCTGCGAAGGGGATGGCACCTGAGCGACCCCCGACCAGGCGGCGCTTGCTCCAGCGCACCTCTTGAAGCACCGCATCGAACTGGAAATCGCTGTCTTCGATGGCCGCGGCGAGAACGGCGCATCCCAGCGCCAGCGCCACCGACGCCCAGACTGCCCGGACATGGTCCAGACCGTACAGCAGCTGCATCGCCGCCAAGCCCAGGAACAATGCCGAAGCGACCAGGACACCGATGCGGAGAAAGACGAAACGATCGCGCACGTGGATCGAGCCGTCGGATGCCGTCTCCAGCGTCACCGAGGCTAGAGTGACCGACTCCGAGGCGATGGCAAGATTTCAGGCCGGCTCTGCTCCGAGCGCCGGCGCGCGCGCCGCCTGCTGCGGGGCGGGCGCGCGCTGGTACCACTCGACGATCTTGTACCGCCGCGCGACCAGCGCCAGGCCGACCGCGGCCAGGTAGGCGAAGCCGGCGTAGTAGAAGAACAGGGCGGTGCCGGTGAAGAATGCCAGCGCCGAGGCCAGCGCGACCGCCAGGTTCGCGGCCGCGGTGGTCAGGTTCCAGAAGCTCTGGATCACGCTCTT
>WNFO01019489.1_pt1 | contig 14607 bp, 9 predicted proteins | sample 5400251 | NCBI WGS metagenome assembly WNFO01 (sample SAMN13153354, study PRJNA577476) | soil metagenome | isolation source: 100 cm saprolite under Madrone tree | place: USA:California | collected 2016-06-14 | reverse complement strand
TGAGCTCCGTGAACATCAAGTCCGCACCGATTCCGTCTGAATGGAAAAGTCAGTTCGAGAGCTTTCAAAAGAGGATTGGATACCGTTTCATTTTGCGGCGCCTGGAATATCCGAAGACGGCTAACGCCGGCTCGATGATACCGATTCATATGTGGTGGCTGAACGCGGGAGTCGCTCCCATTTACAGAGAATTTTCGCTGGCCGTTGAACTGCGATCTTCCAAGACCGCGACCGTCATTCGAATCCCAGTCGACGTCCGGAAATGGCTCCCGGGAGACGCGGTATTCGATGGCACGCTGTATGTTCCGGAAAATCTGGTCGAAGGTAGTTACGATTTCCGTGTGGCGATGCTGGATCCAAGAACGGAGCAACCGGCTATTCGCTTCGCCATTGAGGGCCGTCAAGACGACGGCTGGTATGGCATGGGATCGCTCACGGTGAAAACGAAGTGAAGTATTTCTCGCATCGGCGCGCTCGCAGAGATGGACGGGCACCTGAGCGCGCAAGTGAGCCGAAAAGTGGACCGGCGATCCGGTCATTCATCATGGTTGTGTTGGCCGGAACGATTGCTTCGTGCGCAGTAGCCGTGGACGATGCACCGCCACCTCAGGCTTTCCGTGTCCGTGAACAACCTTTGCCGCCAGGGCCACGAATCACACCGTTCTTGCAATATCAGGCGGAGCAAGCATGGACGGAAGACAATGATCGCGTGAAAGAATGGGCCGCGATCCATACCGAGAGGGAATTGCTGAAGCTGCAAGACGAACTGCGGGAAAAGCTCTTGCAAATGATCGGTGGCTTGCCGGAGGTAAAAACGGATCTGCGTCCGCGAGTTACAGGCCGGATTCAGATGGATGGGTTCAGTATTGAAAAACTAGTCTTCCAGAGTTTGCCGGGTGTCTATGTTACCGCGCTCGTCTACGTGCCGGATGATCACTCCAAGAAACATCCTGCGGTGCTGGTACCTGCGGGGCACGCGTCGGACGGAAAATTCCACTATCAGGCGCTTAGCCAACGATTGGTGGAACGAGGGTACGTCGTGATTTCTTGGGACCCCGTTGGACAGGGTGAACGCAGCCAGTTCTGGGATGAGACAACAGGCAAGAGCCGCTATAACTTAGTTTGCGGCGAACACGCGGTAATGGGGAACCTGGCATATCTTGCTGGCGCGAATCTTGCCAGATGGGAAATATGGGATGGTATCCGGGTGGTCGATTATCTGCTCACACGGCCCGAAGTTGATGGCGAGCGAATCAGCATTACCGGAACAAGCGGCGGCGGCTTTCAGGCCACTTTGATTGCCGCCCTCGATGAGCGCATTAAGGTGGCTGTGCCATCGTGCTACATCAGCGCATTGCCGATGAGGATCTACAACCGTATTTTTGCGGACCCGGACAGCGATCCCGAGCAGGATTTGTTCGGCATGATTTCAAACGGTGTGGACCATGCAGGTTTGCTGCTGCTAATGTATCCCCGGCCAGTGATGGTGGCCGCGGCGGTACTCGATTTTTTTCCCATTGAAGGCACGCGCAAGACCGTTCGCGAAGTGCGTGGGCTGTACGAGCGTTTCGACCGGGGCGACCGGATTGCGCTGGTCGAAGGCTATCACCCGCATCAATTTTCGCCGGAGAATCAGGAAGCTGCACTCGACTTTCTCGACCACTTCAATCAAATGCCAGTTCGACATGGACTCCCTCCGGTAAAGGAGCTCGCGGATAAAGCCTTGCTCTGCACTCGAACAGGGCAGGTCGCGCTCGATTACCGCGATGCAAAATCTTTGATGGAGGTGATTCGAGAGTTTTACGAGGAGCGCAGGACTGTTCCGCCACACACGCTTGCCAAGGAATATTACGGTGGAAAATACGGCGGAGTGAAAGAGTGGCAAATAAACGAATATTCCGGCGTCGCCGCCGGGCAGCGGCAGATTACGTGGGAAGCCGTGGGGAGCTCAAAAGTCGCCGGCGTGTCGATTGACCGCTATATGCTGCGACACAGCAAACTGCTTGAAATGCCGCTGCTGTACATTCATTCGTCCGCGGCTGGCAAGAGAGCAGTCCTCTTGTGGTTCCGTGAAGGCGGCAAAGCCACTGTGGGGGACTGGCCCGAAATCAAGAAATACTTGGATGAGGGCTACGATGTTGTCTCGTTCGATTTTCGCGGCCTCGGCGAGACTCGCATGCCATACACAGCGGTCTCCCCGGATGATCCGGCGTTAGGTGCGCTGGATTTTGATCATGCCTATGTCAATTCAATCTCAGGCGTGTTGGCCAATCACGTGTACAACTCTCTCTTGATCGGCAGGCCGTATTTTCTGCAAATGATCGAGGACGCAGAAATCGCCAGTCGATTTGCGCATGAAAAGCTGGGCGCAAAGGTAGTAGCAGTGACTGCCCCAGATGGCGGGTTCACGCTCGCGAGCGCCATTGCGGAAACGCTGCCTGGAATTGAGCTCCTACCTCATGCGGACACGAAGGACTTGAAATGGTCCGAGCTCGTGGAGCAGAAACAGGAGATTTGGCCAATACAATACCTGCTGCCGTCGGGAGCTTATATTCATTGAGACTAGATAAACCTAGTCTCATTAAGACTAGTTGAACCTAGTCTTATTAAGACTAGAAGTTATCTCATAAATGGTTTTGTGCCAGGAAAGCCACAAACCGGCTGTAATGGAATTAGGCGGAAAGTGATGATTTGGCTGAGTTTCAACGGTTTCATCCTGTAAGTGCCGTCCTTTCCGCGATGTCCGAGCATTTATGAGATGGCTTCTAGTTGATTTGTTCCGCGTTTTGGCAGGACTGAGGCCAGTCGATTATCGGAAAGTCGCAACTAATTCACGAGCCGCAAGATTCCAAACCGGGTTGGGACGTGAAATGTTTTCCCTTCGGGAATGATGCTCCACGCAAGAAATTTGCGGTGATCGTCATCGCCGCTTCCTGCTGCTCGAAAGAAATTCGCGCGCCATTCAGCACCCGCATGAATCGCGCTGACGTTCATGGAGGAGATCGGTATGCTCATTTCGGCCGTCCAAATGTGATTCTTGGCATCGATGCGAGTGGCGTGTTCGAAGCCCGAATTCCAAGACGCGTCATTAAAAGGCTCTTTGGTCTTATCGATTTCAAGATCGATCCATTGGTTGTTGGGGGCTACCTCAAACTCGTAGTAGTGATTCATTCGCTCTGGCTGAGGGTTCAAGAAGACTTCAACCACGTCGCGATCCCAAAGCTGCCATCGCTCAACCGCGGCGTCTTCTCCTTGATACACATTCAGCGAATCGTAGCGACACCAAAAGAAAAAATAGATTTGAGTTTCGGTCCAAACGGATGCAACACGAGTCAAGATTTCCGGAGAGTGCGAATTGCCTGAAGCATCGTTGTCAAATTCCGCCCATTTGGCTTGTTTCCAAGCAAGCTTAGAAGAATCGCCATCCGGCACGAAATCCACCGGAGACCGTTTTGACTGGAGTTGCAAGTCGCTGGCATACGATTGTTGCGGTATCGTAGCGATCTGACGTGCATTCGAAAAGGGAAGGAAAGTGAACGCCGCACCGGCAAAAGCACCAATCAAAACTCCCATTTTCCAATTGACCATCGGTGCGTCCGTTAGGCTTTGGTCAGTTCGCTCTGCTTAAGGTCGAAGCACGTCCGGGACATTTGCATTTTCGCCTTACGGGGAAGCCGAACCCCAGAGATTTATCCCACTTTGACAAGTCAAAGTAAACGAGATAGAAGAAGTCGCATGAAAAAGGAATCTGTAGCGGTGGGATTTTAATGAGACTGGAGGATTCCATGATTGGAATGGGCCGGAGACGCTGGTTGGAAAGCATGGGAATGTTTTTCTTTGCAGGCAGATTGCCGCGGACCCCGATGAGGTCGTCAGCAGCCGCTCCAGAAGGCGCGAGGAAAGCACTGCAGCTTGCGGACTTCCAACCGCGCAGCATGCTACACGTCCCGGAAACAAAGGTGCTTCGCTCTCGACATCCAGTCATAGATATTCACACGCATCTGTCTTTCACCGCGAAGTCAGCCAACGGAGTAGGCATAGGAGAGGCGATGAAATATCTCGCCCCTGTTGAGGGGCTGCTACCACTGATGGATCGAAAGAACATCCGGGTCATGGTCAACCTGACCGGCGGAGTTGGCAAGGGACTGGAGGAGACGATTCGAAAGTTTCAGCAACCATATCCGGAGCGTTTTGTAACCTTCTCGGAACCGTGGTGGGAGCGCTCAAATCAGCCGGGGTATAGCCAATTTCAAGCCGATGAGATTGTGCGAGCACAACAGGCAGGCGCGCGCGGACTCAAAATCTTGAAGACGCTCGGTCTTTATTTGCGGGAGGAAATCTCGAAAGGCCCACTGGTAAAAATTGACGATCCACGTTTCGATGCCATGTGGGAAACATGCGGATCACTGGGGATGCCGGTGGCGATTCACGTTTCGGATCCGGAGGCTTTCTTCCTCCCTATAGATCGTTTCAATGAGCGCTTCGAAGAATTGAATAACCATCCTGATTGGTCGTTTCACGGCTGCGATTTTCCCAGCAACGCGGAACTGCTGGAGGCCCGTAACCGTGTTCTGGCTCGCCACCCCAAGACCCAATTCATTGTGCTTCATGTGGGCAATGACGCAGAGAATCTTCCTTACGTGAGTGAATGCATGGACCGCTTTTCGAATATGCACGTGGAACTTGGTGCGCGGATTGGAGAGCTGGGACGCCAGCCGCGCATGGCGAAAAAGTTCTTCGAGAAATATCAGGATCGAATTCTCTTTGGAACGGATGCCGTCCCCCATGGCATCGACACGCCTCAGCAAATCTTCAATGACGAGTTGTACGAGATTTACTACCGCTTTCTTGAAACCGAAGACGAATACTTCGATTATGCGCCCGCGCCTGTGCCTCCTCAGGGTCGCTGGCGGATTTACGGCCTCGGTTTACCCGACGGAATACTCAAGAAAGTTTATTTCGAAAATGCTGCCCAACTCTTGCGAGTCAAGATCTAAGGGGTTCTTCAACGGGATTGACAAAGCAAGTACTTTCTGCGAAAAAGAAAGCGAAACAATGGTAACGAAAGTAAAGAAAAGAAATAGATGATCTTTTCCCTCCTTCGACTTGCCGTGGCCATGCTTATGTTGGCCGCCGATGGCGACTCCCGTCCTGGTGATTTTAAGGTCATTGGCCCAGGCGGTGGGGGAGCAATGTTCCATCCAAGTATTAGTCCTCACGACCCGAATACAGTCCTTGTCAGTTGCGATATGACGGGGTCCTATATCACCCATGATGCAGGCAATGTGGCGCAGTCAGGATGAAGGTGAGACATGGCGCCTGATTTATCCGAACCCGTCCTCGGTGAAGAGCATCAAAATGAGTTCAGATCACTCGGACGAAGATCTGATTGCGGAACCGAATCCTCTGGGCAGCATCACGGCCATGGCTATCGATCCCTCCGATTCCAAGACCTTTTATGTTGCAGCAGGCGATAGAAAAAAACAGACGTTTGCGCTCTTTATCTCGCGTGATGGGGGCCAGAATTGGTTAAGAGAGCAAGATTTACCCGGACGGGCCTACAAACTGTGGGTCAATCCTCATTCACCTACCAATGGTCGGATAGTTCTCATTGCGGGTTCACATTTTATTGAAAAGAAGACCTCGTCCGGGATGCAGGAGCTATCCGGCCCCTCCGCAAAGACTTTCACAGATTTCTCTGCAGGATTCAGGAAGGATGGCAAACCGTTCATTTATGTTATCGGCGACGAATCTGCCTACACGTCGGATGACGAAGGAACAACTTGGCGAAGGGCCAGCTTAGGTCAAGGCGGTGGAAAAGTGCGAGCGATCGCAACCAGCTTGCGCAATCCAGAGACGGCCTATGTCTCCTATAGAGATCTGGAAGAAGGTGGAATCAAATGGCTTGGAGTTGCCAAGACCACGGATGGGGGACGGCATTGGCGACCGGTTTGGAAAGAGGACAGCAATCCTGCTGCTAAGCCCGCCACAAATATCCACGACGCATGGATCACCGAGCGATTTGGATCGGATTGGGGCGAAAACCCCTTGGCGCTTGCTGTAGCGGAGCAAGATGCCAATATAGGTTACGGGACGGATTTGGGAAGAACTATGCGTACTACGGACGGAGGCGCGAGCTGGCTCGCAGTTTATTCGCGAAAAGCCGGCGAAAGCGGATGGGTCTCCACGGGACTTGATGTAACCACCACCTACGGCTACCACTTTGATCCCTTCGATCACCATCGGCAATTTATCTCCACGACAGATATTGGTCTTTTCCGCAGCGAAGATGGCGGGCAGTCCTGGGTCAGTTCTACTCGAGGTGTGCCGAAGGAATGGATGAACACCACCTACTGGATTGAATTCGACCCTGATGTGAAGGGGCGTGTCTGGAGCGTGAACAGTTGGACGCATGATTTACCACGGCCAAAGATGTGGAGAAGGAATGGGATTCGGGGTTATCGAGGCGGCGTATGCCGCAGCGAGGACGGGGGAAAGACGTGGACAAAGTCGAGTGACGGAATGGCGGAAACTGCAGCGACGCACATCCTGTTGGACCCGACGAGTCCTCCTGCTGCGCGCGTGCTTTACGTTGCCGCCTTCGGACAAGGTGTATACAAGAGCGTGGATGGAGGCAGAAGCTGGAAGCTGAAAAACGCCGGCATTACGCAGAAAGAACCCTTTGCCTGGAGGATTGTGAGGGATAGCAAGGGGACACTCTACGTGCTGGTGGCGCGTCGTTCCGAGGATGGGAGCTTGGGCACGGAGGGGGACGGGGCGATTTACAAATCCACCGATGGAGCGGAGAACTGGAGCCGGGTAACGATGCCGGAGGGGAGCAACGGTCCGAATGGGTTGGCAGTTGATCCCAGCGAACCGGATCGACTCTATCTCGCGGCGTGGGCGAGGGACAAGGGGGAACACGGTGAGGGGGGTGGCATCTATCTGTCGACGAATGCAGGAATAACTTGGACACGAGTGCTTGATCGGGATCGCCACGTCTACGATGTCACCATCGATCCGCACGACGCGAAAACACTCTACGCTTCCGGGTTCGAGTCCTCGGCATGGAAATCAAACGACCGCGGCGAAAACTGGACGCGCATCCCTGGATTTAACTTTAAATGGGGACATCGCGTCATTCCCGACCCCGATGACCCCAAAAAAGTTTACATTACAACTTTCGGCGGAGGAGTCTGGCATGGCTCCGTGGATGGAGAAGATCGTCCACTGGACATCGTTACGCCCGAGCTTCTGCCTGGACGATAGCGAAAGAACCTACTGGCGGAAAGAGACAAAAAGATCCTATGGAAAGTGCCTCCTTGTTGATTCAGGCAGACTGGCAACGCGCCCTGACTAACGACCAAGCGCGGGCGGCAGAGTTATTTGGCCGGCCAGAGACAGAGCAAAAACGGCTTGGCTACTTCCACACGCTGAAGGAGATCTGCCAGCAGCCTTGGACGTGGCTGCAGACTTGCGATCGAATGATCGCTTCCCGGGATGGCCTAAGAAAGGATGTGGCAGGAATTCGAAGTCTCGCGCTCACGGGATCCGGCAGTTCAGAATATGCCGCGGAATGCGTGTGCCTCCCACTCCAAGAGGAGCTAAGGATCTGCACGGAATCGATCGGCGGCGGGTCGCTGTTACTGTACGGCGGGAAAGCGTTGCCTCTGGGAAGACCCGGCTTGCTCGTTTCTTTGGCGAGATCCGGAGACAGCCCCGAGAGCAGGGGAGCCCTAGAATTGATCCTGGACACGGAGCCTCAGTTTCGACACGTGGTGGTGACCTGCAATGAGCAAGGAAGTCTGGCTAAGAATTCGCACCTCCATGAGAAAGTGCACATCATCACCCTTCCTGCCGAGACTCATGACAAGAGCTTGGTCATGACGAGCAGTTTCACCAACTTGCTGCTGGCGGCGCGCTTCATCGGAATGTTGGAAAGGCCAGATGAGTATCAAAAATTGTGCGAAAGGCTAAGTCAAATAGCTGGCGGATTGATCCGATCTAACTTCGACATCCTGGCAAAGATTGCGGCCGCGGATTTCCGCCGTGCCGTATTTCTTGGCAGCGGGTCGCGTTTCGCCGCCTCACGCGAAGCGGCGCTGAAGATGTTGGAGCTGACGTCGGGCGGCGTCACGACACTTTGCGAATCGTATCTTGGTTTTCGGCATGGCCCGATGAGCTATGTGCAGGACGACACTCTCATCGTCTGCAATTTATCGTGCCATCCCACGATACGCGCGTATGAAATGGATTTATTGCACGAATTGGACCGCAAGAAACTTGGAGCGTCCAAACTTATTGTTGGAGAGAATATTCCGGATTCTGTTGTTAGGGAAGGCGATGAGGTCATCGAGTGCCGAGGATTGACTGAACTGGGAGATGAAGAAACCCCGATCGTGTATGTGGTCGTTGCCCAACTTCTGGCCTTTTTTCGCTGCCTTGAAGAAGGGCTTCAACCCGATTCACCTTCGGAGGGAGGAATTATTAACCGTGTCGTGGAAAGATTTCCTTTGCACACTCCTCCGTGAAGAACCGCCGGAATGAAACTTTGGGTTCTGGACGAATGCGCCCAGAGGATTCTATCAATCCATGATCGAGAAATAATCGCTTGAAACGTCGCGAGCGACGGCCCCTGCGAGGCGATACTGATGCGATGCCTGGTCCTATTTTTGTTCCTGGCGGTTAACAGCTTACCCATTCAAGCTCAGGTCCGCGTTTGGCAAGGTGTTATGAATCTTCCGGCATACGAAGAGGGAGCGCCCGATCCCAATCCTCCCTTCGACCAGTTCGCGATCGGTCGATTTAATTATCCCTATACGATGAGGAAAGAAATCACCGACCACCCGGTGGAGCATCGATGGCGCGCGATCTATCTTGAAAACGAATATCTGAAATGTTCAGTCTTGCCGGATTTGGGCGGGCATATTTATACGTGCATCGACAAAATCAACGGGCAGCCGATGTTCTATGCCAACCCTTCCATTAAGAAAGCCAGGATTGGCTATCGCGGAGCCTGGGCCGCATTCGGAGTGGAGTTCAACTTTCCCGTTTCCCACAATTGGGTCTCCATGTCACCGGTGGATTTTGCCTATGAGGGCCACGAGGATGGTAGTGCATCGGTCATCGTTGGGAATATCGACAGAGTCTACGGAATGGAATGGTCCGTCGAACTGATTCTGCGGCCTGGTTCTACCGTTCTCGAACAACACGTCAGGCTGAGCAATCGAAGCGACGTACGCCATCGTTTCTATTGGTGGAACAATGCCGCCGTCCAGGCTTGGGACGATTCTCAGATTCAATATCCCATGCGCTATGCCGCAGCACATGGGTTTGCAGAAGTGCAGCCGTGGCCGGTCGATTCGCAGGGTAAAGATCTCAGTGTCATTCACAACCAGACCGACGGACCAGTGTCAATGTTCGTTCATGGAAGCCGCGAGAACTTCATGGGCGTCTGGCATCCCCGAACAGACGCGGGGACTGTGCATTTTGCGGAATATGCCGAGCTACCAGCAAAAAAAATTTGGTCTTGGGGTGTTGACGCGGATGGTCTTGATTGGCGCAAGGCGCTCTCCGATAACAATAGCGCCTACGTCGAATTGCAAGCGGGCCTCTTTCGAAATCAAGAAACGTATGCATTCCTTGAACCCCGTCAAGCCATTGCTTTCACGGAATATTGGATGCCTGTCCGGGATACCGGTGGGATTTCGCGCGCGAATCTTGCCGGGGTGGTCCACTTGGAGCGAAAGGCCAGTATTTTGGCGGTCTCCTTCAATGCCAACCGAAAGGTGTCGGATGCTCGGATCCAGATCTTGGATGGAAACACTTCCTTGCTCAATGAGAAGAGAGACCTTGTACCGGAGCGAGTGTGGAAGAAAGAGATTCAGATTCCAAGCGGGGAGAGGAAGTATACGTTTGAACTTAAGAATAGCGAGGATGCGCTGCTTTTGAGGCAGACGGAAGGGGAGTATGACTGGACGCCCGAATCCGAAATTAAAGTTGGTCCGCAAATCTCCTACTCTGTACCAGAGGAGACGCGTCGCACCGAGGACGATTGGCTTCAGCAGGGCAAGACTGAAGAACTCAACGGCAACCTGTTAGCTGCCATAAATACCTATCAAAAGGCTTTGCTGAGGTTCCCGGCAGATTTTGAATTATTGAAAGCCGTGGGACGCCTTGAGGCGAGCCTGAACCGCTTTGACGAAGCAGCATCGCATCTGGCTGCCGCCCATGACCGAAATACGTCCGATCCCGAGATTTCGTATTATCTGGGAATCGCTTACGAGGGCGTCGCACGAGAGAAAGATGCTATTGACGCATACCAGGAGGCGATGCGATTACCTTCCTATCGTGCGCCCGCTGCATTGCGTCTTGCAGAATTGCAGGCACGCCGGGGTGCCCTGCAGCAGGCGAAAGATTCTTTGACCATAAGCGTCCAAACTGCGCCTGACGACCTGCGAGCAGTTGAAGAATTAGTGACAGTATTGCGCGCGCTCGGAAGGACAGCCGAAGGGGAAAAGTTGGCAACGGAACGACTCGCTCGCTTTCCGTTGACCGATTTTCTACGCGAAGAACTCGGAAAGCCAAACCTCGCGCATCTGGCTGCCGATCCCTACCGGGTCTTGAATGTTGCTTCGGAATACGCGCGGTTGGGACTCTACCGTCGAGCAGTCGAGGTTCTCTCACGCGAGTATCCGCTAGCTCAAGCGGACCAGAGCGAGCCTGGCGCTGTCGCTCCCCAGAACCACCCTCTCGTTATCTACTTTCGCGGCTACTGCCGCGAGAAGCTCGGGCAGTCAGGTGAAAATGACTTCTCGCAAGCCTCCCGGCTTCCCTCTGCGTACATATTCCCGAACACAGTCGAGGACCTGCAGGCGCTCAAAGCCGCCATTCGCTCGAACGAGAAAGATGCCACCGCACACTACCTGCTGGGAACGTGGTATTTCGCGCGCGCGAAGACGGATGAGGCTATCAGCGAATGGCAGCAAGCGCGGAAGCTCAATCCGCAAATACCCGTGTTAGAGGCTAGTCTCGGATTATCGTTACTTCACACGAAGCGAGACTTCTCGGGTGCTTTGAATACTTTTAGAGAAGGAATAAGAGGTGAGCCGGCGAACGTGGTGAACTATTTGGGTGCGGTTGCCGCGATGACTCTTCTGACAAGACCGGCAGCCGAGCGAGTGAAAACACTTGAGCTCTATCCCGCCTTGGACCATATGCCCACGAGTTTGGTTTATGAACTGGCTTTAAACCGCGCAGAGGAAGGGAATTATAGCGGCGCGATTGATTTGTTTCGGAACCGATTCTTCGGCAGTGAAGAAGGCGGGACAAACGTTCGGCAGGTGTGGGTTGAGGTGAAGTTGCAACAAGCCTTTGGGCTGGCTCGAACGGGCCACTGCGAGGAGGCTCTCGCCTCGGCGAGAGCACTTGGTTGCCATTCGTGAATTCGCCTCGGGCAAATTATCTGCTCGGCGAAACTTCTTCTGCTTGCGGCCAAAAGGATGAGGCAGATCGAAGGTACCGGCTTTCGGCGAAAGCGACTGACGCTTCGGACGCGGTATGGGCATGGGCCTCAGCTAAAAAGCTCAGTAGCTATGACCCAGCATTGTGGCAGGAACGCCTCTCCTTAGCCTTGTCACATGCGGAGACCAACGCGCGAACCAGCGCCAACCAAGGTTGGTGGGTTTATTCGGCGGGCATTCTGCAGATGGCGCTTGGGCGCGACACCGAGGGCAAGAATTCTCTTCGCGAATCATTGCTCCTGCCCGAAAACCGAATGTCTTATCACTTCAGCCGCTTGGCTTTGGCGGGCGCTACACCTCGATGACTTCGATACCCTTTTTGCGGAGTTCCTCGGTGAATTCCTGAGTCGCGCGGTTATCCGTGATCAAGCGCCGGATTCTGCCGAAGGGGCCAATCTTTGAAACGCTCCTGCGGCCCAATTTGCTGAAATCCGTAACAACATTGACCTCTTTCGCGGAGCGAATCATCACATTATTGAGTTGCGCTTCGAGCATGTCGGGTGTCGAGGGGCCGTTCTCGAGATCTAAACCGTCGACCGCGAGGAAAAGGCGGTCAGCGTGAAACTCATTCATCATGGCTTCCGCCTGCGGTCCGACGAAGGAGCAGGATACGGGGCGTAGCAACCCACCGATCATGATTAGCGTAATTCCAGGAGTGTCTGCGAGCTCAACCGCTATATTCAACGCATTGGTAATGACTGTAAGCGATTGAATTCTCATCCTTTTCAGGTGGCGGGCGACCTCTACCGTGGTCGTTCCTGAATCGAGAATGATGGTTTCGCCCGGCTGTACCAATTCTGCCGCAGCTCTTCCAATTCTGATTTTTTCATCCCGGTGTAGAGTTTCTTTGGTTCGGAGAGGGTAATCCTGATTAGCCTCCAGTCGCCGCACGGCCCCACCGTGCGACCGAACCACTGCGCCTATAGAGGCGAGAGCATCAAGGTCGTTGCGGACTGTAACCGCAGAAATAGAGAACCGTCTAACCATATCCCCGACAGTTACTTGGCCCTCCTGGTCGACGAGGTCCAGCACGCTCCGGCGCCGCTGTTCGGTTAGCAGACGAGCTTTGGGGGTCATGCACCGTTTCCGTAAGCTAAGTATAGGGTTTCTATTTCAGTTTGGTCAAATGACGAAAGCATAGCTCAGATGAATACTTTCGTATTCTTTTCCTTTGTGTCGTTCATAGTTATTTATTGTTGCGTTTGCTTTTCTATTGTGGTACATCGTTCCTCCTAGATTACTTTTGTGGGGGAGGTTCGCCTTGAAGTACAGAGCTACATTTGTTCTAGTTCTTTTGGGTTGCACTCTGCTTCTGTTTTCAATCCCGGCCGCTGCCCAAGGCAACCTCGGCGCCATCACGGGCACGGTCCAGGATACGAGCGGTGCGGTAGTTCCCGATCTCCCGCTCACCATTACGAACGTTGAGACCGGTGTGAAGTGGACAGCAACAACCAGCAGCGCCGCGTATTACAGGGTGGCGGTGCCTCCGGGAACATATCGCCTGGAAGCGCAAAAACAAGGCTTCAAGACTCAAGTAGTCGACAAGATTCTTGTGCCGGTCGCCCAGGTGGTTACGGTTGACGTTACGCTACAAGTCGGCAACCAATCGGAAAAGGTGGAGGTCACATCGCAAGCGCCGCTACTCACGCCGTCGACCGCCGAGGTGGGTTCTTCCGTGAGCCCTCAGGAATTTGAGACCCTGCCTATTGAGGTGGGTGATGGAGGACGGCAACTTCAAACGTTCATCTTCACCAGCCTTCCTGGGGCCGTCGGCGATACATTTGCAGGTTCGATTAACGGCGGCCAGCTATTCAGCCATGAAATCCTCATTGACGGCGTCACCATTGGCCGCTACGACCTCAGCGGAGGCAGCCTGGATGAATTCAGTCCAGGGACAGACGCAATTGGCGAATTCAAAGTCCAGACGTCCAATTATTCAGCAGAGTACGGCGAGACCGGCGGTGGAATCGCCAACTTCAGCTACAAGTCCGGAACCAATGATTTTCATGGAACGCTTTTTGAGTACAACAAGAACCCCGTTTTCAACGCCGCTGGCGTTTTAGCAACCGCAGGTGTTGCCCCCAAGTCGAACTTGAAGGAAAACAACTTTGGCGGCACGCTCGGTGGCCCCATTAAGAGAGATCACACGTTTTTCTTTTTCAATTTCGAAGGCGATCGCCTGCGCAGCTTTCTCTTCAACGGCACGATGACCTTGCCCACGCCGGCCATGAAGAACGGAGATTTTAGCGCTTTGCTCACGGACGGGGGTATGCCCCTGACTCAGATCGGTACAGATGCTCTCGGTCGGCCTGTCTACAAAAACGAGATCTACGATCCGACGACCACCCGCAAAGTGTTTGCGGGGCAGCCGGACACGAAGACGGGGATAGTCGCGAATGCAAACGCCACCATCCGTGACCCGTTCTCCTCCGGCGGCCAATTGAACGTCATTCCCGCTGCGGAGTTCAGCACAGCCGGCTCCGCCTATTTGGCCCTTTTTCCCGATCCGGCCAACAATAAAACCGCGCGGAACACGCCCGTTTTCAGCGGTTGCTGTCCGATCCTGTCGCGCAATGCCTACACAGGGAAGATTGATCATGTGCTGACCACCAATCAGAAGCTCTCCGGCTCTTTCACATGGAACGAACGTGACCGCTTCAACCGCAACGGCAGAAGCTTCCCGCCGTTCCCCGGACAGCCCATCAATCCTGTCAAGCGCCAGTTCGTCGGCGGCCCCCAGGTTCGCCTCGCGCACTTCTGGACCATCAACGCGCGCATGGTCAACGAGTTCTCCGTCGGATACAACCGTTTCCAAAACAAAAACAACATCACCAAAAACGCCCAGTTCACTTCGCAACTGGGCATTCCCGGCATTCCGGACGACTGCTTTCCGCCCATCCGGTTTAGGAACACGCGCTTCTCCCGTCTTCCAACTGCGCTGGGCGTCGGCTGCGAAAACGACGATCCGTCAGAAAGTTACGTCTACCAAGACACCTTCACGTATTTGCGCGGTAAGCATAGCCTGAAATTTGGTGGAGAAATCCGCCGCTACCGCTACAACACGCTGGAACCCGGTCCCAAATCC
>WNFO01003022.1_pt1 | contig 14607 bp, 11 predicted proteins | sample 5400251 | NCBI WGS metagenome assembly WNFO01 (sample SAMN13153354, study PRJNA577476) | soil metagenome | isolation source: 100 cm saprolite under Madrone tree | place: USA:California | collected 2016-06-14 | reverse complement strand
TTGGAGGCAGCACGATGGCTATCCTACTATCCTTGGAAAGTAGGATATACAGTATATGTAATGTCCAATCTTGCTATCTGTTGCTTGGTCTGCGACTGAACTGCTTTCATGTTGAGCCCAAAAATGGTCATCGGAAGATATGCCGAATTGGTGGAAAGAGCTGTGTCAATGACAACTCTTGCCTATTCATTACATCAAATTGGCCCTTGTTGACCACATCAGTATATATTCCACTTACTTATTCCGGGGGGCAGCCCTCTCAGGATCTCACAGGTATCTCTACAAATATATGCAAGTAAAATACCGAAATTATAAATAAAAATGTGTCCAGTGGGAGGTCGGAACGCACCAGTAGGATGTAAGAGGTGAAGTTTTATTGTGTTTTGGTCCTAGAGATGAGGGGCGTGGACATTTTGTTTGTCTAGGGTTGTTGATGTCGTATCATGATGTCGTTACCCAACTTCAGAGTCGACTGTGCTCGCACTGTCAACAGTCAAGACATGATAATCGAAGTACGAAGCACGATACAGCTGTTTCCGGAACAACTGTATCATACAAATCACCACGATAGAGCAACCGTGTTCAACGAATCCCGAGCTTACATTCCCGGAACAAGCTTGGCGCTCCTTCTCTCCGTACATCGCAGTCGGCGAGCTCGCTTTGGGGCCCGGTTTTCCACATATGCTCAGTGTCACGCCTCTCCTGTTGCCGCCGTAAGTTCGCAGTGGAGCACGTCAGTGTTTGTGCCCCCGGGACCGAGGAAGGGTAAGAGAAGACCGTGGTGCCAGGCTCCAGTTATACACGTTCTGTCAAAGGAGTGTACAGGGCCGTCTTGGGCGAGGCGGATGGTGGGGCGCCTGAAGAATAGACGCCATCGGTGGTGCTGCTCCGCCGCGGACGATCGCCACATCCTTCTGTAGAACGTACGAAATGGCCAAAGATGTCTTCTTCCCCGCCCGGAGTGTTTAGCCTGCTGAAACTTCTCAAGGCCCCATCAGATCTACGCTGTTCACGATTGCGGGGGCGTTCAACTCCTTCAGCGGAGACCCCTGGCCGTCAATCTCTGCACGTTCGTCGGTTCCATGTTGAAGCGAAGGATAAGTTTGCGCCGCTAGAGTCGTCTGTGAATAACTGTAGCTCAAGTGAGCCTACTACCAGGACACGTCGGGGGAAGTCGAGGCGTCAACACGGACATGATGTGTGCATAATGCCGCCGAACAGGGGAAAGATGACGATGGTGAACGGAGGATCGTCAAGAATAAAAGGCTGAGAAGCGACTAAGATGTAGTGTGCTGCAGTTAGACATGTTACGGAGGATTGAGAACGTACACAAAGTGACCTACGTAGATACTTGGGGGTAACCACGAACTTGAAGTACAGCACGCGAGCGCGAGGACGAATTAACGGATACCTGTAATCGGTTTGGGGTGATCTGTCAAATAGAACCCGAAGGACGGTGTCCTAACAGTCCAGCCGTGTCATGATGCGGTTCGTGTGTAACTTCCTTGACGCAGAAAGATGACCAGAACCCCTGATGTGTAGAGCAGTTTTACTAGCACATGTTGGCTGACAAGTGAATCGTTGTGATCGGCGAGAAGTACCAGTGACTGCGCAACCCACACACCACGTATCATAGTCACGGCGGATCTCCAGTACGAAAGAATTCAGCCGTGACGAGTCAAGCGCGCGGCCACCTACGAAAGAAAATAAATGTCAGGGACATCAAGGTGACCAAATACGAGTCCGTGGCTTGACTACACAGGAAAACTTACTACACGTTTTTTTTTCTGCGATAGTCGGACATCACTAGGATAGCCATGATCACCCGTTAACTCGGGTGCGACATGCAGTTACTGTATATGCTAATGAAAGTTCTGAGCATGGCGCAACGTTCCAATCGAAAAAAAAAAACTGACATGCGGCAATTTGGAATCCCTCAGACCACTGGCCCTGTACCTGGAATGATTCGCAATGCAGCACATGAGTTACGGTAGATAGAATTGGAGCTGACGGTTTAGGTGACTCATGAGATGCAGGGTCGCAACAATTTGAGTAATGATCCCGGCCGCCACGTGGTTGCCAAATGAATAGCTAAGCTGATCATTTGACTATGTACCTGCCCTCAGGCTCGTAGATCCCTACCTAGCCACTCTCTCGATCCTACAATATTGTCTATGGAGACTGTGAGTCCAAGTCGGAGCGGCCACGCTGGGTCTTCGGACTTCAGTGTCGCCTCACTAGCCTCACTGACGATCTCGACTCTCGGGCTTGTCCGAGTTGGCTGGGACCCCATGAACCGAAAACCCGGTTTCACACAGCTTTTGTCTTGCTTTGTCTCTATAGTCCCTGTGTGCCCATCTGTGGGCGCGTATTCTTGTTCGTGCGACAGATCGGCTGGCCTGGCTGATGACAGGCGTCGTAAAGGAAGCACAAGAATTTTTTGTGCGTCTATTATTTTCTCTTCAGTTTTCCATCATCTCCAGCTGACATTTCCTTGGAACACCCAATTAACAATAAAACTATTCTCATCTGCCGAGGCGGTGTCACGTATAGTACTAATGACTTGCCAATCGGATAGGCACGACTCTGATATATCTGATATAGTACCCAGTGACTACAGTAGCCTCTGACAATCCATTCTCTCTGCGAATGAGAATATAGATTACCTTCTTGACCAAAAATAGCACCCCGAGACAATATGCAAGAGAACTACTGCGCAGCACCTCAGCCTGAACATATCAGCGGCCCCTTTCAATCTCCATAGGGATCGTTAAGCGTATTCATTCCCCGCACCACCCGACGCGTAACCAGGGCACTCGAGGATGCAGGGGGTCCGCAAATACGCTAAAATTGGCTGATGATATCTGCGTTAGAAGCCGGGGTGCTTATTCTGGAGTAGGTCTTGGCTTTCTGAGATCTCCGTTCTCTTCCAGTGAATACATCGAATGGAGCCAACTCCCAGGACCTGCAACGCGACATCGGACATCATGATCACATCGCGCAGTGTTTAAGCGGGTCCTACCTGGAATGTACCTTAACCAAGCAGGGCACCGTCATGCGATCCTCGGAACTGATTGGGGGCCAATATGTCGATGTCTTTTTGTCGTGATGCGAATGAATGAACCTATAGTCCCCGTACCATTGAGCTCTGACCGCGGGGAAAGAATTACGTCTCTTGACACTCACGGAACCAGGAATGCAGCGTCTGACTTCTCCAAAAATGATGTGATGATGCCTACTATTAGTCAGGAGGGGTCTAGTCTAATCCAAGGTGCTTGACTCACGTCGAAGCTCGTGACGCATCTCCTCTTCTGAGTATGCCGACACAAGACGGCTTCCGTCAATGGAATGTAACTGCCTCGCCCCTTTATCAGTTTCTACCATATGGGCTCACGACATCCAAATTATCCCTTCACTCACCTGCGCCCAGGACCGTGCTGAAAATTCCTCGCCGAACGAAAGACGTGCGATGATCTTGCTGCCTTCATAACGTCCTGGTCTCTGCTTTGCGTCAACATTGACCAAGAAATACGCCGAGTCAATACCATGAAAGCAACACCGACTTTGACATATTTCCAGGCAAGTTTCTTCAGCTTGTTCGCCCCCTTCACTACCTTCCGCATGTCCTGCACACAACCTTCGCCCAACAGCTTCTCCAGCGCAACACCTACGATGTCAGGAGTACGGAAAAGGTCCTTGTCCGCTGCGTACACGACATTTCATTAAGCGGGTGCCTGACAATCAAGTTCAAGGATCGTGTGCTCACTGTCAATGTGCAACACCAAAACATCACAAAAGCCCACTATGTATTCGAGGAATGCTGTTAGACGTGGATCGTCACCCCGGAGGGTGAGTGCAAGGGTATGAATATTATTCAGAGCTCGTAAGATGGTGTTCTTTGGAGCTAATCAGCACGACAAATATCGTCAATCGTTAGAGCGCATGGACGCACCTTCATAAAGGCAAGGTGGTACCGAACTGCATAGCGAGCGCTATATGATGTCACAGTGAGGATTCCTGCCGGAAAGTATGGACCGTACTCACTCCATGCTGTCCAGATTCCCCTCCATGCTGCCCTGATCCCCTTCAAAGGCCCTGAGCATCGGCAAAGGGAACATCTTGGCAAATTAAATGCGGATATAGTAAACGTTTAGGTATACAAGCCAATTGGTATATGGTCTAGTTGAGGGTACCGGGTCGTTGTTGTTCGTTCCTGGAGTCGTGTCTGGGAACAGTGATGTGGGCCCCGACGAACAGGGGGTTTCATTTTATATATCGAGTGGCGTATCACTTCTGAGCAGTTCATGAGCAGAGGGGCCACCCGCGCTCCACGAAAAATCGTGCGGACAAAGCGTTTGCGGAGTGTTTGTGGTTGTGGCCTTGTGGAGTGGTGAAATCTACCACCACAATGTACGCCACGAGGCTCAAGATCCCACGTGGCCGCATTGTCCGACCAAAATGGCACTGTGACTGCATAAAATGAACATAGCATCTATCATCACCATCGAGATTGCGGACAAAAGTCTAGCGCCTAACATATCACACCGATCGTTTGGCCTCGCGGTCTATTGCCCATTGTACAGCAGTTTCGACGTTTTCTGCCTCGTGCGTCGCATTATGAGTGGGTGGCCCATCTACGGGGTCGTATACACCAGTCCGTACGAGCACTGATGACCAACCTGCCGCGTTTGCGCCCGCGATGTCTGCAGAGGATGATTGGGGAATGGCGCGAGATAGGACGTGAGGGTCTATATGGAAGCTAAAAACAAGACAAGAATTTGCATACCAGACTCTGGATTGTCTATGCACGGCGGTTAGGCAGAAATCTACACCAGAAACACACGCGAACTTACCCCCAACCATATAGCTGGGTACGCAGGACGTTCAGAGCGGGATACCGGGAAAGAGGAAAACTACTACTGACAAACGTGGTTGGATATCAGATCCAATAGACTCGCCATGCAGCTCCTGCATGCGTGCGCGCAGCATGTTTTCCGCAAAGTCATACGTTGCCTTTGTTGGCTTGCCATACTGAACATGAGGGTACGGTGCGCCGGTGAGAGCCTGAGTAAAAAAAATAAAACTAACTTCACGGACGTGCAATCAGAAAGAAAAGGGGGAGCAGCAAACCTTGAACACGGCTTGGAATGCCTCCCGAAATGCTCCCTGTCCCAGTCGGGGACGTGGGAACTCAGATCGCCATAGAAGATCTGGGTTACAGAAGATGAGTTCAACCGGTGTAGACCCGTCAACACAACGAGAGCGATCGATGATCCCTCGCGACAGTATGACATCTATCATGACTTGAACATCAAGCGCCCAGTTGCGTGGGTCATGGAAAACGAAGACAGCAGATATTGGAGTCGTCGAAAAATCAATTGGCTGCGGCCCAAGTTAGTATAAGTGCAATCCAAATACAGCAAACGAGCCTTGGCGGATGACCTCTCCTCAGAGGTGAGGTCATGAAATGGCCAAACACTAGTAGATGCGTGAGATGAGCGAGTCGGTCAAGCGAGAGTCGGTTGACGCGGCGGCGGCTCACTCGGGATTCCATGCCTTAACGTCCAATGTGGTATACACCTGTTGAAGTCCGTAACTTATACCAGTCGCCTTTAAGCACGAGCGAGACCAGAGTGATGTCTTTTGCACCTTTCAGCTACTTTCCGTAGCACGTCACCCTTTCCACCCAGTACTAGGACCGGTTTGTTGGCGTATTTGTGCGCAGATGACTTTATGACGGTATGTGATTGCATAAAATTGGAGGTAGTAATCTTGGAGTAGCATAAGCGCGGGAACAACGATGTCATCGGACCAACCTCGAAACCAAGCAGTTCTGTCAGTCGCTTCGCCCGATCTTTTTCGCTGGCACCACCGCCATTGGTCATCTGAAAATGGATTGCGGATAACTGATGGACGACGATAGGGCGGGGACAAACCAGAATGTATGGTATCTTCCTTCGCGAATGATCAAGTCACGTCCTTTAATAATTAGAATAGAACTTACCTGTTGAGCGGGTTATCGCCTTCTAATATTGAGAGGGCCCGCTTCGCTTCAGGAAGCACACGTGCTCCGTGCAGGAGGACCCCATCCTGGGCTGCGTCATGAGACGTAATGCATGAACACTGTTTACGAACGATATCAAACGCAAAACCAAGTGGGAGAACACGGCTAGGGTTAGCCAGAGTGCCGCTGTCTGTCCCAGTCAGTTCAAACGAATAAGCTATTCGACTGCGCAGATAAAATTACTCACAGCTGAGGAACCGACAACCGTGGCTGCTCCAGCCTCGTGCCAAGGACCTAGAAGCACTCAGGCTGAACAGCATCATCATGAACCGTGACAACCGCGGGAGGCGACGCCGCTCGCCAGCCAGAACGAGTCCGGTGATGCAAACCACTCTCCTTTTTTGGCACTTCGGCTCTCGGGGCGCCCGACCGCCGGTAAGTTCAATATTTCCCGTTGTCCTGCCATCATCACCGCTGTGCCCAAAGGGCCCGTTGCTCACAAACTTGAAATAGTCGATCAGATCCGACATTGTGAACACGCGCGGGTGATGATGATATGAACATGGGAACAAATATCCAGATAGCTTCCTGAACTGTTGTGCGAACCACCGGGACCTATCACTGGCATACAGTCCGTTGACAAAGTCACCGAGCCAGAAGCTTTCGACTCGGATACACTACGGAGTTGTGTATCCCCACAAGGAGTTTATGTATATGGTAATGTTGGCGGGCCGGAAACGGAAATTGCGGATTTGTTCTCATTAACTGATACGTGCATTTCGGAATAGGCCCATACAATCAGACTTCATACACCGTTGCCGCACAGGGTGATGGGACGGCGTCATTAGTGCCAGCACGGCACCGACAGTCGGTGCCAAAGACATCCCCACTCTTTGGATGAAAGGGATGTCTGGTGACAGCGAAGCATTGATGACGGTGTAAGCAGTGTGTGGTTCACCAATTCATCGAGAAGTTTATCCTTGTCGCTACGTGATGAAAGAGCAATCACGAAGAGTCTTACACGCCTCTTTACTTAAAACCACGATGTTTCGACACGTCGACGTCAGTTGTTTGCAGGGGCGCATAAGCACCACCTGCACCGGCTTTTCCCTTATCATGACTGCCACAGCAGTCGCAACCAATCATTCCTGATCACCTCGTATGCCGTCGTTAACACTACCGAAAACCCGCCAGTGGGGTGGGAAGCGAGAGCTTTTTGTGCTCATGGACAAGCTTTCCAACCACACTCACGAAAACATTGTCAATTGCTAGAAGCAGATGTCCCGACCAGTCATCAAGGATAAGAATATCAAAAGCATCTGGGGAGCATCTGTCGCGCCAATATGGTGGAATTCTTCCGAGCGATGTCCCCTCAACAGCCGGGGAATAAGCCAGATGTGTGACGCCTTTCCAGGAGTAGAGTGATCCTATGTTTGTGAGTACCGGTACATTCATCTCCGCGCTGCAACATGGATACAGGGCCGTGAGCCGTGGCGCCTTTCCGTGTACTTGGCAAATCGAACTCGGTTCGAACTCACCAACTGCTGTCGCCAAACGGCGTGGGTCGAAACTTGAACTGAGATCCCTGGCACATGGAAATCACCTTGTTCAAGGTTCCACCAACCATAGATATCAACTCCTTCACGTTACGCTGTTCTACATCGAGCGCCGACATACAAGAAGACGCGGAAATTTCAGAAAGACAAATGCCATGAGGATAGATCAGAACAAGGTGTGGAGAAAGTGTCAAAGATAACGGGTGGTGCCGAGATTAACGGTCTCACCAATGATGAGGTGAAGATGTAAAACCCATTGCGGCCCAACTGATCCGGTATTCTGGTCGTCAGGGCTCCACCGACTCTGTTAATTGAGATCCTTATTGAGACGTGGCCGCTGTTGCTTATGTACTGACAGACATTGTCCGTCGACCCTGATCCAATTGGCATCTATGGTATGCTACTGTACTACACAGTCAGCATTGTGATCGCGGCGACATATGTCTTGGGATTGGATGAGCGCTTCTTGACACTTTGTTATCGACCATCGTCAACACCGATTCCCTGGCCTAATCGCAGTTATTTTGTGTCCTCTCATGGCACGTGTTCTACCCATCTTCATTGATGGCGGTGACCAGGTGGACAAGTGTTCGCCGAGGCCCTCAGTTAAGATTATGTGGCTCTACTTGGATGCAAAGGATATACCCCAGCGACTTGATTGGCCGGCCTTGCTCTTCACACGATCAGAGTGATGCACCAATAGCCTACGATACGGGAGACCGTGCCGTACAGACCAAAGACCGGTGCCTGGGAGAAGCAAGAAAGTAACCCGAAGCCGTCATAATATGCTTCAAACTGTAATGGATCGTACCCTCAAACCGGACGAACTAGTTTGGCAATAGGAGGTAGTTACCGAGTACGAGTATGGTGACATCCGATCGACACAGATGCCTTTCTCTACCTAGAACTGCCTAAGTAACTCTCGCCGGAGATCAACCCATAACAGGAGTGTCTCGCCTGAAAAACATCGTGCCATGCTTCCCGTGATGGCCACAGCCAACAACGAGGATGGGACTAAATGGTACGGTCAACGGGACGACGGTGGATTGAATCTCCGAAGTGTTCTAAACAGGGTCGTAAGTCCGGAAGGTTGAGCAGGGCCAAACTAGGGGGATCGGCGCCTATGGTGGTGAGCACCTGTTGCTTCTATGGAGAACACAACTAAAAGAACCAACGAAGAGCACTGACGTCGAAGAAATGATTGGTTATGGATATCGAGGCACATACTGGATGTACCTCGGCTCTCGGAGCGAGTCTTAGGGTTAGGAGATAATCACGTAAGGCAGACACTTCAACATGCGAAGGTAGTACCAATATCACGATGGGGACCATTGAGCCGTAAGCACAGCAGAACAAATAGCTGGTCTATATGTTCCTCGTGCATGGTATCTTGTTGGCGACTCATTCAGGGTCGAACACGGGAAGCGATGAGAATTCGCAACGCCAGGACAATAAGGACAAAGACGGCTTCCTTGTGATCACAAACTGCGCAACACTACGCGTTTAGACACCATCACGGACTTTTGGATACGATTGTGAGTATGCCAACGATGAATGTTAATTGGCTCCATAGTCCTGTAAAGAAAGACGAAAAAACTCACAGATATGCAGAGTCAACCCCATCAAGTCTGCAATTGATAAGAGTATCGTGAGGATTACCCCGAACCCGTCTGGGATTACCAGTAAGGCATGAGGGGCTAGAAATCTACGGGTACAAGCGTAGCGTGGGAGCCCGCATCCCTAGCCCCGTGTTGCGCCCAGATGTGCGCCCAGATGTACCGCCATAAGTTGGGGAACGGACTTTGAGCAGTACAGTGCAATATCAATTGAGGGGTGGGAAAGAACATTATCCGCAGTATGATACGTGGATCCTGCGGGCGGCTACGCCCTTTGCGGCGGCGCCGGATAAGCTCAATTTCGGGAGCACTGACAGGCCCGAAACAAAATCGGAAGCTATTGAAATAAAGACGTGGAAATCCATAAAACCGTGAGTACGGCTGTTCGGAAGGAAGCGCACGCGCCCATTACTGACATGCTTCGGAGCCCACCAGCAGGTGTGTCTGACTGTCGCACGTGCGATGAGTGTCCGAGTCGGAGAATGGTACCGCGAGTGGCCATCGCGGGATCAGGCAAATCCGGATACTTGATGATGCCGGTGTGAGGTCGCAGGACTCTTGCAGTCCAGCTGTCTTGGACCTGGCATCCAATGAGAAAACGCCTTGCAGCATTCCGTCTTTAAAGGTGCCTATTGTAGTCATTATGCGTACCTAAAGATCCGTTTCTCACCGTCACTCCCGAGTCACGGCGAATTGGAATAAAACAACACCCGTGCATGCATAGCTCACGAAGAGATTGCGCAGACTACCTGAGGGAAAGCCGGGGAAGTGTAATTGATTGTATGCGCTCATGCCAACAATTCAAGGCTGTCAAGTAGTGAGATCTGTGAAACATGTATCAGGCTCGGGAACAACCGTGTTCCCACGATCAACCAAGGGTAACATACAGTCCGGAACGATCGATCTTCGTCATACACGGCGCCACTGGAAGGTCCTGAATGGTACCAATTGCCCAGTTGAATGACAGGGACTGAGAGTCGAAGGTCCAGGCGTCTAGAAGATGTAATTACGCGAAGTGTGGACGGAAGGGCCGGAAGAATGGGGTGCCGCAATACCGTGATCTGATCCCTACTAGGGCCTCTGATATTCTGATTGTTATGGCCTGGACGTCTGATTTTAATTTTAATGGCAGTCGTCCATCTGTGAGTCGCGTGAAACGAGGGGTCCCTTGTGGGGCTGGTTCACCGTAATACACTGTGCGCGATTGCGCGATTGCTACTGTTTTATGTTATTACTGCACAAGGAAAATGGATTGAAACACACTCCAGGGGCCGTGAGGGGCTGCGAAATTTGTATAAAGTCGGCGTCCCGGTGCGTGGAAATGCACATGTCGAATTTGATTTTGATCAAAAAAACTTATCCACAAGGTAACTCCATTAATGGTGCATGGAGAAGTGGCACCTCGGTGGTGAGAGGTATAAATGAGAGAGTTAAGCATGGCATCTTGCGACTTAAAAGCTCTGAGCTAGAAGTTCCAGTCTAAGTGAGATACGGTATTCAGATCCGAGTCAGCGCGCCTGACGCGCCGTCTGAGAAGGTTAGGGTCCGTAGAACTAGAGTCTGTAAAATCTGATTCCGGTCGACTCTCCTGCCAAAAAAAATGACAATTCCAATTCTCGACTGATCCTAAGCCTTTATGGTAAGAGAATCCCGCCATGATAAGATTCTGATTCTGGTTCGACACTTTTTGAGGACTTCTAACGTAACGTCACGTGCTAAGTTGCAAGTGCACCGGCTCGGATCTTCAAACGGCATGGCTCTCTGCTTGTATTTGAAGCTTGAAATTACTCGAGTACAGTATCGGGTCTCACAGCATCACCACTCCAGCCGAGCGAGCTACATTCGAACTGCTCCATGTGCTGCAGCCTCCTCATGGGACATCTGACCCGCTCACATGATCAATTTTCGGCTGTTTTTGGACACCCAACACCGCCTCCACCACCACACCACGCCAACCTTGGCGCGCCAATTTTCGCATATATATCTATCACCGCCGCACTTCCTATTTCTAGAAATAGCTCGCTTGCTTGCTTGGGAAAGCTCCATGCACCCACTGATCAGGCTTGCATATAATACTAGCTGCTTCTCCGTCCTGAACTTTTTCAGAGAGTGAATTATGGCCTCTTATTGAGACGGGAACTCTAGCCGTCGGATCTGAAGCCGTGACAGGATACCACTTTGGTGAAGCTCTTGGCAGCTCCCTAGACCTGCGAAATGGCTCTTCCCTACATACTCCCTCTATTATTTGCTTCATCTCGGCATCATCTTACCTCCCCATTACTAGTTGAGGCGCACTCATCACACGTTTTCTCGTGCATGAGGTGCGTTCGGTACTTATATTTTCATGATATAGGGCCAACACTACGGCTCCATACTGCGGTGGACTAGATGAGTGTGGCGGTGGCGCCCGGCGATCCTGTTCAATATTCATGCTGCCTCATGTACTACAACCGGTTTGCAGTTTCTATCACGTATCGCCTTCGGCTGGCGCTCATTCATAGTCTCCAGTCCGAAATGAGCGCAATGTAGTGTTTTCTTTTTTTTTTCCAACACGATGCAGACTCCAGCTATCATCAGCAATCACTTCTGCTTGCTTAATTCGTTCTGGGCATGTGTCAAATACTGTTGCGTACTTGTTAAAATCCTGTGGCGTATTTCTTTTTGTTCCATTTCACTTTGAACTCGAAGCATTGCGGACCGAACTGGCTTACTCAGTGATGCTAACAGATCGCATAGCCTTACAGTAACCTCACTGATTCATCCGGTGGAAGGTGGATACGGCCTGAGTGTTCTTTCAGGTCAGTTGGACCATCCGCAGGCAATCGGGGGGGAGGCCACCTCATCGGCCGAGTGCTGTGCCGATTTCACTGCCCTTCGGCCTTCGGCGTTCATGCCGAGTTTCTCCCTCACTAGCAAATAGCACGCATTGAGGGCTATTGATCATCACAAGTGTGTCAACTCGGTGGAGAGGTAAACTCATTCAAGCGCCAGCCTGTTTGTCATTGTAGCATGGCGCATGACATAGCAAGCGCCTAACATAAGAGGGCGGCAATTATGTGAGGGAAGCAATGTCACCCTCTCACTCCACTGACAACAGGTCGATAAGCCCATGAAATCCGTAAGGCGGCAATGATTGGCTGGTGATGTTTGGAGAAGAGGGGAGAGGATTGCTTCTGTGTGTACAGTAGTCCGATGGAATCTTTGACTGGCTCTGAAATGGTCTAGAAGCGAAGGACAGGTACGACCACTCCCTCGCGCGCTCGCGATGTTAAGTGACTATCGTCGGAGACAGCGACAATTGATAGCAACAATTGTCGGAGACAGCGTAAGCACCCTGGTGCATATACCGAGGAAGGAACATTCCAGAAGTGGCTGTTCCAATCGAGGGAACCACTAGTAATGCTTGTAAAACGTATCAGGACCAGGTGAAATGTTATGGCTGGGGAATATCAAATGTTTGAGGAGAAAAGGGGAATCGGCCGCTCACAGATTAACCGGTGTATCAACTGGACGCTGAGAAAACGGCGCTCATTGACGATTCCAGGGGAGTAGTGTTCATGTTCAAGTTTTGTATGGCAACTTCAATGGGTCAGAGGAACATCAATGGTATGCGGACCGGAGAGCATGGCAGGTGAAGCAACGATCATATATCTGATAGCCCTCGAGATGGCTTGCAGGGTCCTGCTGCAGGGCAAGAGAGAGCGCTGAGAATTTGTCAAATACCAATAAGCGGGCTACAGGGGCGTTTGCGGAAAAGACCGAGTGTGGAGCGCCCATTAACTGACACCCTGGCGCTAGAAGCAAGAAAGAGCAGGAGCCATACAGAGTCCATTGGAGCGCTGATAGCACTCTGTATCATTGAAATTTCACGATAGCACGGCGTGCTTTGTGCCACCCCTGCCTGGCAATGGCAATTATGGGCTTCTAATGTAATTTACCGAAATTACTACCTCAATTTTGGGCGTGCGTGGATTCCGTTGACAGATGCCCATGGAACAAGCGCGGGCATCATGGGCACCCGAATATCGAACCGCAGTGGCCATGTGTTGCCTTTGATGAAAAGCGTGAGGGATATTGTGTGTATGATTAGATCGCAGGCAACAAATGATGACCTTGCAACCAAGGACCGAATGGACCGAGTCGAGAATGAGCCTGAGAAGACATGTGCTCGCGATCGATTTCCCTGACATGAACAAGCACGAGGGGAGGTTTGAACGGGGGCCATCTGAGTGTGTTTCCAAGCCAATAGAACTGACGACGATGGAGGTCGAATGTCACCTCAGAAAACAATCAGAGGGCCGCGGCGACCGACGTGACCGTCCATCGTCCCGTGGCGCCCGGTTTGCCGCCGGCTGCTGTCCTCCACGATGTCGACCTTTGGTGCCATACGCCACTCTCCGTCCACATTCACCTCGTCGCCAGCGTCTACCACATTATTCCGCAGGCTAACCTGGGAGGGAACAGTCCCATTGGAGATACGCGTCGACTCCAAAGAGCTCCCTGCCAACAGCAATCGCGGTCTCGAATGTTATTTCATCCAAGCACCGCGTGTATCTTATCTTCCTCTCCTGGTACCCGAGATCAAGCGTTTTCTTCAAGATGTCGTATTTGATGACGAGGCGGCGCGCTCGATGAAAGAAGAAGAATGGTGGTTCGAAAGTGAAGAAGGTCATTTGCTGAAATGGTAGGTACCCTCCAACGCGAGACCCTCATTTCCTGACTGAGGTCGCAGGCACTGGCCCATTGGTCTCATTTACGACAATCATAGCACCCTGACTGCTTCGCGTTCGGGGGCTTCTGGTTCTGCCCGTGCCCAGGCCGTACCTTTACGCCTTACCCTCCACCTGGCTACCCCGCCAAACGATAAGCTACAGCTATCCCCCAGTGCCGAAGCATGCAAACAGGCGTTTATGGGCCAATTAAAAGAAGCCGATTTTCTCCGCTGGGGCAACACGAAACGTATGACGGGTCTCCGCAAGGCTGAACAGGACGGGATATGGGAGGGCATCAAAGAACGTTCGTCCATTTTTGTTTTTCCGTTCCCCACCTCTTTCCCAAACTTGCCCAAGCCGAACATGCGTCAGCTGAGCAGGTGGCCCCGCAGATAACTTTGATGACTACTGGCGTGTGGCTTCCAAGATCACGCCAACTACCTTGCCAGCGCGACCGAGTTCTCCACATGCTACGCAAACGTCGATGCATACTCGTCCCCCGTCCGCGGACCCACAGGGCGTGCCGGATAGAGACGGCGCGTACAACGTGCGCAGTGTGCCAATCAGACTGTATCTACCCGAAGGGCCCGTACTGCAAGATCTTGCGCCTCCAGTTCTCGAAGATGGTGGGTTCTTACTACCCCGTTGGAGGTGCCACTTTATGGCCGCCTTCCCCCCCCCAAACCCCACTCCCTCCCCCAGTGACATCTCTCCCCGTG
>WNFO01007640.1_pt1 | contig 14613 bp, 12 predicted proteins | sample 5400251 | NCBI WGS metagenome assembly WNFO01 (sample SAMN13153354, study PRJNA577476) | soil metagenome | isolation source: 100 cm saprolite under Madrone tree | place: USA:California | collected 2016-06-14 | reverse complement strand
TTTCGCTTGGCCCCCCCGCGGGGTGGGCCGAGAATGGGGCCATATGCGACCGGTCCTGGTTTGTCCGGATGATCTCCTCGAGCACATGGTGGCCGCCGCCGCGTTCCCGGGCGAGCGGCCGCTCTACCTGGTCTCCCGGGCGAGCCTGCGGGCGCGGCTCGGCCGCCACGGCGATCGCGCGGTGGCGGGCCGGGTCACCGATCCGGCCTTCCTGCACGAGGCGCTCAAGGGCGGCCGCGGGCCGGTGGTGGTGGCCGCGCCGTCGGGCCAGCTGGGCCGCGTGGCCGCGGCAGTGAAGGAGGCCGCGCCCGACGCCCCGCTGCTGGTGCTGCGCGACGACGACCGGCCGATGTCGGGCGCCACCGTGGTGCCGCTCTCCGCCTTCGGCGAGCGCATCATCCAGCCCGCGGTGGACCGCGCGGCCCAGCGGGTCCGCGCCGACCGCCTGCGGGCCCACTTCTACGACGCGGAGCGGGTGCTGATCCTCATGCAGGACGACCCCGATCCCGACGCGATCGCCTCCGCGCTCGCGCTCAAGACCCTGCTCGGCCGCACCCGGACCTCGGCCCCGATGTGCACCTTCGGCACCATCACCAGGCCCGAGAACGTGGCGATGTGCAAGATCCTGGAGATCGAGATCGAGGCGATCAGCGCGGAGGACGTCGCCGAGTTCGACCGGGTGGCGATGGTGGACGTGCAGCCCTCGTTCCTCGAGGAGCGCTTCGAGCGGGTGGACCTGGTGATCGATCACCATCCGATGGAGCATCCGATCGACGCGCGCATCAAGGACGTGCGCCCGTCCTACGGGGCGACCTCCACGATCCTGGTGGAATACCTGCGCGCGGCCGACATCAAGATCACCCAGCGGCTGGCCACCGCGCTCCTCTACGGCATCAAGTCCGATACCCTCGGCCTCGAGCGCGGCGGCACCAAGGCGGACCTGGAGGCATTCTCCTATCTGTATCTCCTCGCCAACCACAACGCGCTCCGGCGCATCGAGCGACCCGAGCTCTCCCACGAGGCGCTCGACGTCCTCGCCCAAGGCCTCGCCAAGCGGCGCGTGGTGCAGGGCGTGTTCTTCTCGCACCTCGGTCGGGTCGAGACGATGGATCTCATTCCCCAGTTCGCCGACTTTGGGCTGCAGGCCGAGGGCGTGCAGTGGTCGGTGGTCTCGGGAGTGGTGGGTGACGAGGTGCACGTCTCGGTCCGCAACGTCGGCTACGTGAAGAGCGCGGGCGACGTGACCCGCGCCGCCTTCGGCGACCTGGGAGTGGGCGGCGGCCATCGCACGATGGCCAAGGCGATCTTCCCGGTGCAGAAGCTCGGGCGCGGGGCGAGCGAGCCGGGAGGCGGCGGACTCTGCCAGGAGCGCATCATCGACCGCTTCCTGCGCGCGATCGGAGCGGGCAGGCCGCCGGAGGGCCCCCCGTCATGATCGTCATCTATCTACTCATGGCGCTGCTCGGGAGCGCGGCCACCATCTTCGCGCTGCAGAACCGCGACCCGGTCGAGATCTGGTTCCTGGCCTGGGGCGTGAAGGGAATGCCGCTCGCCCTGGTGATCTTGTTGTCGCTGCTGGTCGGGGTCGTCTTCACGTCGCTGAGCGGCCTGGTGAAGGTGCTCAAGATGCGGTACCGGATCCGCCAGCTCGAGCACCAGGTGGGCCAGCTCATCGCGGCCCAGCCGGTCGCCGCACCACCGGCCCACCCGCCGCAGAGCCCCGCGCCGCCTCCCGTCTAGTCCCGCCGAGTCGGGCGAGAAGGAGGGGGCAACTTGCCCTGAGGCGCTGGCCACCGCCGACCCGCAAGCCCCGGACGACGCGGGCAGAGGTAAGATTTACCCTCGCAGCGTGTAAAAACGAGTGGCGATTTTCATGCCCACCCGCATGCAAAAGATTCCGAGGTCCCAGACCCTCACAAAATCATAGGTTCCCGACTGCCGTCGTGGCTTCGGACATGACGCGCGCTGGCATGAGGGTTGCCTCTCCCGATGGGCGGAGGAGGCCCGGAGTCTCGGGCACTTCCGGCTCTCGGAAAAGATCGTCGCCCAAGCCTCTCGGCCTTCACGCCACGGGTGCATCACCGAGCGCCTAGCCGAGAACGACAACTCTGGCCGCCCGGTAGGCGGCCAAGGAGGCTTGGACCGTGAAGCTCGAGACCACGTCGCGGGCCATCAGGCGCGCGCAGCCGGCGGGATCCCGCCCCCGGCTGGAGGTTCGAGGGAAGTTCTTCTTCGCAGGCGACGAGAAAGTACCGCTCCGGGGGGTGACCTACGGTCCCTTCGCCCCGGATGCGGAGGGCTATAGGTACCCCCCTCCCGAAGTCGCCGCGCGCGACCTGGCGCTGATCACCGAGCTCGGAGCCAACTGCCTCCGGCTCTTCACCCCGCCACCTCGCTGGCTCCTGGACATGGCGGCGGAGCGAAATCTCTGGGTGCTCGTGGGCATCCCCTGGGCCGAGCACGTCTGCTTCCTCGACTCCGAGGAGATCACCGACGTGGTCCGGCGGACGGTGAGCGAGGTGGTGGAGGCCTGCCGGAACCATCCCGCGGTGGGCGCCTTCCTGGTCGGCAACGAGATCCCGCCCGACATCGTCCGGTGGTACGGGCCGCAGCGGATCGCGGGGTTCCTGCGGGAGCTGGTGGGCATGATCAAGAGCGTGGAGCCCACCGCCCTGGTCGGCTACGCCAACTTCCCCTCCACCGAATACCTCGAGACCGACTTCACCGACTTCCTGGCCTTCAACGTCTACCTGCATTCCGAGCCCGAGTTCCGCCGCTACCTCTCGCGTCTGCACAGCCTCGCCGGAGACCGGCCGCTGGTCCTGACCGAGTTCGGCATCGATTCCTTCCGCGAGGGGGAGATCGTGCAGGCCGCGACCCTGTCGTGGCAGGTGCGCACCGCGCTCGAGATGGGCGTGGCTGGGACGGTGGTGTTCTCGTTCACCGACGAGTGGCACACCGGCGGGTGCGACATCGCGAACTGGGCCTTCGGCCTGGTGGACCGCGAGCGGCGCCGGAAGCCGGCCTTCCAGGCGGTGCAGCGCTGGTACGCGGCGCCCGGGCTGCCCGCGCTGGCCGAGTATCCCAAGGTCTCGGTGGTGATCTGCGCCTTCAACGCCGAGCCGACCATGCAGGCCTGCCTGACCTCGCTCCAGAACCTCAAGTACCCGGCCTTCGAGGTGATCGTGGTCGACGACGGGTCGACCGATCGCACCGGCAAGATCGCGGACAGCTTCGAGGGCATCCACGTCATCCACCAGGAGAACAAGGGGCTGAGCGCCGCGCGCAACGTCGGCATCGCGGCCTCGCTCGGCGAGATCGTCGCCTTCACCGACTCCGACTGCGTGGTGGACCCGGACTGGCTCCACTACCTGGTCGCGACGTTCCTCCAGACCGGGCTCCCCGCGGTGGGTGGGCCCAATCTGCCTCCGCCGGAAGACTCGGTGGTGGCCGCGTGCGTGGCCGCTTCCCCGGGCGGGCCGCTCCACGTGCTGCTCGACGACGTGGAGGCCGAGCACATCCCGGGTTGCAACATGGCCTTCCGGCGCGAGGTGCTGGAGGAGATCGGCGGCTTCGATCCCATCTACCGCTCCGCCGGCGACGACGTGGACGTCTGCTGGCGGCTCCAGGATCGCGGCTACCGCATCGGCTTCAGCCCGGCGGCCATGGTCTGGCACTTCCGCCGCAACACCATGAAGGCCTACATCGGGCAGCAGAAAGGCTACGGCAAGGCGGAGGCCCTGCTCTACTTCCGTCACCCGCAGCGCTTCAACGCCCTCGGCTACTCGCGCTGGCGGGGGCGCATCTACGGCGGCATCTCGGCCCTCTTCTCGCTGCGCCGCCCGGTGATCTACGGCGGGGTGTTCGGGCGCGGGCTCTTCCAGACCCTCTACCAGCCTCCGTCCACCGTGCTCTCCTACCTGCCCTTCACCCTCGAGTGGAACCTGGTCGGCGCGCTGCTCCTGGCCTACGGAGCGATGAAGGGCGGCTGGTACTGGCTCGGGGCGACCCCCGTCGCGCTGTCGTGGGCCTGCTGTGTCTGGGCCGCGATGCGCGCGCGGGTGGACACTCTCGCGGGCGGCATCCAGGGGCGGCTCCTGATCTCGGTCCTGACCTACTTCGGCCCGCTCCTGCGCTCGCTCGAGCGCTACAAGTGGTGGGTCCGCGGCCTCACCGCGGCGCAGCCTTCGCCCTCCGAGCGTCCGGTCCAGGCGCTGCCCTGGTCCTGGCGGGAGCGGGCCTTCTCGGCCGCGTTCTGGACCGAGAGTGCGCTCGAGAAGGAGACGATTCTCCACGGCCTGATGGACGTCCTCGCGGCCCGCAAGTACTTCGTGCTGGTCGATCAGGGCTGGAGCGAGTGGGACCTCGAGGTGCACGGGGGCATCTGGGCGCGCGGGCGAATCAAGGTGTGCGCCGAGAACCACGGGGGCGAGCGGCGCGTCCTTCGCGTGAAGTGCGCGCTCCGGACCTCGCGGCTCGCCCGCGGCATGCTGGTGGGCGCGGTGGTGGCGGCGGCATTCGGCCTGCAGCTCGGCGTGCCCGCCCTGGCCGCGGTGGGCGTGGCCGCCGGAGCGGTAACGGCCGGTGCGCTGCTGCGGGATTCGGTGGGGCTGGGGCGCATGCTCTACGACGCGCTCCACGGGGTGGCCCGGCGCGCGCGGCTTCACTATGCGCCCCCACTCGACGCCAGCGTGACCGAGGTGAAGTGAGCGGCTTCGCGGGGCGGGTCTCCGGCTACCTCTGGCCGCATCGCGGGACCATCCTGTGGGCGCTGGTCCAGGTATGCCTGACGACCGCGCTCGAGCTGCTCAAGCCCTGGCCGATCAAGTTCATCATCGACTCGGTCCTGGGCGGCCAGCCCACGCCGGGTGGTCTCGGCGGGAGCTGGAGCCCGGGCGCCCTGCTCCTCACCGCGTGCATCGCGCTGGTGCTGATCTACGCCGCCCTCGGCGGACTCACCGTGCTCACCAACTTCACCACTATCCGCATCGGGCAGCGGATGGTGCGCGATCTCCGCAGCGATCTCTACGCGCACCTGCACCGGCTGTCGATGGCGTTCCACAGCCGGGCCCAGGCCGGGGACCTCCTCTACCGGGTCACGGCGGATACCTTCGCCCTGCAGTCTCTGACCATGAACTGCCTGTTCCCGGCGACCACCGCGCTCGTGCTGCTGGGCGGCATGGCCGCGATCATGTTCCATCTCGACCGGGAGCTGACCTTCCTGGCCCTCGGAGTGTGCCCGCTGCTGCTGGTGGCCATCGGCCGGCTCAACCGGCGGATCACCGCCGCGGCGGGCGAGATGCGCGAGCGCGAGAGCGAGGTCTACGGCGTCGTCCAGCGCGCGATGCAGGCGATGCGGGTCATCCAGGCCTTCACCCGCGAGGACGAGGAGCACCGGCGGTTCATGAGCGCGAGCGAGCGGAGCCTCGACGCGGGCCTCCGTCTCTACACCCTGCAGACCTTCTACTCGGGCGTGGTCAACCTGGTGATCGCCCTCGGCACCGCGGCGGTGGTGTGGGTCGGCGCCCGTCACGTGCTCGACGGCACGCTCACCGTGGGCAGCCTGGTGGTGTTCATCTCCTACCTGGCCTCGCTGTACGGGCCGATCAACAACATGTTCCAGGTCTACGGGCTGGCCCAGAGCGCGCGGGTAGGCGTGCAGCGCGTGCTCGACGTGATGGACGTGGAGCGGGACGTGGCCGACGGGAGCCGGAGCTTCCCGCCCGAGGGCGCGCGCGGCGAGGTGGTCTGGAAGGGGGTCGACTTCCAGTACGCTCCGGGCGTCCCGATCCTTCGCGGCATCGATCTCCGCGTGGCCCCCGGCCAGCGCGTGGCGGTGGTCGGTCCCACCGGCGCCGGCAAGTCCACCTTGCTGAGCCTGCTGCCGCGCTTCTACGATCCCACCCGCGGTCGTGTGCTGGTCGACGGGGTCGACGCGCGCGAGTACCGGCTCCAGTCGCTGCGCCGCCAGGTCGCGATGGTCCTGCAGCCGCCGCTGCTCTTCCCGGTGAGCATCCGCGAGAACATCGCCTTCGGCCGGCCCGAGGCCCGCCTGCAGGAGATCGTGGACGCGGCGAAGGCCGCCCGCATCCACGACATGGTGGCGCGCCTGCCCCTGGGCTACGACACGGTCGTGGGCGAGCACGGCGTTACCCTGTCGGAAGGCGAGAAGCAGCGCCTGACCATCGCGCGGGCGATCCTGCGCGACTCGCCCATCCTCATCCTGGACGAGCCCACGTCCGCGCTCGATCCGGAGACCGAGCGGCTGATCATCGAGGCCCTCGAGCGGCTGCAGGTCGGGCGCACCACCTTCGTCATCGCCCACCGTCTCTCGACGGTGCGGATGGCGGACCTGGTGGTGGTGATCAAGGATGGCCAGGTGGCGGAGCAGGGCCCGCTCGAGACGCTGCTCGCGCGGCCGGGACCGTTCGCCGCGATGTACGGGGCGCGCGCCCCGCAGCGGCAGGAGGATCCGCTTGCCATCCCGTAGGCGCATCGTGGTCCTGCACCTCGCCGGGCGCTACCCGATGGGCGGCATCGGCTGGCAGGCCGTCCACTACGTCCTGGGACTGAGCCGTCTCGGGCACGACGTCTACTACGTGGAAGACTCGGGGGCTCACCCGTACGACCCGCGGGTCAAGAGCGTGGTGGGCAACGCGGGCTACAGCGTGGCCTTCCTCGCCGACGTGATGGGGCGGTTCGGACTGGCCGACCGCTGGGCTTACGTGGACGCGCTGAACGGCGCCCACTATGGGCTGTCCCGCGAGCGGCTCGCCGAGCTCTACCGGGACGCCGACGCGCTCTTCAACGTGTGCGGCGCCACCCGGCTGACCGAGGAGCACCTGCGCTGCCCGATCCGGGCGTACGTCGAGACCGACCCCGTCTTCGAGCAGATCCGGGTGGCGGAGGGCGATCGGCGGGCCATCCTCGCCCTCGAGGACCACACCCACCACTTCACCTACGGCGAGAACATGGGGCAGCCCGACAGCCCCATCCCGCTCGAGAAGTTCGCGTGGCGGCCGACCCGGCCTCCGGTGATCCCCGACCTCTGGAGCACCCCCTTCGACCCGACGGCGGAGCGATTCACCACGATCGCCACCTGGAAGAACGCGGGCAAGGACATCCACTTCCGGGGAGAGACGTATCTCTGGTCCAAGCACCTCAACTTCCTCCGGGTGATCGACCTGCCGAGCCACACCCGGCAGCCGCTCGAGATGGCGGTGGAAGTGGAGGACCCGGCGATGCGCGACCTCCTGGTCCGCAACTCGTGGAGCCTCAGCGACGCCTTCCAGGTCTCCCGGGACCTGACCACCTACCAGCGGTATATCCAGCGGTCGCGCGGGGAGTTCACGGTGTCGAAGGACCTGGTCGCTCGGACGCGGAGTGGCTGGTTCAGCGACCGGAGCGTCTGCTATCTGGCCGCCGGCAAGCCGGTCGTGACCCAGGACACCGGCTTCGGCAAGTACATCCCGGCGGGCGCGGGCCTCCTGACCTTCGAAAACGTCGAGGAAGCGGCGGCCGCGATCGACGAGGTCAACCGCGACTACGAGCACCACAGTCGGGAGGCCCGGCGGATCGCGCTCGAGTACTTCGACGCCGACCAGGTTCTCGGCCAGCTCTGCCAGGAAGCCGACCTGTAGGCCCCCCGCCCCGCAAGTCCGCTTTCCCTTTGCAGATCAATGGGTCATAAAGCACTTGGCAAGCTGCGTCACCCTATGCTAAAAGTGCGGAGGCAGGAATTGTCACGACCTATCGGAGGACTGCCGGATTGGACGCCGCACTGGAGAAGAGGCAGGTCAAGAGGGCGTACAAGCTGTACGCGCCCGCCTACGACTTCGTCTTCGACTGGATCTTCCACCCCGGTCGAGAGGCGGCCATCCGGCTGCTCGACATCAAGCGGGGCGACCACGTCCTCGAGGTAGGCATCGGCACCGGGCTGAACCTCCCGCTGTACCCCTCTCACTGTCACCTCACCGGCATCGACCTCTCCGAGGAGATGCTGGAGAAGGCCCAGGACAAGGTCGTCGAGCTGGCCCTAGGCAACGTCACGCTCAAGACCATGGACGCCACCACCATGGACTTCGGCCAGGGCGAGTTCGAGTCCGCCGTCGCCACCTATACCATCAGCGCGGTGCCCGACCCGATCGGGGTGCTACGCGAGATGAAGCGAGTGGTCAAGCCCGGCGGCAACATCGTGGTGCTCAATCATTTCCGGAGCGAGCGCCCCGCGGTCGGGCGCCTCGAGGACCTGGTCGCTCCGGTCTGCACCCGGCTCGGCTGGAAGTCGAACCTCCCGCTCGAGCCCCTGTTGAAGCAGGTTGGCCTCGTTCCGGACATCACCGCGAAGGTCAACCTGTTCAACGGCTGGCGTCTCATCAGGTGCGTCAACCCTAAGTAGCTCGCTTCACTTCTCCGGGCTCTCCACTTCCTGCCAGCCGTGACGCAGCACGACGATGCGGTGCACTGGTCCGCTCATCGGCTCGATCCGCACCACGTCGCCCGGCTTCAGGAGGGCCAGCGAGCCCGCCGCGCTGTCCTCGGTGACCACGAACGGGTCGCGGCTGAGATCGGTGACCAGGACACGGCCGGTCCCGGTCAGCGAGACGAGGCGCCGGGCCCCCTCGTTGACCTCCAGCACGGTCAGTCGGCGCTGCTGTAAGGCCCCGGTCAGGCCTCGCGAGGCTCCCGGCTCTGACGCGTCCGCGTCCGCCGTCAGGGCCGGGGTCGCCCGACCGAACTCCCCCCACGGCTCGGTGCGCACGTCGCCAACCCGCGGCTGCACCGGGAGCGCGCGGCTCGGGCCGCGCTCGCTCAGCACCTCGAGAACCCCCACGCCGAGGAGACACATCACCACCGCGATACCGACCAGGATTCTTCCCCAGGTCACGCTCATGTCGTGTCCTCCCTCTGTCCTGCCGTGTTTGACCTCAGCGTTGACGTCCGAGCCTGTTCGGGGGGACGGATAGCATCGCCGGTGCCACTCGGTAACATGCTGGAAGGATGCGCACATTCTGCAAAGCGGGCGACCGCAGTGGGCACCTTGCCTGGAAACCAGGGGGCACATTGCCCGACGCCCGGGCGTGCCGAGCGCCCTATCATGGGCGCGTGAGCGCCGGGCCAGACCCGAGGGCGAGCCGGTGAGCGCGGCGGCGCGGCTTGCGCTGGCCTGCCTGCTGGCGCTGCCGGTCTGGACGACGGCGTCATCCCTGATCGCCACGACCACGTTCCTGGTCGAGTTCCTCGGCCAGGGGCGTTGGCGTCCCCTCTCCGCGATCACCCACGAGCCGGCCACTCGCCCGCTCGCGGCTTCCCCCACGCCGGCGGGACCGGTCGCGATCGACCTCTACGTGCGGTCGGCGCTCAGGCGCGCCCCCGGGCTTGTCCTAGTGCATGGGCTCTCCCCCGAGGGCAAGGACGACGTGCGGCTGCGCGAGGCCGCGAGCCTGCTCGCGCGGGCGGGATGGGCGGTGGCGGTACCCACGGTGCGCGGCCTCACGGTGCTGCGCCTCCGGCTGGACGACGCGGAGACGGTGAGCGCCGGCGTTCAGGCGCTCCGAGCGTCGGAGACCGGCCTCACCGGGGACGTGTCGGCGGTGCTCGCGCTCGGCGGCTACGCCTCGGCGGTAGAGCTGCTGCGTTACACGCTGACCGGTGCCTACGCCTTCGCGGAGATCTCGGGCCGCGCGCCGGTGCACGAGGCGGCCATCGCCCAGTTCGCCCGCGCCAACACCGAGCTGGTCGACGACGCGGGCCGGCGTCTCGTCGACAACCGGGACCCGGTGGCCTTCGACCGTCTGGTGGACGCCCTGCCGCGTTCCACACACGAGCTGCTCGCTACGCTCTCGCCCGGTCGTGTCCTCGGAGGCCTCCACGCGCCGCTCTTCCTGGTCCACGGCCGCCAGGACCCCGCGGTCCCCTTCACCGAAACCCTCCGCCTCCGGGCCGCGGGGCTGGCGGCGGGCCGGCCGGTCCGCGCCGCGATCGTGGGTGCGGTGGGACACGTGGAGGCCGGCTCCCACGCGGGCGACTTCGCCGATCTGGTCCGCCTGTGGGCGACCTTCTACGCCTTCCGGCGGACCGCGGGGGGGTGACCGGGGCGCGCGACGAACGGCGGTGGACTACTTGGGCGGGCGCAGGTCCATCAGGAGCATGGCGTCGCGCACCGGCCGGTAGTCGGCGTCGGACGCCTCGATGAACCCGTCGATGCCGTAGATCTCCTTGAGCACCGCGGCGTGCTCCGGCGCCTTGATCGAGAGCAGCGCGTGCTTGATCCGGGCCAGCGGCTCCGCGGGTAGCCCGGGTCGGGCGCAGATGCCCGCCTCCGGGATCTCCGGCGTCTCGCCGACCCACCCGAGCTGCGCCACGAGCGCGGGGTCTTTGAGGTACAGCTCGGGCGCCTTGTCGAACGAGGCCGCCGCGTGCACGCGCCCATGGAGCACGGCCTGCAGCGCCGCCTCGTGCGTGCCGCTGAAGAGCGCCTCCTTGAAGAAGCTCTTCGGATCCCGATCCCGCACCAGCCCTTCCTTCATCAGGAAGACCATCGGGTAGATGTAGCCCGAAGACGAAGCCGGGTCCACGAAGGCGATCGTCTTGCCCCGGAGGTCCGCCACCCGCTGGATGCCACGGTCCTTCCGCACGTAGAAGCGGGCGGTGTAGGCGGTCTTGCCCTGCCAGACGTCGCGCACGAGGATCTGGCAGCCGGCTTCGCGGTTGGCGAGCACGTAGCCCACCGGATGGACGAACGCCAGATCGACGCGGCGACTGCGGAGCGCCTCGATGACCCCGGCGTAGTCGGACGCGACGAGGGCGCGGATCCGGACCCCGGAGACCTGGGTGAGGGTTTGGGCGAAGGCGTCGCCCGCCTCCTTGAGCGCGGTCGGATCGCGGGACGGCGTGAAGACCAGCGTGAGCGGCGGCTCGTGGCGGGTGCACGCGATGAGACCGCTGCCGAGGGCCAGCGGCAGGCCGACGAGCAGGAGAGCGGACCGGCGGAGCATCGGAGCCGACCGTAGCACGCGATCCGCGGACCGCGCAACGCGCGGGCGGAGGATCAGGCCACGCGGTCGCCCACGAGCTGTTCGAAGAGCGCGGCCAGCCGGGCGTCGAGGTCCACGATGTCGTGCTGCTCCTCCACGAACCGGCGGCCCACGCGCCCCATCTCGGGCCAGCGCTCGGGATGATCCGCGAGCAGCGCGAGCTTGTCGGTGAGGGCGTCGGGGTCCGCGGCCGGCACCACGAAGCCGGCACCCGGAGGCACGATGTCGCGCACCCCGCCCACGTCCGTGGCCAGCACCGGGAGCCCGGTGGCCTGCGCCTCCAGGAGCACGGTGGGCGTCCCCTCGGCCAGGCTCGGCAGCATGAAGACCTGCGAGGCGTGCATCCAGCCGATCACGTCGGGGGTGGGCAACGCGCCCAGGAAGGTGACCGCCCGCCAGAGGCCAAGCGCCGCCGCCATCGCGACCAGCCGATCGTGATCCTCTCCGTCACCGACGATCCGGTAGCAGACCTGGACGCGTGGACGCCGGGCGATCAGGCCGGCCACCGCGCGGAGCCCATGATCGATGCCCTTCTCGGTGTGCAGGCGGGCCACCGTGAGGATACCGAGATGGGCACCGCGCGGCTCGCGGGGCCGGAACTCGATCTGCCGGGTGTCCACCCCGATCGGGTGGCGCCGGATCCGCCGAGCGTCGAACCCGAACTCGAGCAGCTTGGGGAGCGACCAGGACTCGCTGATGGCCAGGAACGCGTCGCCCTGCGCGGGCAGGTGGCGGTAGACGGCCGGTGTTCGCTCGTCGCCCAGCAGGATGTCGCCCTTGTGGAACATCGTCACGAACTTCAGCCCCGGCAGGAGGTCCTTGAGGAATATGAAGTCGGCACCGTTGCCCCCGTAGTGGCACATCACCACCTCGTAGCGGCCCTCGAGGAACGGCAAGGCATGCATCACATTGTTGAGGACCGCGTAAAAACTTCCGTACCGGGGAAGGTTCAGGCAGCGCAGCAGAGCGATCGGATGGCGGGGGAACGCCCGCAGGAAGGCGGCCGTCGCGCGCTTCACCCGTCCCCATCGGGTCCTCGGCAGGTCGAACCAGTGGGTTCGCGCGAGCAGACCGTAGCGCCCCACTTCCGGATGCACCGCCCGGTCCGCGCTCGGTCGGCGCGCGAAGATGTCGACCTCGTGGCCCAGATCGATCAACCCGGTAATTTGGTTGAGGATGAATGTCTCGCTGATCATGGGGAACCCGCCGACGATGAACGCTATGCGCACGGCGGGTCGCTCCGCTGCAGCCCAGGCTGGTCCGCACTCGTGGATCGCATGGAAGCCACGCTACCCGAAGATAGGTTACGGGGCTACTAAGTTGCGGGAGCGCCGGCCGCCGAAAATCCGGGTCAGGCGCGAGCGGTCGGATCGCCGCCCACCGCCGGCCGCGGCCCGGGCGTCGGCTCGTCGCGGCGGAAGCCCCACGTGGCGAGGCGCGCGAGGAGAGTATTGCGATGCACGCCGAGGCCGCGCGCGGCGCGGCTCTGGTTCCAGCCCTCCCGCTCGAGCGCGCGCAGCACGTAGGCCTGCTCGAAGCGGTCGCGCGCCTCCCGGAGGGTGAGCGGACCGGGCTCCGCTTCGCCGTGGGCGGGGGCCGCCTCGTTCATGGCCAGCTCGAGCGGCAGGTCGTCGAGCCCGATCACCGGGCGCGTGGCCAGCGCCACGCTGCGCTCGATGATGTTCTCGAGCTCGCGCACGTTACCCGGCCAGTCGTAGCCGTCGAGCGCGACGCGCGCCCCGCGCGAGAGCGCGCGCACGTCCTTCTTGAACTCGCGGGCGTACTTGCGCACGAAATGGCACCTGCATGCATCCGACGTGTAACCTCGCGCCGTCTCGTCAGTGCACACTTGCCACGGGGCACTGAGATGCACTGAAACGCACGCATGGTGCAAGCGGTGCAAGCAACGGGGCGCGGGCTCAGATCATCGGGCTCGCGCCCCTTTCCAGAACTACTCGCAAAAGTAGGAATAGCTGACTTCTGGCAACAGAGAGCCGACCTGGCCCGTGTTAAAGACACGGAGCGGTCGGCACTTCGGATTCAGGGCTCCTTTGCCCTGCGTGTTGTACGCCGGCTGGTGTGAGTAGATGAGAAGTGATTCGACGTCACCGACGAGCTTGGCGTCGGCCTTCTTGTAGCGAGCCTTCGGATCGTACGCCTTCCACCAGGCATCGACGCTTTCGAACTGTCCGACCGAAGCCGCCTTCACTCGCATGGTCTCCCATTCTTGGTTGACCCACTCAACATGACCGGCCAGTCTGGTTCCAAGATCGACATCGGTCTTGCCGATGTAGAGTAACACTCGATTCCCATACTGGTGGTGGGCCCCATACAGCGCGTAGACCACATGCTCCGGAGTCAGAAGCTTCTTTCGCTTCTCCCACACAACCGGACCGACCCATCGCACGTCACAAACCGTCTCATTCACTGGTCTCCTCCTGCGCGAATGGCGATATTTTCAGATCGTCCCCGCTCGTCACGTCCTCTATCTCTCTGGACGAGCTGGACCAATCTCTACGCTATCAGGAACCGAATTTTTCTTAGGGTCTAGCCTGGGGTTACAGGTGCAACGGATAAGGCACCCGGCCCCCGCCCGAAGGGGAAGGGCCGCCCTCTAGAGACCGCCCCTTCGGGCTCATACAGAATAAGGACACTTTCCTGGCACTTGGTCGCGGTGCATTCTGCTAACCTCTACCCGCTATGGCTGGCCCCATCTATGTCAACCTTCAAGAAGGCATCTCGCTGGAGACTGCGGTGAAGCTGGTCAAGGTTGTCGCTGATGCTCTACAGAAGGGCCACACGGAATTGCATCTGCTGATGTCCTCGCAGGGCGGCTTGATCGATCCGGGTATGGCAATCTTCAATTTCTTGCGAGGCACCCCGCTCAAGGTTACCACGTACAACTATGGCAACGTGGATTCCGTCTCTGGTGTGATCTACTGCGCTGGGACGAAGAGGCTAGCAACGCCACATTGTAAGTTTTTAATCCACGGAATTACGTGGCGCATCCCAGCCAACACAAACGTTACCGAACTTCGCGAGCAACAGATTCGGGAGTTTCTCGGCCAGGTAGACGCGATGAAGCACAATATCGGAAGCGTTATCGCTGAGGCGACCGGCAAGACGGTGGAAGCCGTCGCGGCGGACATGACAAAGGGCGTAACCCTCACTGCCACGGAGGCCAAGGCGTACGGACTGGTCCATGACATCAGTACGACGCTGGTCCCCGCTGGTGTTCAGATTGTTTCGCTGTAAAGAGTCTCCCCCACCCAGCTACGCGCCTCCCCTCCTTAGGCACGGTGTTCGGTTACTGGCTCGGGTAATTGATAGTTGACTAGACGTTCCCAAAAAATGAAGAACGCCGGAGAGCTTTCTGCTCCTCCGGCGACTAAACTCTCCTGCGGAGTATTCCCTGGTTCTACTACTGCGATCCCCGTCCTCCGAACAAGATGGCGAAGAGCATGAGCGTGTAGCCTATAACTTGCCCCACGCTTACCGCGCCGTTCAACAGGAAGACATACCCGGACACGGCCAGCAAGTCCTTCAGATGATAATTCACGTCATCGCTCCCCTTCTC
>WNFO01002750.1_pt1 | contig 14616 bp, 8 predicted proteins | sample 5400251 | NCBI WGS metagenome assembly WNFO01 (sample SAMN13153354, study PRJNA577476) | soil metagenome | isolation source: 100 cm saprolite under Madrone tree | place: USA:California | collected 2016-06-14 | reverse complement strand
ACGACTATCTGATGTTTTTCACGGAATCTGGACGCGCCTACGTCGAAAAAGTTTACGAGATTCCGGAGATGGGACGCGCGGCTAAAGGCCGATCGATTGCCAACATTCTTCAATTGCGACCGGAAGAAAAAATCGCCGCCACGATTCGAATCCAATCGAAGAAATCAGGCGTTGGCCCGAATGCGGTCGATCAAACCTGGGATGAAAATCTCCACGTCGTTTTTGCGACACAATCGGGCATCGTCAAGAAATCGAACCTTTCCGATTATCGAAACGTTCGGAAAGGCGGCATCATCGCCATCCAAATCGAAAAAGGCGACCGGTTGATTGACGCCAAACTGACGAGCGGAAACAACGAGCTCGTCTTGATCACGAAAGAAGGAATGAGTCTGCGTTTTCATGAGGAACAACTGCGCGACCAGGGACGCAACACGGTTGGCGTCTGGGGAATTCGTCCGGACAAGAAAGATCGGGTGATGGCGATTGCGATTGTCGATCCAAACGCAACGCTTCTTGTTGCCGGCGAAAACGGCATCGGCAAACGCACGCCGTTCGACGATTACCGCAAACAAAAGCGCGGCGGCAAAGGCATCATCACTATGAAAACCGGAACCAAGACCGGGGATGTGGTTGGCGCTCTGACCGTGCGCGACACCGACGAGATGATGTTGATTACAACCAAGGGCCAAATGGTCCGAACTCGGGTCAAAGAGATCCGGGAAACCGGTCGTAATACCATGGGCGTAAAATTAATGGACCTGAGGAAAGGCGAAAAATTGCAGGCGATCGCGCCGGTGGTCAGCCAAGCGGAAGAAGAAGCCCAGACCGCCGAAGCTCCGACTCCCGAAAAGCCGGAAAAACCTCAAAAGAAGTAAGGGCACGCGGTCGCGTGCCCTTTTCTCGTCTCGGGAAGAAAACCTCGAATTAGTAACGCGTCGTTGTCGTCTGCTGCGTCGTCGTCGGCTGCTGTACCGTCGTCTCACGAGTAGTAGTCGAGGTCGTAGTCGACGTCGGCTCGTGAGCACAGGAGCCCAGGAACACCGCGATTAGAAGCGAAAACAAAGGAATAAGAAGTTTTTTCATAGTGTGAATCATCGTTACATAATTAGTTCGCCCCAAGCCTCTTCGGCAGATGTAAATTAATTGAGCGAAGTGGGCTGATTGCGCCCGGTCCGTCTCGATGTCGATCTTGCCAGGCGTCGAACTTGGGCGAAGAATCGCCCCGATGACTTCGATCGTGGACGCGTCCCGCTTGCTCTTCGCTGTTGGATGCTTCGTTCTTCTCTCGGCGACGAAGGCCGCAGCCGGAGATTGGCCGGATGGATATATAGTTTACGAAAACACCCAATCACCCGACGAGCGATACGGTATTCTTGTTCCTTCGATGGATGCTTGGGAAAAGGACGAGTCCCTTGAGGAGATAAACTATCTGGCCGATTTGAAGGCCCATCAGCTCATGGGAAAGATTCGCGGAGCAGATTACTTTGAACACCAGAACCATCGCGGGTTGCAAGTCACGTGGGCGCCCGACTCGACTTGGTGCGTTGTGGAATATGATGGCCGATTTGGATTCGACACCATTTCAATCCTGGAACTGAAAGGTTCGGGTTTCGTTCAGACAGACATCGGCAAAAAGATCGATAAGTCACTCAAGGCCGCGATCGCCAAACAGTCACACGATCCCGAAAGTGGCGGAGGCGACGCGACGCCTCGTTTCCGGATCGGCGCCGACCGCAAAGTGCGGGTCGGAACAGCCTCGACGACAGATCCGAAGCAACTTAACGAGAAAGGCGGTCACTACGCGCTTTTTTACGGGACGTTCGATCTGCGTTCGAAAAAGTGGCTGACGGCGGAGGCGCGACCATTGACCCGAAACGAATACGACGGCATCGGGGATCCGTTTGGTGATCTCGAACTCGATGAAACGACGTTCGCGACGGAGGAAGACAAGGCAAAAGGATTCGATGACCGGATGAATGAGGTTTATCTGGCAGTGCGTTTGGTTTTGCCGCCAGCGCGTTTTGCTGTAGTCAAGAAGGAGCAGATCGAATGGCTCAAAAAGCGCGACGCCACCACTTCCATTGAGGAGAAATGCAAACTGATGGAAGCGAGAATCAAAGTTCTGCAAGGATTGCTCTGGCAAGAATTCTAGTCGTTGATTTGGCTGCGAAGTTTTTTCAATGCGCTGCGTTTTCGTTTTGACTCAAGAATTCTTCGCTTGAGCGCAGCTGGACGCGGCGATTTGCGACGACGCTCCTTTTCGCGGGCGCTAACCTGCGCGCGTCGCACCGCGCGATGTCGATCTTCGATCGCGTCGAGCAATCGTTGCCGCGCGAGCTTGCGATTCATCGCTTGAGAACGCGAATCCTGGACCGTTACGCTGATTCCGCTCGGCCGATGGCGCAGGGTCACCGCGGTGGCGACTTTGTTTACATTCTGACCACCCGGTCCGCCGGACCGCGCGAATGTCTCCTCAAGATCGACATCGCGCACGCCGAGCCGCGCCATCCGCTCCGCGACAAAGTTTCTTGCCATTTGCTCGACAAAATAGACGAGCTTCAAGAATTGTCGGCAACTGCGTTTATTTTGCAGCCAATCGCGCCGACGCTTTGCCAGCGAAGATAGCGTCGAGGTCGGCGAGGACCTTCTCCGGTCCAACGTATTGGGAACCGGCGTAACTGCTTGAGATCACTTTACCGGTGGAATTCACCAAAATGAGCGAGGGAATTCCCGAACCCGCATTTTTAGCCAAAACTTCCTTGTCTTTAAGTCTCGAAAGTCGATTGCCGGCCAGGGCATGTTTTCCTCGCGCATGTACTTTTCCATCGCGAATAGTGATCGGTCCCTGCTGTAAAAGACGATCTCGAATTCGGGATGTTCGGGGGCGACGCGCTTGTAATAATCGACCAGTTGAGGAGTGAACTTGCGACAGGGCCCGCACCATTGCGCTGAAAAATAAAATGCGAGCAGTTTCTTGTTCGCCAGCGCGCCATCATCGACGTGAGAAGGCGCGCCATTGTGCATTTGAACCAGGTCGCCTTTCAAAAATTCGGAAATCGTGCCGAAATTTACATCGGGCCCGATTGGGGCCGGTTTTGGGCTACGCTCGCGCATAACTCGCGCCTGATAAGCGGCCTCCGACTTGCGAGACGCTTCCGATTGTTCAGCGCGACGCTGTTCTTCTGCGGCGATCTGTTGTTGAACGGCCGCCGTTTTTCCAGGCGAAAGCGAATAGATTCCGCTTTTCAGCGCAGCGATCAATTCCGCGGAAGCGCCGGCTTTAACGAGGGTTTTCTCGTTAGTTTCATCGACCGTGTCGGCGAAATGTCGCGTCGATAATTCGTGCATCAGCGAGTTGCTCGAATAGCCGGCACGCAGCATCAGACCGATCTGGTTGACAGTGAGCGGCAATTGCCCGGCCTGCGTTGCAAAGACGAGGAGGGAAAAGCCCAGATAATTCCAGCGGCGCATACATTTTAACGAGCAGAAAATGCGCCAGGTGCTCTAGCATCGTCTTCGGAGAAGCCGATCCAGCTTAGTGCGCAAAGAGCAGCGCCATCTGGTCGCGATATTCAGGCTTCGATTTTGCGGCAGCTTCTGCTAACTGACGCGCGGCGTCCCCCTGCCCAGTCGCGTTTGCGTAAGCGGCGCAAAGCCATTGTCGATCCGTCGTGTCGGGCGCGTTCGGTCGAATGAATGAGGTGGAAATGCTCAGCAGCGTTTTTGGCGCGAGTTTGCTCCAGGGAACGCGAGCAATGCCGTAGGGAAGCTTCAAACCGACGGTTTGATTGTCGGCACTGGATATTCCGGTGTATTCAGCGCCGCTCGTGTCGGTAATTTCACCCGAAAATTGTTTGCGATTGAGGTCGTCGACCAGGTTCTTTTTCCAAGCGGCCAGCCATTGCGATTTTTTCTGAGCGGCTGCATCCGGTTCCTTCTGAGTCAGCTGGCGCGGCGGTTGCGAGGGCCCTGCTGCAGTCGGAGGCGCGACCTGTTTTTCTTTTCCGACGATCGCATCGGAAATCGCGCTACGCGTCTTTAACTGCTTTAAAGCTGCTGCATCCGTGCTTCGATTCGGCTGACTTTTCCAGGTCAAGTAAAACCGACAATCGTCCAGATATTTTTGCGCGATCGGCTTCAGTTCTGCGATCCAGGCGAACTTTCCTGAGGGTTGCGTCTTTACAAACTGCTCGAGCAGTTGAGCCGCGCTCTGGACGTCGAGCTGGTTAATGTCTTTCAACGCAAAGGAAAGAAACGCGAACAGCTCAGGCGAGCCGGGACCTTTAACAGAAAGTTGACCGGACTGAACCGGGCCCGGCGACAACAGCGTCTTCGACGTCGCGACAAAAGAGTCCGCAAGATCGACATCGTTTTTGGCAAAACCTTTGGTGCCTGCCTTTTCAATCGCTTGAAACGATTCCCGCGCTTGTGCGTCGTCACGGCCGATCATGGCAGCAAGTCCCTGTTGCAAACGCGCCCAATCGTAAAGCGGCTGCCGGTTTCGCGCTTCGGTAGCGATGCGAGCGAAAGCCGATCCGGCGACGTTGTAGTGATTGAGAACGAGCTGGTGTCGTGCTTCGGCTGCCTGTTTCTCAAGTTCCGCGATCGGAATTGCGGTCGAAAAGACAGCGATTTGTTTTTGGGTGTTGCGAACGAAACCAAAAACTCCGAGCGCGGTAACCAGCACAATCGCTGCAGCTGCGGCAATGATTCTTCGCGTTCTGCGTTTTGCCGTCGCAACATCGATCACGTCGCGACCGGTTAATTTTTTGTAGGCTCGCTCGAGCTCGGTAACGAGCTCGTCATAAGACGAAAAACGTTGCGCAGGCTCCGGGGCGATCATTCTCTGCAAAACCCGCGCGGTATCAGTGGAAACTTCTGGCGCAACAACCGATAGGAGAAGCGGCTGGTTTTTGAGTGCGCGCAATTCGGTTGCGGAATTCGTTTCGCCTTCAATCGGCGCCTTGCCTGCGAGCGCATGAAAAAGAGTGGCCCCGAGACTGTAAATGTCGCTCCGAAAATCTTCCGGCTGATTGTTCAATCGTTCCGGCGCGACGTAGTAAGGCGTACCCCAAATTTCGCCACGCACTTCGGCTGCTATTCCAGCCAATCCGAAATCGCCGACCTTGGCCATGTGTTCGTTGGCAAAAAGAATGTTGGCCGGCTTCACGTCGCGATGAATCAAGCCTTTGGCATAGGCCGCGCGCAGGCCTTTGGCGGTTTGAATGCCCGCCTCTAACACTTGCTCTTCCGGCAAACGGGTACGTTGTTCGATGAAATCGTCGAGACTTCCGCGCTCGACGAGTTCCATCACGAGATAAAACTGGCCGTGATCAGTCCCGGATGAAAAAATCTGGACGATGTTGGGATGATTAACCGACGCGGCCATGCGCGCTTCCTGTTGCAAATGCGCGGTCTCATCGAGTTCGCCTTCGAGATCCTTGCGCAGAAGTTTCAAGGCCACGAACCGGTCGAGCAGTGTGTCGCGCGCTTTGTAAACGGTTCCCATTCCGCCCACGCCGAGCGTCTCTACGATCACAAAATGGTCGAAGATGCGCTCGGCCCGCATTTTTTCGCCACAGTTGGGACACTCAACGCGAGCAAGCGGCTCTGCGTCGCCTGTGTCGATAGAAGTGGCGCAGGCAGGACAAGTTTGCGATGTCGATGCGGTCGATTCAGCCGCCATTGAACCGATTGTAACATCGACAATTGCCAGGGCAACGAAGCTCATCGCCTCACCTTTCTCCTCTCCTCTTGCTAAGGGGAGAGGGCGGGGTGAGGAGTCGTTGGCCGGTCATGACAGAAGCATCCAACTTTATCCATCTAGTTGTGTCGAAAAACGCGGCGCGACTGCGTCTCGACCAATTTCTCGCGCGCGAGCTCCCGAAGTTTTCGCGATCGCGTCTCCAACAATTGATCCGCAAAGAATGCGTCAAGCTAAATGGCGCGACTGCCCGACCGCGCGATCTCGTTCGCGCTGGCGATCACGTTGAAATGAACAAGCCAACTCCGGAAAAGATCGACAACCGGCCGGAAGCGATTCCGCTCGATGTCCTTTACGAAGATGAAGATCTCATTGTGATCAACAAACCGGCTGGGTTGGTTGTTCATCCTGGCGCCGGTCACCGTGAGCACACGTTGGTCAATGCGCTATTGCATTACTGTCCGAAGCTTTCCGGAATCGGCGGGAAAGAAAGGCCCGGAATCGTGCATCGGCTGGATAAAGAGACGAGCGGTTGTCTGGTGGTCGCAAAAACCGATGAGGCACACCATGGATTGTCGGCACAATTTGCGGGACGGACGGTAGAGAAGATTTATCTGGCGCTTGTCGCCGGAAAGTTGCGCAAGAGCGCGGGAATCATTGAAGAGAAAATCGGGCGCCACCCGGTCCATCGACAACGAATGTCGATCGCTTCCAAGCGCGGGCGTGCGGCGAAGACGGAATATCGCACTGTGAGCTCATCGGATGAAATGAGTTTGGTCGAATGCAAACTGCACAGTGGTCGGACGCATCAAGTGCGCGTCCATCTTCAGCATCTTGGTCACCCGATTCTCGGCGATAGAGTTTACGGCGCGCAGGCAAAGGCTTTCCCGCGACAAATGCTCCACGCGTGGAAACTGGGTTTTCAACATCCGCGCACCGGCGAACGGAAGAATTTCGAAGCCGCGCTACCAAACGATTTTGAAGAGGCGGTTAAGTCGCTGCGACCGTTGTTCTCTTTTGCGCGCCAAGCATAACTAAAGCCGCCAAGACCGGCGCGATGATGAGTCCGCGCATCCACGGCCCGGCGTGCCATGGCAGAACAAAGAGCCGTTCGTCCCAAAACAAGTAGTAAGAGAAAAGTGTGACCGAGAGAACGTTCCAGGCATACGCGCCTCGCCACGCCGCGATTGGTAAAATCCAAACGCAATACCACGGGTGCAAGATCGGGCTAAGCACCAGGACGATTCCAAGCGCCCAGAGCATTCCTCGTTTCCAATTGCGAACGAACAGGAATGAAACCGCAATCACGCAGACGATCATGATCGGATAGTAATGAAAATCTCGCTGATGCGGGTTTGGCAAAACCGTTTCTTCGATCACCCACCAAAAAAGATCGTTGAGCCGGGAAAGCTGCGCGAATTGGCCTAACGACTCCCAGATTCGATCCTTCGGGAAGCCGAACGGAACGCTTAACAGCATCGGGACGAGCGCAGAGATCGTCAAAACAATCGCGCGCCAACGCAATGCAAGCGCACAAAGTAAAAGAAGCGATGCCGCTACCAGATTGAGCGAGATGGCAATCCCAAAAAACAGAGCGGCCAAAACTGCCAACAGCCACTTGTTTGTCGATTCCTTTTCAGTTGTCGATCTAACGAGAGCGAGAATTCCACCAACCATCGCCAGAGTCATCACGCTATCGAAATGCGCCGCGCCGGCGAAGCTGTAGACGACGAGCGGATTCCACGCGTACCACGCCGCGTCCCGGTAGCGATTCTCACCGCCAATCAATCGCAGGAGCAATGCCGCGACCGCGAGGTCGGCGATTGCAAAAATGATTTTATAGAACAGCGGCCGGTCGGTAATGCTGCTGAGAAATTTGAAGAGCAGCTCGGCGCCAGGCGCATCAACGGCGCGGAGTTCGGGATGATTAATTTTTGAGGCCTGCAGAGAATCATGACGCAGACCATCCAGTTTCGAATCGCCCGGCGCGACGATGTAGGGATTGAATCTGGCGTGCTGGATTTTGCCTTCCCACTGGTAACGGAAAAGCTCGTCGCTTGGGACCAGCGGCAGCGCGATCAACCGCAGGATTATCGCGGCGCCCCAAAATAGGACCGCTTGTGTTCGCAGCGAGATCTCGATCTTAGAAACAGAAACGGCCACGAGATATGCCATGCCGCTGAGAAACGCCGCGGCGACAAAGAATACCGGCATCGGCTCGAGCGTCCAGTCATCAAAAAAATTTAGCGCCGCGACAAAGAGAATCTCGGCCGCGAGTGCGACGGAAAAAATAACGAGCCGGACGACCTTCATATCTGCGCCGCCGGATCCGTGGGCATCGCCTCGACTGCCTGCACAGGTAAAGCCGGAGGCACAAACGCACCGCGCCGAGTAATTCGCAGTAGACCGGCACGATGGGCGGCAAGATCGACGAGCTCCGCCACTCGCGACTTCAGCGCGCGTGCGCGCGTTGCCAGAAAAACCAGAAAGAGCGAGTACGGAATGACCGACCAAAGATCGAGATGTGAAGCGTGGAGCTGGCGGTAAATCACAACGCTGAGAGCAAGAAGACTAAAAATGACAGTGGTAGTGACGAGCCGGTTGCGCAGGCGCACGCGCGTCAATCGCTTCGCGCCGGTGTGATCCTCGGTTACAGTTTGGAGAACAATGCTCCACCAAAAGTTTCCATAGATTTGGATGTCCCACTCATTCCAACCAGTATCGACCGAGTAGCGCCAGCCTTCTTCTTCGAGCAATTGAAAAATCGCGCCGAGCAGGTGATGACGATCTCGGCCATCCTCGCTCCAAAAAACCCGGCGCCGCAAGCCGCGGCCCAGCTTTGCGGCGGCGGGCAAAATTTCGTGTGCACGGATGACGCTGCTCGGTGTGCGTTTAAAATGGAGCCACGTGAAATAGCGCGAAAATCCGCGCACGAGCGGTTGCAGAAAAGCCAGACACATCACGAGCAAACGCGCGGGGACGGTGTCAAACTTTGGTTCGATGCGCGCGCGGACCATGTAGGAAAGCGCGACGGTCAATGTGCCGCCAAACATCAGATAAGGCACGATGCGCAGCGTCGGCAGAAAAATTCCAAGGCCAAAAAGGAAAAGCGTCAGCGCGAACCACTCGATGCTGCTCAGATAAGCGGCCAGATCCGATTGCGGCGTGGCATACATCGATTGGAAAAATCCTTCGCCGAAAACGCCATGATAAATGACGGGGCGATCGATGAACCAACTGAATCGTGGCGCACCGTAAATTTGACCGCGCCATTTCGCAGTTCCGGTCGGGCCGAAGAAAATCAGGTGTTTGAAACGAAGAAGCGATTCGGCTTCACCGTAACCCTCCTGCTGTTTCAAAAACGCGCGGAGAGTGAAGCGGCGATGATGCCAAACAATCGCGGTCGGACTGAAAGCGATGACGCAACCGGATTGCTGCAGACGCCAACAAAAATCGACATCGTCGCCGGCCTTATGGTATTCGGGATCAAAACCGCCGACCTGTTCGAAGGCCCAGCGGTAAAACGCCATGTTACAGCCGGGAATGTGTTCGGCCACCGTATCGGTGAGCAAAACGTGACTCGGTCCCCCGGGGGCAGCGGCCACACACGCCTGAATCGCATTTTGCGCTGGCGGACTCATGTTCGGTCCGCCTACGCCCGCGTATTCGCCACTGACGAGCGTGCCGACTAAATAATAAAGCCAGTCGGGGTCGGCCATGCAGTCCGAATCGGTGTAGGCGAACACTTCGCCCTTGGCTGCGGCCGCGCCGGCGTTGCGGGCGTGACTCAAACCGAGATTGCTCTGGTGAATGTAACGGACGTTCGGAAACTGAGCGACGATCTGCGCGGTATTGTCGGTTGAACCGTCATCGACGAGGATCACTTCGTAATTTGGATAATTCAGTTTGCCTAACGAATTGAGGCAATCAGCTAAGGTGCGCGCGCCGTTATAAGAACAAACAATTACAGAAACGAACGGCGCCTCACTCAAGGCGCGATGCGGCAGCGTCGAATTGTCCTGACCAAACCTGTCGCGCAGCGCACGGAAAGACTTTTTCGGCTCGCGCTCGCGCGTAACGATTCCAAAAGCCCAGTCCATTACTTCGTTGCCGCCGGTAAACCATTCGTCCGTCCAGGAAAACAAAATCGTCCCGGCCAATCCGCATTTGGCCACGCTTTCGATGTGCCAGCCCAGCATTTCCGCCTGTTCGTCTTGCGAGTGGCGAATCGTGTCCATTCCGAACTCGCCCAAGATGAGCGGGCGCTCGCCGGTCAGATTTTGTAGGCGCAAAAGGTAGCGCTCGAAATCGCGCTGATTGTGGAGATAAACATTGAAACAGAAAAAATCGACATTCTGCGGCAGCAAATATTCGGTCGGCGGATAGGTCGCGTAGGAATAAAGAGCACCCGGGTCCACTGCGCGTCCGATCCGGACGAGATGCTCGACGAATTCCGTGACGCGTCGCACGCCGAGCCAGCGTGCCATCGTGCTCGCGATCTCATTTCCAACCAGATAACCGAGCACTGCCGGATTGCCGACATATCTCCGAACTGTGTTCCGGACCTTCCGCGCAATGTCATCGCGCACTTTTTTCTGCCGCAGAAATTCAACGTGCTTTTCCCACGGCAACGTAATCAAAACGCGGATTCCAGCCGCGAAACATTTTTCAAGGAACCACTCCGGCGGCGGATGATAAACACGCAACAGGTTCAAACCGATCTCGCGCATCATGCGAAGATCGACATCCAGCTGCTCCGGCCGGCCGAAACTGTTCCCTTTTGCGTCGGGCTTGAACGGGCCATAGGTCGCGCCCTTGATGAAGAACTTGCGGTCGCCTTCGAAAAAGAATTTCGAAACAGCGCGAATCCGCGAATTGGTTGAATCTGTCATATCGAGCGAAGCGCTTCTCGAACAACTTTCGCGGTGGCTTCGATGCCATCAGGCGTATGGGCCGTCGAAATGAAACCGGTTTCGAATTGAGATGGCGCGAAATAAACACCGCGTTCCAAACAAGCGTGGAAAAACTTCGCGAACCTTCTTGGATCGCTCCGTTTTGCCCCGGCAAGATCGACAACCGGCGGGCGCGCAAAAAACAAACAGAACATCGAGCCGAGGCGGTGAAATGTGATGTCGATCTTTGCGTCCGCGATCGCCTCGCGTGTGAGCTGTTCGAAGTGCGCGCCGAGTTTTTCGAGCAACTCCCAGCCGTCGATCCGCTCGAGCTCACGTAGTTGGGCGAGACCAGCCGCCATCGCGAGCGGATTTCCTGAAAGCGTTCCTGCCTGATAAATGGGACCGTCGGGTGAAAGTTGATCCATAATCTCAGCCCGGCCGCCAAATGCTCCGACCGGCAAACCGCCGCCGATCACTTTGCCCAGTACGGTCAGGTCCGGTTTGATTCCGTAAATTTCCTGGGCACCGCCGCGCGCAACCCGGAAACCGGTGATCACTTCATCGAAAATCAGAAGCGCGCCGTGTTTCGTGCATTCACCGCACAAGATCGACAAGAAATCTTCTTTCGGAAAATAAAGTCCGGCGTTTGCGGGAATCGGTTCCAGGATGACCGCAGCGATTTCGTTTTTGTTTTCGTCGAACGTTTTTCGGACAAGATCGACATCATTGAATGGCAAAGAAATGGTGAGCTCGGCAAAGGACTTTGGAACACCGGCGCTGTCGGGCCTTCCGTGGGTCAGTGCGCCGCTCCCAGCTTTTACCAGGAGCGAATCGACGTGGCCATGATAGCAGCCGTCGAACTTGATAATTTTGTCGCGCCCAGTGAATCCGCGCGCCAATCGAATGCATGACATCGCCGCTTCGGTCCCACTGTTGACCATTCGCACCTTTTCGATCGACGGCATCCATTGACAGATCAGTTCGACCAATTCCACCTCGAGTGGATTAGGAATTCCGAAACTCAGTCCGCGCGCGGCTGCACTCCGCACAGCATCGACAACGACTTTCGGCGCGTGACCAAGAATCGCGGGACCCCAACTCCCGACGTAGTCGATATATTCGTTTCCATCGATGTCCCAAATTGTCGGGCCGGTTGCGCGCTCGACGAAGAAAGGTTCGCCGCCGACGTTACGGAACGCGCGCACTGGAGAATTAACGCCTCCAGGAATGCGCTCTTGTGCTGTGGCAAATAGTTGGGACGAGCGGCGAGTCACGCGCCGAAGATAATCATTAATTCGCGAAATCGCTAAATCTCAGAAAGCGGAGCGCGATCTGGAGGCGGGGGCGGGAATCGAACCCGCGAATAGCGGTTTTGCAGACCGCAGCCTTACCACTTGGCTACCCCGCCGCCGCTGACTTTAGCGAGCGCAAACTATCCGGGCTCGGTGTCGTCGTGTCAATTTTGCAACGCGGCCGGTTGCGTTAGCAAAGTCGAGCCGACGGGCAGTGACATTTCCTGAATAATCGAATCAAGCTTGTTCAAGTCGACCGGCTTGACGAGGTGATGAGAGAAACCGGCCTCGCCGCTTCGGCGAATGTCCTCTTCCATGCCATAGCCGGATAAGGCGATTCCAAAAACGTCACGTTTCGCGCGCAATGCCTTTAGCAGATCGATGCCGCTGCCATCGGGTAGTCCGATATCGCTGACGAGAACGTCGAATTGCTTCCTCGCGGCAATGTCGAGCGCGGAACGAATGTCGTTAGCCGGATGAACCTCGTAGCCGCGCCGACGAAGCATCCGCGTGAGAGATCGATTCGTATCTTCGTGATCCTCGACCAAGAGAAGACGGACGGATCTGCGTTTCGCAGTCGAGCGCGGCGCGTCACTCGACTTTGGAATCGCATTCCGCTCGCAAGTTGGAAACAGAGCGGTGAACGTCGCGCCGCTATCGCGCCCCTGACTTTCAGCGCTAATGGAACCGTGATGCGCTTCAACCAGCGCTTTGCTAATCGCCAGACCCAACCCGAGGCCACCTAATTGCGTTCGGCCGGCTTGCTCAAAAGCGTGAAAAATTCTAGGCAGAACTCCAGGATCGATCCCGCAACCGGAGTCTTCGACTTCGAGGCGAAATTGGCCATCACCATTATTCGTCGTTCGAATGCGGAGCTTTCCGCCGTGGGGTGTAAACTTGACGGCATTCTTGATTAAATTCCAAAAGATCTGTTGCAGCCGCGCCGGATCGGCTTGCAGATAAACTTTCGTGGCGGCGAATTCACTTCGCAGCTCGAGTTTTTTTTGTTCGATTTCGAATTGGCAAATTTCGAGTGCATTTCGCAAGAGGGTGTGGGCATCGACAATTTCAAAGCTCAGTTGCACCTTGCCTTTACTGATCCGGGTGAGATCGAGAAGATCGTCGATCAAGCGCGCTTCCAGCTCGACGTTCCGGCGAATGAGCTGAAGCGATTCATGCATAACCTTGGGAACATTGTCCTCGCGTTCGAGCATAAACACTGACGCCAAGACTGGAGTAAGAGGAGTGCGTAGCTCATGACTGAGCATCGCAAGAAAGCGATCTTTCGCTTCGCTTGCGCGCTCCGCTTCCACGCGCGCGTGTTCGGCAATCGCCTGTTCGCGAATCAAACTTTCGCGTTCCTCGGCCTGTCGTTTGATCTGTTCGGTCTTTTTGAAAAGATCGACAAAGACGGCAATCTTCGCCCTCAGGATGTCGGGAACAACCGGAGTGAGAATATAATCCACCGCCCCCAAAGAGTACCCGCGCGAAATGTGGGTTAGCGTGTCGTTGATCGCGCTCACGAAAATAATGGGCGTCGTCTCGCAACGCTGTCGTTGCCTGATCAGAGCGGCCGTTTCAAAGCCATCCATCCCAGGCATGTTTACGTCCAGTAAGATTGCGGCAAAATCTTCTCTCAGCAGACGTCGCAGCGCTTCTTTGCCTGATCGAACGCAGACGATGTTCTGCTTTAATTCAGCCAGCATCACTTCATAGGCGAGGAGCTTGTCGGCACGATCGTCCACGACCAGGATGCTCACCTTGCCTCCGGAAGAATCGTTGTTGGTCCTGTTCTCCGACATTACCGAAGCAACCAATTGCGCAGGAGAGAGAGGAGTTCCTCAGTTTCGATCGGTTTGGCGATGTAATCGCTCGCGCCGGCGTCAATGCATTTTTCGCGATCTCCCTTCATCGCCTTCGCCGTCAACGCCACGATCGGAAGCTCGTTAAAACTGTACATATGGCGCATCGCGCGCATCGTGTCATAGCCGTCCATTTCTGGGAGCATGATGTCCATCAGGACGAGATCAATGTCTCCAGCCTTCTGCAGCGCTTCGATGCCCGCTTTGCCGGTCTCGGCGGAGATGACATTGATTTTGTAACGCTCCAGCAGACTGGTCATCGCGAAAATGTTCCGAATATCGTCGTCCACGATCAGAATTTTTTTGCCGGCCAAGATTGCATTTGGATCATGCAGACGCCGCAAGAGATCACGCTTGTCCTGCGGCAATTTCGAAACGTCTCGATGCAGCCATAATGCTGTTTGGTCGAAGAGCCTTTCCGGGCTGCGGACGTCCTTGACAATGATGGTTTGCGCCAGCCGATTCAGGTGCTCTTCTTCCTTTCGTGACAAGTCTTTGCCGGTGTAAATGATGACCGGCAGTTGCTGATGCTCGGCCCGAATTTGCTCGATCAATTTGAACCCGGACATATCCGGCAACATCAGGTCAAGAATGATGCAACCGATCTCTTGATCGCGAAGTGCGGCCAAACCCTCGGCGGCGCTTGATGCTTCAACGATCTCGACCGTTCCATTTCCAACTAGTTCGCGAATGGCGACGCGTTGACGGGCGTCGTCTTCGATGACAAGCAGCTTTCTTGTCTTTGCGGCCGCCATGGTGGCGGCTTTCGCCAAGACTTTCCGAATCGCGGGCGAACTTATCGGTTTCTCAAGCGCGGCGATCGCCCCGTACTTTAACGCGCTCTGCCGAACCGAATCATGGGT
>WNFO01003354.1_pt1 | contig 14631 bp, 16 predicted proteins | sample 5400251 | NCBI WGS metagenome assembly WNFO01 (sample SAMN13153354, study PRJNA577476) | soil metagenome | isolation source: 100 cm saprolite under Madrone tree | place: USA:California | collected 2016-06-14 | reverse complement strand
CGGAATTTCTCAGCGGCGCGATGGGCCTGTTGTTGCCGATCGACTGGCCGGAGCCGTTCGGCCTGGTCATGATCGAGGCCCTGGCGTGCGGCACGCCAGTCATCGCCTACAACAGAGGCTCGGTGCCGGAGATCATCGAGGATGGCTTGACCGGCTTCATCGTCGAGGACGAGACCAGCGCCGTCGGCGCGGTCAATCGCCTCTCGCAGTTGAACCGGCACGCGATCCGCAAGCAGTTCGAGAAGCGTTTCACCGCCCGCCGCATGGCGCTCGATTATCTCGCGGCCTATCGAAGCCTGACCGAAGCTCAGGAACCTCGGATCAAGCTGGTGAGCAGCGCCGAATAGCCCGCCTTAACGCGAGGCTGCCAAATCGGCTTTGCCGAAACGCCGTTCATAAGCGTCGATATAGGCCTCCGGTGACGGCTTAAGGTGGCGCCGGGTGAGCGCGATCAGCTCATCCCGGCGTGAACCGCGCAGCGCCTTGATCATGTCCACATGATCACGGCGAGCACGGTCGAGCGACTTCGGGAACGCATTGGCATAAGAGCGGATGCCATAGACCTTCTGCGCCAAGAGATCGGTCGTTTCGATCAAGCAGGCGTTGCCGCAAAGGCCGAACAGCACCTGGTGAAAACGCAGGTTGCTATAGAAGACGGTGAGCAAATCGCCGCTGCTGATGGCTGCGGCATGCTGGCGCTGCAATTCCTCCAATCTGTTGATGTCGCTCGGCGCGACCGGAAACGGGATGATGCGGACCGCCATCACCTCAAGTTCTTCACGAACCGCGTAGATCTCTCTTACTTCCAACGGCGTCAGCCCGCGCACCATCGCGCCCCGATTGGGGACACGCTCGACAAGACCCTTTTTTTCGAGTTCGAACAGCGCCAACCGCACGTCGCCGCGATGGGTGTGAAACAAATCGCAGAGATCCTGCTCGATCAACCGCTCCCGCGGATGACGACGCCCGAGGACGATGTCTTCCTCGATACTCCGCGCGATGACGAACGCGGCGGCCGGCTCGCGAGCCGGCGCGGGCGCAATCTGGCGCGATTTGGCTGCAGATACCTTGGCCTCCTTCGGTTTTCAGGAAGCAAGCGGTGAAGCGACAGAGAAAAAATCTGCGCCGGAATCGCACCAGGGGGAAACGGCATGAAGAACGATCGCCAACAATCCGTTCTCAACTCCGATCTCGATGACAAGGAAAGCGCGGCAAATCGCGCTCTGTCGAAGCGGCCAAGCCGCCGCAAATTCCTCAAGACCGCGGGCGGCGCGATCGCGGCCGGCGCGGTGCCCCTGCGCGGCTGGGCCGCCGATCCCGTCAATGTCGGCGCGCTCTATCCGACCACCGGCAGCATGGCGCAGATCGGTGTCGGCTGCGTCGCTGCCGCCAAGCTCGCTGTCGAGATGATCAACGAGGCCGGCGGCATCAGGTCGCTCGGCGGCGCCAAGCTCAATCTGATCATCTCCGACGTGCAGAGCGATACCACGGTGACGCGCACCGAGACCGACCGGCTGATCACCAGCAACAAGCTGTCGGCGGTCCACGGCTGTTTCGCGAGCGCCCTGACCTTGATCGCGAGCGAAGTCGCCGAACGCGCCAAGGTGCCGCTGATCACGGGATCGAGCTCGGACCAGCTCAACAAGGGCCGGACCTATACCTTCACGCCATTTGCGCGCGCCTCGCAGTTCGCCAAGGCACAATTGCAGATGTCGAAACTCGTCGGCGACCAGCCGAAGGTCGCGGTGATCTTCGAAAATACCGCATTCGGCACCTCGACCTCGAACGGATTGAAAGAGCTGGCACCGAGCGAAGGCGTCGAGATCGTGATGTTCGAGCCCTATTCGGCCGGCTTTACCGACTCAAGCCCGCTGATCAACAAGGTCAAGGCGTCGGGCGCCAACGCGCTGTTCTCGGTCTCCTACCTCAACGACCTCATCCTGATCGTGCGGACGGTGAAGCAGGTTGGACTCAATATCGCGATCAACGGCGGCTCCGGCGGCTTCGTCATTCCGGACTTCTACAAGAACGTCGGTAAGCTCGCGGAGGGCCTGCAGGGAGTGGCACACTGGAACCACGACATGGATGAGAACGCGCAGAAGGTAAACGCCGAATACAAGAAGCGCACCGGCGACTTCCTGTTCGAATATGCCGGCGGCCTCGTGGCGCAGACCTACATGATCGCTGATGCGCTGGAGCGCGCCGGGTCCGCCGATCCGCAGAAAGTCCGCGAAGCGCTATCGACGCTCGACGTATCCTCCGGATTCGCCGCGATGGCGCCCGGCGGCAAGGTAAAGTTCGGCCGTGACGGCAAGAACGTCTATGGCCGGCCTGTCGGCGTGCAATGGCAGAACGGTGACCTCGCCAGCGTCTTCCCGAAGGACGATGCGCGCGCTCCCCTGATGAAATCGTAACGCGCCGGTCAATCCGATGTTGGAGACAGTGGTCCAGGCCGTCATCAACGGCCTGCTCATCGGCGGCATCTACGCGCTCGTCAGCATTGGCGTGACGCTGATCTTCGGTGTCGTCAAGATCGTCAATTTCGCCCAGGGCGAATTCGTGATGATCGGCATGTATATCTCGTTCTATCTCGCCACCCAGTTCGGCATCGACCCGATCTTGTCGCTGGTGGTCTCGATGCCGGTGCTGTTTTTGGCCGGTGTTCTGATCCAGCACTTTCTGATCCGCCGCGTGCTGGGTCCGAATGACATGCCTCAGATCTTCCTGACCTTTGCGCTGTCCCTCCTCCTGCTCAATCTCGCGCTGATGCTGTTCACGGCAAATTATCGCACCGTCCATACCTCCTATTCGGACGAAGCGATCCATCTCGGCGGGCTCTATATTCCCGTGGCGAAGCTGATCGCCTTTGTCGTGGCGATGGGCTTGAGCGGCGCGCTCTGGGTCTTCCTGCGCACGACCGATCTCGGCAAGGCGATGCGCGCCGCATCGCAAAACCGTGACGTCGCGACGCTGATGGGGATCAGCCCGAACCGCGTGTTCGCCGTCGCATTCGGCGCGGCGCTGGCGCTCGCGGGCGCCGCGGGCTCACTTTTGATGCCGTTCTATTCGGCCTACCCGTTCGTCGGACAGGTCTTCGTGCTGATGGCCTTCGTCGCCGTGGTGCTTGGCACACTAGGCAACGTGATCGGCGCGCTGGTCGCGAGCCTGATGATGGGGGTCGCGGAATCGCTCGGCATTCAATTCGTCGGCGCGGATTCCGGATTGATGGTGGTGTTCGCGATGCTGCTCTTGACACTCGCGTTCAAGCCGAACGGGCTCGGCGGCGGGAGGGTGCGATAGTGGCGGGCGGAGGCAAATGGATGGCGTTGGCGCTCGCGATCCTCGTCGCGGTGCTACTGGTGTTGCCGCAGGTGGTGAAGAGTTCATTCGCGCTCGACATCTTCATCCGCATTCTCCTGTTCTCTTTCATCGGCGTCGCCTGGAATCTGATGGGTGGCTACGCCAAGCAGCTTTCGCTCGGCCACGCCGCCTATTTCGGGCTCGGCGCCTACACGTCCACGATCATGCAGGTCGATTTCGGTATTTCGCCATGGATCGGGATGCTGGCCGGCGGCATCGTCGCGATGCTGGCGAGCCTGCCAATCGGCTGGCTCTGCTTCCGCCTGCGCGGCCCTTATTTCACCATCGCCACCATCGCGACCGCGCAGGCCTTGATGCTGATCTTTCTCAAATTCCGCGATCTGGCCTGGGGTGCCGAAGGCACCACCATCCCGAACCTCGGCAGTTCGCCATTGATGCTGCAATTCGAGACCAAGGCCTCCTACTACTACGTCGTACTCGGCCTGCTTGCGCTGGGACTTCTGATCACCTACCGCATCGAACAATCCTGGATGGGCTATTACCTCATTGCGATCGGCGAAGACGAGGATGCGGCCGAAGCCATCGGCGTTAACGCGCCACGCATCAAGCGCAATATCTACATAATCAGCGCCTTCCTGACCGCCCTCGCCGGCACGTTCTACGTCCAATATATCTACTTCATTGATCCCGCGACTGCGTTCAGCTTCAACATCTCGATCGAGGCCGCGCTGGTGTCGATTGTCGGCGGCATCGGCACGCTATGGGGACCGGTGATCGGCACGGTGCTGCTGGAGACGACGTCCGCCCTGCTTCAGAGCTGGCTCGGCAGCACCACCGGCGGCATTCAGCTTACCGTCTATGCCCTGATCCTGATGGCGATCATCTTGTGGCGGCCAACCGGGCTGATGGGCATGATCACCGAGGCCTATCGGCGCTATGTGCATCGCCAGCCGGCGCGCGCGTGACGGCAGCCATGGCAGACGCGCTTGTCATCAAGGGTCTCAGCAAACGCTTCGGCGGCCTGCGCGCGGTACAGGACGTCAGTTTCACTGTCAAAGAGAACGAAACGGTCGCGCTGATCGGGCCGAACGGCGCGGGAAAAACCACGAGCTTTCATCTGGTCACCGGCTTTCACCGCGCTGATTCCGGCTCGGTACTGGCATTCGGGCAGGAGATCGTCGGCTTGAAGCCGCACGATGTCTGCGCGCTCGGACTAGCCCGCACCTTCCAGGTGGCAAAGCCGTTCGGCGCCATGACGGTTCTCGCCAATGTCATGACCGGCGCCTTCCTTCGCGACCGGCACGTCGCCGCGGCTCGAGAGAAGGCGCGCGAAGCGATCGCGTTTGTCGGCCTCTCGGCGAAGGAACAGACGCCGGCGAAGGACCTGACGACGATCGACCAACGGCGGCTGGAGATGGCACGCGCGCTTGCGACAGAGCCCCGCATCCTGCTGCTCGATGAGGTGATGGCAGGGCTTAACCCTTCCGAGATCGATCAAGCCGTGGCGCTGGTCGGAAAACTAACGCAGCGCGGACTGACCATCGTCATCGTCGAGCACGTGATGCGCGCGATCATGGCGGTTGCGCGCCACATCGTCGTGCTCGATCACGGCCAGAAGATCGCCGAGGGCGCGCCGAACGAGATCGTGGAAAATCCGGAAGTGATCCGCGCCTATCTCGGCTCCGGCTATGTGCACGCGCCCGCTTCCGGAGGCGCGCATGCTTGAGCTCAAGGGCGTCAGCGCCAGCTACGGATCGGTTCCTGCTATTTCCAATGTCTCGATCGACGTCGGCGAAGGTGAGGCGGTGGGCCTGCTCGGCGCCAACGGCGCCGGCAAGAGCACGACATTGCGCGCGATCTCGGGGCTCGTGAAGCTGTCGTCCGGCGCGGTCACGTTCGCAGGCGTCGATCTCGCCTCGCTTCCGTCTTACCGGATCCCCGAATTGGGAATCGCCCATGTCCCGGAAGGCCGCCAGGTCTTCCCCGAGATGACCGTGCAGGAAAATCTCGAGATCGGCGCCTATGTGCCGAAGGCGAAGGCCGCGCGCGCGCAAACGATGGAGCTCGTCTATGGCATCTTCCCGCGCCTTGCGGATCGCCGGAAACAGCTCGCGGGCACCATGAGCGGCGGCGAGCAGCAGATGCTTGCCGTCGGCCGCGGGTTGATGCTGAAGCCGCGGCTTCTGATGCTTGATGAACCCTCGCTGGGTTTGGCACCCGTCATGACCGACGTGACTTTCGAGAAGATCGGCGAGATCCACAAGATGGGCACGGCGATCCTCCTGGTCGAGCAGAACGTCAGCCGCGCGCTGTCGTTGGTGCAGCGCGCCTACGTGCTGGAAAGCGGCAACGTGATCATGCACGGCTCAAGCGACGAACTCGCCAACAACAAGCAAGTCCAGGCAGCGTATCTGGGGATTTAATGCCTCGTCATTGCGATCCAAAGGGTCGTGCGAATGCGCGCCGATGACAGGCTCCGCGGAGCAATCCAGAGTCCAGAAAAAGGTCTGAATTGCGTCGTCGCGGAGCCTGTCATCGGGCCGGCCGAAGGCCGGACCCGTTGGCTCCTCGCAATGACGGACGCAACTACATTGCCACCACCCGCTTCGGCTCGACGATCTCGAACATGCGTGGAAACTCGTCCATCAGCCCCATCAGTTCGGTAAGCCGCATCGGGTTGCCGGACACCTTGATCTTTCCGGCGGCGACCGCTTCAGGAAAACTCATCTGCTTGGCGATCACCTCGTCCAGCGTGCCGCGCGCCAGCGTGAAACTCGCGTCCGCGCTATTCGCCTGCAGGCCGTCACCATAGGTCAGCGCGCAATTCTCCAGCGTCAGCACAAAACGCTCGCCGGTGTCGGTGAAGGTCCAGTTCAAGACAATGTGCTTGCCTTCGGCTTTCGGGCCGTTGAGCCGCACGCCGAGGACGTCCCACAATTGCTCGGTGCGAAGTGCTGCCAGCGTCTCGCGCGGCATCGGCGCGCGCGGCGGCGTCTTCGGCATGCCCTGCCGCAATTCCTGCGCTCCGAACAGATAGGCGTTGCGCCAAGTCGAGCTCTCGGCCGCATAACCGAGTTGCTCGAAGGTGTCCGCAAGCAGCGCGCGCGCCGCCTGATTGTCGGGATCGGCAAACACCAGATGGCTCACCGCCTCCGCGACGAAACGGAATTCGCCGCTCGCAAAATTCTTGCGCGCCCGCGTCAGCAGCGCATCGGCACCACCCATATAGTCGACGTATTTTTTCCCCGCCTCGACCGGCGGCAACGGATCGAGATGGACCGGATTGGCGTCATACCAGCCGAGATATTTCTGGTGGATCGCCTTCACATTATGCCTGATGTGACCATAGTAGCCGCGCGTATGCCAGGCACCTTCCAGGCTCTTCGGCAGGCGGATGGTCTCGGCGATCTCGCTCGCCGTCAGACCATGATTCATTAGGCGGATGGTTTGGTCATGCGCGAATTTGTAGAGATCGCGCTGCTGGCGGATCATGGTGTCGACCCGCTGTCGCCCCAGACCGGCCAGTGGTGCTGGCCGCACATCGCGTCCGCCTTGCCGCCCCACATCCGCAGCGCCTCGCCCAAGTACTTCGACCGGGCCAGCGCGTCGCGCACATCGGAGCCGCGGAACGGCAATAGGTTATGGAAATTGTGGGTACAGTTCTCGGCGAGGTTCAAGAGCTTGTAACGCGGCACATAAAATGTATCTCCGCCGGCGCTTCGCTGTTCGGCGCCATCTGGAATTCGAATTCAACTCCGTCGATGGTGCGCTTGTCGCCGGTCGCCATGATGAGATCGGTCGGGCGCAGCAGCGCGACCGATCCCGCCGCCATCGATTTTCCGAGACCGCAATCGACCTGCCCGCGCGGTCCCGTCGCTAGGAACGACCCGAATTGATAGTGCGCACGGCGCAACATCGCCGGCCCTGCGATGATGTTTTCCGAAACCGCGTGCTCGATGAACAGGTTGGGCGCGATGATCGGGACGCGGCCGCTGGCGCGCACGTCGTCTTCGAGCACACCGCGAGCGCCGCCCCAATGGTCGGTGTGCGTATGGGTGAAGATCACGGCAGCGACCGGCCACTTACCGCGATGCTTGAAATAGAGCTCCAGCGCCGCGCGGGCGCCTTCGATCGAAGTTAGCGTGTCCACCACGATGACGCCGCTGTCGCCCTCGATCAGCGTCATGTTGGCGATGTCGAGCCCGCGTACCTGATAGACGCCTGGAACCACCGCGAACAATCCGTGCTGCATGTTGAGGCGCGATTGTCGCCACAGGCTCGGATTGACCGTCGCGGGCGCCTCAGCTTCGGACAGAAAGCCGTATGGCTCCAGGCTCCAGACCACCCTGCCTTGCGCGGAGGTGATTTTTGCGTCGTCGATCGAGCCGAGAAAGCCACGCGCGGCATCGTCGAAATCGGCGGTATCACTGAACGGCAGCGCCGTCAGCATGGCCGCGTTTTGCGCGACCACGGAAGCCGACGCGCCCTTTGGACGCTCCGCCTGCGCTTCGCCGATGTTTGTCTGGGTCATACTTGCCCCCATTTGATGGATCGAAATCTATCGTTCCTCCCCCGCGATCCTTGAAAGGAGCTGATATCGGTACGATTTACAAAATTGTTCTGATATATTGACAACTAACGGGAAATACGCCAATTTAATGAGACACCATGGCACTGTCGATCGACCAAGTCGACCCTTCCTTCGCGACAACACTCGCGCACGGGCTCGATGTGCTGGCGGCGTTTCGCAATGCGAGCGGCTCGCTATCAAACGCCGATCTGGCGCAACACACCGGACTGTCGCGACCCACGGTGTCACGGCTGACCCACACGCTGGACCAGCTCGGCTATCTCAGGCGCGACGCCAAGGGGCGCTTCCAGCTCGGCCTCGGCGTGCTCGCGATGGCCTATCCGCTGCTGTCAGCGTTAAAGGTCCGGCAGATGGCGCGTCCATTGATGCGCGACTTTGCAGCTTACGCCGGCGGCACCGTCTCGATCGCGATGCCGTTCGGCCTCGACTTCATCTATGTCGAAACGCTGCGCACCACCGACGCCGTGCCGCATGCCCCCGATGTTGGATTCTCAAGTTCGCTGGCACCGACGGCAGTCGGCCGCGCGCTGTTGTCGCTATTCACGGGCGACGAGCTCAGAGCCTACTTCGAGAGAGTGAAGTCGGAGCGGCCGGAGGAAGCTGACTATGTCGAGCGGCGAACGCTCCCCGACATTGCGCTCTGCAAGGAACGCGGGTTTGCCATGTCGCTCGGCGAATGGCGGCGCGAGATCTTCGGCGTTGCCGCGCCACTTTATCGCACGGTGACCGGTGACTGCCTTTCCGTCAATTGCGGCATTCCCTCGTTTCGCTTCAGCGCCGAACAGGTCGAGCGCGAATGCGGGCCGCGCATCCTCGGGCTTGCGCGCAGCATCAGGTCGCTGGTCGTCAGCGATCAACCCGGCGCGATCTGACGCTACTCCCGTCATTCCGGGATGGTCGCAACGGGTCCGCGCGGGGCGCGGCCCGTTGGCATCGCCCCGGAATGACGAGCCCAACAAATCGCGTTGCTAGGCCCTCTACTTCTTCACCTTGCTCGCGTCCATCTTGATCGAAGCATCCAGCATTTTTGTCGTGAACGCCGTTTGCACGTCGAACGGCTTGTCCATGCCGAGATAGGTCTGCACCAGATCGTAGTCCTTCTTCATCCGCTCGCCGTCGATCCAGCCAAGCGCTTTCGTCGTGGTGAACTCGTCGGTCATCAGGAACTTGATGCGCTCCCACTGCCGCTCCTGGTTCTCCTTATCCAGACCCGAGACCTGGTCGAGCAGCGCTTTCAGGCAGGGCGCGACATCGGCGACGCAGGCGGCATAGGCCTTCTGGGTGACCTTGACGAACTCCTCGACCAGCTTCGGGTTCCTTTCCAGAAACGCGCCGTTGACGATTAGCGAATTGCCGTAAGGATTGAGGCCAATATCCTTCCAATTGATATAGCCGAGGTCGGCTCCGAACTCGATCGCCTTCAGATCGTGCTCGTTGTAGAAATCGCTGATGATATCGACGGTGTGGCTCTTCAGCGCCGCGATCTTGGCGGTAGGCCCCACATTGACGAAGTTCACGCTGTCCGCCGCGATGCCCGCCGCCTTGGCAAAAGCCGGCCACATGACACGCGAGGCATCGCCCGGCGGATTGCCGATCTTGTGACCCGAAAAATCCTTCGGCCCGTTCACGCCGTAGCTTTTCAGCCAATAGAAGGTCTGCCCCGTGTTGGCATAGATGCTCATCAGCGCCACCACATCCGCGCCCTTGCTGCGCGCCACCAGCGCGGTCGCAAGATCGGCTATGCCGAACGGCGAGCCGCCGGAGCCGACCTTCAGCGACGAGACGCCGGAACCCCTGCCGGTTTCGATGGTGAGATCGATGCCGGCCTTTTCGTACCACCCCTGTGTCTTGGCATAATAGAACGGCGAGTGATCCGCGGTCGGCGTCCAATTCAGTGTCAGATTGACGGACTCCGCGGCAACGGAGGGAGCAACCAACACGAGCGCGAGGGCCAGGGCCAGCCCCGCGATCCCAGCGTACTTCATGTCAACGCTCCTCATACAAGCCTTCCCTTGTCGATCGACGCCGGCAACGCTACCAATGCAACAGGTGAAGAATGAACTTGTCAACTGTTTGGTTGGAAATGCCCGAAAGACGAGCAGCGCGAACAACGTCCAGACGTCGCGATCCGGCCGCCACGCGGAAGAAACTGCTGATGGCCGCGCGGCGCGAGTTTGCCCGGAGTGGACTGGCCGGGGCTCGCGTCGACGAGATCGCTGCGAGGGCGGGCGTCAACAAGCAGCTCGTTTATCACTATTTCGGCGACAAGGATGCGCTCTACCTCGCGGTCCTTGAATGGGTTTATGAGGAGATCCGCGCCAAGGAGCATGAGCTGAATTTGGAGGGACTGCCTCCCGAACAGGCCATCTGCAAGCTTATCGAGGGCTCCTTCGACCACCTTGCCGAACACCCCGACTTCATCGTTCTGCTCAACGATGAAAACCGCGGCGGCGCGCGGCATGTGCGCGGCTCGAAGAAGCTGGAAGCCCTCCACTCGCCTTTGGTCAGCATGGTCTCCAAGATTCTCGGCGAAGGCGTACGCGCCGGCGTTTTCCGCAGAGGCATCAATCCGGTGCACCTCTACATCTCCATCGCAGGCCTGAGCTACTTCTTCTTCTCGAATACGCCGACCCTGTCGGCGATCTTCGGCAAGGATTTGACCAGTCCGGCTGCCAAGCGCGCCCGCCGCAAGCACGTGGTCGACCTAGTGTTGCAGGCGCTTCGGCCCTAAGTTCTAATCAACCAGATGGTTGAACGCGCGGCGCGGCCACGGTAGATTGAAAGCCGCGACGGCTGCAGGACGATAGCGGGACGAGGAGGAGAAGAGGAGAAAGTGGTGTCCCGCGACGCAGGACGATCCGTTCGGTCTCTGGCGGTCATCGTGGTCGTGCATCTCGCCGTGGTCGTGCTCTGGGAGATCGTGGTCGATGCGTTCCACGTGCCGAAATTCATCCTGCCCTCGCCGCTTGCGACGCTCGCAACGCTTGCCCACGCCAAATATGCCTGGCTTTCCAACCTCGTCGTTACGGCGGTCGAAATTCTCGGCGGCTTCTCGCTCGGCGCCCTCGTCGGCGTCGCGCTCGCCGTCATCTTCAGCTGGTCGCCGGTGGTCAGCCTGTTGCTGCTGCCGCTGTTCGTGACGTTGAACATGATCCCGAAGGTGGCGCTCGGGCCACTGTTCATCGTCTGGTTCAGCTATGGAATCGTCCCGAACATCCTGATTGCGTTCAGCATCTGCTTCTTTCCTATTCTCCTGACGACCGCGCGGGGCCTGAGCGAGGTTGAGCCCGACCTGCTCGATCTCGTCAAATCGCTGCGCGGTTCGCGCTGGACGTTGTTTCGCAAGATCCAACTGCCGGGCGCGCTGCCTTACCTGTTCTCCGGCATGAAGGTCGGCGCCATCCTTGCAGTGGCCGGCGCAATCGTCGGCGAATTCATCGCCTCGGAGCGCGGGCTCGGCTACCTGATGATCCAGGTGCAGTCCGCACTCGATACGCCGGCGATGGTGATGGCGGTGGTGCTGCTGACCTTGCTCGGCGTTGGGCTTTACGGCCTAGTGCTCGGCCTCGAACGGGTGTTCGTGGTGCGGGATATCCGGCTGCAATAAGACGATTGAGGAAAAAAATGCTGCTGACGCGCGACAACCTGCCGGAGACGATTTCCGATATCACCGCACTCGACGATCTCCTGTGCCGGCCGAGCCAGGCGCTGATCGACGATCTCAGGAAGGCCGACGGCGACATCATGATCCTCGGCGTCGCCGGCAAGATGGGGCCCACGCTGGCGGGTCTGGCCAAGGCCGCCTTGCCCGATCATAGAATCATCGGCGTCGCGCGCTTCAGCGACGCCAGCGCGAAGCAATGGCTGCAGGCCCACGGCATCGAGACCATCAATTGCGATCTCCTGGATGAGGCGGCAATCAACACCCTGCCGAAAATACCGAACATCATCTTCATGGCCGGGCGTAAATTCGGCGCCGAAGGGGACCTGTCGCTCACATGGGCAATGAATGCGCACGTGCCTGCGCTGGTGGCGCAGGCGTTTCGAGATTCGCGAATCGTGACGTTCTCGACCGGCTGCGTCTACCCCTTCGTGCCGGTCGATGGCACAGGCGCCGACGAAGAAACCGCGCCAAATCCGCCCGGCGAATATGCGCAATCCTGCGTCGGCCGCGAACGCATGTTCGAATATTTCTCTCGTAAATTCGCGACGCCCGGCCGGCTGTTCCGGCTCAACTATGCGATCGACATGCGCTATGGCGTGCTGCACGACATCGGTGCCAAGGTGCTGCAAGGCCAGCCGATCGACGTCGGCCTCGGCCATGTCAACTTCATCTGGCAGGGCGATGCCGCGGCACAAGCGCTGCGATGCCTTGCCCATTGCGACACGCCCACCTCGCCGATCAATGTCAGCGGCCACGAGATCCTCGCCGTGCGCGATCTCGCCGCGAAATTTGGCAAGCTGCTCGGCCGCGAGCCGATCATCGTGGGCCAGGAAGAGCCGACTGCATGGCTCACTAACACTTCGCAGGCGATAAAACTGTTCGGGTTACCGATCGTCGATACGGAGCGGCTGATCGCCTGGACTGCGGATTGGGTTGCGCGATCGATGCCCAGCCTGGGAAAACCTACGAAATATGAGGTGCGCGATGGTAGATACTGACCTTGCCATCTCGGAACTCAACGTCGACGACGCGCCCGCCGGGCTGGTGCTGTCGACCGAAGCACACTGGAACCAGAACGAGGCCGACTGGCGATTTTTCCTGAGTAAAGGAGTCGTGTTTGGCGTACGCGATCATGCTGGCCGGCTGGTCGCAACCGCAGCGCTGCTGCCCTATTCCGCCGGCAATGCCTGGATCAGCATGGTGCTGGTGACACAAGCCTGGCGCCGCCGCGGCCTTGCCACTCGGCTGGTCGACGCCTGCCTGAACAAAGCCGGCGAGCTCGGACTGACGACGTGGCTCGACGCGACGCCCGCGGGCGCCGCGGTCTACGGTCCGCTGGGCTTCACACCGACGCTGCAATCGCGGCGGCTGCGTCTCGAAGTGGCAACAGCCCCGAGAGTGGGGCCCCCATGCGCAACGGCGCCGCTCGCGGCCTGCGATCTCAACAAGTTTATGGCCCGTGATTGCAGCGCCATCGGTTTCGGCCGCGGCGATCTCCTGCGCGAACTCGCCACGCGTTCCGGCTCGCAGCTGGTCTCGAACGGCACGGCGATGGCGCTGATCCGCGATGGCCGCGCCGCCCGCCACATCGGTCCGCTATTTGCGGATCATGCAGATTACGCGCTGGCGCTGGTCAGCGACATCGCTGCAGGCGAGAGCCGCCCGCTGCTGATCGACGCCGTTGCCGAGCGAGACGATTTTCTCAAAGGCCTGACGGATAGCGCTTGGAAGATCGAGCGGCCATTCCAGCGCATGCGATTCGGCCGTACGACAACGCAAGCCTCCGAACCTCCGTTTGCCGTCGTCGGCCCGGAATATGGATAAGGACTAACCCATGCACCACAGCCAGATGACATCCGAGGTGCGGCGGCTGATCGCCGAAGGCACGGTACTACCCGCGCATCCTCTGGCGCTTGATGCCAACCGCAAGCTCGACACCATCCATCAGCGGGCGCTGACACGTTACTATATCGACGCCGGTGCCGGCGGCCTTGCGGTCGGCGTCCACACCACGCAATTTGCCATCCGCGACGTCGGGCTGTACCGGCCCGTGCTCGAACTCGCCGCCGAGACGGCTTCCGCCTGGACCAAGCGGCCGCTGGTCTTGGTTGCAGGCCTTTCCGGACCGACCCGGCAGGCGATCGCGGAAGCAGAGATTGCGCGCGGCGTCGGTTATCACGCGGGACTGCTCAGTCTCGCCGCGATGAAATCCGCGTCCGAAGATGAGATCATCGCCCATTGCGAGGCGGTCGCGCGCGAGATCCCGCTGGTCGGCTTCTATCTGCAGCCGGCAGTCGGCGGTGTCATCCTGAGCGCGAATTTCTGGCGGCGCTTTGCGAAGATCGACAATGTCGTGGCCATCAAGATCGCGCCATTCAACCGCTACCGCACGCTCGACGTCTTACGCGGCGTCTGCGCGGCAGACGCACTCGACCGGGTCACGCTCTATACCGGCAACGACGATCACATCCTGCTCGACCTCACGCTGCCCTTCGACTTGCGCGACAATGGCGTCACCGTCCGCACCCACATCCGCGGCGGACTGCTCGGCCATTGGTCGGTTTGGACGGCAGCCGCGATCAAGCAATTCGAGCAGTGCAAGGCCGTGCGCAATCAGCCGGCGGTGCCTGCCGATCTGCTCGCGCTCGATGCCCGCGTCACCGATTGCAACAGTGCGTTCTTCGACGTCGCCAACAATTTTCACGGCTGCATCGCCGGCTGCCACGAAGTGCTGCGGCGTCAGGGGCTCATGGAAGGCATCTGGAGCCTTGATCCCGAAGAAGGCTTAAGCCCCGGCCAGATGCAACAGATCGACCGCGTCTGCAACGAGCATGCCGATCTCTCCGATGACGACTTCGTCGCCGCCAACTTGCAAAAATGGCTGGCATGACGGCGCCAAAACCTTTCATCAGCCTGCGCAACGTCCGCAAGGTCTACCGTTCGGGAGGCAGCGAATTTCTCGCGGTCTCCGATGTCACCATGGACGTGCAGGAGGGTGAGCTGATCTCGCTGGTCGGCCCCTCCGGCTGCGGCAAGACCACGGTCCTGAAGATAT
>WNFO01002986.1_pt1 | contig 14632 bp, 15 predicted proteins | sample 5400251 | NCBI WGS metagenome assembly WNFO01 (sample SAMN13153354, study PRJNA577476) | soil metagenome | isolation source: 100 cm saprolite under Madrone tree | place: USA:California | collected 2016-06-14 | reverse complement strand
CACATGCAAACCGAGATCGTCGATTTGCTGATAGAGCACGATCGCGTAGTCGGCGTCCGCGCAAAAACGCCGCGTGGCGAGTTGGATGTAAGGGCAGATCTCGTCATCGGCGCGGATGGACGCCATTCAGTTACGCATACACGCGCCGGCTTTGAGCAATGCGAGTTTGGCGTGCCGATTGACGTGCTTTGGACGCGCATTTCGAAGAAGCAAGGCGATCCAGAACAATCGTTCGGATTCTTTCAGCACGGCAAGCTGCTCGTGACGCTCGATCGCGGCAATTACTGGCAATGCGGTTTCGTCATTCCTAAAGGCGGCTTTGATGAGATCAAAGCGCGCGGTCTGCCGCAGTTCCAAAATGACATCGTCAGCTTCGCCGGATTTCTGCGGGACAGAGTGGCTGAGTTGGATGAATGGTCAAAGATCAAATTGCTCACCGTGCAAATTAATCGTCTGCGCGATTGGTGTCGCGAAGGATTGCTTTGCATCGGCGATTCTGCACACGCCATGTCGCCCGCAGGCGGCGTAGGTATTAATCTCGCGATTCAGGATGCCGTCGCGACGGCGAATCTACTCGCGGAGAAATTGCGGAGCGGTCCAGTTTCTGTTGACGATTTGCGCAAAGTGCAAGCGCGCCGTGAATGGCCAACCCGACTGATCCAGGGCATGCAGGTCTTCATTCATCGCCGAGTCGTCACCGGCCGAGTGTCGGGTCCCAACGACTCGTTGCCGTTCGTGCTGCGTTTGCTGAAATGGTTTCCGATTCTGCGACAACTTCCCGCCCGTTTCATCGGTCTCGGTCCGCGCCCCGAGCACTTCCGGAGCCCGACCGCGAGATAAGGGAAGGAAGCCTTGAAATTTTCGAATCTGTTCGAGGTGCATGTCGCATCAGACAGGAAGAGCCAGCAAGGCAATTATTTTTCGTCGTGTCTTCGGCCGAAATCCCATTTCCTTCTGCCAACGCTCTCGTTTCGCGCGCGCTGAGCGCGATTGAGCTATTGCTCGGTGCTTCCATCGTAATCGGTCACAACGTCTTTCACGTCGTGCCGAACGAAGTAATCGTCTTATCGGTAATCGGCCTGCTATCGATCCGCCTGCGCGATGGCGACTTCTCCACGATGGGATTCAAGCGGCCAGCGTCATGGCGCCACATCTTGGTAATCGCTTTAGTGGCTGCCGCATTCCGGATCGTCTTGGGGCAATTCGTAATCGAACCAGTTACTGGATTTTTCTGGCCGCCACCGTCTGCGCCGGAATTGGCAAATGAGATTTCCGGAAATGTAAAAGTTGCACTGCTTGCTTTGTTACTCGTATGGACTTTCGCGGCGTTTGGTGAAGAAATCGCATATCGAGGATATCTCCTCACGCGCGCAGCCGATGTCGGGAAAAGATCAACAACGGCTTATTGGGTTGGGATTGTGCTCGTTTCGATTTTGTTTGGCTATGGCCATTATTATAAAGGTCCGTCGGGAATCATTGATTCCGGAATTGCGGGATTAATTTTAGGAACGGCTTACATGATGGCAGGTCGCAACCTTTGGGCCTGCATTTTGACTCACGGATTTATTGACACATTCGGGGTAATCGATGCTTTCTTCGGATGGTCATCGTAACTATGTCGCTTGATTTAGACGCCATCCTTGCGGCCCATCAGCGGATTGAACCGCATATTCATCGCACGCTGGTTTTGACGAGCGAGCGCCTAAACGAGGCGAGCGGGGCGTCGCTGTTCTTTAAGTGTGAAAATTTCCAGAAGATTGGCGCGTTTAAGGCACGCGGCGCCACCAACGCAATCTTCTCCCTGAACGATGCGGCAGCGCAACGTGGTGTGGCGACGCATTCGTCGGGCAATCACGGGGCCGCAGTAGCGCGCGCGGCGAAATTGCGGGGTATTCCTGCGCACATCGTCATGCCATCGAACTCGGCAAAGGTGAAGATTCGCGCAGTCGAAGGTTATGGTGCGCATATTGTCTTTTGCGAGCCAACGGAAGAGGCGCGTGAATCGACATGCGCAGAAGTCATCAAGAAAACTGGCGCGACGCTGATTCACTCATTTGAAAACGAAAATGTGATAGCGGGGCAGGGGACAGCCGCGATGGAATTACTCGAAGACGTTGCCGATCTCGATGTATTAATGTGCCCGGTCGGCGGTGGTGGATTGCTTGCCGGTACGGCAGTCGCGGCAAAATCGATGCGGCCCAAAATCAAGGTGATCGCAGTTGAGCCAGCGAATGCGGACGATGCGGCGCAATCGTTTCGCGCGGGGCGACGGCTCGTGACAGAAAAAAAGTTTACGATCGCCGATGGTCTGCGGACAAATGTCGGGGAGCCAAATTTTGCGATCATCCAGCGTTATGTGGACGACATTGTCACGGTAAGCGAGGAAGCGATCGTCTCAGCGATGCGTACTATGTGGGAAACTATGAAGATCATCATCGAGCCGTCAGCGGCTGTTCCCTACGCAGCGATTCTCGGAGGAGCGGTCGACATCGACGGACAACGCGTAGGAATTATTCTTACCGGAGGCAATGTCGATCTGGACGCGTTGCCGTGGAATCTGTAGCCGGGATAGCTGATCCCGGCCCCACCCGGCATCGCCGATGCCGGCTACAGTAGATTATTTTTTGGATCAGGGAACCAGCGCTCGCACCAGAATCGAAACGTGTATTCGAAGGAGTCTAATCGAATATGAAAGGGATAAGCGTAATCATAGCGGCATTCATTGGAGTGTTTGGCACCGTTGCTTCGCGCGGAGCGAATCTGGATAGAATCTCGGCGGAAACCGGAGTTCCCGTCGCTACGTTGCAGGCAGAAAGAGCGTCGACCGGACTTGGCTGGGGCGGCTTGGAGAAAGCGCACCTACTAGCTAACGAGTCCGGGCAGAGCTTCGACACTGTCGTGGGCAAGTTCCATGGCGGCGAAGGCTGGGGTAAAATTGCACACGGCTACGGGTTGAACCTTGGCAAAGTCGTGAGCGGCGCGCGTCGCTCAAGCCAGGCGACATTGCATGCCAAGAACACTCAGACCATGCATGGGAAAAACGCCACGACGGTCCATGGCAAAAGCGCCACGAACATTGGCAGAGGCCACACTTCCAGGATGACTAGCGCACGAGGTGTCGGTCACCGCTCGAGCTTTAGATCCGGCTTTAGCGGATCTCATGGCATGGGTTCGATGGGCCACATGAGCGGATCTCATGGCATGGGCTCAATGGGCCATGGTGGTGGCCGCGGTCGGTAAAAAGAAGCGCTGAGCGAGTTTGCAAAGCTTGTAGCCACCGGCCTGTGGCCGGTCATCGCTGGGCTGATTTTCGCGATGGCGGAACGGCCCACAGGGCCGTGGCTACAGCATGTTTTTAGACGTTGGTCACGGCCCAGAATCTGCGGAATGCGCTTGGCCAGCTCCGGTCGGTGACGCTATTCCGAGCGGATTTTCCCATGCGCTCCCGCAGTGCGGGATCCATCACCAGCGCTTGAATTGCGTGCGCGAAGTCTTCCACGTCGTGTGATTTGGTGATCAGACCGTTGGCGTTGTCTTCCACTAATTCTTTGGGCCCGCCGGAATCGGAAACAACAACTGGCAGGCCGCATGCCTGCGCTTCGAGGATGACGTTGCCGAATGTATCGGTTGTGCTCGGAAAAACAAAAATGTCCGCGGACGCGTACGCAGTCGCTAACTCGGTGCCTTTGAGATAGCCGGTGAAAAACGCTTCGGGCAAGGATTTTTCGAACGCCTCCGAATAAGGGCCATGACCTACGATGAAAAGTTGGACCGGCAATCCCTCGTCGCGCAGACGACGATAAGCGGCTCCCAGAACGTCGAGGTCCTTCTCCTTTGAAATGCGACCCACATAGAGGAGCCGGACCTCACCATTGTGGGCGCCGAATTTCTCGAAGAATGCCGGCTCACGTCGAGCAGGATGAAACAGTTCAGTGTCGAGACCACGCGGTAAAATTTTCAATCTTTCGGGATTCAGCCCGTGCTTGATCCAGCTTTGCCGATACTCCTCTGAATTGACGTAAACGGTGTCGAGCTGGCCATAGAACCAATGCATGTAACGCCAGGCCACGCTTTCAAGAAAACTGTCGTCGGTAAGAATCCCGATGTACTGGGGAAAATCGGTGTGATAAATGCCGCTCGTTTGCAAGTTGAGCATCTTTCCGGCGAGCAGTGCAGTCAATCCAACCGGTCCGGGCGTGCTGATTATAATCTCAGTGAATTTTTCCCGTTGTATGTAATCGAGCATCTGAAGAATCGGCGGGAAACTCAGTTTCTGGAGTTCGTATTCGGGCAGTTCGAATTCGCCGATCGGCGGGAAGTTCCTGATTGGGATGTTGTCGATGCTCAGTTCGTTTCGAGAAACGACAACGGTTAAATCTTTTCCCGCCTTAGCGCCGGCCGCGACCATTCGCCGAATCGTCGTCGCGACGCCGTTGACGTCGTCGAGCGTGTCAGTGAACCAGACGCGTTTGCGATTTTGCAACGCGATCGGAACTGAGCCTGTCAATTCCTTAAAAATATCACGCAACCATTTTCGAGAGGGCGCCTGACTGTGAAAACCATAGATGTACGGCGTAAGGATTACGAGTATCGGCGCGATTGCGCTCAGGGCCTGCATGCTCTCGACGATGTTGCCGCTGCTGATTTGCTTTACGAATTTTTCGAAGAATCGAAACGTGAGCTGCTCGGCCACCATGTTCGCCATGAGAAACGTGCGGCGTTCCGGCTCGCTGACTCCATCCAATTGCGCGGCGAGTTTCGCTTTTACCTGCGGCCGCGCGAAATGCCCTGAAAGCTCATTCCACAGCGAGACATTTGCAGGCTTGACGAATTCGAAAATTTTCCCTGACAAAACGCCTTGCACGATAAACTCCATTTTCTCCTTGAGAGTGAACTCGGTGGGAGCCCGGCCCTCCATAAAACGCGAAAACATTTTCTCCACTAGTGCCGCGCCCGGCCCGAGTTTTTCGTGGAATCGGTCTTGGATGAAACAGGCGACGGTATTGTAAAAGCCGTGCGACAGAATTAAGGGCGTTCCTCCCTGGCCTCGCGCGTCGCAGTCACCGTTGCGAACAAATTCGAGAAATTTTTCGACGGAATTCGCAGACAGCGTTTCCGTAAAAGCCGATGCAGCGAACTGTCCGCCGTGATCATCCGACCCACCAACGAAAATCTTCTTCCACGGTTCTGCGTGTGTGGGCGCAAGATTGTGTCGATTCGCAAACTCGTCGATCTTCTCCGGCGTCAATTGCTTAAAAAGAGTCTTGGCAAGATCGCTAAGGAGCGCGTCACGGAGTCCGTTGATGCCTTCGAAATGCTTAAAAAGAAGGATCAGCTGCTCGATGTGGCGTGCCTCCAGTTTTCCGTTCACGCTATAAAGCGGATGCGCAACTGCATGCGTGATCTGCGCGGTTTGCAGGTAACGCTGCAGGTCGAAGATGTTATCGCGAATAGCTTCGATGTCGCGATGTTGCTGCTCTGAGATTCCCCAAACAAGAATGTGCAGCTTGCATAAATCGTGGGGAAAATACGTCGTTACTTGTTCGCTGAGAAAGGTGCGAGGCAGGTCTGCAATTTGCAGGCAGCCTTCGATCGAATCGTGGTCGGTAATCGTAACGTAATCCATCCCGCGCTTGAGCAATTGGCCATGCAGTTGTTTCGGATCCGAATAGCTGTCAGGAAAATCGAAACGGCGGAAGAGCCATTCTTCCGAGCGCGCACTGTAGCGCGAGTGAATATGTAGGTCGCACCTGCTCACATTTAGATGCCTCGCCTCAATCTTTGTTCAGCAATCCATTCCTGATAGGTCGTTGCCGTGCGTGACTCGACCGATCGCTCAATCAACTCGGTAACTTGTCTCCAAATCGCCGGATGCCAATAATCGGATGGGTGAATACTTACGCGCAAGAGCGAAGCGCCCTTTAGAAATCGGAAGAGCGTTGCGTTCCATGCGCGGCTGACGCCTCGGCGCCAACCGTTCCAAGCGCTGTAAACTAACGTTCCTGCCGGAAACACGTTTCCCGAGCGGAGATCGCAGACGGTGCGCAGGCGCGTCGTATATTCCATCTGGGCATCGCGCGCAGCGCGTTCGGCTTCTTCGCCAAGCAACCAGGCAGGCGCGACAAACCCTCGCGGCTTGAGCCCGTGCGCACGCAACTCGTCTCTTGCGGCCACAATGCGACGCAGCGCTTCGTCATAGCCCAGGTCGTAGAACTCGCCCTCATTTTGGGTGTAGAACCGTGTCAGGAATTGGTCGCGTAAAGTTTCTTTGGTACGGCGAGGACGTTCGTGAAAATAACCGTGGATGACGATTTCGTGACCATCGGCTTCCAGACCCCGGAGCCACGATACAAATTGTGGATCTTTTGTGAAAAGCCCCTGACGATGATAATCCGGCACGACAAGGAGAGAACAGACGCGGACACCGCGATTCGCCAATTCTGAAATAATCGTGTTTGCGATTGGCCGGGTTGAAGGAGCGACGTCGTGCAAAGAGACGACCATGAAATCCTTGGGGGAGGCCGCCGTTGCAACGAGTGGAAGGAACTCCGTTGCCGCAATCGTACTCATTCGGGAATTTTCGGCTCCGAAGCAGCTTTGAACAAGGTAAAAGGTGGAACGCGTTGTCCTCAAAGCGTTGCGTAAATGAATGCGGCCTTGCCGCCTGATATTTGCGCCTTCGGCGACTGATTTGCCATTGTCTTCGGAGAAGCCGATCCACCTATCTCGCGCTCATGTTGACAATTTCGCGGAACGCCGACTCAGCCAGAGGCATGACTGACAAACGCGATTGCCGAACCAGCGGGATTCCCTTGAGCCGCGGATTCCCTTTGATCTCGCGAAGCGGAACTGGCCGTCTGAGTGGTTTGACGGGACCAAGATCGATGGTGGACCAATCGCCTTCCTTCGCGGTGGAATCGCGATACGCGGTCCGCAGCACTTTTGCGATCCCGGCGACAGCCTTTTCTTCGCCGCTGTGATAGAAAAGGACTTCATCGCCCTTGCGCATTTTGCGCAGGTTATTTCTCGCAGTGTAATTTCGCACACCGGTCCAGCTCGTCTGACCTTCTTCGACCAAGTCCGACCACGAATAGGACGACGGTTCTTGTTTCACGAGCCAGAACGATTTCATAAATTCCAGATTCCAAGCTCACAACATCCAGAGAAACATCAAGCCCAGTATCCTATTTGCTGCCGATGTGTGGTTGGTGATTGCAATTCGGAGGTTCTTTGGAGCTTGAATGTTGGATTTTGGAGGTTTGAAAAACGTCTTTACAAGCGCACCGGCTGCGCACAAGTGAGATCATGCCGCGGCTACCATTCATCACGTTTGAAGGATCGGAAGGGTGCGGAAAATCGACGCAAGTGCAGCGGCTGGCGGCGCGGCTGAAGAAATTGGGGATTTCATTTCTGGTCACGCGCGAGCCAGGCGGCACACCCATAGGTGAAACAATTCGCGAGCTACTTCAGTTTGCGCCGCATAACTCTAATATGAGACCGGAAACTGAATTGCTCTTATTCGAAGCGAGCCGGAGCCAGCTCGTGCGCGAGACGATCAAGCCCGCTCTCGAGCGAGGCATTTGCGTCATCACAGATCGTTTCTCCGATTCTACGACAGTTTATCAAGGCGCGGCGCGACGGTTGGATCCTGAAATGATCGAGCGCTTGAATGCATTTGTGGTCGGCGATTGCGTCCCGGATATTACTTTCGTCCTCGATGCCGACGCCGCGACGGCGGAATCGCGAATGCAGAGGAAGCCGCGCAAAGCGGATCGGATGGAACAAGAGCCTGCTGAGTTTTATGAGCGTGTTCGCCGAGAATATCGCGACATGGCAACGCGCGAACCAAATCGCATCGTGTTGATCGACGGCTCGCCCAATGCAGACGAGATCGAGAACGAGATTTGGAACGTCCTGTCCTCTCGCTTTCCCGCGCTGAGGGCAAATCCGCAATCCGCAAAAGCCGCCAGTCCGGTTCCGGACCGCAATTCGCAATTTTGAGATGGCTTTTTCGCGCACGACAGCCCTTGAATATTTGCGACGCGCTCACCAACAGAACCGGCTGGCGCATGCCTATCTAATCACAGGGCTGCCGGGCAGCGGCAAACAACTACTGGCAGCGGATCTTGCCAGTCTCGTTAACGGCACACCAGCTACAGATGTGTTCTCAGCCAAGGCCCGGGACGTTTTCGTTGCCCGACCGGAATCGAAATCCCGACGCATTGTGATTGCGCAAATCCGCGACCTTGAGCACGCGCTGCAAATGCGCGCGTCAAATGGTCGGCTCAAAGTTGCCATTATCTCCGATGCCGACCGGCTTCAAACCGAGGCGGCGAATGCGTTTCTTAAAACCTTGGAAGAGCCGCCGAAGGACTCTTTGCTGCTTCTGCTAAGTGCGCTGCCCGAGGCTCTGCCGGAAACAATTCTTTCCCGGTGCATTGCGATTTCACTCAAGTCAAACGGCCAGCGCCAACCTAATGACGAAGAAGAGACCCTCGTGAAATTACTCCAACTAGCCTCTCATCAAAGGAATTGGACCGTTCAGTTTGCCTATAGCCTAGCTCAGGAATTTCAGCGTCTGCTCCGCGGAGTCCGGGAGGAGGTGAAGCGTGAAACCGACGAGGCATTGAAACAGGAACAGACGCGCTATAAGGATGCTACTGACGGCGCGTGGCTGGAAGAACGAGAGGGATACTACAAGGCGCTAACCGAAAGTCTTTACCTGCAACGGCGCGCCGGGCTCAGCGAGACGTTATTCGCATGGTGGACTGATGTTCTTCGGGTGAGCAATGGTGTGGCGCAGCGTAATCTGCCTCGGGCAAAAAAGGAAACGGCTGGGCTCGCAGCCCGGTTCAGCACTGCCGACATTTTGAAACGCATCCGTTGTTTGGAAGAATTGCGCGATCATTTGGGCCGCAATATTCACGAAGTCCTCGCTATCGAAGTCGCGTTTCTCACAATCTTCACCGCGTGAGAACTGCTAGCCGGGCCGCCGACGCCGCCCAGTACCGTTGTAAGGCGTTCGCCGTGGCGAACACCTATCTGATTTGCCTGCCTCCGATACGCACGGTTGACAAAAAGCCGTCCAACCTTATCCAGTATTCCCGTATGCAACATGTTTACCGATTAATTTTGCTGTGTTTCAGCGTTTCGCTCCTGCTGCTCACTGGTTGCGCAACGGGGGGGCGAGTAACCGCGGGCGGCCCGTATCATGTGACGGCTTTACGCCCGAATAATCCTTCCGTTGTACGCGTCAAAGTTTCGCTCTCGCAAGAGAACGTGTACGTGATGGAGGGCGATCGCTGTCTGATGGCAGCGGCCATCTCGGTCGGTATGCCGAACAAACCGACGCCGCGCGGCAATTTTACCATTTACTCCAAACAGGAACACAAGCGCTCTGGCGAGTATGGCTTTAGTGTGCAGGGAAATACCGTTGTCGCGACCACAGCGGGTCATGCAGGCGGCCACTATGTCGGCTACCCAATGGGTTACTGGTGCGAATTCGCTCCGGGATACGGCTTTCATCAGGGCTTTGTGCATCCGGTGCCGCGCACGCACGGTTGCATTCGACTGAAAGGAGAGGCCGCCGCGAAATTTTTTGCTCTGGTACGAACCGGCACGCCCGTGAACATTGCTACAACACAGCCAGAGGACGCCACGGTTGGACCGAAGGTGCAACGAGTGGATGACTCGCACACGCCGGACCCGGACCCACATGCTATGGTTACAGACGCGGCATTTGAAACACCGAGCGGACCGCTTCTGGAATAGCTCAGCCGCGGCGCATTGCCGCCGTCGCTTCAGTATGTCATGTTGAGCGAAGCGAAACATCTCTGGCTACGATTTGGCGCTTTGTTGGGCAAATGATCCGAGATTCTTCGCTACGCTCAGAATGACAAACGACGAGATAGCATGAGCACGAACCTGATTTCCAGCGGCACAACCGCACGGGAAAAAGTAAACCTCCGCACGCCGGACGTCATGGCAGCCGTGCAGCAACAGGTCGAATCGCACTATCGCAGTGACATTGTCGATAAAGTGCGTCGCGTGGGCGGAATCATCTCCGTCGGCGACACGACGGTGCACTTGGCGAAAGAGTTTGGCTTTTGCTACGGGGTCGAGCGCGCGATCGATCTCGCCTATGCCGCGCGCAAAGTCTTCAAAGACCGCCAACTGTTTATCGTCGGTGAAATCATTCATAATCCGGAGGTCAACCATCAAATCGCCTCGCTAGGCATTAAGAACCTCACCGGCAAAAACAAGGAAGCCGACATTGCTGATTTGGGACCCGAAGACGTGGTGATTGTGCCTGCATTCGGCACCGAATTGTCAATTCAACAACAGATCAAAGACCGCGGTTGCCAGATTGTGGATACGACTTGTGGCGACGTGATGAGCGTCTGGAAACGCGTACGCAAATATGCCAGCGAATCCGCTACTTCCATCATTCACGGCAAAGCCGAGCACGAAGAGACGAAGGCTACCAGTTCGCGCGCACTCGGCGATGGGAGCGGGCATTATCTGGTCGTCCTGACGCTTGCAGATACCGATTACGTTTGCGATTACATCCGGCACGGCGGCGACAAAGAGACGTTCCTCGAAAAATTCAAGGGGGCGTATTCGCCTGGCTTCGACCCCGACGTGCATTTGCAAACAGTCGGTGTGGCAAATCAAACTACGATGCTACGCGGCGAAACCGAGGAAGTGCAGCGGCGCGTTCGACAGGCTGTTGTTGACCGCGACGGGCCAGAGCTCGCGGAAAAAAATTTCCGATTTTTCGATACAATTTGCGGCGCAACACAGGAACGACAGGATGCGTTGCGCGAGCTGCTCAACGTGCCAATGGACCTGCTGTTGGTGGTCGGCGGTTACAATAGCTCGAACACCTCGCATCTCGCCGAGATGGGCGAAGAAAAATTGCCCACCTACTTCGTGCTAAACGCCTCCCGCCTGGTTTCCGCCACTGAAATTAAGCATTATGATTTGCACGAGAAACGCGAGATCGTTTCACATTTCTGGTTGCCCAATGGCCCGGCCGTCATCGGGATAACCGCCGGCGCATCTTGTCCTAATAATTTGATTGAGGAAACGTTGATTCGCCTCTTCGAATTGCGCGGCATTTCGCGCCAGGAGGTAGATTTCGCTGGCGCTCACGAAGAAAATCCGCGCGGCATTTTGCTTGTCCCTGTTCCTACGGACGGCTACGCTCTTGGTTCACGATGAAAAAGGAAGTGCCTACCAACAAGAGCGCACGACGTACATCCGAGAAAAGGGGTCAGCGCTTTGGTCAGATCGGCGCAACGACCTCGCGGATCGTCATGGATGCTGCCGCGCTGCTCGACGAAGAGGTGGCTGCCGGCATTGTGGCTGCGAAACGGGTCCAGGAGCGGTTTCAAAAGGAACGCCGAATTGAACCGGCTGACTTCAGTGAGGCATTGCAACGATTCCGGAGCGATGCCCACGACATCGTGAACACCTTAAACGATCAGTTCACCCGCATGCGATCATCTGAGAACGACGAGCTGATCGGCCGATTGTTAAAGGACACGCACAACCTGCTCGATTTAGCGTTCGGAATAATTGATACCGGCGCTGAGATTGCGAGCCAACTCGCCCAGTCGAAGCTCAATCCGCCGAATCAACGGTCAGCTGAGGCCAAGGCCCGTGCGCGGCGTCGCCGCTGATCGATCGCGCGGTAGGACACCTCCGCGCACTGCTTTCGAACGAAGGCTTGCCGGATACTGCAAACGGACGACGCGAGCGTTGCTCTCAGTTATCCCTAATGGCGGCCCGCCTCATCTTTACAATCTGCTCTGCGATTATCCCAAACGAGGTGGGAAAGGATTGCGCGCCGCGTTGGCCATCGCGACGTGCAAGGCGCTGGGGGGGCGAGAACGAGATGCGCTAAACAGCGCCGTCGCTATCGAGCTCTTTCACAACGGATTTCTCATTCACGACGACCTGCAGGACGACAGCTTTGTGCGTCGAGGCGCGCCAACCATGCACAGGCGCCTGGGGCCTGCAATTGCCGTCAATGTCGGAAACGCCACAAATCTGCTCGCGCTGCGGTGCGTCATGAATAACGCACAGCTCCTTGGATCGAGAGCGAGCGAACTAATTGCCGAGGAAACGGAACGCATGATGCGCCATTCGCTCGAGGGACAAGCGATCGAGCTCGGGTGGATTCACGACAACGTGTGCAATCTCAGGCCGCGCGACTACCTGCAGATGTGTCTAAAAAAAACTTCCTGGTACTCGTTCATCTACCCAATGCGCGTTGGTGCCATCGTCGCGGAAGGTGCACAACTTGTGGAGCGCTTCTGCCGTTTGGGTTGGTACGTCGGCGCCGCATTTCAAATCCAAGACGACATCCTAAACCTCACGGGCGACTATCAACAATATCGAAAAGAAATCGGGGGCGATCTTCGAGAAGGGAAACGAACATTAATGCTCATTCGGTTGCTCGCGGTCTGCAACCTTAAGGAACGTCGGGCGCTAGAGCGTTACCTCGCGACCCCACGCGCGGGGCGCACATGGCCCGATCTCATCTGGATCCGCCGGTTGATGGATCGATATGGCACAATCGAATTCGCGCGCCGGGCGGCGCGCCAACTTGCAGGTGCCGCGCTCATCGAGGCCCTAGTCACCTTTCGGGCCGTCCCGAATTCGGAGGCGCGGCAATTCATCTTCGACCTGGTCACGTATGTCGTGAAGCGCACAAGATAGCCACATCAGATCTGTTCTTACAATTTGACGCTCCAAATCGCCCTCACCAAGATGCCTGTTAGGAGCGCGTCTCGTGTCAGGAACTGGCCGAGACGTATGAACGTGATAGGGGAATTTATTGGGAAAGCTTCCGCGAGTTGACTTCAATCGCTCTAGGCCGATTTCCCGGTTCGGTGGTCATCGCACGGCAGATAGACCGCCGCTACAGGCGGGACACGCGAAATAATTGTGTATGGCACGCGCGATTTGGAAAGGCAGTATCAGCTTTGGTCTGGTTAACATTCCTATCGCTCTTTATCCGGCGACAAAGCGGGAAGAACTGAAGTTTCGTTTGTTGCGCAAAAGCGATTTGAGCCCCGTCAACTACAAGCGCGTTGCCGAAAAAGACGGCAAGGAAGTTCCCTGGAACCAGATCGTCAAAGGCTACGAGTACGAGAAAGGCAAATATGTCGTGCTTAAGGACGAAGATTTTGAGCGCGTCGATTTGGAGGCGACCCAGACTGTGGATATTCAGGATTTCGTTGAACTGGATGAGATCGATCCCATTTTCTTTTACAAGCCGTACTACCTGGAGCCGCAAAAAGGCGGAGACAAAGCCTACGTGCTACTGCGCGACGCGCTGAAGGACAGCAAGAAGGTCGGCATTGCCAAGGTCGTGATCAAAACGCGGGAGTATCTTGCCGGTGTGAAACCCGAGGATGGCGCGCTTGTGCTGGAGTTGATGCACTTTGCCGACGAGCTCTCTGATACGAGCAAACTTCACATTCCGAAGAAGGTGGAGGTCGGCAAGCGTGAGATGACCATGGCCAAGTCGCTCATCGACAGTATGAGCTCAAACTGGAACCCCGAAAAGTACAAGGACGATTATCGCGAAGCACTGATGGAAGTGATTGAAGAGAAGGTTGAGGCGGGCGGAAAAGAGATTGAAGAGAAACCAAAGAAAGCGCCGAAGCCAACGAAGGTAATCGATCTGGTTTCCGTTTTGCAAAAGAGCTTGGAGGAGACCGGCGCGAAGAGAAAGGCGAGAGGCAAATCAAGCGCTAAAAGAGCGCACCCTACGAAGAAAGCAGCGTGAGGTACGGCGCGACCGCCGGGCGCGTCGACGGACATTTGAAATCCTTGACATGCAAGCTTCACATCGGTCAGCTTGAACGGTCATGAACTCTCTGAATCGATTTGCGGATCCCGTTTACTGCATTATGCGACTGATACTAGGGCTTATGTTCGCCTGTCACGGCGGCCAAAAACTTCTTGGGTTCCCAGGTGGCGGACATGGCGGGGCCGGAGGTTTGATGCTGTTAGGAGGGATCATCGAACTGGTTGGCGGGCTCATGATCGCGTTTGGTTTTCTGACACGCCTCGCGGCGTTCATCTCAGCCGGTGAAATGGCGGTGGCTTATTTCATGGTTCACGCCGCGGGTAAAGCAATCGGTCATCAGCCGACGCCGTTCCGATTCTGAACAAAGGAGAACTGGCCGTTGTTCTCTGCTGGGTGTTCCTGTTCATGGTCTTTTACGGCCCGGGAGGCTGGAGCATAGATGCAGTTATCTCCAAAGGTAAGGCTGCCGTGCCGGCCACAACTTGAGTTGCATCATCGTCATCTCTGCAAAAAAAATGACCGCGTTGTTCGAAACAAGCCCTCGTTTTATAAAACGAAGACTCCCGCACGTGCGATTGTTGATTGGAGCGCTTGTTATCTGCTGTATGTGCGATTCGGCTTGTAAGGCCAAAGCGGAGGAGGTGAAGGATTTCGGTCGCGACCGGCTGAATAGTTCGCCGCGACACGGTGAATGGGTCGACATCAAATCGGGCGCGAAGACGATCAAAGCCTTCGTCGTTTATCCCGAGCGCAAAGACAAAGCGCCGGTCGTTTTAGTGATTCAGGAGATCTTCGGCCTGACGGATT
>WNFO01007365.1_pt1 | contig 14633 bp, 26 predicted proteins | sample 5400251 | NCBI WGS metagenome assembly WNFO01 (sample SAMN13153354, study PRJNA577476) | soil metagenome | isolation source: 100 cm saprolite under Madrone tree | place: USA:California | collected 2016-06-14 | reverse complement strand
CAAAAGAAATGACAAAAAGGGAACACATACTTGTGTCAAGAACGTGAATAAGCTTTTGTTCACATGCCCGTCTGTCTGCAGATGATGTCCCCCCAAGTAGAAGGACTCGAGTCCCATCAGAAGCCATGGTATGATACGACCTTCCGCTTGGACTTGGACCTATGTCTTGAAATGCGGTCCATCGCCGAGCTGGGTATTCATTTGAACGAGCGCATGAGGCTGAACATGCCAAACCACTTACTTGACAAGTTCAAGGCGGTCAGATCACCTGGGTAGGTTCCGCTGATGGTATGCCCACCGAAGACATACATAACATCATCGACGAGGACAGCGGCATGTCCTATACGGGGAGACGGAATTGACCCTGTGCATTGTAGCTCTGTCCATTTTCGTGTCGAAATGTCAAATGACCAGGTGTCGTTATACCGATGTGGGTAGTCACCACCACCAAATCTACAAGATATTATAATGAGGGGAGAGGGCGAGGATGAGAGAAGTACGAACACGATGATACGGTCACCGGTGGTTACTGAAACATGACCCGCCCTCGGAGATGGCTTCCTGTCTCCTGGTGCAGGTTCGTATGACTCCCAAAGAGGATTCGATTTTACTGCGGGAATATCTAGTTATAATGGCTCATGGAAACGAGGGGCAAACGTACAACGACTCAAATCGAATGCCCAGATATCATTTGAAGAACCCCCACGGATTAGGCCACCGAAAACGAAGAGCTTCGAACCAACCAAAGTCATGGTATGGTAGTAACGACCGCACGGGGGACCATTGACCACGACGCGGGTCCACTCTCGCGATACTGGAAAGCAAGAAACTCTGATCAGCTGGTGCGGGTGTTGACATCAAAAGATCCGACGTGCCGAGGTTGAGAAAATAAAGTGAATCGTCGTGGCCCTCATTTTGCACACTCTTGCCACTGAAATTCGTAAACCCTCCCCAAACCAAAAGGAGAGTACTGGTGAGCGCAGCACCATGTGCACAACGTGGGCTGGGAGTCTCTCCACTGGTCCGCAAGAGAGTTGTGGAGAAATCCCGCGTTGAGAACACATATAGATCGTCGCGTGGAGAGCCGCCGTGTGTATTACCTCCAAAGAGGAACAATTCGCTAGCGGCAGTGGCAGTGGTGGAGAGCGCATGACTAGATCGAGGAAATGGCGATGGCGAGTGTCCTACTAATGTGAGAGTATGTGCAGACCATGGGTAGACAGGCTGCGAGTGTGAGGCAGGTCCAATGGCAGGGACCGAGTTAGAAGGGGTGTGCTTCTTCAGAAGGGAGAAGGGCATCGGTGGGTGGTAAGTACGGTAAGTACCGGTAAGTTCTAAAAGAACTGACTGGCAGCTGCGGCCGCTTTGGCCGGGTCTATGCCTTTTTGATCCCGACTGCTCATGCCCGTCTTCAAACACAAACCGTCCAAAGTCAAAACTATAGTACTGTCGATTTTCGAGCATAGCCGATCTGAATTGAAGGCCATAGTGGCCAAGTAGTTCTGTAGTACAAGAAGAGGATGTCATGGGGTAACTCGGGGCATCTGATGTCAGTAACAGAAATTCTGAGATTGTGGTAAGGTCGAGCTTCCGCAGTCCGATGGTTAAGATAGTGGAGGTATATACTGTATAGTACAAGGGAGACACGGGTCTCAAATGATTTGAAAAGCAGATCATTTATCGAGCCACTGGCCTCTGATAAGGGCGGAATTGAAAGTCCTTGCCTGATTTCGTCTCCAACTCATCGAGGAATGCGAGCCAACCATTTTTGTCAATGACGCCCTCGTCTAGCAGATCGTTCGGGAATGACGCTTTTAATTATGGTCCATCGAAAAGGAAGCGGGAACAACTCACAGTAACCATTTGAATCCGTCACAACAACATATCGGGCCCCAAGTTTGACGAAAAACTGCTGTACAAGTTCTAACGGCGAGTTAACACGTATACTGAGCGGAGCCTGCGTGATTTGACTGATGAGCAATAACGTCGGACAGAAATTTGTGGCGGGACGACGTACCTTATCCATGTAAACGCTGAAGTTGAATGGGTCTTCAGCGTCGTCAACGATAGACGAGATAGATGAAGAAGAAAGAGTTCTGAACCGGCGCCCGCCATCAGGGTGAAAAGATACGGGGTGGTCCGCTTCCTCAGCGACGATACCTTAAAAAAAAGTACCGAATTAGAACGTGGGCGAACCCACGGATGAGTAGCCAGACGGGGTATAAGACGCACTGAGTGCATGTTCGAGCTCATTGCCGCCAATAAAACCGAGCATCCGCGATTTTCCATTCGGCTCTGTACTAAGGATTGGGAATCCTGTGTCCACATAGCCAGCCCTGACAAGTCTGGCGAGTTGGTCGCGCAAGGCGCGCACCGTGTTCAAATTCCCGATGTCGATCACGTCTACATCGCGATCCGTCTGTGGAGAGGGAGAAGGGTCCCTTGGTCAGGAATCTGTGCGAGAAAGTAGAGAGACTCTGAGCGTACAACATCGTCGACTGTGATACCACCCCATAGGTATTGGTGCTTCGCGTTCAGATACGGGAGTTGGGAAAGCCTGCATTTTTTCATGAGTACATGCAGAGTATCACTGAAACAAATCAAGGTGACATACTCGATTCCGAGTTCGTAGATGCCTTTGGGTTCGAGGGCGTCGGCTACAGTCTTGGCAACAAGGACAGCCAGCATAACTGGCACAGCATACGTGAGAGTATCCGTCAACTCGAACATGATCACTGCCAGAGAAACAGTGGTCCGCGTGACACCAGACAATGTGGCCGCTGCGCCAACCATTGCATACAGCCCTGGGATGACGCAAGGTGTATTTCCCTTGCATGGGGAAAATACAGGTGCAGCAGGCCAACGCCACTGCGCATATTGGACAGCCAGCCCTACAATGCGGCCAGCGCATGCGCCAACACCAAGGGTCGGAATGAAGATCCCCGCAGGAAGCTTGATGCCGAAGGTCACTACGGTGAGGGCAGCCTTGACGACCAGCGCGACTGCAATCATGCGCATGACAACGAACGTGTGTTTGCCAGGATCAAGTACGCAGAGACCCGCGTGGGTATTTGGTGAGCCTGGTAGACACATGGCAAAAAGGTTGTAAACAAGCTCTGTTCCACCCATGAGCGTATAACCATTCACGAAACTCAGGATCGTCGTGACCGCCGTGATCTTTAGATACGATTAGTTCGAGTTGCACTTGAAATGTGTAAGGATCGACCCACCAAAAGGACTTCTGCAATTGGGTGGTCCTTGAGCCACGTCTTGTTCCGAACATCGCGGCACCATCGATAGTTCAATTTTGAAAAATATGAGCCATATACGCCGCCAAATACGCCCAGGAGGAGGAAAAGAACGAGTTCATAAGCATGCCAATCCTTATTATGATCGTCAGGGTAGCCCTCAAGCGGAATTGTAATTCTCACGGACTTTGTCGTACTTGACCTGGAAGAGGACTAGCTTTCCCGTTCCAAAGGGATCGAGGAAGCGCAACGTCACTGCGGCTATCATCGCACAGAAGAAACTGACACACGGAGTTAATGAAAGTGGATCACCTCGCCTAAGAAGGATTACCTTCGCCACATGACCTGGGGATATGTTACTTCAGAGAATATTTTTCGGGTATAAAAGTGCCAACCTTTGGGGGAAAGAAATAAGACACTTCTTCCAAGCTGAACAAGACGCCGCCAATGGGAGCGCCAAAGGCGACTGCAACGCCTGCAGCACTTGCAGCGCTGAGTATCTCACGTCGCTTTCCTGTTGAGTAGTTCGTCAGAAGATAATGGCGCGTAAACTGGCTAAAAAGCGCACCTTCGTTGTTTTCATACTTGCCAAAGTATCGACTGACAATATTTCCGATACAGCTTGCTATGTGCACAAACGGACCCTCCTTTCCTAAGCTGAGACCTGATGCGACAGACAACGCCAATCCAACAGCCTTGATAAAGAGAGTGCGACCTCCAAGGTAACCATGTATGACAAAGCCTGTCAATGGAAGTCGTCAAAGACGCCCTCGACCGGTCGAGATGATCCACGCACCAGAGAGAATAGTTTTGATTTCTGGAATACCGCTTCCGGCGGCGTAGTATAAAACTGGGCGTTTTGCGGGAGGATCAGACGGTGGCGGAGTTACCTTGGCGTCCTCGTCCTGCGTGGCAAAGTCAGGGGAAAGCACTCCGGAGTCTTTCCGCGTGACGAAAGAAGTTGACGCGGTTAGGTAGATGGTGAGGACTGAGGAGGCTAGGGCGAGAAGAAGCTACGAGGATTAAAATCACTGTATGTGAGGAAAAGAATTGTTCTGACGTACCGCTGAGAGAGAATAAGTAGTTCGACCAACCAGAAGGCGAAATAGTTCAGAGCTCCCGGTACCCGTAAAGGCATCACCCCATGTCACCCAAGCCTTGCAAGTCTCGCGCGATGCACCAAGGGCGAATGTCCGAACCTCCAAGGCAATCGGACAGCAGAACCTGCGGGCCTTCCACCACCCAGCCGTGCAGTATCCATACTTGATGTCGAAGAGCCACTGCTCGCTTCTCACGATCAAGAAAGCGGCGACAGCGGTGAGGAATCCAACGATCGTGACGATTATCCAGCCCATCAGGCGGTCGCCCGCGATACGCATTCGTCCGCGCACGGACTTGTGACGTCGAAGGCGATACAAGCGCATCGAGTCTTTGATAGCATCGTGGAGCCAGTCGATGGAAGAGAATGACGAATACCAAACACGGATTCCGTTCGCACCGACGACAACTTCTGTGTCGAGGTCATGTCCTCCTCGCTGGCCATCCGAGGGGGGGAAAGATGCATCATAGGCAGAGATCGGCCGTTGGGTGCGAAAGATGAATGACCGATCGATGGTCCCGAACGGGCGCGGCCAGGGAGACGAAGGTCTGGAAGTGGGGGGAGACCGTGACGCACTCGGAAACCTAGCTGTTTCGGCTTGACGTAAGGTAGCGTTCCATATAATGAGTGTGTCTTCTGGATGGTAGGGCGAGGGCGAGGGTGAAGGATGGGCGAAGTCTCTACCGCACCCTGAGCCTGCTGCTCAGGAGAGAAAGTTTGAAGTGAGCCGATGTGTAGTAATCGTTGGCGACGCCACGTTGTGTCTGAGGGGCCGCTTAAAGGACCTGACGGCACCTCTGTTGCCGTGGATGCCGCGACGGACGATGACGAACGGGTTCTCTGGAGCGGAGGAGGAACTGACTCTGGCGAGGCCATCGCTCACCGTTGCAGTCAGACTCGGTGGACTGAGGTAAATGTACGGGGTAACCTCGTTTAGGAAGATACCATCAGTTGATTATTACGATTTTTCACATATTTCGAGATCAACTGGACATCATATATCGACAACGACAACGACAATGGCCTGGTCTTACAGTGAATCCCTTCTCAAACAGGAAATCTAACTGTCTTTTTTGGTCGTGGGTACACGCTGAGCACGGGACGCCCGCACAATTGTCCGCACAAGATACACAAAAACAAGTAAGATCACTGCAGCCGTCCCGGTCTCCACAATGGCCACATCCCCTGCATCCCCAACAGGTACGCGGAGCGTCTGCGCGCACACTGACCCCGCATGTGGAATCAAGACAAGCGTCGACGCTTCATCTTTGAGAGCAACTTGTAGCACATCAGGTACTTGCATCCGTTTTTCTGTACTTGGTAGATATCCAGAAACACGTTATGGAAGTGAGGATGATATTAGCGATTAGAGGTTAATGAAATGTTAGTGCCGTACCTCTGCCGCCGCTTGTTCTCTGCTGTGGACAAGCCCAGAACGCAACCGGCGGTGGCAACACAACCTCATCTATCAGTTCGCCCCCGCGTTTCGGTCTGCCGTATCGTGCATGCAGGGGTACATCGATTCTAAACACACTGCCATCACCCTGGTCACCATCCATGTTATCCACACCCTCCGGAATCTTCACGTCCAGCAACAATGCGGACGGCCCACTGGCAGCAGGTGCGAACACAGGAGCCTCCAAGTTACCCCCGCCGAAACGCTCGAATGTGTAAGATGCGCGGCGGTGAGCTAGTTCAAATGGGTCTGCGAAGAGTTGGGCAGGGAGGGTAAGGTAGAGGTGGAGCGTGCAGGAATGTGCGCGAGTGCCGCGTAAGGCGAAACGCGTAGTTGAAGTTGTGTGGAACCCTTTTGCAGGGTTCAGTGTCGATGAGAGGATAACAGAGGCATCATCATTCGGGGAAATGTCCATCAAGGCGTGTGGATGTCTTTGTACGGGCTTTGTACGGGCCGTTATCCGAGTCTGGACAAACAGCTTATGATATGATCACAGTAACATACAAAGCTGGAGAAATCGTAAACCTCGGACCAAAGTTGATATAGAGATGGTAGAGCATCAATTTCATTACACCGATAGCGATAATCCGAGAACAGTCTGTACATTCCTTCGCGAAGAGCCCAAGGAAGAAGTACCTCAATTCGCTATATCGTCACAGAAACACACCAAGGCGATGCAAATAGGAGATCCACACAGAGTCTATATTCAAGTTTTCGGACATGGCTGGCATGAATTGCTACTGGCGCCAATGGATTCGTTAAAATAACATGGAAACACCGAACACCCCACCCTTCATTGGCCCATTGGTAACAACGCGTTGCGGCCCACTCGTCTCGTCCTAAAGTCATGGAAAAAGTCACGCCCTTCCAGCGGGCTGTTCCTTCTGTGCCTATACCAAGTCGCCACGTCAAACTTCGTCAGCCAAGTATAAAGATGCGGGCTTACAATTTCTGGACATGCTCCCTAACCTCACCGAGTTTGGTGTACCACTGAACAGTTCCCCTATTGAGATCGATTCGTGTCGGACAAAGCAAGCACCCGTATGCTTGGGCAACCATGGACTCTCCCCAGATCAATCCTGCTGTCTCTGCCGGCGTAACCACGCGCCAACTGGGACTACAATTGTGCCAGCGCTCATGTCTTGAGTTCATTGCATGGACAATCTATAATGACGCAAGCGTCAACGCCAGGTTTCACCCGATCCCAAGAAGCGAAATCAAACGCACACAAGAACGCCAGTCTCTCACACAACGCCCTAGCACCTCTTTTCCACCCTGGATGAAGGAGCCTCTTGAACATTGCATACAAACAAATTTGTCATTCCTTCTGTCAAGGTCAAGTGCCGTGGTCCCTCTTCCCAGCCCTAGGAGTTGAAGAAGCGTCTTCACAGTTTCCCTGCCTCGCTCGCTCAGTTGAGGACGAAACGTGCCCGGCTTCTGTGACCGATCACAATCGTGTGCAAGCATGTGAGGTCCAGAAGCGAACAGACGACAATCGGAGCATTTATAGATAGATGTCGCAAGGGAAATGGCTCCGTCGTCCGTCACACCTTTAAAAAGATCCGTTTCAGGAAGAAGAGACCGCAAGCGTCTCGTGCGTTCTTGTTTCCGCGCTTCTAGCTCTGGTCTGAGTCCGGTTATTGCTTCAACGAACCGACTTCTGACAGACATGTCAGAAGGACCATTATTCTGTGCCAAAGCATCTGCCAGAGCCTGGTTCTCGCACAAGAACCTAGTGGCCGATGGTGACAGTGCTAGGAGGATTGGTATGAGCGTTTTCAAAAAGTTTGAATATTCCACTACGACGCGTTGCCTGAGCAGCTTGTAATCATCTCCTCCTTCCTGTACGAGGCGCCGGTCCCTAGCCTCGTTGATATCCGGACGGAGAAGTGGTCCAACTCGCTGCCATACTACGCCCGTTGCATGTCAGTGGAAAGGGTACATCGGATATGATGATGGCAGGATTTACCTCGATCGGACATGGGCTTGCTTATCTTCACTTCACGATGTAGTCGTAACTGGTTCACATCTTTCTCCGAGTATCCGAGTTGAAGTAATCTTGCCTTGATACTGTCCAGGCCTCGCGTGAGCCATGGCCCCAGCGGAGAAGTGTATCGCTTACTCTTCAAAGCGTTTAACCCTGACGTCAGATAATTTGGTGCTACGATCTACATTGCATCCCTGCTCCCACGTTGCACAGATACGGGCATGCTAGAGTGGACGATAATTGAAGATGCATCAACATTGACACATAGAACTCACCTCTGTAGTGGCTGTGACCCCTTCTTTCTTTTTTGCTAAGAATGCCGAAACAGTGGCATCCACATCAGCTAGACTACCGACAGGGTTTTTGAGGGCGTTCAGTTCGGCTTCGAAAGCCACCACATCTTCATCCCACCAGTGCCTAGTGCAGCAAAGCTTCCCAACAGATCCTGAGAAAGATTCAATTAATGCGCACGAGTCACTGGAGTTACACAAACCGCGTTCGGAACGGATCAAGTCGCTGTACTCCTGCGACACATCGGACGAACAGCGTAGACTGTGGAGAGTCAGAACCAGTCGTGCACGGCAGCAAAGTTGAATTGAAGACTTACTGGGTTGTGATACAGGACCTGCACGCACGACGGCGAAATGAATAGAGGATCCTAGTTACTGGTTTTGCGCCGCAACTCTGGATCGTGAGGTTTGTATTTGATTGTGGATAATTCGCTAGAACATAAATTACTCACATAACAGTAGGCGCCGCCAAAGAGCAAATGGGTCCATGACGAGGGAGACATGTCCACCGGAGAAGTAGGGGCACCGCATAGCCGAAAGCATACATTCCATAGAGATAGGAAGCCGGGAGACAAGAGCTGAAAGCGAAATTCCTTGTTCACGCGACTGAGCGAGAGCAAATCCGAAGGATGAAGATGACCGAAAATCTTAACAGCGTGTGTCCCTCAGATGTAGCCTGTATCACGAGAGCAAACTACATACCTCGAACAAAATATCCAAGGGCATTTTCGGAAGTTCACTCAAGCAACTGGCGCGGCCCCTCTTGGGGAGCCCAGGCCTTGTGATGTTCCCGGCCTTGGTCGCGCCCACCTTGGCCCGCTTGGCTGGACGTTCTTTAACATGTTCCGGGGAGGCCGCCCTCACTATATTCACGCAAGAAGCTCAGCTCATTGCTCAGGTAACCAGATAGGATGTAATAGCACTCACCATAGCCATACTTTAGACGACAATAATCGAAATTGTTGCTGACATCTGATAAAAGTGCAACTGGAGACGCCTCGTTCAACAAGGGTAGCCCAATGGCGATGTAGGTTGTCATGACCAGTTCTGTGGAGGAGAGTTGGGAAAGTGCTTGGGGTTTGAGCGAGGAGAAGAGAGTAATTTATGGACATACAGTGCATTGCCACCACTGCCAGTGGATAGGTACCACAACTACCAGAACTACCAGTTCAGCCCCAGCCACAATTATTGCCCCCACTGATACGGACGCCCGAAAGCTATTCAATTTGCCAGTGGTCCAAAACCACATCCGGGCTTGGCAAGCTTCCAAAACAAACCAAAACAAACGGCTTTCGACTTCCAAGCCACACTTCCAAGCCACACTTACGTTTATCACGCGTGTGGATTGTGTCCTTCACTGTCCACAACAATGTCTGCAGGTCTGGGCATCCCCGTGAAGCTTCTGCATGAGTCTCTGGGGCACGTCGTTACTGTTGAGCTCAAGACGGGGCACCTTTATCGTGGAAAACTTGCCGAAGGTGGTTCATCGCCCTGACACTGCTTTTTCACGCTGACATCTTTCTTGCAGCGGAAGATAATCTCAACATCTCTCTGAAAGATATCACAGTGACTGGAAGGGATGGCCGTGTGTCCCAGCTTGATCAAGTCTACATCCGAGGGAGCATGGTCCGTTTCTTCATTGTTCCAGATATGCTGCAAAATGCCCCCATGTATGCCGGTCAATTCTTCCGGGCCGCTACGATTTTTTGATATGGGAATGTCTAGGTTCAAGCGCGTTGGCCCTAATGCGATGCGAGGAAGAGGTATTGGTACGGCACGTGGGCGTGCCACGATTATGAGAGGTCTGTTACCTGTATTCTTTACATTGACGGCAGTGCTAATGTGCCTGGGTAGCCAATGGTACCGTTGCGCCAATAGCTCGAAAGGATATGTTATCACTGACGGTATTTTACAGCTCGTCGTGGTCGGGGAGTTCCCTCCGTAAGAGGCATCCGGCGGTGACAACTGGTTTGGTCATTTGTAATGTTCACACAAATATCTGTTGTTTACTTGTTCCTGTATCACTTCGGTTACAAATGCTCAGATGCACCCAAGAACACGAGTTACATAGTATATACGTACTAGTGAATGGGATAGTTGGGATACGAAAGTGCCGCGGCGACAGTGGGATAGTTGGGATACGCTGGTGCCATCCGCCGGTGCCATCCGCCTGTCGCCGCGGCACTTTGGCACGGTCGAACAACGTCACTACACTACACGCACGTGTGCCTCTGCCGCGATTCTAGGGTCAGGTCGGTTGACTTCATGCAAAGTCCAATTGCGACATCAAGCACCTCTCGCGACCCTTTCGAGCTTGAGCGACTTGCTGATGAACTCGAAGCCCGTGAACATTTTATCGACACACCAGCTCACGACCTCCCCCTCTACCCAGCACTCGCACACAACAATCCCTTCTTCACTGCAAGTACATTTAATGTGGAGGACTTCCTCCTTTCACGTGTGCACACGTCCTTGCCAGACTTGCGAGCTGAATTACGAGACTACCTTGCTGTCCTTAAGGAGGAACTTGTCCAACTTATCAACGATGACTATGAGGCATTTATCAGTCTTAGTACGGACCTGAGGAGGGAAGGCGAGAGACTGGAGCGGTTGAAGTCGCCTTTGGGTGATTTAAAGTCTCATATTCTGGTGAGTCCTACGCCCTTGTAATGACGTATCGTCCTCACAACAGAACCTGCTAGGAATCCCGACAAGAACTCTCCCTCGTTCAAGACGCCATTCAGAGCAAGCTTAAAATGCGGTCATCCCTACGTGATGAGAAGGTCCGCCAATTGCATGCTACTATGAATCAACTTAACGGTCATACCGCAGACCTACTTGCACCTACTTCTCAAAATCTCAGAGTCAGTGGCTCGCCTCGAATCTCTGCTTCTTATAGCATCACCAGACGGTCATACTTCACCTGAGCTCAAGACTCTTCCCTTGAAGTCTCTCGGCGGAATGAGTGAAGACAGTGACGATCGGTGCGGTCTGCTTCATCATGTTTCCATACTTGCTCATGCCTAGTTAACAACAGGCCACGAGGAAACCGCGCAAAACATCTCGTTCGCATTGCAACAGAATACACTCAACTCCTCTATCATGTTTCCAAAGCGCAGGCCGACGCCCGATCCGCATTTGTTGACGAGATTCAATGGGTTTGTGAGCTGTCTCTGTTGAAATACCTGCCCCATGAACAAAGTCTGTCCTCACAGCGAATCGGCCGCATACAGTCAACACTGGCATCAGACCTCGATCATCTCTTTTCTGACACTGTGACCGCCCTGGGTACGGGAAAGCTCGCGGAAACTGACAAGGCAAAACGTATGGCCGATCTAACCGAATGTCTACGGACCTACGATGCGCTTCAACTTTGGCGTGACGCAGAAGACGTGCTCAGGCGCGATGTCTTGCGCGAATTTGTCAAGAAGGTATTTTCGCACATATCTCTCCGGTGATGTTGTGCTGAATTGGCTTGACTCATCCACCGCCTTTAAGACCATTTTCCCTGGCGCGCTTCACACTCCGCACGCCCCATTTGTCCCTCAAACGCCGGTATCTATACGTGAAAATTTTTATCTTCCTGACACCGTACGGACACCCTATGCGCCGTTCACAGGTTTTTCGACACGGACGGACCCCTTCAATGCTGCGCTTGCGGCTGCACCACGTCTCGACGAAATGGATAATCCCCTTGCTGTTTTGTACAATGGCATACTTGCGTTCTTAGAACGCGATTTGAAACGTATCATGGACGTCGCAGAACGCATCAGTGCGAGGGTCGGACAAGAAGTAGATGGTGCTGTTGACGCAAGGGGTTTCGAAGTTCTTGCAAACGTGATATGGGCCGAGATCGCGCGCGCGCTCATGGACGAACTTGGCAGCGCGTTGTTCGCCGCTGGACGACCGGACGAGTTCCGCAAGGTTCGTTTGTCCCGTTAGATCATCAACTTGTACGAGCAGATTGACTTGCGAAGTAGAACTACGAGACGACGCAGTCATTTATTCGCTCTCTCCAATATCTTGCGCCCTCTGCTCGAGCTTCTCGAGCAATGGCCACGCACCCTACTTTCCTGGCATTCGAGCGACGTTGGCAGCTTCCCGTGTATTACCAGTTGCGATGGAAAGATATTGTTGCATGCCTCGAAGACAGCTTATCCGCTAACAAGTTGGAGCCGGAATCAAGCTTAAAGAAAGGTTTGTTGGCTATAAGGTTCAACTTCGGGGTGCTTATGCAACGATGATTATGAGAATAGCAGAGATCAGCCCCTTTTTGATGTCCTCGTCAGCTGCGGTTTGGTCTGCGATGACGACGTGCTGGGACCGGAATGTCTATGTGCCACAGCTTGCACATCGCTTTTGGAAGTTGATGTTGCAGATTTTAAGTCGTTATCGTACCTGGATTCACAACAGCCTCCCACTGTTCCCGCTAGACCACGGGAAGTCCCTACTGGCCAACGAGAAGGTATGATCAGTTGTTCTGATATCTGCCGACTGCTGAGTGAATATAACAGCCCACGCCTGGAGATACACCCAGAATAACCTCACGCTCATCAACACCTGGCCCGCAGGCTGAGGGGAGTTCTTCAGAGTCAACCGCCGCCGATGACACTCTGCTGCGTCAATACACGGCCGTCATCGCCGATGTAAAACTGCTGGAATCCCAGACGTGGGTGCTATGGCATGACGAAGTCAGTCCGATGCTCGCGTCATTATTTGTCGAAGAGGAAGCACCATCGGAACATGTCGGAGCAGAAGGTTCGTACCCTCTTTTCATTTTTAACTTCAATCACGCTAACTATCTCATGGCAGACGCTCTGCGAACGGGCCTGCAGAATTTGACCAGTGTTATCCCACCACTCTCATCGCAACTCGTGTCGATCTTGACACGTCGCGCAAGCGAGGCGTTGCAACCTGTGCGCTCTATGCCGCTTCAGTTCCGCGCCATGTCGAATAAACGACCGCCTTCTGAACCAAGCTTCTTCGTCGCCGGAGTATTGCGACCAGTTCGTACCTTTTTCGGGTTAGAATCGGGGATTGGTCCCGGTGCATCGTTGAAGGAAGAGCTCTTGCAACCCTACGCGGAAGAAGTGTTCGAAGCCATGGTGCAAAAATATATATTCTACGTAACGGCGATGCGCAAGAAGGAGGAATCATTAAGAAAACTCAAGAAGGGGAAAAAGCCTACATTTTCGCTCTTCGGTGGAGCGTCAAAGGAGGACGATGGGCGTGACGAGGAGCGGATAAGGCAGCAGATGGTGCTCGATGTCGAGGCGTTCGGAAAGGACGCTGAAACACTCGGCGTTGACGTACAAGGGAACACCAATTTCAAGTCCTTACATGAAATGGCGATCGCACCGCTGAACGACGGTGAGTTGGGCATAATCTATTCGGCAGTCTCTTCGGCACGCAACTAATCGTAATCGAAAGACATTTCGGCGCCGTCATGAGAATGGCCCAATTGCAGTATCGCATTTGATTTCGTGATTTTAGGCACATGAAATATCGACCACATGGTGCGCGGCAGCACCGCCCTTTGATACCACTTGGACAAGACCCTCCATTCGGTCACTCCGAATTTCAGCAATTGGTCGATCACCGCAAAACCCCGCAAAACTTGATACATGTCATACTTGTACCTTTTATTTTCACTGATTCCGGGTGATAAAAATGTTTTTACTGTATTGGATGGGGAAAAAAGAAAGTCTAGATCCGTTACGCCTGCCAACCGGTGCCGTGACGATGTTTGATGCAATTTACGAACATGTTTACAAAAGTAGCACCCCAACAAGATTGTGATGGCGGGAGTGGTAGATGACAATGGACCTCGGTGTGGTCAGTTGGATTGGAATAAGGCATTAGGCACGTCGATTAGCCAGAGATCTGGACTTTTCAAAGGTAATCTAATAGGCTCGCGTACGTACTGTAGTTCGGTTTGGCACGCGGTCTAAACTGGCTGCACCCAATATAAATCCAATTCAACTGGAAACCGGGGAACGGCAAGTTCCTGTCTGGGGAATACTGTATAGTGCAGCATAGTGCTGCAAGTAGAGGTACTGTATAGATAGACTATTACAGTCACGGTCCACCCGGTCCACGTCCTGTCCTGGCTTACTGACCAAGCGCCGTAGTTCGGCGGTACAGAGATCTACATTTGTAACTTACGAGGAACTGGTACCATATGGCCTATGGCCCTGTGGGAAATGGCTCGGCAACGGCACCAGGGTCGAAGGGGCGTACGGTTCCTACCATGCCGGTGACAATTATTGACCCCCGTTTGGTAACTCGGGGAGGCACGGTGCCATCTGAGTGGCATCCCCGCTGGTCTATAAGGAAGGAAACCTAGTACAGTACAGCTGTATCTAACTTTGCTGTAACAGCATATGATTTGAGGGTGTCCTATTATGGGCACACATACATGCGGTGTTGTACCGTTGAGACGGTTGATCCTTGCGGCGTAATAGACACCAAGTTCTAATCAGAAATCTGACACTCTTCCCTTGAAACTCCAATCACCCTCTTCCTCTATCCAGCGCCGAATGGGTTCGCGTTT
>WNFO01005371.1_pt1 | contig 14635 bp, 14 predicted proteins | sample 5400251 | NCBI WGS metagenome assembly WNFO01 (sample SAMN13153354, study PRJNA577476) | soil metagenome | isolation source: 100 cm saprolite under Madrone tree | place: USA:California | collected 2016-06-14 | reverse complement strand
TGTCGCAGGACGCCTGCTGCCGTCCGCGCGCGCTCGAATTCTCTGAGTTCCAGCCCGTTATAGAAGTCGCGGATCACCTGGTGGTGATATTCGGGCTCGGGATATGCAGCTTGCCAGTAGAAATAGCGCGCCACCGAGTAGGTTTCCCGGTTCACCTGCTGCGGCATGCGCAGAGGACTGCCAGTGACTTTCCAGAAATAGTAGCTGGTTGCGGAGCCGGCCACCACGAGCACCAACAACATTGGGAGTGCTACGCGGCGCAGCAATAGGCCCGCGATCGGCTTCTTCCTCGCGATCCAGAAAATCAGACCGCCCGCGACGACCAAGGTCAGCACCAGACCTTCGTACAGCCGGGTGTTAGCCAGCATCGCAATTCCGATCGCCATCACAATCGCGTCGCGCACCCGATACCGCCGCATAATGCGCGGCATTGCCCCCAGCACGAGCGCTCCGCCAGTCGCCGCCAGAGCGCCTCCCCAATAGCTGTTGTCCCAATAGCTGAACACGCCAAAGCGCATTACCGGCAGCATGCCCCCAAGCAGGGCCCACGAGGGCGGAAACCAGGCTTGCAGCATCCAGCAGATAGCCGCGCACATGACGCCGGCGCTGAGCCACACTCCCCAGAACGGATGTCCAAAAACGACCTGGCCTAAGGCCAGAACCAGTCCCTGAAGCGGCGGATACATCGACGCATAGGTCGGATGAAAGAGAATGTGGAAGGTTTCCAAATGCATCCACATTGGGTGAGTGGGATTGGCGAGGCGACCGTGGGCAAAGGTATCGCCGGCCAGCAGGAAGCTGAACTCATCGTTGATGAAGGGATGAGGAATTGGCAGCCAGGGCAACAACGCAAGCCGGACTGCGAGCGCGGAGAAACCGCAAATCAAAATGCTCAGGGTGCGTCTTCGAGCCAACGCTGCCAGTGCTCGCTCGGCTTGCGCGAACCAGGTCGCGCAGAACTGCGGGCGCAACAGCGCCAGCAGCAGCGCCAGCGAGACCAGCAACGCTTCAGGTCCTACATGCGCAAACATGAATAGCCTCGACCCCTGAATCCTTCCACCGCGCTCGAACTGAGAGCGGAACGCCGTTACCAGCGGCTATGAATATCCGACGATTCTCCGCATGTGGCGCTCCAGCCATTCCCCCGCGGACTGCAGCGATTGCTTCAGTGAGATCGTGTTCCATTCGTATTGCTCGTGCCACACGTCCGAAACGCCCCAGACTTCACGCAGCTTTTGCCAATATCGGGCACGCATGGCGGAATCATTGGCGGCGCTTCCGGCCTCGGCAGTCGTGACGAAAAACTCCGCTGGCGGTTCGTCGGGAAGGCGGTGAGCATAGCCATACCGCCACTGAATTTGCGTGACGGCGCATTTCCAATATGCTTTGGCGATCTTCTCCGCCAACGATGGCAACAACGTCGTATCTTCGGTGGGATGCCATGCTCGTTCCGCGCTTTTCAATCCCTCTCGCCGGGAACCAGGCCCAACTCATCGGGCCGCGGTCAGGGCCGGCGACCATGGTTCCGTGCTTGGCCAAGTGCGGTTGAAGTTTGCTGCCGTGCCAGCCGAATCGTCACTCATCCTCTCCAGCAGAACGCTGATTTTGTCGCTGTAAAGAACTTTCCATTTCGGATCGTGCTGGAGCACATACGTAAGCGGTTCGCCCGGCGGAAACAGAACGTAACGAATTTTGTACTTGTCCAGGAGAGGCTGAGGATCCTTGAGCGCCAGCACATCGAGATAATCCTGTAGGACGCCGGAGTATTCGAAGATGTCCACCCGGCTATCAAGAAATATCTTCAGGCTGGGATCGCGCCAGTTCAGGTATCCGCCCCACAAGTAAAAATTCAACACCGGCCCGGAAGGAGGATGAGCCTGCAAGTACGAAACGGCCTGCGCGGGATATTGATCGGCAACAAAAGCTTGCAGCTCGGTTTCTCGAGGCCAATAGCGCGCGACCCCCGCAATCATCAAAATGATGACGAGAGCGTTCATCACGGGAGTGTCCTTCTCCCGGCGGTAGCGGGGCACGAACTCAAAAGTCTTTGCGAGGACAGGCGCAATCACTATGCCCAGCAGGAATAGAAAGCGGATGTAAGTCAATCCGCTATAGAGAGCGAATAGCACGAGCCCCAGTTCGGCCAGAGTCCAACGACGTGCGCGCAGCAATGCGCTGACCAGCAGGACAATCAGCAGAATGACAACAAGCTTGCCGCGCATGTCGTGGAAGTTGACCGAAACCCATTCCGCAACATGCTCGATATTGAGTTTCTGCCGAAAGGCGAGGTCGAAAGGATAGAACACCAGGCGGGTGCTAAACGGATTCACGAACAGGGCCACCAAACTGGCGCTCCAGCTCATGAGCAGCTGATTGCGTTGCGAGGGTGTCCAGGGCTCGGCCTCAATCAAACCCCATTCTCCCTTGAACAGGCCTGCGCCGATCACGGTCGAAAAGATCGCGATCCCGATAAGCCAGGATCCGTGAGTGTTCACCCACAGGCAGAAGAGAGGCGGAATCAACCAGAGCGGCGCGTGGCCCATTTGGCGGAAGCGCTGCAGCACAATCAACAGCAGTACGAGATAGGCGTAACCAAACAGAATCGTGCGTGGACCAAACGAAACCGAGCCGAGAAAAACCGCAAAGCATCCCGCCACGATCGAAGCTTTGTAGTGGCCGCTCTCCCGATAGCAGAGATACAGTACTCCCAGGAAAATTAAGGTCAGAACCGCAAACATAACCGCGTTAATCCCACCAAGTCCCAGGGCGCGCCAGGCGAAGTAGTAAGGCAGCTCCGCCAGCCATTCGTGGTTGATCCAGGGATGACCCGGAACTGTGAAGGAGTACAAGTCAGCGCGAGGAAGGCTGTGGTGCTGAACCAGGTAGTCCGCATTATGTAGGTGCCACCAGATGTCGGGGTCGCTGATGCCCCTGCGGGACAAGACAAATACCACCGTCAACACGATCAAAGTGAGCACAACGTGAAACGAGACGGCCGGGAACAAGCGCTCGGGCCAACCAGCCGACGCGCCAGACAGTTGGTCCTTCGGTTCCTCCGTCCTGACGGGTTCCCAGACAGGTGGTTCTTGAACCGCGCTCATCGATTGAATAACAAGCCTGGTCGGCTTGGCCTCTCCTGTAGACAGAATTCCCAGCTTTGTCCAAGCAATTGAGGTACCACGGTGGTCACGGTGAGATATCCCAGGCCGATTGCCCGCCTGTCCGGCTGCCCTGGAGGGAATTGCAGACTAGGAGCGGAAAGGCGCCATATTCCTCGCTGGCACCGCCACTTACAGGACTTGGCCGCGAAGCAACAGTGGGCCGGGATAGTGTGTCCGATTGTATACTCCGGACCCTGTGATGGGTCCAGCCGTACTGTAGTGGGCGAAACATTGTGGGCCGCGACCCAGGTAACTTTTCCGTTAGTACCATTCGTGCTATTCATAACTCACTAAAGTGCCATTTACAGAATGTAACCATAAGACAACACTGTTCTATAAGACGTGCATCCCGCTGTATCCCCCTACAGTGATCGACAGATTCTGTCAGACGGGATTCTGGCTTCCCCCCACTAGCCACAGTGCTCTTCCCGGTGAAGATCTTTTCCTGAATCTGCCGAGTTGGACGCAGTTCACTCCCCCTGATTCAAAAGCTGTGGTGGTTGTGTCGGGCCCGCGGATGTCTGTTGTCTTTCGTGCCCATAGGGTTGGAACACGAAGAGGCTAACCGTGTCAAACTCAAGCTGTGAACCGAGGAACATCCTCCTGGTCGATTCCGAGGAAGCATTCGGCCAGGTATTGAAGCAGGTTGTGGGGAACGAGTACCTGCTCCAGCAAGCATCTTCCGTGAAGCAAGCCATTGCGCGACTCGATGCAGAGATTCCCGATGCAATTCTGGTCAATTTCGACATTCCGCCGGATCAGGCGGCAAGCCATGATTCTCAGGAACTCCTGCACGCGGCCTCTAACAAAGCCATTCCCATACCAGTGATCGCGTACAGCTGGGATGGGCGTGGGCAGAGGGCCCGCGAAGCCTTTCGACAAGGAGCGTTCGACGTCCTCGATCAGCCCCTTGATATCCAGCAGCTGAAATTTGCTTTGGATCGGGCTTGCCGCCGCATGGAGTTAGTGCGCGAACTTGCCGAAGCCCAGAGACTGCTGCGAACCACTCGAATCGATGGGTTATTGGGGAACAGCAAAGTCATGGAGCGGGTCGATGAAGTGGCCCGAAAAGTCGCGGAAGTCTTCACGACTGTTCTGATTACTGGGGAGAGTGGAACGGGAAAGGGCGTCGTTGCACAGGCGATTCATCGCCTGAGCCCGAGATCTGCAAAGTCGTTCGTGGCCTTCTCCGTTTGCTCTTTCCCGGACTCCCTGATCGAAGACGAACTCTTCGGCCATGAGCGGGGCGCCTTCACCGGCGCGGCACAAACCCGCCGGGGACGATTTGAAGAAGCCAATGGCGGAACGATCTTCATAGATGAAATCGGGGATTTGGCGCTTCCCTTGCAAGTCAAGTTGTTGCGCGTGTTGCAGGATCGCACGGTGGAACGGCTGGGGTCGAATGTCTCCCGCCCCATCGACGTTCGTGTCATCTGTGCCACCAGCCGCAACCTGGAAAAGATGGTGGAGCAGGGCTCGTTTCGGGAGGATCTGTATTTCCGGATCTCCGTGGTTAAGCTCCCGATGCCTGCGCTCCGCGAGCGAAAAGAGGATATCCCCTTGCTGGCGGAACATTTCTTGCGCACCTTTGCAAAGGCGCATAACAAGACGGCGCGGATGTTTACGCCTGGATTTGTGAGCGCGCTGTCGCGGCATTCCTGGCCGGGAAATGTTCGTGAGTTGCAGAACGTGATTGAACGCAGTGTGGTGCTCGCCAACGGCAACGAATACCTGGGTGTTGCTGACTTGCCGGAGGAGTTGGGGGGGGTAACATCCTCGCAAGATCTGCCCATCGGTTCATTCCATGAGGCGGTCCATAGCTTCAAACACGAGTTGGTGCGCTCAGCATTGCGTATGCACGGCGGCAATAAATCGAAAGCTGCTCAGGAATTGGGCATTAGCCGTTGTTACCTGCACCGCCTGCTGAACCAGTTGAGCCTGACCGACATCCACGCCGTGGACGAATCAGACGAGTCGTCGGACGACGAAACGAGCGCTGTGCGAACGGAGTCCAGCCGGCGCGGCGCTGTGTTACGGGTTGCCTGAGGTGGTCGCGATGAGAGTGCCAAATTTCGTGCGCGAAAATTCTGGGCAAGCGTTGGTCGAGACGGTCCTGCTGTTGCCGCTCCTGATGGCCATTGTGCTCAACGCCATCAACTTTGGCTATTTCTTCTTGATGGCGCTGAATATTACGTCGGCGGCCCGCAGCGGCGGACTGTATTCGATCATGGGGAGCGCAACTCCAGCCGCCATCGCTTTGCCGCCGGCAGGTTCAGCGACTGCGATAAATTCCGTCAGTTATCTTGCCTATCAGGATTTGACCGGAGCCGTCTATTCGCCGTCCACCAACGCCGGAGTCCAGGTCTGCTCGCCCTCGGTAGGCGTGCTCAACGCTGGAACCGTGAACCAGAAGTCCCAATGCACAACACTGGGTTCGATTGGCAGTTTCCCGGCGGCGGATGTAGATCCGGAACTGAATAGCGGAAATACGGCGCCGGCATTTCTTCTGAACCGCGTGGATGTGGCATATCAATTCACGCCGCCGATTCCGCTGATGCCCTTCAACATCATCATTCTGGCAAGCCCGGCCTGTACCTCAACCGCTGGGAGCGTAAGTTGCACGTTTTATCGTCACACCCAAATGCGAGCGATGAACTGAGCCTATGAGTGCCTTGAGCCATCGACATCCCCGATTCTATCCACAGGGCCGCCATGCGACTTGTGGACAGGCCCAGGTGGAATTCGCTCTGGTGATCGTTTTTCTGATGATTCTGATTTTGTCGATGGTCGAGCTCCTCACGATGATGCACACCTACAATGTGCTTGCCGATTCGGCCAAAGAGGGTTTGCGTTACGCCGTCGTCCACGGAACCGCGAACTCCACTCCGAGCGGACCGACTTGCCCGTGCGCCGATATTGACGGACCCGCCGCACCTCCGGGAACGGTCCCTGGGTATGGCAGTGGCTACGGCGTGGTCAGCACATTCGCGCAGTACTCGCTCCACAACATGACCGGCTTGACAGTAACTGTGAGTTATCCCGATACCGCGAATCCACCTGCGAACCAAGCTCCTAATCGGGTCAAGGTTGTGGTCGCGTATCCCTATCGCCCATTTTTTAATCTCGGCTGGCCGACGGTGACAGTCAACGCGGCCGCCGAGGGACGGATCATGAATTAAGAAGAAGACTCCACAAGGAGGAGGTGGCCGCGATGGCCAAGCATTCCGGAAATTTCAATCGAAAAAGTCGCCGGGCGAGCGAGGCCGGCCAGGCCACTCTATTTTTTGTGCTCGTCCTGGGAATCTTTCTCTTGGGCGGTCTTTGTCTGGCCTTTGATCTTTCGAACATGTGGTTCCACCGCCAGGCGGCGCAAACGGCGGCTGATGCCGCCTGCACCGCCGGCGCCATGGATCTACTGGTGGACGCGCAAGGCGGCGCTACAGGCCATCAGGGTTTTACGTTGGGTACACCTTACAGTTGTACGACTACTTCCACCGACAGCGTCTGCCAGTACGCGGCCAAGAACGGCTACAACAGCGACAGCGCCACCCCCGGCAACCTAGTTAGCGTCAGCTTCCCGGCTTCGGTAAATGGAGTAACCAAACCTCCGGCCGGCATTGCTTCGACTGCGTTCATCCGGGTGGATGTTGTGGATAATGTTCAGACCTTCTTTGTGGGCCTGCTCAGTGGGGGCACAACCGCGGCTGTCCGCTCGTTTGCCACCTGCGGGCTGGAGCTGGCTAAGGCGCCGATTCCCATTATCGTGCTGCATCCGACGCTGACCAGTTCGTTGAGTGAATCGGGCACGCCTTTAATCAATATTAAGGGCGGGCCTAGCAAGAGCATTCAGGTCAATTCGGGCGCCACGACGGCCGTGAGTATAGGCGGAAGCTCGAGTATCAACCTCACCCATGGTGGGCCCAATTACGACGGCAGCAGCCTTGGCACGTACGGTGGACCAGCCACCGCGCCTACTGGATTTACCACAGCTGGCTCTGGGATCTGGATTTCTCCCGCCGCGCCAATTAGCGACCCCTATGCACAGTTGGCGTTTCCCACAGCGGTTCCCAGCGACCCGGCAGTCCCGACTGACCTCACATACGGCGGTTCCGGTAACGCCTGTGCATGGAGTGGTCACGGCGCGAAGGTGTGTACCGCGAACCCCTGCTCCTCAACTGACATCCAACAAGGACTTTGTTACGTTAGCCATAACACACACGGCTGCCCGGATCCGGGCGCGACTACTCCTCCAACTCCCGCCAACGGGTGCCAGCTCTATACCGCCGGCTATTATCCAAGCGGTATTACCCTGGACGGTTCGGGCGGGGTAAATCCTGTGGCCATTTTCGATCCGGGCCTTTATTACCTCCGTGGCGGTTTGGCATTAAAGTCAGGATCGATGGTTCGACCTGGTACTGGAACTGGCGATGGAAGCCAAGGGACAGTCTTCTACCTTACGGGGTCCGGTCAAACCTGCAGTGGACAGTCGGGCTTGGTTTGTGTCGGGTCGAACTCGGGTAAGGCCGGGCTTGATCCGTTCACGACAGCGAATGTCCAATGCTCGGGCGGACCCGCTCCGGACGCGCGCCTCGCTCTTCCCTCCACGTTGAACGGCAACGTCTTGCTCGCCCCATGCACTGGCACCTATGGCGACCCCGCAGGTAAATACCGCGGAATTCTGTTCTTCCAGAATCGCTCCAGCGATGTTGGAGGGGGATGGGGCGGAGGTGGCGGCTTCCTACTGGCTGGCTCCATGTACTACCACATGTGCAACGCATCTGGAACAGGTACCAATTGTTCTCCAACGGTATGCACCAACATCGGCAGCTGCACCGCCGGCACCAGTTATGGTTCGAACTTTACGCTACAAGGTAACTCTGGATCGGCTAGCTATATCTTGGGTCAAGTTGTCGCCGACACGCTGACCATGGGCGGAACACCAACCATCAATATGGCGCTTAACCCCAATTCCACATACAGCACTCTGAAGGTGTCGCTCCTGCAATGAGTTCAGCGCTCCATGGTCTCGACTTCGCGAGCAGGTGAGCAAGAGATGAATTCCGTTCTCCAGCAAGTTCCGCCTCCGAAGTTGCCCGTGAAGCTGGTCCGGCGCGCGGCGCCCTCGGTGACGCTCCGCGAAGTGGGATATGGCTATCGCCCAGGACGCAGTTTTGGGCTTTCGATTCTTGCTCATCAGCTGGCTTTAATCGCGATCATGCTTCTTGGGCGTCACGAGTATCTCGAACCGTCGATCGTGGTGAAGCCGCAATTCGACCCCGGCCACTCCACAAGCATCCTGGTTCTGCCGACGCTCGGTGGCGGAAGCGAGGGCAGCGGCCAAGTCGGCGGCGGAGAGGGAAGCGCCGGCAAGCTCTCCTCGGGATTGCGTGCGAGAAGCCGGCGTGGCTTCGCTTATCCGGGACCACGACCGCTTGTTTCCAATCCCCCGCAGGCCACGCCGGGAATTCAAACCATCCTGCAGCCTTCGCTGGAGAATCTTCCGCGCTTGCGGCGTGATGTCCCTTTGCCCAATATCGTCCAACCGCCCCCGGCGGTGGCGGACGTGGGTCATGAGCAGCCGCTGATGGTGGTCAAGTCCGGAAAGCTATCGCTGCGTGGTCCTGCAGAAACGCCCATAGCGGCACCGAAGATTACGCTGCCCGTGGCGCCGGATAGCAAGATTGCCAACCTGCTCGAATGGAAACCGCAGCTGCCGCAGAAAGCGGTGCCCGACCCAGTTGAGGATTCTGAGATCTCGGGCGTCCGCAAAGATCAAAAACGTCTTCTCGTGCTCAATGCCATTCCGCCGCCGTCCGACGTGACCGGCAAAATTCCACGGGGAGAAGCGCGAGCGCAGTTTGCCGTGTCTCCAGCGGAAGTGACCATGATCGCAGAACCGGCGGCCGGAACCAAATCTGGAGGACTGCTTTCGATGGCCGCGGGAAGCGGAAGTCGAGCCGATATTCCCAGCGGGGATGCGCTTGCTGAGGTCGCTGCCGGCGGTGATGGCGCGAAGCATGGTTCGGCTGGATCGGGTACCGGCAGTCGTGGCCGCTACGGCAGCAGCCAAGGCAGTGGTTTGAATTCCCAGAGCACTGCCAGCGGGACCGGACGCGGTACGAGCGCAGGCTCCGCGGCGGGAAACGGATCGGCAACCGGCCAGGGTAGCGGCACGGGCGCAGGCAGCGCTCCGGGCGAAGGCGGGTTCCCCGGCATCACCATTCAGGGAGGCCGCTACGGCAATACCGGCAACATGCAAGCCAAGGTCGAGCCTCGTCGTCAGATTTCCTACAACATGAACATAGTTTCCACCGCCAGCAGCGGCGGCGGGCTGCCCGAACTCGGCGTCTTCCAGAATGAAAAGGTCTATACCGTTTATCTCGACATGCGAGCCAACGACGAGGATCCGATTCCCTCCTGGACGCTGCAATATGCGGTGCTGCAGCCGGCGGCGGGCGATCCCGGAGTCCCTACGAGCCACATCCAGGGAACGCCCACGCCGCCTTATGCGATCCTCAAGCTAGTCCCAGAGTTCACTCCTGAACTGGTGCGTAAGTGCGCGCACCGGTTAATCGTGGCCTCGGCGACCATGGATGTCAGCGGCAAGCTCGATCAGGTATCGGTGAGGCAGAGCCCGGAAAGTCAACTGGTCGGCCCGCTGGTGGAGGCGCTCAAACATTGGGTTTTCGAACCCGCACAGATTGACGGCCGGCCGGTGGCTCTCAAGATCCTGTTGGGCATTCGCCTGGGGGCGTCTCGATGAACTTCGATCAAGGTGATAAAACTGCTGTGACGCACGCCAAGCGTCGACTCCATCTGTAAACTAACCATCCATGAATTCGCCTTCCCCGGTTACATACGAGCGAGCGCCATCGCAGTGGAAAATCGTATTGCGAAAAATCCTTCGTTCCCGGTGGACGTTCGTAGCCTTGCAAGTTCTGGATCTGCTGACCTCGCTGGCTGCATTCCACGCGGGCGCGCTCGAGGTGAATCCGCTGGTCGCCCGGCTGACATTGGAGTTCGGGCGCGTCGGAGGTGTGATCCTCAGCAAGCTCATTGCGACGCTAATTGCCCTCGGGGTCAAGCGGCTGGTTTGGGTGGTCAACCTCTTTTATACGGGCATCGTTTGCTGGAACGTTATCGTTTTTATCGTTCTGTCCCTAAAATCAAACTAGCTTGAAACGCAGTCGCCGGGAAGCGAAATACAGGCAACAGAAGTCTGTCCGAGTTGTGCCTGCCGCTCGCCGAACACGATGATCGCTCCCAGTGATGCCACGGGGAGCTTGCTATGAGATGAAGCGATCCTATGGCTACGAGAGAGAGCTGCTCGGATGGCCAAGCAACACCATCAACGGCATCGCCGTGTTTCGCGTAAGGAAGTATGACCTTGATGCGCAAAGCCGCAAAAAACAAATCCCTGGGCGGCGCCCAGGGATCTGGAGATGAGTATTGACTGGAGACCTACGCGAGCAATCGACGTCGCAGCAGACCGGCAAGGCCGATCAGTCCGGTCCCGAGCAACGACAAGGTGCCTGGTTCCGGTGTCGTGACCCTGCCCATTGCAAATCCGGTATTAGGACCGCACTTGGTTCCCCCACCGACGCAAAAGTGGACTCCCCACTCGTTCGCCAACTGCGCCACGGTTAACCCCTGTCCGGAGATCACGAAAGAGATCTGGCTCGCGCTGGTAATACCCTTTGGCCCGCCTTGCAAGTTTCTGAGCACGTATGCGAAAGAGCCGAACTGGCTGACGTTCTGGTTGGTCACGAATTGTCCGAAGCTCAATCCTGTATAGGTGATGCCCCCGGCGATAATCGTTACCGGCCCGATGCTGCCCGCATTCAGGCTGGCATTGGTATTGAAGTAAGTAGAGCCGCCATTCAACTTGAGGCTGTATCCGTTGTGCGCACTCAGCGTCACCATCACCTGGCCGGAGCCGACCTGAGTCAGCGTCACGCTGCCTATACTCCCATGAATACCCAGGTTGTTGATATTGAGTTGGATGGTGTCGGCTGCGGCAAATGGAACTGCCAGCGCCAGCAAAATGATCAAAAAGAGGTAAAGGCGATTCATTGATTGTTTCCCCCGAGCGTCACACTGCGTTAACAGAGCACGCTGCCTGCCAGCCCATGCCGTGAGTCTTTTGGATTTTTAGCCTTTGTTTTCAAACACTTCTGAACCGTCAGTGGGAAACGCTCCAAACCTTGTGCAGGATTTTGCACAGAGTGCACTCGCGTTTGCAGCTTAATCTTTTCGGTGAGCAGAGAGTTCCCGCCGGTAAAAGCTCAACTCGGCATCCCCCTGTGTGATCTTCCGACACCGCACCAACTCGCCGAACCCGTCCCCCGGATCGAACCTCTTCTCATGCTCCGCAATCACGGCGCTCGACGCTCGCACCAATTTCGATTCCGCCAGTGCCTCCAACGTCCGCGCATACTCCTGCTCCATCCGATACGGAGGGTCCAAAAAAACAAAATCCGCCACTACGCCCGAACCCTCCAACTGCGCGAGCGCCTGCCCCACTTCTGCCTTCAAGATCCTAAACCCGCTCTCAGTCCCCAACGAATTCAAGTTTTCCCCAATCAATTCCGTCGCAGCCTTCGAAGACTCGACGAAATAAACCATCCCCGCCCCGCGGCTGAGCGCTTCGATACCAACCGCCCCTGTCCCCGCATATAAATCCAGCCACACCGATCCCGCGAGCGCCTCCGGATTGCCCGCGCAGAGCACATTAAACAGCGTCTCGCGCAGCCGGTCCGCCGTAGGACGAATATCCGTCCCCGGCAACGCCCGCAGCAACCGCCTCCGATACTGTCCAGCAATCACTCTCATGGTTGTGTGGGTCGGACACTCCTGTCCGACTCCCTCTCGCTCATCCCGCGCTGCGGTTGTCAGTTCGGACACTCTCGTCCGACGCTCGAGCGTCCAGTCCGCTCGCCCCAGCCCTTTCGTGTCCGCTTTGGCGACAACGCCGCTCCGCCCGGCGTCTAAGTAGATAGAATACTGGCAGGCGTATTTATGCGCAGTTGGTCCATCCCGGCGGGTCGCCTCTTCGGAATCGAGATCCGCATCCACCTGACTTTTTTCTTCCTGCTGTTCTTCGTCTGGGGGCTCGAAAAGGGCACCTGGTCAATTTCTTCATTGCCGGCATATCTGCCCTGGTTCTACTCAGCGTAATCCCTCACTTCCAACTCTGGAATCAGCCGCTAGTGCATTCCGGTTACCTGCTCAGAAGTCTCGTCTGGGCGAATGTCTATCTCGGACTCATCAACCTGCTGCCGGCGTATCCCATGGACGGAGGCCGCGTGCTCCGCGCGCTTTTTTCGCGTCAAATGGACCCGATCCAGGCTACGCAGCGCGCCGTCCGCATCGGCCACGTCTTCGCCATCCTGTTCATGATGGTGGGCTTCCTCATCAGCAACTGGTGGCTCGTGATGATCGGCGTTTTCGTGTTCCTAGCGGCCCAACTCGAAGAACGGTCAGCGGTCTTTCACTCCGTCTTGCAGAGCGTCCGACTGGAAGAAGTGATGCTCACTGACTTCGCCACCCTCTCGCCCGCCGACACCCTCGAAGACGCTCTCGACAAAGCCGTCCACACTCTCCAGGACGACTTCCCCGTAGTCCGCGGCAGCGACATGGTAGGCGTAATCTCAAAACAGAAAATTCTCGACGCCCTCCGCTCCGACGGCAACGGCTACGTCCAAGCCGCCATGAATCGCCTCTTCGAGGTAGCGTCGAAGCAGGAGTCCCTAGCCTCCGCCTTCCGCAAACTAGCCGCCCGCAACCTGAGCATCATCCCGGTAGTGGACGAGCAGCGCCTGGTAGGAATCGTTACCCTCCAGAACCTGATGCACTCCATGGCCCTTCTAGCCGAAAGCCGCAAACTCCGCAGGGAAGGCCTGGACTCCTGATACGCCCGCTTTTGATAGATCTGCTTTTGGGTGGAGCAGCGCTTCCACGCTGCACTAAAGACTCTATTGAGGATGGGCTTTGGCCCCCGAGGTAAACCGCCCATACACTTCCTGCGCCGCCCGCACCGCCGATCCAAACTCCACCGCTTTCCCCGTAACCTCCGCTATCACCAACTCCAGCGCCGCCAGCACTCCCACCGTATCCAGATAATCGTAATAACCAATGTGCGCCATCCGGAACAACTGCCCTTTCATCTCCGCTTGTCCGTTAGCCACCACCGCCCCAAACTGATCCCGAAAGCGTTTGCAGATCGCCGTCGAATCCGTTCCCGGAGGCGCCGCCACCGCCGTCAACGCCGCAGCCGGAGACGACCCAGCAAACAACTGAAGCCCAAGCGCCGACACTCCCGCGCGCGTCATCGCCGCACAAAGCTCCGCATTCTCCACCAGAGCTCGACGTCCCGCCGCCAGATCTCCATTTCCCATCTGCCGGACGTAATCCAGCGCCGCCGCCAGTCCCGCAAACAAAGAAGTAGCCGGCGTGTAGGAAGTCTCCGTTTTAGCCGCCGCCGTCCGCTCCTTCCGCAGATCGAAGTAATATCGCGGCGATTTCGCCGTCTCCATCCGACGCCAAGCACGCTCGCTGACCGCGCCATACGCCAGCCCGGGCGGAATCATCAAAGCCTTCTGCGATCCCCCAATAATGACGTCGATTCCCCACCCGTCCACATCAAGATGCGTGGTCCCCAGCCCCGTGATCCCATCCACCACTAGCAAAGTATCCGGCAGTCCGCGCACCAGCCCAGCAATCGCCGAGACATCATGCCGAGCCCCCGTGGAACTCTCCGTGGCCTGCACATAAACGCACCGGACCTCCGTACTAAGCCGAGCCCGAACCTCATCGAGCGAAAACGTAGCCCCGTAAGGCGCAGTCACCGACTCCACCGAACATCCAAACGCCTTAGCCAGCGAAACCCATCTCTCGCCAAACTTCCCCGCAGTCAATACCAGCACCTTGTCGCCGGGCGAAGTCAGATTAGAAACCGACGCCTCCATGAACCCCGTACCGGAAGCCGTCAGCACCAGCACGTCATTCTGCGTCCCGATAAACAACTTCAAATCTGCCAGCACCCGGGAAAATAAAGCCCGGAAATCAGCCGTACGATGATGCGCAGCATAGGAAGCCATCGCCGCCTGCGCCGAAGGCAGCAGTGGCGTAGGACCGGGAGTGAAGAGGCGATTCTTCTTGAGCATTGAAATCAAGAATATTCGAAAGCGCGGGATTCGAAAAGAAATTGCAGAAGTCAGATTGCAGAAGTAAAACCCTGGTGCCCAGCGATACAGTCAGAGTTGAGAGCCTTTGACTTTACTTCTTCAATCTAACTTCTGACTTCTGCAATAGGTTTTTCACCTCTGCAATCTGACCTCTAACCTCTGCTGCATGCTTGGAGTTTCCCTAGGGGAGGTCGAGGAATGTAGATGTTGGGTGTGTTCGTTACAGGTTAGCGCGGCACACGTGTGGTTCAAGCTTTTGACGTTCTATAATTTGCCCATGCCTTTAAT
>WNFO01012885.1_pt1 | contig 14636 bp, 31 predicted proteins | sample 5400251 | NCBI WGS metagenome assembly WNFO01 (sample SAMN13153354, study PRJNA577476) | soil metagenome | isolation source: 100 cm saprolite under Madrone tree | place: USA:California | collected 2016-06-14 | reverse complement strand
ATCGGCCATTTCCGCGCCAGCGCGGGCGATGGGCATTCACCGCATGATCGCTGCGGCGATGAGCGAGCCGACGATGAGGGCGATGGCGACGAAGATGAGCGCGGCGATCAGCTTGGCGCTGTCATCGAAATGCTTGCCGTCGGGCCGATGCGAATTCTCGGCGCGCGCGCTGCGGTGATGGCCGTCAGTCATCGCGATGCGAGAACATGCCACCGAGCACACCGATTCGTGTCATGCACGATTCGACGGCCTTTGCGATACGTGCGGTGTCGCCGTAGTCGAGCCGTTCAAGCTCGTCACGCAATGCACATATTTCGGCGGTCAGCGCGCGCAGAGTCTCGCTCGCAAATGGCGAGAGTTCGAGTTTGAGGGTGAATTTATCGGCCGCCATTTCATTCGCCGATTTCCTTTCGGCGTGGTAACGGCCTAGGCGGCACGTGTCCGAGCGGGTTGCTTTTTTCAAGGCTGTTCGTCCATCGACTGAGCAAAATGCCGACACCGGTTGCCACAAGGATCGCAGCAAAAAGTTCGATCATTCGCCGACCTCCGTGAACAGCAGCGAGAGCTGCATCGCATCGCGCTTCTTGTCCGGAAAACTCTCGCCGGCGCGAGCCGCGATGAATTTGCGCAGCACCGACGACTGAATCCCGGCCTTCTCAGCCCACGCTTTGATCGATTCGCCGAGCACCGTCGAGGCGTCCTGCGCGTGCTTGAAATCGGCGATCATCGTCTCGATCGCGAGCGGGTGTAGCTCGTCGAGTTTGATGATCGCTTCCTGGTGATCGCTCGTTTTCGCCTTGCGACCGCGCACCTTTCGGGCTGCTTTTTCGATGGTTTCGTCAGCGGCCAGAGCGGCGGAGATTTCGGCGGATTCACTCGGAGATTGACGATCGGCTTGCATGATGGCTCCTTTGCGGTTAGCCGAAGATTTCGGCGGCCAGGTCTTCTGGATCCGGCAACGGCAGGGCGGGCTGCTGCGGAGTCAAAGCAGTGACGGTGATTTCGGCGCGCGGGTTAGCGTGATCGATCGCATGGAAAATGTGCTTCTCGCGCACCTGACGATCGTTGCGTATCACGCCGGCCTGCAGCAGCACGCGCGGGCTCTTCGCGCTAAGCCGATGGAAGCGATCCTGCAGGCAATCGAGGATGATCGACTCGTCCAGATCCGGCCGCTCGCTCGCGTACCAGATCCGAATCGTCACGGCGACCGGACCTTCGAGGCGTTGGCGAGCGGCGGCCGGAATCTGACGCAGTGCGTCGCGTTCATAGGCGAGCGCTTCTTTCGATTTCACGACGGCGATACGCGCGTCTTCCTCGCCGCGCTTGAGGGTGACGATGCGCCGGCTATTTGCCTTGCTGCACGGCTGGCCGCGGATGGTGAAGCGGATCGGATCGCTCATCGGACCTCGTATCGACCGCCCTCGGTCAGATCCAGCGGCGGATCCTCCTTGCGCTTGCGCTCGGCGTCGAAGCCGCACCAGGTCCGGAACGCTGCCGGCCAATCGGCGTACTGGTGACCCTTGGCTTGGGCATTGTCGCAAAAGCGGATGAACGCTCGACCGATTTCTTCCCGGGTGAGCCCGAGCTTAAGGCCGGAGCTGGTCAATTCCTCCGTGAGTGCAAGGTTTTGGGGAAATGGCGTCGCGGGCGCTTTAGCCCGCGGAGGGCGCGGTGCGCGCCCAGTCTTCTTCTTTTTCTTTTCGGTTTCGGTTTCGGTTTCGGTTTCGTGAGACGATGCAGTGCGTTTGCTATGCACGCGCAGTGCATCTGCACTACGCTTTTCCATTAAAGTCTTGATTTCACTTAGGTGCGGTTCTGGGGGCAGAGGCCATTTTGGCTTAAGCGCGCGGGGCCAGTTTCCGAACCTCGGGATGTAAGCAAAGCGCTGTCCAACGGTCGAACTGCTGTAAAGCCGGATCAAATCCTGATCTGCCAGGTTTAGAAGCAGCGCAGCAATTTGCTCGTCGACGAGGCCTGAAACGGCGGTCGTGCGCTTCCTTAAGAAAAATGAGCCTACCGGAACGAGGCCGTAATCGTCAGCCAGGATCAGCAATTGCATGAACAGGAATTGCGCATCATGCGTTGCGTTGCCGAAACGTTCCGAATCGAGTAGCGACTCGCGAATGATCCGGCTTGGCATCAGAAAAGCGCCTCGTCATCGAACGCCGGCATGGCATAGCCGCGGCCCGGCGACAGGCGCCGCTGCTCCTCGTTGAACCAGAAGCGAAAGCGCTTGCGCGCTGGCCCGTAGCGCTGCTTGTCGACGCACAGCAGCGTGTCGTAGCTGTCGTCCGTGATGTCGTCGCGCCCGTCGACCGAGGGCTTCTTCTTCGGGTTTTCCTGCACTGTGATTACGTTGTCGACCATGTCGCTCGCCGCTCCGGTGCCGCGCCAGTCGTAGCGGGTGATCACCTTGCCGCGTTCCGGCTTGCGCACGTGGCCGACGAGGGTCAGATGACAGCCCTCGGTCGACGCCAGCAGCGTGGCCGTGCCGATGAACTGCGCCAGGCGCCGATCGCTGTCGAGCGAAGGGGGCACCACCTTCGTGAGGTTGTCGATCACGACATGCTGGGACCCCAATTCGCGGCAGGCGTACCGCGTCAATGCGAGCGCCGTCTGTGGAGCCATAGCGCCGCGATCATCGAAAAATGTGATCTGCTCGTCCAGCCGATCCATTAGCCGGTCGTAGCGAGGCCGGTTGCCGAAGTCGTGCACCAGCTGCTGGCGGCAGATGATCAGGATTTGCTCCTTCACCGGCATCTCAAGCGAGGCCACGAAGCAGCGCTCGCCGGCCAGCGCCAATGTGCCCATTACCTGCAGCACGGCGGTCGACTTGCCCTCGTTGTTGGGCCCGATCCAGGCCGTCACCTCGCCCGGGCGCATCCGGAAAATCTCGTTGACCTTGGCCCATGGAGTGCGAGCGCCGGTCATCGGCTCGGCCGTGTTCAGCTCATCGAACACCTGGTCGCGGAAGCGTTCGGCCCCGATGCTCACAAGCTTGGTCAGCGGCGGCAGCGCCTGCAGGTACGGCGCCAGATCGACCTCGCGGCCCTCGTTACGCACGCTCACCAGACGCACAACGCGCTGGGCTAAGGATCGATCGACCGCCTCGACGGCTTCCGCTTCGCGCCGGCTCGCATAGTCAGACATCGCAGACCCGCCGCGCCTCGTTGATGCGGGAAGCTGCTTCGATCAGCCGATCCTTCGTGAGGGTGTCCAGCGATTTTCCAGCGGCGACGTCGGCCGCGACCACGAATAGAAACGTGGCCTCGATACCCAGGCAGCGCAGCGCCTGCTCGCACGTGAATGGCACCGCGATGCGCGCGCGCTCGCCGTCGTTGAAGTCCGGATCGCGCTCCGGCATCAGGTCCGACAACTCGAGCCCCACCGCGCCCACGATCTGATCCGGATCGCAGCCGGCGAAGCAGTGCAACAGGATCGGCACGCGGTCGCCCTTGGTGATCGCTAGGCTCGGGCGCCGGTCGTTGTGGTGGGGACAACGGGCAATCCAGCGGCCACGGCCGGTCGCACGCACACCTTTCAGCAGCGATAGGAACGTCTCGACGTCCATCGCTAGATGCCCAGCCGCCGCGTTATTTCGATGATCGCAGCGTCGCGCTCGACCGGCGAGGCCTCCGGATGGTGCGCCTCCCAGTTGCGCTTGGCGAGCTCGTACACCTGCCAGCGCCGCTGACGGTGCGCGATGTTGGAGCGGAAAGTGAAAGTTCGCAGGCTCGGCAGCGAAATGTAGGACGGCATGGACGACTCCCTGAAAGTCGGTGCGTTCGGGTAAGCGCCGTTCAGGGCGGCGCAACCGGCCTTGCGACCGGCTGTCCCCGAGCGCGCGCGAATTGTCCGGCCTTTCTACGCCACGCACAAAGGGCGCGTCAACGAAGACTTACGCGGCCCTCATTTTTTAGGGGATAGCGCGCGCTAACTCTGCGCCTTTCATTGGCTGCGACTTGGCCCGCGACAATGTGCCGCTTGCCCACTTCGCAGAGGCCGCATCCGCTCTTGCCTCCGAGCTGAAGATTGAAACCAGCTGGCGCAACCGTTCGCAATCTGGAAATGAATCTGCGCTCCAAGCGATGCCCCTCTGCAAGCGTCTCGACTCTTCTAAGCGCTCTGATCGTGAACCGAAACTCACCATGCCGGCGTATGTCTTCCGCCAATGCCGTCGTGCCGCCAGAGCGGGCAAGCGAGAGATGCGAGCGGAGACGCTCTCCGATGCATTTGACGGTTGCGCCGATGTATTGTCTTCGGCAGGTAGCGCACCTGATCGCGTAAACGATGATCACGGCCGCATCCTGCGCAGCACGACGTCGCATCCAACCGTGCGCGCCAGTGCTGCCAGGACGTCGGCCCCTACGCTCTTGTTGCGCCCGGACATCAGGTAGTAGATTTGCCGCTCGCTGATGCCGGCCTCGCGCGCCAGGTCGATACGTGTGCGTCCGCTGCCGCGCATGCGCCGGATCAAATCCGTTACGACGTCGGGACTTACCCCATTGGATTTCTTAGCCATTTGGCGCGAGAATACCCCGCAATTAATTGCTTGACAAGTGGTGCGGGGTGCATTAACTTGCAGCCATTGGAGCCGATAAACAGATACCACCAACGCACCGGAGCCAGCAAATGGCGAACCAAGAACTGATGACGAAACTGCAAGCCGCTGAACTCGGGATCTACATGGCCGTTGCAAGCGTTCACGGCGTCGTCTACTTGGGACAAGCCGAGCGCCGCGACGCCCTGAAAGTCGAAGCCATCAAACGCGGCCTGATCGCGGCGGAGTAAAAAAATGAAACCGATCGAACGCCTCTGGAACCTCCCCGGCCTCGCCGCCTGGTCCGACGTCGCCTACCTCGCGATGATGCTGATGACGACCGGATCGGTGCTGGAAGCAGCGACGTACCTGCGCAGTCTCGGAGCGCCGCTGAGCATCGCGCGGGCGATTTTGCTGGGAGTGTGAGCGATGACCTCGATTGAGATTCTTCATAACTGGATTAACCAAGGCGATCGACTGGACTGGCACACGCTGCGGATGGATACGCGTCTCGCCGAAAGCTACGTCCATTTGTGCGAACTTATCGAGCAAGAATATCAAGCCGAACTTGCTCGAACCGGACAATGCTCATGACCGACGAAGAAAACGACCGCCCCGCGTGGGGCAAACGTGATCCGCTGGAGGTTGAGGCTATGAGCGCAAACCGTCTCAGTCCTGTCGCCGAAAGTTGCAAATACCGGTGCTGGATGCAATCGATTCCGGGACCGTATGAGCAATACGATGGGCACGTAGACGTGTGGTGCCGCTCAGATGATTGGGGCGATGTGTTCACAGCCGCAGTCGCCAAACTCAAGCGTACAGCCTTCCCAGACCGCTCCGCCGCGTGCTGGAAGATGATCGATTTCGAACTTGTCAGGACACGCGAATGACCGACAATCTCGCGCGCGCTCAGCGGCATTTCGACGCCATCGAGCCGCAAGACATCCCCGCCGATCCGCTCGAATCCACGCTCGCCCAGCAACTCGCCGACTGGATCGAGGCGGGCGGGCGGGACCGGTTGGTCGCGATGGTGGATCTGTGCATCGATGAGTTCGGCCTCGCCAATATCGACGCGGCCAAGGTGCTACCAACCGATCCGGGCGGCTTCGAAACGTTCACGCGCTGGGTGGAGGGCGGAACCGGGCCGCGCGATTTCGATCTGAATGACTTCGATTGCCGTCGGTAATGAGCAGCGGTGCATACACGATCGCACCAGCGCGGAAGGCCACTCGGCGTCCCGTACCTACAGTCGCGACCAATGGTAGCTCGGGAGAGACTCGTGACAGCGCGGAAAATGGTTCGTGTGACTGGCCGCGGAGAGACGCGGCTTGAATTCCGATAGGTGACTTGATGACCCCCTCCATGCTCGACCTCCAGGAATCCGCCCACCGCTGGGACTACTGGATAGCTGCGGCGATGGCCGGGGCGCTGGCGTGTCTTGTGTTCGACGCGGCGGTCAACTTTGCGGGGTGGTGATGGGCACATTCAGAGATGAATTGAGCGCTTTGATCAACAAGCATTCGCGCGAGAACGGCAGTAATACGCCAGATTTCATTCTAGCGGACTACATGCACTCATGCCTTGAAGCGTTTGAGCTTGCGATAAAGCAACGCGAATCCTGGTATGGCATCAGGAGTGCCATCATCAAAGAAAAGCCAACTACAAGCGATCCTTTTAACACCGGATACAGTGAGCCGAAGCATGACCATCGATGAATGTAAAGCCTACCTCGCCCATAGCTGGGTGCTGCATCCGGACTATCGGGCGGAGACTTGCCCCCAGCACAGCGTATACGAGCCGGTCAATGTGAGATTGACCTTTGCGCACATCAAACATGAGGGAGCGAGGCGTGAAAATAACTCTTGAGAGCACGACGAAAATTGTCGAGCTTTTCATCGATGGAGCGAAAGTACCGGCGCGCATTTGGGAGGGCGTCACGGAAACCGGAACACCGGTACATGCTTTTATCACGCGCATTGCTCCTACGATTCCGCTTCCTCTGTCGGATCAAGTCGAACGAGAATTCGGGCTCCAATTGCAGGAATGCCGGCCACCGAGCGCTGTCATAGCAGCGATCCCGCTGAGGCTTATTCTGTGAAGCACGAGCAGGCGAAGGGGCAGGCGTGAGGATCGTCGAGGCTGTCAAACGGGCTGTAAATGAGGACTGTGGCGATTGCTGGATGATGTTCGTCCACGGCGGCGTCGCGCATCATTTCCACGTCACTTACGCCCAATGCATCGACCGCCGTGACGCTCTGATCTTCCGCCGTCTCGCCCGCGGCCTGCCCTCGATCCTGGCCGGCATGACGATGGTCGAGCGCGAAGACGGTTCAATGCGTCCGATGCTGATCGATGATCCGGCCTGGTACGAGGATCGGAGGAAGGGGGCGCGAAAGGGGATCGAGTTCAGGCGGCCGGTGGGGCGGGTGGTGACGGAGGTGGTCGAGTGAGTACGTATATCGATAGCAAATATGTCACCGCTAAACGGGAGCACAAATGTTGCTCATGCCGTTCGCTGATCAGCGTCGGCGCTGAGTATTTGAGATATGCACAAGGTCAACGCAGTCGTTTGAGCGTTTGCATCGCGTGTAGCCTTAAAACAGAACCACACTACATCGCTGAATGCGTGTATCCAAAATGGGGATGCAAAGCTGTCGAAGAACGGCTTGTAACCGATTCGCCCCCGAGTTCGCCGAAGCCGTGAGGGAGTGCGAATGAAACCCTGCGTTTGTCACGTCTGCAGGCGCGGTCCGGAGGGCGGCTTCTCGGTCTTTCGGCAGAATGAAAAAGGGCAGCCTGCAATATGGGCTTGCATTGAGCATTACGACAGAGCGCTTGATCCGACAGTCGCATCGATAGTTCGCGCAATAGAAGACGCTGAGACAAAAGCGAAACCGCAATGATCCCCCTCCCGCTCGCCAGCCATCGCAAGGAAATCCATTGAAGCTGACCGGCCATTGGGTCAATGGTCTAGCCGAGTGGATTGACGGCGATACGGTCTACCTGTCGATCGCGTTCACGTGGCGACTGCCGGATGCCTTCTCGCGCGCATTTTCTTTCTGATGTTGCCGAAATCGGTAGCGAGTATCCAGACGCGATCGCGCACCATAATCCTATGGCAACCTTTGCTAGTCGCGGCTGCCCGGTCGGTTGCTGGTTCTGCATCGTGCCGAAGATGGAAGGCCGCGGTTTCACATTACTGCCAGATTTCCCAGTGCGGCCGGTGCTGTGCGACAACAACCTGAGCGCGCTGCCAGCCGATTATCAGGATCACATAGTCGCGCGCTATCGCGTTTCCGGCGTGCCGCTGCTAGATGCAAATTCCGGCTTCGAGCCGCGCACGTTCGATGATGAAGTTTTCGCGCGTTGGTCGCCGATCAATCGCGGGCCATGGCGTTTCGCATACGACGATCAAGCGGAACGGCCCTTCGTTCAGCGCGTGATGCATATGTTGCGCGATCTTTCGCCCCGCAAGAAGCAGGTTTATACGTTGATCGGCAATGAGCCGGTTGCCGCTTGCATGGAACGAATTTCCGAGGTCATCGCATGGGGCGGCGAGCCTTATGCACAGCCGTACATGAAGCTGAACGCACTGGAGCGTCGGCCTCACGTTCGCTTCGATTGGACTGAGCAACAATTGCGACGCGTCCAGCGCTGGGTCAATGGCCGATTCTGGCGCTACACGAATTTCCCAGGCTACAACGCGTCGGTCAAGACACAGACTGAATGCGTGGAGCAGCAAGGGCTTGCGCTATGAACGGCAACGCCCGCCGCGAAATCCATCGCGTCACCGTCAACGGCCGCGCGTGCGAGCTGATCAGCTTCGCGAACGGCGAAACGCTGTACTTCGCCAGGTCCGCCGACGTGCGCTTCCCGACGTTTCGGCTGGTTCCGCGGATCCAGAAACATTTTCGGCGCAAGATCGATGAGGCGATCGAGGGGGTGACGGGATGAGCCATTTTGACAAAAATGGCTACGTTCTTATCGGACTCGGTAGGCGCGGCTTGCGAGAGAGAGAACATGTTCTAGTTGCACAAGCTGCTCTCGGGAAACGATTGCCAAAGGGCGCGATAGTCCATCATGTTGATGAAGACCGAACGAATAACAGACCAAGCAATTTAGTGATTTGCCAAGATCGCGCATATCACAATCTTCTTCATCAGAGAATGAGAGCAGTAGCCGCTTGCGGCGATGCGAACTGGCGCCATTGTTGTCGCTGCCTAAAATACGATGCTCCAGAAAACCTATCGATCAGCGGAGAGCAAGCATTTCATCCGGCCTGCAACACAGCACACGTGAAGAGAATGAAGGAAAAGAATGCTCACGCTCGATAGCGGCATCACCATTCTGGACGATCTGCCAGCGAATGAATATCACCTCGATCAGCTCGCACCTGAGCCGAGCCTCTCATCGTCCATCGCGAAGATCCTCGTGATGCAGAGCCCGTCTCACGCTTGGCACGCCCATCCGCGCCTGAACCCTCATCATCGCCCGGAAGAGTCCGAAGACTTCGACCGCGGATCGGCTGCGCACTCGCTGCTGCTCGAGGGCGACGATCGGATGGTGGAATGCCCGTTCAACGACTGGCGCACGAACGCCGCGAAGGACATGCGCGACAAGGTGCGGCTGGAAGGCAAGCTGCCGCTCCTGACGAAGCACATCGGGGCGGTGCGCAAGATGGTCGAGATCGCAAAGAAATATCTGCAAGAGTCGGAATTGGAGCTGCGCATCGAAGACTGCTTCGCTGAGCGCACGGTGATCTGGCAGGCAGGCGGAATCTGGAAGCGCGCGCGGTTTGACCTACAGGTGAAAGAGCGGCCGGTCATCCTCGATTACAAATCCACTGAGACAGCAGACCCGCTCTCGTTCAGTCGCCAGATCATCGCGATGGGCTATGACGTGCAGGCGGCGTTTTATCTGGAAGCCTACGAAGCGATGGAACCGACACGCTATGGAGATGTTGACGAACCTCCTGAGCCGACAGCAAATTTCATCTTCCTCGTCCAAGAGCGCACCGAGCCATTTGCCTGCTCGCTCATCGGTGTGGATCCGATGATGCTTGACCTCGGGCAGCAGAAATGCGAGTTCGCCAGCAAGCTGTGGAAGCAGTGCCTCGATAGCGGAAAGTGGCCCGGATATCCGCGAAATATCGCGTGGGCCAGTCCGCCCGCGTGGGCGCTGGAGAATTTCGAACAGAGGAAGCAGTCATGAGCATTTCCTTCGGGCGCGCAGTCCGAGAAAACACGCCGCTTGTCATCGGACTAGCCGGCCCGACGAAGTCCGGCAAGACAATGTCCGCGCTGCGGCTCGCAACCGGTCTCGCAAACGGTGGCGTGATCGCGATGGTGAACGCCGAAGGCCCGCGCGGTCATCAGTACGCCGGCAAGTTCGAATACGTGACCTGCGATCTATCGTCGCCATTCGCGCCTCAGAAGTACCTCGAAGCGGTTGCCGAGGTGAAAAAACTGAAGCCAGCGTGTTTGATCGTGGATTCGGTGTCGCACATGCATGACGGGCCAGGTGGATTCCTGGAAATGCATGATGAGATTGCAGAGCGGATGTCGGGCGGGGATCGCGCTAAAAAGGAGCGCGTCACCTGGGCCGCGTGGATAGAACCGAAGCGGCTCGAAAACCAGTTCATCTACTCGATGCTGGAGCTCGCCTGCCCGGTGATCCTCTGCTTCCGCGCAAAGGAAAAGCTGAAGATCGTTCCAGGTAAGCAACCGATTGACCTCGGATGGCAGCCGATTTGCAGCGAGCGGATCGCGTTCGAAACGCTGTTCACGCTGACCTTCGAACCGCACGCGAAGGGCGTTCCGACTCTCGCGATTTCCGACATGCGCGAGCCATTCGACACAATGGTTCACGAGGGCGAGCAGATCGATGAAAAACTCGGTCAGCGTCTCGGCGAGTGGGCCAAAGGCGGAAAGGACAAGCCTCCTGCACAGAAACCGGCCGCGAACGGCAAGGTCATCATCGCCGACTGGGAGCTGGTCCTGCGAGAAGCGCCCGACGCGAAGCAACTCGCCGCGCTTTGGACCGACTGTCAGGCTGCTTGCCGAAAAGCGAACGATCCGAAGGCCCGCGCGCATCTGCTCGTGGTGAAGGATGCCAGGAAGCAGCAACTAGGACTCTAAATGAGCCTCCCATACGAAAATGCGACTAGCGGCCGACGCGCACTCGACGAGGTGCAGAAGGTCCTCGGTCGATTCGGCGCCACGCGCTTCAGCGTAATGACCGACACCGAGAAACGCGAGGTGATCGTGCAGTTCACCTATCGAAACCGGGACATTCTCGTCCGCGCGAACGTCGCCGGCTATGCGGCGGCACTGCTCAAGAAGTCGCCTTATAGCGGACGGATGCGCAAGTCGCGCGAGCAGTACGAGGGAGAAGCCGTCAAACAGGCGGAAATCTCGGTGTGTTCGATCCTGCGCGACTGGATCAAAGGTCAGGTCACGGCTGTAGAAGTCGGCGTCCTCTCCTTCGAAGGCGCCTTCCTCGGATCGATCCTGCTCGGGACCGGAAAGACTGTGCTCGATACGATCGAATCGCAGAAGCTTTTGCCGCCGAGCGAGTCGGACACCAAGTTGAGGATTGCAAAGTGACCGCCCTCCCGCACCACCGGCTGCGCTGCCTTCACTGCGGGAGGAGATTGTGACGACGGATCTGCGAGAGTTGCTAAAGGAGGCGCGCGATGAATTGAACGCGACGTTGGATATCCAAGTCAGCCCGGAGTTGAAGCGGCTCGTTGAGCGCATCGACGCCGCGCTGTCCGAGCCCGTGCCAGAGCCGGTGGCGTGGATGATGTACGACGAGAGCAAGCGCATTCCGCTTGTGTGTCACTTGGAGCCATCGAATCGACATCTTGTCGATGCATTCCCCGTCTATCGCGCCCCGCTTCCGGCCAGCACTGAACGCAGAGTAGGACATAGCCGATTGACCGCTGAGAATTTACAGGAGCGGATTGCCGGTGTTCGGGCCAGCCCATCGGATACGAGGGACGCGGCGAGATATAGATGGCTCTGTGAACCGGCAAACGAGATGCATAAAGCTTGGCTTGTTATCCAAGAAGTTGGAACCGGCAAAGTCGAAATTGATGCAGCCATCAACGCCGCCATCGAGCGGGAAGGGGGGGGAGCGTGAGAACTTCATTCGAAGCACTTAATCGTCTGTGTAAATGGCGTTCTGTATTCGCTGGTTGGCAGTTGGGCACACGAACTGACACCGATCCAGAGGCCAGAGCGGTACGGGATCACAGGGAAGTAACCATATTGTTGCGAGCAGAAGTCAGTGCACTAGTAGCGTTGCTAATTGAAAAAGGAGTGTTCACTGTAGAGGAATTCAATCAGCAGTGCATCGTCGAAGCGGAACACCTTGAGCGCGCCTATGAGAAAAAGTTTCCTGGCTTCAAGGCGACTGATAGCGGGATGTTGGGGGACGTTGCAACTTTGCGTGAGACGATGAAAGGGTGGTACCCATGACCCCCTCGCCGGATGTGCAGAACGTGCCGGATGTGTGGTGGTTGCTGGAGCAGGCGGGAGACTATTTGAAGCTCAATTCGAAAGGCTCTCGCGGTGATGAGTTACGCCAGCATTTAGCCGACGCCCTCTCCCAGCGCGACCGATTCGTGCTGGTACCAAAGGAGTCAACGCAGGAAATACGTACCGCGCTAGCCCAGGCATATTTTTTTGATCCTAATGACGCTTTCGTTGACAAAATGGTGTTCGTGTGGGCAGCAGGGCTCGCCGCAGCGCCGAAGCCGGAGCAGAAGCCATGACCCCTGCCGACGATCTGCCGCCGCTGCCGAAGTTGGAGTTAGAAGATAGCCAATACGGCTTTCGCCGAGCCATTTATTACACCAAAGAGCAAATGCGCGCCTACACCATTGCTGCCCGCGCCAAGCGGGACGCGGAGGTTGATAGACTGAATCGAACGTTGGCTTCGATCAAGGAATCACATGTAGAAGCAGCGCGAATTGCGTCTGAACGTGGAGAGCAGCTAGCAGCGGCCGAGGCGCGGGTGAAGGAGTTGGAGCATCAGCTAGAAATCGCAGAGCACGACAGCGTTCACCAATCGCAACTTTATTCCGAGTACGCCGAAGAATGGACAAGGGAACGCGACACTCTACAAAAGCGCGTTGCCGAACTGGAAGAAAAGCTGATAGTGATGTGTGTGACGCAGTTGAAGGATGAAGCGATCAATTCTATAAGGCTGCACTGGCTGCATAACAACACGTGGAGGGATGAGCATGGCTATGAATACGGCGTTGCTAAAGTTAAATTCGGCGCAAACGGAAACCCGGAAAGCGTCTTCTGGACACTCGCTGATCATAGCGACATCGATTCAGCCATGCAAAAACATGGAATCGAGCTACGAGGGCTTAAAGCCGAGCAAAGCAGCGATCAAAAGAATCAGACTGCGCGGTTAGTACCGGCACCGGACCCGCCCGCCCCGGCGCCGGAGGCAGAAGTGATCGCGCAAATGTCGCAGCTTGTAAACGGTGCGGGCGAATGGATCACCGTAACACCTGAGTTGCTGCGCGACTGGATCGCCAGGCTGTCCGCCGCAAGTACGGAGGCAGAGTACGACATTGCGCGGCAATATGAAATGATAATGACCCTGCGCGGAAAAATCGATGCCCTCGAAGCTCAATTGCAGGCGATCAAGCTGCAGCCGATAGTTGGCTGGCTAATTCCGCCAAAGGATTCGATCACGCTTCTCGAATCGGTAATGGTCGCTTGGCGCGAAAGAGCTTTCGAAGTTTCAGAGTTGATCGAGCGGCCAAAATGCACATGAGCGCCTACGATTTTCACGCTTTCGGCAGCAATCCGCGAATGACTGCCAGCCAAGAAGAACGAACTCAAGCCTTCGCGGAACGATTGCGTCGGTTCGCGCAAGACATCATAGATGGCAAATCCATCGTTTACGCGATAGAGGTTAGGAGTCTGCTAGCGCCTGATGAGGTTATCAAGACGGTACTGACCGTGACGTTCACGGAAGTGAAAGAGCGATGATCACGCGCGCCGACGCGGCGAGGACCACGCGCGACAGCATCATGCAGGCCGCATCAGAACTGTGCGACAAGATTGAGCAAGCCGAGGGCCTGATTGCACAGCAGGCTAACGAGCTTGCGCAAGAAGGCAAGATGCGCGAGGAAGCCGTCGAGGGAATGCTCGCATATAAGAAGCGCGCTGAAGCGGCAGAAGCATGGCTGCAAAATATGAAGGTGCAGATAATTCAAATTCACGCGCAGGATAACTATGACACCGCCGGCAGCATGTTTGAGGCTTTGGTGAAGGAAGTGATTGAGGGCCCGCAGAGTGATTACTTTCAACGTTTCGTCGCGGATAAGCCGCACCCATTGATGAGCGCTACTGGCTCAGAGGGACGGTGCGAGCTATGCGGATTGCGAGAGAGCCAGCTGCACGATGCCTATGAGGCATCGAAATGATCCGCCTCTTTTTCGGCCCGCTGTGGTGGATCGCCTTTGTGCTGGTCGTGCTGTGGATTCCGGTGCTGATGGCCTGGCTGTTTGATATGTGACCAAGGATGGCACATGTGACCATTTTTGCCTAAGAAATGTGCCCGGAATGGGCAGATTGGCCGCTCCGGACTGGCATCCGGAGCTGGCCCCGTAATTGCAACAAGAGAGGAATGGACGAATGGCTGGACGAAAGCCGACGGGCAGCATGGAACGGTTTGCTGAAAAATGCAAGCCGGTCGCATCGCGCTGCGTCGAGTGGACGGGCGGGACGACGCAGAACGGCTACGGCTTGTTCTCAGTACCAAGCCGAACGGTGCGCGGTCGAATGATGTCAGCTCATCGCTGGCTATTCGAGCAAACCTACGGCAAGCAGCCGGCCAGCATTGACATCTGTCATTCGTGCGACAACCGCAAGTGCGTGAACATCGCGCACCTGTTCGCGGGGACTCGCAAGCAGAACATGGAAGATGCCGTGCGCAAGGAACGCACGAGTCACGCGAGCAAGAATCTGGGTGAAAAGCATGGCCGGGCAGTCCTAACGTCGGCGCAAGTGAAAGAGATTCGGGTGCTCCGTCAGGATGGCCGCACGCTTGGATCGATCGCAGTGATTTT
>WNFO01006914.1_pt1 | contig 14636 bp, 8 predicted proteins | sample 5400251 | NCBI WGS metagenome assembly WNFO01 (sample SAMN13153354, study PRJNA577476) | soil metagenome | isolation source: 100 cm saprolite under Madrone tree | place: USA:California | collected 2016-06-14 | reverse complement strand
GCGGCGTAGAACCCGCACGCATGCGCGAGACGCTGCGCGTCGCCAACGCGAGCGGCTACTGGGGGGACGACCCGGGCGCGCTCGCCGGGCAGGTCCGGGGCGGGGCGCTCGACTACGTCACCCTCGACTTCCTGGCCGAGATCACCATGGTCATCCTCCAGCGCCAGCGCGCCCGTGACCCGCGCCTTGGCTACGCCTACGACTTCGTCGCCATGCTCGGCCCGGTGCTCCCGGAGATCGTGCAGCGGGGCATCCGGGTGGTGGCCAATGCGGGCGGAGTGCACGTGGAGGCCTGCCGCGACCGCATCGCCGAGGCCTGCCGCGCCCAGGGGCTCACGCCCGCGCTCGGCATGGTGTCGGGCGACGACCTCCTGCCGCGGCTCGACCGGCTGGTCGCCGCCGGTGTGCCGCTCGCGAACCTGGACGACGGGCGGCCGCTCGCCGCCATCCGCGACCGCATCGTCGCCGCCAACGCGTACCTCGGCGCCTGGCCGATCGCCGAGGCGCTCGGTGCCGGCGCCGAGATCGTGGTGACCGGCCGCACGACCGACGCGGCCCTCACGCTCGGGCCGCTCGTGCACGAGCTCGGCTGGGCGTGGGACGACTGGGACCGGCTCGCCGCGGGGACGGTCGCCGGGCACGTGCTCGAGTGCGGGGCGCAGGCGACGGGCGGCAACCTGACCGACTGGCGGAAGGTGGCGCCGCTCGACGTCGGCTATCCGATCGCCGAGGTGGCGGCCGACGGCCGCTTCGTGGTGACCAAGCACCCGGGCACGGGCGGCCGGGTATCGCGCGCCACCGTGACCGAGCAGCTCCTCTACGAGATCGGCGATCCCGCGCGCTACCTGACCCCGGACGTGAGCGCGGATTTCCGCGGCCTCGAGGTGATCGACGAGGGACGGGACCGGGTCGCGGTCGGCGGCGCCCGCGGCACGCCGCCGCCCGACTCGCTCAAGGTCACCGTGGTCTACCGCGACGGCTGGCGCGCCGTCGGCCTGGCGCTCATCTCCGGCCCCGACGTGCGTGCGAAAGCGGAGCGCCTCGCGGAGATGCTCTGGCACCGCGTCGGCTCGGAGTTCGCCGACCGGCGCGCCGACCTGGTCGGCTACCGGAGCTGCTGGGGCGCCGCGGCGCCGGAGATCGAGCCGAACGAAGGCGTCTTCCGCGCCGCCGTGCGCGACCCCGAGCGCAGCAAGGTGGAGCGTTTCGCGCACACCATGCTCGGCCTGGCGCTCCAGGCGCCACCCGGGCTCGGTGTCTTCGGCGGCCGGCCGGAGGTGCAGGAGGCGTACGCGTACTGGCCGGCGCTCGTGCCGCGGGAGCTCGTCGTACCACGCATCGAGGTCGTGCGCGGGGAGTCGCGTGTCGTCCGCGAGCTCACGCCGGCGCCGCCCGGCGTGAGCGACGCGGGGCGGCCGCTCGCGCCGCCGCCCGAGCCGATCGACCTGCCGGAGCGCGGCGGAGCCGGCGCGCGCGTGCGGCTCCGGCGCATCGCCTACGCACGCTCGGGTGACAAGGGCGACCACGCCAACATCGGCGTCGCGGCCCGCTCGCCGCACGCCTTCGCGTTCCTGCGCAGCGCGCTCGACGCCGAGCGCGTGCGCCGCTACTTCGGCGACCTGTGCGGCGGGCCGGTCGAGCGCTACGAGCTCCCCGGGCTGCGCGCCCTCAACTTCGTCCTCCGCCACGCGCTCGGGGGCGGGGGGACGCTCTCGCTGCGCCCCGACCATCAGGGGAAGACGCTTGCGCAGGCGCTCCTCTCCCTCGAGCTCGACGTGCCCGCGTCGGTCCTGGCGAGCACGGCCGACGAGGGGGAGGGCTGAGGGGAGCGGCAGGGCATGCTCCACGTGGATCGGCAGGACGGCATCGCGACCCTCACCCTCGACCGGCCGGCGGTGGGGAACGCGCTCGACGACGCGCTGGTGGCGCGCCTCGGTGAGGCCCTCGCCGCCTGCGCTGCCGATCCCGCCGTGCGCGTCGTGGTGGTGACCGGCGCGGGCAAGGTCTTCTCCGCGGGCGCAGACCTGAACTGGATGCGGCGCATGCGCGCCGCCGGCGCCCAGGCGAACCTCGACGACGCGCGCCGCACGCAGGCGGTGTTCGCGGCCGTCGCCGAGCTGCCGCGGCCGGTGGTGGCGCGCGTCAACGGGCCGGCGCGGGGCGGCGGGGTGGGGCTGCTGGCCGCCGCCGACGTCGTGGTCGCCTCGAGCGAGGCGCACTTCGCCTTCTCCGAGGTGCGGCTCGGGATCGCGCCGGCGATGATCGCGCCCTTCGTGATCGCGCGCGTGGGGCCGGCGCGCGCGCGGCGCCTCTTCTGCACGGGCGAGACCTTCGGCGCCGCCGACGCGCTCGCCTGGGGCCTGGTGGACCGCGTCGCTCCGCCGGCCGAGCTGGATGCGGCGCTCTCGGGCGTCGTTGCCGATCTCGCGAAGGGCGGGCCGACGGCGATCGCCGAGGCGAAGAAGCTCGTGCGCGACGTGACGGCGGCCGATCCGGCCGCCGTCCCGGCGCTCACCTGCGAGCTGATCGCCCGCCTGCGCGCCGGCGAAGAGGGGCAGGAGGGCATGGCCGCGTTCCTGGAGAAACGCCCCCCGCGCTGGGCCCGATGATTAACTCACCCGGGGGCCCGTCCGGTGCTCGGCCGCTGGCGCGGCCTGCGGTCCAACGCCCGCGCGGCTTCCGCCGCGCGCCCCGATCCAACGCTCGCGCGGCTCCCGCCGCGCGCAGCTTGGCGCCTCTCGGCGCCGGCCTCCCCCCTTCATGAGTCGCCTCCCCCGTTCATGAGCCGTCTAGTATCGCGGCTCCGCCGCGACGGGCCCGAGGCGCGGCGGCGCCACCAGGAGCGCGGCCGCCTCCTCGTGCGCGAGCGGATCGAGCGCCTCCTCGATCCCGGCTCGCCCTTCCTCGAGCTGATGCCGTTCGCCGCCGAGGGCTGCTACGAGGACCGCACGCCGGCCGGCGGCCTGGTGACCGGCATCGGCACGGTCGCGGGCCACCAGGCGATGGTGATCGGCAACGACGTGACGGTGAAGGGCGGCACGCTCTACCCGCTCACCGTGCAGAAGCAGCTCCGCGCGCAGCAGATCGCGCTCGAGAACCGGCTCCCGTGCGTCTACCTGGTCGACTCGGGCGGCGCCTTCCTGCCCTTGCAGGCGGAGATCTTCACGCCCGGCGGGCGCATCTTCTTCAACGAGGCGGTCATGTCCGCGGAGGGCATCCCGCAGGTCGCGGTGGTGCACGGGCCGTCCACCGCGGGCGGCGCGTATGTGCCCGCGATGTGCGACGAGAACATCATCGTGCGCGGACAGGGCGCCATCTACCTGGGCGGCCCGCCGCTCGTGCGGGCGGCGACGGGCGAGCAGGTGACGGCCGAGGAGCTGGGCGGAGGCGAGGTCCACACCCGCGTCTCGGGCGTGTCGGACCATCTCGCGAACGACGACGCGCACGGCCTGGTACTCGCGCGCGAGGCGCTGGCGCAGGTCCCACCCGTCCCCCTGGCGGTCGAGCCGGCGTCCGTCGAGCCGCCGGCGGAGGATCCCGCCGACCTCTACGGCATTCTGCCGCGCGACCCGCGCCGGCCCTACGAGGTGCGCGAGGTGATCGCCCGCCTGGTCGACGGGAGCCGCTTCCACGAGTTCAAGCCACTCTACGGGACGACGCTGGTGACCGGCTTCGCACGCCTCCACGGCTTCGAGGTCGGCCTCCTCGCCAACAACGGCGTCCTCTTCTCCGAAGCCGCGCTCAAGGGCACGCACTTCATCCTGCTCGCCTGCCAGCGCCGCGTGCCGCTCGTCTTCCTCCAGAACATCACCGGCTTCATGGTCGGCAAGCAGTACGAGCACGGCGGCATCACCAAGGACGGCGCCAAGATGGTGCACGCGGTGGCGACCGCGCAGGTGCCGAAGCTGACGGTCATGATCGGCGCCTCGCACGGCGCCGGGAACTACGCCATGTGCGGCCGCTCCTACGGTCCGCGCTTCCTCTTCAGCTGGCCGAACGCGCGCATCTCGGTGATGGGCGGCGAGCAGGCGGCGATGACGCTGCTGGCCGTCAAGCGCGAGCAGCTGCGCGCGCAGGGGAAGACGCTCACGCCCGAGGAGGAGGCGGCGCTGACGGCGCCCATCCTCGCCAAGTACCAGGAGGAGTCGAGCGCGTACTATGGGAGCGCGCGCCTGTGGGACGACGGCATCATCGATCCGGTCGACACGCGCGACGTGCTCGGGCTCGCGCTGGCGGTGGCGCTGCGGGCGGCGGTGCCTGCGCCGCGGCACGGCGTGCTGCGGATGTGAGCCTCCCGCTACGCCGTGCCGCGGGCGCGGGCGGCGCGGTCGTCAGCGGCCGAGCAGCGCCAGCAGCTTCGCCGGCTGGAACCCGATCAGCACCTCGACGCCCACCTTGATGGTAGGCGTCGAGCGGCTACCGAGCGCGATCAGCTCCGCTCGCGCCTCCGTGTCCGTGGAGACGTCCTTGGCGACGAACGGGATGCCCTTCTGCGATAGAAACTCCATCGCTGTTTGGCAGGGGCGTCAGCCGGGCTGGTGGTAGACGACCACCGGGGTCATCGGTGCTGGCCTACGCCCTCGGACGCACTGCAAGCGAGGGCGCGGGGACGCAGGGACCGGGATCGCCGCTGGACTCCGCCGCCGCCGCCGGATAGGTGCGGTCCCGCGAGGTGATCCATGAGCTTCGAGCTGTCAGCCGAGGAGCAGCTGATCGTCGAGGCGGTGCACGAGCTGGCCGCCGGCCCCAACGGCCGCGCGCACTGGCGAGAGAGCGCGCTCGCCAACACCTTCCCCGACCGCCTGTGGCAGGCGCTCGCCGAGGCGGGCTACCTGGGGCTCCTGGTGCCGCCGGAGCACGGCGGCGCGGGGCTCGGCCTCACGGAGATGGCCGTCCTCATGGAGGCGATGGCCGCGGAGGGCATGGCGCTCCTCCTCATGATCGTCAGCACGGTGATGTCGACCATCGCGCTCGCCAGGCACGGCAGCCCGGAGCAGAAGCGCCGCTACCTCCCGGGGCTCGCGCGCGGCACGACCCGCTTCTGCTTCGCGATCACCGAGCCGAACGCGGGCTCGAACAGCTTTCGCCTCGAGACGCTCGCCGCCCGCGACGGCGACGGCTACCGCATCCGCGGGCAGAAGTACTTCATCTCGGGGGTCGAGCAAGCGCAGCACGTGCTCCTCGTGACCCGCACCACGCCCGCGCGCGAGGTGGGCGACAAGCGGGCGGGTCTCTCGCTGTTCATCGTCGACACGGACGCGCCGGGCTTCACGAAGCAGGTACAGGACACCGCCCTCAACGAGACCGAGCGGCAGTGGACGCTCTTCCTCGACGACGTGCGCGTGCCGCGCACGAGCCTGATCGGCGAGGAGGGCGCCGGCCACCGCTACCTCTTCGATCTGCTCAACCCCGAGCGCGTCGCCGGCGCCGCGATCGCCGTCGGCCTCGGCCGCTACGTGCTCGGGCGCGCGGTCGCCTACGCCAAGGAGCGCCGGGTGTTCGGCGCGCCGATCGGCACCCACCAGGGTCTCGCGCACCCGATGGCGCTCGCCGCCACGCATCTCGAGCTGGCCGCCCTGATGACCCGCAAGGCCGCCTGGCAGTTCGACCGCGGCGAGACCGCCGGCCCGGAGGCCAACATGGCGAAGATGGCGGCCGCCGACGCCGGCCTCGAGGCGTGCGACGTCGCCATCCAGGTCCACGGCGGCAACGGCTTCACGCGCGAGTTCGAGGTCATCACCTACTGGCCGCTCCTGCGCCTCATCAAGACCGCCCCGGTGTCGCGGGAGATGATCCTCAACTACGTCGGCGAGCACGTGCTGGGGCTGCCGCGGAGCTACTGAACCCTTCCCGGACGCGGCTCGGGGGGCGCGGGCGGGGGCGCCGCCGGCGCTCCCGCGTCCTCGGCCACGCGCGCGCCCGCTTGCTGCGGCGTCCCCCCGCTGGCCGCAGGCGCGCGCGGGCCTGCGGAGGTCGCGGCGGCGACGCCCCCGCCCGCGCTGCGAACGCCTCGGGCCCGGCCGTTGCGGTTGGCCCGGGCGGGTGGGCGTGCTCTCGGCTTCGGTCGGAAGTGGGGTGCGCAGCTTGCCAAGCGAGCGCGGCGAGCGTACAAGCGCGCGCGGTGACCGGGACCATCAAACGCATCGTGCGCGACAAGGGGTTCGGCTTCATCGCCCCTGACGACGGGTCGGAGGACGTGTTTTTCCACCGCGCGCACCTGGGGCCGCGCGCGCAGTTCGAGGAGCTGCGCGACGGGGACCAGGTGGTGTTCCAGACGCGGCGGGGCGAGAAGGGGCCGCAGGCGTTCGACGTGAAGCTCCGCTGACGGGGCGAGGAGACGGGAATGGCGAAGGCGAAGAAGCGCAAGGGGAAGACGAGCATGAAGAAGGCGAAGCCGGCGCGGGCGGGGCGCGCCGCGGGCAAGGCCAAGAAGGCCGCGCCAAGCACGGGGAGCGCGGTCGCCGCGGCGGCGAACAAGCGCATCGCGACCCTCGAGGCGGAGAATCGGCGGCTGCACGACGAGGTCGCCGAGCTGCGGGCCCGGCTCGCCGAACGTCCGGCACCCGCCCCCGCGCCGGGCGCGGGACAGGCGGCCCTCGAGCTGTAGAGCGCGCGCCGCTCAGGCGGCGGAGGCGAGCAGCGCTCGGAGCCAGCGTCCGGTGTGCGAGCCGGCGGCCGCGGCGATCGCGGCCGGCGGCCCGCACGCGACCACCGTGCCGCCGCCGGCGCCGCCCTCGGGTCCGAGGTCGACGATCCAGTCGGCCTCCTTCACGATGTCGAGGTTGTGCTCGATGGTGACCACGGTGTTGCCGAGGTCGACCAGCCGGTGCAGCACGGCGATCAGCCGATCCGTGTCGGCGAAGTGGAGGCCGGTGGTCGGCTCGTCGAGCACGTAGAGCGTCTGGCCGCGGGACTCCTTGGCGAGCTCGTAGGCGAGCTTGATGCGCTGGGCCTCGCCGCCCGAGAGCGTGTTGCTCGGCTGCCCGAGGGTCAGGTAGCCGAGGCCGATGTCGGCGAGCACACCGAGCGCGCGCGCCACCGGCGGGTGGGGCGCGAAGAACTGCGCCGCCTCCTCGACCGTCATGGCCAGCACGTCGGCGATGGTGCGCCCGGCGTAGCGGACGCCGAGCGTCTCCGCCGTGTAGCGCTGCCCGCCGCACGTGTCGCAGTCGACGTAGACGTCGGGGAGGAAGCTCATCTGGATGCGGAGGCGTCCCTGGCCCGCGCACGTCTCGCAGCGGCCGCCCGGGACGTTGAACGAGAAGCGGCCGGCGCCCCAGCCGCGCAGGCGCGCCTCGGGCACCAGCGCGAAGAGCCGGCGGACGTCGTCGAAGAAGCCCACGTAGGAGGCCGGCGTCGAGCGCGGCGTGCGGCCGATCGGGCTCTGGTCGACCTCGACCACGCGCGCCAGGTGCTCGGCGCCCTCGAGCGCGCGGTGCGCCCCCACGCGCCCGCTGTGGAGGCCGAGGGCACGGCGCGTCGCCTGGTAGAGCACGTCGCGCACCAGCGTCGACTTGCCCGAGCCGGACACGCCGGTCACGCACGTCCACGCGCCGAGCGGCAGGCTGACGTCGATGTCGCGCAGGTTGTGCTCGCGCGCCCCGCGGACGGTGAGGCGCGGCAGCCGCTCCAGGGCGCGGCTCGGCCCGAGGCGGCGGCGCGGGGCGTCCAGGTAGCGGCCGGTGAGCGAGGCGGGATGGGCGGCGAGCTGCCCGGGCGGGGCGACGGCGACCAGGCGCCCGCCGTGCACCCCGGCGCCGGGTCCCAGGTCCACGACCAGGTCGGCGCGGCGGATGGTCGCCTCGTCGTGCTCGACCACCAGCACCGTGTTGCCGCGCGCGCGGAGCAGCTCGAGCGTGTCGAGCAGCATGGCGTTGTCGCGCGGATGGAGCCCGATGGTGGGCTCGTCGAGGATGTAGCACACGCCGCGCAGGTTCGAGCCGAGCTGCGCGGCGAGCCGGATGCGCTGCCCCTCGCCCCCCGAGAGCGTGTCGGCGCGCCGGTCGAGGGTCAGGTAGGCGAGCCCGACCTGGGCGAGGAAGCCGAGGCGCGGCAGGATCTCCTTGAGCGGCCCCTCGGCGACCGCCGCCTCGCGGGCCTCGAAGCGGAGCGCGCCGATCGCCCGCTCCGCCTCGCTCACGGGGAGTGCCGTGAGCTCGGCGATCGTCCGGCCCGCGAGGCGGACGGCGCGCGCGCGGGGGTTCAAGCGCTGGCCGCCGCAGGCCGCGCACGGGCGCTCGGCGGTGAACTCGCCGAGCGCCGCTCCGTCCTCGGCCGCGAGCGCCTGCCGCAGGACGGTGAGCGCGCCCGGAAGCTCGGCGGAGCCCTCCAGGACCAGGCGGCGGTGGCGCGCGCCGAGGCGCGCGACCGGCCGGTCGAGCGGCACGCCGGCCGCGGCGAGCGCGCGCAGCAGGCGCCGCTTCGCAGGCCGCAGCTCCGCCACGTCGAACGGGACCAGCGCGCCGGCCTCGAGCGAGCGCGCGGGGTCGAGGATCGCCTCGGGGTCGAGGTCGACGGTCACGCCCGCGCCGGCGCAGGCCGGGCAGGCGCCCTGACGGCTGTTGAACGAGAAGAGGCGCGGGTCGAGGGCCTCGAAGCCGAGACCGCAGGCGGGGCAGAAGAGCCGCTCGGAGTAGAGCCGCTCGCTCCCGTCGGCGAGCGCGATGAGCGTGCCGCGCCCGAGCCGGAGCGCGCGCTCGACGGCCTCGTCGAGCCCGCCGAGCTCCGGGGGCAGGGTGGCGATCACCAGGTCGATGTCGTGCTCGCGGTAGCGATCGAGGAGCGGCACCCGCTCGAGCGCCAGGCGCCGCCCGTCGATGCGCGCCTCGCGCAGGCGGAGCTTGCGTGCCGCGGCCAGCTCCTCCTTGTGGTAGCCCTTGCGCCCGCGGACGACCGGCGCGAGCAGCGTCACGCGCTGCCCGCGCAGCTCGCGGCGGAGCCGGGTCAGGATCTGGCTCCGCGTCTGCGAGCGGATCGCCTCGCCGCAGCCGGTGCAGTGCTGGACGCCGAGCTTGGCGAACAGCAGGCGGAGGTAGTGGTAGGTCTCGGTGACGGTGGCGACCGTCGAGGTGCGGCCGCCGCGCGAGAGGCGCTGCTCGATGGCGACCGTGGGCGGGAGCCCGGTGAGCAGGTCGAGGTCCGGCTTCGCCATCACGTTCAGGAACTGGCGCGCGTAGGCGGACAGGCTGTCGACGTAGCGGCGCTGGCCCTCGGCGTGCAACACGTCGAAGGCGAGCGAGGACTTGCCCGAGCCGGAGAGCCCGGTGAGCACGATCAGCCGGTCGCGCGGCAGCTCGAGGGAGAGGTCGCGCAGGTTGTGCTCGCGCGCGCCCACCAGGCGGATGTGGCCGTTCCCCCCGGCGGCCGCCGCGGCGTACACGGGCGGCGCGTCGGCGATCCGCTGCGGACCCTGCAGCACCTCGGCGAGGAAGCGGCCGGTGTGCGACTCGGGCACGCGCACGATCTCCTCGGGGGGTCCGACGGCGACCAGGCGCCCGCCCGCCTCGCCGCCCTCGGGCCCCAGGTCGATCACCCAGTCGGCGCACTTGACGACCTCGAGGTTGTGCTCGATGACGATCAGCGAGTGGCCGCGCGCCACCAGGCGCGCGAAGCAGGCGAGCAGCTTCTCGATGTCGGCCAGGTGGAGCCCCGTGGTCGGCTCGTCGAAGATGAAGAGGGTGTGCGCCTTGCCCTCGCGGCCGAGCCGCGCGGCGAGCTTCACACGCTGCGCCTCGCCGCCGGAGAGGGTGGAGAGCGGCTGCCCGAGGCGGAGGTAGTCGAGGCCGACGTCGGCGAGCGGCTGGAGGCGGGCCCCCACCTCGGGGACGTCGGCGAAGAAGGCGGTCGCCTCGGCGACGGTCAGCTCGAGGACGTCGCGGATCGACCGCCCCCGGAAGCGGACCTCGAGGATCTCCGGCCGAAAGCGCGCCCCGCCGCACTCGGCGCAGGGCACGTAGACGTCGGAGAGGAACTGCATCTCGATCTTCTCGAAGCCCTCGCCGGTGCACGTCTCGCAGCGGCCACCCGGGACGTTGAAGGAGAAGGTGGCCGCCGTGTAGCCCCGGAGACGCGCCTCCTCGGTGCGCGCGAAGCAGGCACGGATGCCGTCGAAGGCCCGGAGATAGGTGACCGGGTTGGCGCGCGGCGTGGAGCCGATCGGCGCCTGATCGACGAGGATCACCTCGGCGATGCGCTCGGCGCCTTCGAGCGCCCGGCACGGGCCCGGGATGCCGACCGGCTCGCCCCGCCGCTTCTTGAGCCCGCGGTAGAGCACGTCGTCCACCAGCGTCGACTTGCCCGAGCCCGACACGCCGGTCACGGCCACGAAGCAGGCGAGGGGGATGTCGACGTCGAGGGTTTTCAGGTTATTGGCAGAGGCTCCCCGCACTCGAACGGCGAGACCGGGAATGGGCTTCCGCCGCCGGGCCGGGAGGGGGATGAGCGTCCGTCCGGTCAGGTAGTCCGCGGTGGCCGAGCCGCGAGCGGTCGCGAGCGCGGCGGGCGGCCCGGCGAACACGACCTGGCCGCCCCGCTCGCCGGCGCCGGGCCCGAGGTCGATCACGTGATCGGCGGCGCGGATGACGGTGGGGTCGTGCTCGACCACCACGACCGCATTGCCGAGATCGCGCAGGCGGTGGAGGATGCGCGTCAAGCGCTCCGTGTCGCGCGGGTGGAGGCCGACCGAGGGCTCGTCGAGCACGTAGAGCGTGTTGACCAGCGAGCAGCCGATGGCGGTGGTGAGGTCGACGCGCTCGAGCTCGCCGCCCGAGAGCGTGCGCGACTGGCGGTCGAGGGTCAGGTACTCGAGCCCGACCTCGACCAGGTAGCGGAGCCGGCTGCGGATCTCGCCCAGGATGAGGCCCGCCACCTCCTCGGCCTGCCCCGCGGGCAGCGCGAGCCCGGCGAAGAAGCGCTCCGCCTCGCCGATGGGGAGGCGGTTCACGTCCGCGATGGTGAGCCCGCCCACGTGGAAGTCGAGCGCCTCGGGCTTGACGCGCGCGCCGCCGCACGCCGCGCACGGCGTGTAGCTCCGGAAGCGCGAGAGGAAGACGCGCACGTGCATGCGGTAGGTGCGGCCCTCGAGCCAGCGGAACCAGCCGCGCACGCCCGGGTAGTGGCCGCGCCCGTCGCCCTCGAGCACCAGCGCGTGCTGCACCGGCGAGAGCTCCGCCCACGGCGCGCCGGTCGGGATGCCCCGGCGGCGGCAGAACTTGAGCAGCTCGCCCCGCTCCCAGCCGGTCGCCTTCGTGGTCCACGGCTTGATGGCGCCCTCGGCGAGGGAGCGGCGCGGGTCGGGGATGACCAGATCCAGGTCGAGGTCGATCACGCGCCCGAAGCCGCGACACGTCTCGCACGCCCCGAGCGGGCTGTTGAAGGAGAAGAGGTTCGGCACCGGGTCGCGCACCGCGAAGCCGCACGCCGCGCACTCGAGCGCGCTCGAGAAGCGCTCGACGCGGTCGCCCGCCTCGGGGAGCCGCACGGCGGCGCGGCCGCGGCCGTGGCGGAGCGCCTGCTCGAGCGACTCGACCAGGCGCCCGTGGTCCGCGGCGCGCAGGCCGAGGCGGTCCTGCACGATGGTGAGCCGGCCGTCGCGCGCCGGCGGCGCGGCAGCGCTCTCGAGGTCGACCATGCCGTCCGGCCCGAGGGCGCGCACGAAGCCCGCGGCGAGCAGCCCCGTGCGCATCTCGTCCCAGGGAAGCCCCTCGGGCACGGGCAGATCGAAGGTCACCACCGCCCGGGCGCCCTGGTTTGCGGCGAGCAGGCTGGCGGCGGCGCTCGCGGGCGTGTCGCGCACGACCGTGCGCCCGCACGTCCGGCAGTGCGGCACGCCCACCTTGGCGAAGAGCAGCTTCAGGTGATCGTGCAGCTCGGTCATGGTCCCGACCGTGGAGCGCGAGGTCTTCACCGGCCGGCGCTGGTCGATCGCGATCGCGGGCAGGATGCCCGTGATGCGGTCGACGTGCGGCTTCTCCATCCGATCGAGGAACTGGCGGGCGTAGGTCGAGAAGCTCTCGACGTAGCGCCGCTGGCCCTCGGCGTAGAGCACGTCGAAGGCGAGCGAGGATTTGCCGGACCCCGACACGCCCGTCACCACCGTGAGGGCATGGAGCGGCACGCGGACGTCGATGCCCTTCAGGTTGTGCTCGCGGGCGCCGACGATCTCGATTGCGGGCTCGTCCATGAGGGCGTATACGGCTGCGCGCGCCCGGGCGGGCGCGGAACCGTCGAGTATACCGGCGCGGCGGGGCGGGGGAAGGGGGAAGCGGGACCCGCGGCGCCGCTCTGCGGGGCCGTGTCACCCGCGAGCGAAAGCCGGTATGGTCCGGGCGGTGACCGGTCGAGCCGAGCTTCCGCACGGCCGCGTGCTACTCGGCGGCATCGTCGCGCTCGCACTCGCGGTTCACCTGGTGGGAATCCGCAAGGATCTACCCTACGCGCCCGAGATCGACGAGCCGCTCGTCGTGAACGCCGCCGTCCGCATCGGTGCGCTGATCGATACCGACCCGGGCTGGTTCGGGCACCCGGCCTCGACGCTGATCTACTCGCTCGCGGGGGTCTATCGGCTGTGGAGCGTGGTCGCCTACCACGGTCCCTTGGTGGGCCGCGACCCACGGCTCATGTCGCGCTTTCTCGCCGATAGCGGCGAGTTCTACCTGCTCGGCCGGCTGCTGAACGTCGCCTTCGCGCTGGCGGCGCTGCCCCTGCTCTGGGCCGTCGGGCGCCGCGCCTTCGACGACGCGGCCGGCCTCGTCGCGGCGTGGTTCGTCATCCTCTCGCCGCTCGCCGTCGAGCATGCCCAGATGGTGCGCTCGGACACCAGCGCCGCGTTCTTCGGCCTCCTCGCCCTATGGCTCTGCCTGCGATGTCACGAGCAGCCGAGCGCGAGGAGGCACGTCGTGGCGGGGCTCGCGATCGGGCTCGCCGTGGCGAGCCGGTACTTCATGGTCCTGCTGGTCGCGCCGTTCGCGTTTCTGAGCGCGGCGGCGTGGTGGGGAAGCGAGCACCGGAGGTCGGGCTGGGCGCTCGGGGCGCTGGCGCTCGGCATGGCGGCGATCCCGATCGGATTCCTGCTCGCCGTGCCGGGCTTCCTCGCGAATCTCCCGACGGTGGCGGACAACCTCCGGCACGAGGCGAAGACGTCGCATCTCGGCGCGGATGGGCTCTCGCCGGCCGGCAACCTGCTCTGGTACCTGCACGAGGCCATTCCCGATGCGCTCAGCTGGCCCGTCGCGCTGCTGGCCGTGGCCGGCGTCCTCCTCGTGCTGAGAGACCGTCAGCCGAAGCCGCTCTCGCTCCTCGTCCTCGTCGTGGCCTTCCTCGGCGGCATCAGCCTCTCGTCACTCCACTGGGAGCGCTGGCTCATCCCGGTCCTCCCCGTCCTCGCGCTGCTGGCGGCCCTTTCGCTCGTGCGCCTTCTCCGTGCGCTCGGCCCAGGGCTACGGGGTCGGCGCCTCGTACGTGTGGTGGCCGTCTCGCTCGGCGTGCTCGTGGTGTCCACGCCCGCGGTCGCCCGGATCGTCCGGTCGAGCCTCCAGCAGCTCGAGCCGAGCACTCGCGTGCGCGCGCGTGAATGGGCGCTCCAGCATCTTCCGCCCGGGAGCACGATCGCCGAGGAGTGGTACACGGCGCCGCTCGGGCCGGTCCCGGGGAAGGGAATCCGCGTCTCCCAGCTCCGCTCCCTCGCCGAGGGTCACACCCTCGAGGACTACGCCCGGGAGCGCTACGACGTGCTCATCGTGAGCACGGGGATGTACGGGCGCTATCTCGCCGAGCCCGCGCGCTATCCGGCCGAGGTCGCGTTCTACTCGCGGCTGTTCCGCGAGGGCCAGCTGCTGCAAGCGTTCGCGCCGTCCGCCACCAGCCGCGGACCGATGATCAGGATCTATCGGATCGCGCCGGCGCCGGCGACGACGGTCCCGCCCTGATTGCACGCGACCCGAGACCGTGTCTCGGGTCGGAAACGGAAGCGAGCGTGTGGCGTGACCGCCCCGAGACCCTTGTCTCGGGGCGGAACCGGAAGCGAGCGTCTGGCGTCGGTGGGTCGTGCGTAGGCCGTGCCGCGGCCGGCGAAGCCGGCGCGGCAAACGTTGAGGCCCTTTGGGCAGCCGCCGTGCACGGCGCCGCGGAGGCATCGTTTCCCGTCACGCGCTCACACTCCGGAAAGTCTGCCGCGCCGGCTTTGCCGGCCGCGGCACGCCGTCGGCCCTGCCCACCGGGCGGCGCACTCGCTGTCCCGTCCCCGACCCGAGACAGAGTCTCGGGTCGGCAATTAGTCACCCGCCGCCGCCGTGGACGTGCCCTCCGCGCCGGGCCGACACCAGAGCGTGCCAGCGACCGTGATCTCGGTTTCGTCCCCCGGCGGCAGGGCCTGGAGGCGCGCCGACGCCAGCTCGACGAACTTCTCGCCCGGACCCACGGTGACGTGGAGGGCATCGCCGAACCAGCGAAAGTTCTGTTCCCCATCCTGCACCCCCACGAGCATCTCGGCTCCGTCGTAGCTGTTCGGCCCGTGGTATTTCTCGACGTTCACGTAGATCAGCAGCTTCGCTTCCCCCGCCGCCGGGCGCGTCATTTGCACGATGAAGTCGTCCGTGGTGGACGTGCACTCCATGGCGCCTTCCTGGCGGAAGGCACAC
>WNFO01002743.1_pt1 | contig 14637 bp, 15 predicted proteins | sample 5400251 | NCBI WGS metagenome assembly WNFO01 (sample SAMN13153354, study PRJNA577476) | soil metagenome | isolation source: 100 cm saprolite under Madrone tree | place: USA:California | collected 2016-06-14 | reverse complement strand
TTAGGAAGATGAGATAGGCGATGGCCAGCGGAACGAGCAAAACCGTTTCGATAAACAAACCAGGAATTGCCGCCGTGCCGGATTTCTTCCGAAGCAAACCATAAAGTCCAAATGTTGTGCACAATGACAACGCCACCCATGGAAAACGTCCATAACCAAGGGTCAGATTCAAAACGCCCAGTGTTCCGAGCAGAACGGAAACCAATTGCCATCGCCTCAGCCGCTCCCGCAGGAAAATCGCGCCAAGCAAAACGTTCATAAGCGGCGTCATGAAATACCCGAGACTCGTCTCGATAACGCGCCCTATGTTCACGGCCCAGATGTACAAAAACCAGGTGATCGCGATCATCGAGCCGCTGGCCAGACAATAGAGTCTCGCGTGCCGCGACCGAACATTGGTTTCCACTTCGGTCCAACGCTGCTGCCAGCTGAGTAGCGCGATTAAGAAGATCGAGGTCCAGACAAAACGGTGGGCGAGAATTTCAGTGGCTGGCACCGCTTTGAGCAGCTTCCAATAGATCGGAACAAGTCCCCACGTCGTGAACGCCGCGATTCCGGCGATAAGCGCGGAAGTCTCGTCCGATTGGCTCGATTGTTTCGACATATTGGCGATTCGATATTGGTTATAGAGGCGCTCGCCGCGGTGAGCGCCTTTCTTTTCTGATTCGGCGGCTGACACCGCCGCCGCTACAACACCCGGACGACGTCAAGGCGACGCTTTAAAATCAATCCCGTCTCGACCGAAAAATGCGTCTCTAAGGCTTCGACTTCGAGAAACGGAGTCGACACAAGTCTAGCGAACTTCGGGTTGTCGCTTACGGCTGATTATTCTGGGATTCGCCCTGTGGGAAGAGCGCCAGATATTCGCCGTAACCTTCTTCTTTCAATTTCTCCACCGGAATGAAACGCAATGCGGCGGAGTTCACGCAGTAACGTTGACCCGTTGGCGCGGGGCCATCCTCAAACAGGTGACCGAGGTGCGAATCGCTCTTGCTCGAACGAACCTCGGTGCGCTCCATTCCATGAGAAGAATCCCTTTTTTCCACCACTTTGTCTTTCGAAATCGGCTTGGTGAAACTGGGCCAGCCCGTGCCGCTGTCGAACTTGTCGAGCGAGCTAAAGAGCGGCTCGCCAGTGACAAGATCGACATAAATTCCGGCCCGGTGATTGTCCCAATAGGCATTTTGAAATGGAGTCTCGGTGCCGCATTCTCGCGTCACGCGGTACTGGTCTTTGGTAAGCTTACTTCGCAGCTCGGCGTCACTGGGAACTGCTTTGTTGGGATTCATCTTCTCGGCTTCTTTTTTCTGCCCTTGAGCATACCCGAACAAAATCGAGCCGACAATCACAACAGTGGCTCCGAGCAAACCGAGCCACAGGGTTTTGTGCGACGTTCGCTTATGTATCAATCGCGTGCTGTTCATTCCCAATCTCCAGGGTTTAGATTTAGACCGGTTCCGGCGCGCGCCCGTTCATTTCGGACAAGCTTCCCGGCAGATGCGCGGGTGCGAGGTCGATCTCCTTTAATTGAATTCGTAAGCAAGCCGAGAAATGGCCGGGCGCAATTTGCTTCAACGCGATTGTCGATGTAGTGCATCTTTCCTCTGCGTATTCGCAGCGTGGCGCGAATGGACAACCTGGAATCGGCGTTGAGAGATCAGGCGGAGAACCCGGGATCGTGTAAAGTGTCTCCCCTTTCTTGTGGAGCGCCGGAATGGATTTTTGCAACGCTCGGTTATAAGGATGTTGCGGTTCGTAAAAAAATCTGCGCGGTCGATGCGCTCTCCACGATTCGCCCGGCATCCATCACCAGGATACGACCGCAAGAATCGGCACGATGCGAGATCGTGCGTTCGGTGCAAACGCTGGAGGCACGAATGGGCTCGGGTGGAATTTCGTCAGTCGACATCCTGCCGCCCGGCTTCGGGGACGCGGATGTAGCGACGGAACATAAGCAATCCAATCGGCGCGATCGATGCCGCCAACGCAAAGATAAGCCACATGGTCCCGGAATGTCGCGGACCGTGCGCGGGACAAAAGGCGGCTAATAACCATCCCCCGCTTCCAACGAGCAGTTTTCCGATTAGAAATGGAATGTACGAGAGCGCGCCATAGGATGCTTCCTGACCTCTTGGAGCAATCGCGGCAGCATACTCATAGACGCGGGGTGAATAGAAAGCTTCGCCGATTGAGAAGATCGATATGTAGATCGCGATCATGATGTAGTAGGGGTGAATGCTTCCCTGTACTCCCAGATAACCGTGACCAATCCATTGCCCCACGAAACCTTGGGCCGATGGTTGAAACCACGGAGTCGGTAAGGCCATAATAAAAACAGATGCGGCGCAAATCGCTCCGCCTACGACCACCATTCTGTAGGCTGAATATTTTTGGGTGAGCGCGCCAATGATTGGCACCAGAATGATGATGAGAATGTAATTGATATTCGAGAGGTGACCGATCGGAGCGCCATTTCCTAGCTCGCGAATACCGAATTTCGGAAACACGTAGTCCATTTGTAGGAAGATCAGCTTCAGAAATCCGATCAAAAGAAGAAAAGCGAGGAGCCGGTAAAAACCGGACTGACTGAGTAGCCGCTTAAATAGTCTGACGGTATCGAGGGCAGTGTCGCGGATTGTTAACCAGATGCGCTCCCAGAACGCACCGGTAGCGTACAGCACTGGCTCCGCCGTGAACTTAACGCCTTGGTCTGTCGCTTCAGCTCCCCTCCTCAGAAAATAAATCGTCGGCAGAAGCAGTACCTCGAAGCCGAGGCTTACCAGGAATAGTGTCCGGTAAGTTGTTATGTGCAATCCAAGGAGATTTAAATAGCCATACTCGCCTAACGAATGGCGCACGTAGTCGAAAATGCTGCCAGCGATCAGATAGCCAACGTTCATCACCATGTAGATCATCGAGAAGGAGATTGAGCGTTGCCGCACAGTCGAGTAGCGGCGCGTGGCGGCAATGAGCACCGGTGTGCCAAGCGCTTCTCCGATCACTAACGGAAACAACCCGCCGGCAAGCGCCAGCCATTTTACAGTCGTAAACACCATCATCGAGCGAGCAACCAGACAGATAATGACACCGAGAAAAAAAGTTCGACGAAGACCGAGCGCGTCAGTAAGCGAGCCGGCCAACAACGTGAACACGGTCATCGCCGGCGCCCAAACCCAGCCGATCAAGGCTCCCGCTGCTTGATCGCTGAACCCGAGATCTGACGAAAGCCACAAGATCAACGTTTTATTCGTGATCGAATAGGCGGAGATGATCAGGAGCTTTATCAAGAACGTGAGCCACAATTCGCGTTCAGCTCCCTTGAGCACCGTGAATTTCGCGAGAAAACCTGCCGCCCCGACTGGAGCAACACTGTCCTCCGGCACGAACGTCTCTTTGGTTGCGTCGTTCACGGTTTTGAACTTCAGCTAGAACATCTTCGCGACAAATTCCCGCCCGTCGAACGGCGCGAAGTCGTCGATCTTTTCTCCCGTGCCAATGAAGCGCGTCGGAATGCCAAGTTCATCCTGAATTGCAACGACGATTCCACCTTTGCCGCTGCCGTCGAGCTTGGTAACGATCAAGCCAGTAAGGCCGATTGAACTTTGGAACTCGCGCGCCTGGGTAAGCGCATTGCCCCCAGTCGTTGCATCGACTACCAACAGCGTCTCGTGCGGTGCGTCCTGGTCTTGTTTGCCAAGCGTGCGCTTCACTTTTTTCAGCTCGGCCATGAGATTCGTTTTTGTGTGCATTCGGCCGGCCGTATCGCAGATAAGAAATTGGATCTCGTGCTTGACCGCCGCTTGATACGCTTCGTAGCACAGTGCCGCCGGATCGGCGTTGTATTGCCCGCGGATCATTTCAACGCCGAGTCGTTCGGCCCAAATGCCAAGCTGCTCGATAGCTGCAGCGCGAAAAGTGTCGGCTGCCGCCAGCAAGACCCGATGTCGATCTTGCTGAAGATAATGAGCAAGTTTCGCCGTCGATGTTGTCTTTCCGGTGCCGTTTACGCCCAGGAGAAGAATCACTTTGGGTTTGCCAGTCAGTGGCCGGATAGCTGCCGGGTTACTCGGCAAAATACGGGCAATTTCCTCGCGCACCACTTTTACAACGTCGTTGATGCCCATGAGTGACCAGGCTTCGCGCTCTTGCAGTGCCTTAATGATTCGGGTTGTCATCGGCACACCGAGATCCGCGCGAATGAGCGACTCTTCGAGTTCGTCCCAATCGATCGGTTTGTTCGCGAATGTTTGGGCGAGGGATTTAAGGAAGTTCATTTGCTTCTATTCTGTCATTCCGGTCGAAGTGGAGGAATCCCTTGCTGCTGATATTAAGAGGTGCCTCGACTCCGCTCGACACGACAAAAGCTTTGCTCGGAGTGACAGCCGGTGAATGGCAACCGATTTACTTGTCAGATTCGGATTTTGGCGTGGCCGGTACAGCCTCACGCAACGGACGCGTTAAATCGTTCTTTACCCGATCGAGAATCCCGTTGACGAACCGGCCGGATTCCGCACCGCCAAACGCTTTTGCCAGCTCGATCCCTTCATTGATCGAAACGACCGGCGGAATGTCGTCGCGATAAAGCATTTCGTAGATGGCAAGCCGCAAGACGTTACGATCGACCGCCGAGATACGATGGAATTCGTAATTCTCGCAGTAACGTCGAATGCGTTCATCGATCTCGGGGAGATGCGTCACCATTCCTTCTATAAGTGGTTGCGCAAACTCGCGAATGCGTGGCGTAGCCGGGCAAAATTCCCAGAAATCGTCGATCTGCTCCGGCCCTTCGCCGTGTTGAAGATCGCGCCAGAAATGATACTGGATCGCCGCTTCGCGCGCCTTTCGCCGTTTCCCCATAAGTTTATCTTCCGCGAAGTTTCGACATCACATCAGCAATTTCCACCGCAGCGCGCGCCGCCTCAGTCCCGCGATTAATTTTATTTCCAAGGCAGCGCTCGCGGGCTCGAGTTTCGTTGTCGAAGCTGAGGACAGCGTTGATGACCGGCACGCCGTGACCAATCGCGATATGTTGCAGCGCGTCGGTGACGGAGCGGCTCAGATTCTGCGCGTGGTCCGTCTTTCCTTTTAAAATGACACCACAGGCGATTAGCACGTCCGCCTTTGCTTGCGACGCCAGTTCGCGGAGAACGACTGGAATTTCGAATGCCCCCGGGACTCGCTGAACAGAAATCGCCGCGTTCGGCGCAAGGGCACGCAATTCTTGCTTGGCATGCTCGACGAGCCCCTCCACGTATTGGGCGTTAAATTGACTGGCCACGATGATAAACGTGCGTTTCGCGTCAATAACAATGGGGCGAGGCAGGACAGTCTTGGACATTCGAAACTCAGGTTTCAGATCGACGTGATTGAGTCTTTGCTCGTCGATTTGATTTTTGCCAACCGCAATCGGCAATCGCAAATCACAAAAGGTGACCCATCTTCACTCTCTTGGTCTCGAGATATTTTGCATTGTGCGGATTGGCTTCGCTGCGAATCGGCACTTGTTCGATCATTTGAATACCGTAACCCTCAAGACCAACGACTTTCTTCGGATTATTCGTTAGAAAACGGAATTGGCGGACACCGAGGTCGAAGAGGATTTGCGCGCCCAGGCCGTAATCGCGCAAGTCGGTTGGATAACCAAGCCTGGCATTTGCCTCGACCGTATCGAGCCCTTCCTCCTGCAATTTGTAAGCGTGAATTTTTGCCGCGAGTCCGATGCCGCGCCCTTCCTGTCGCATGTAAACCAAGACGCCGTTGCCCTCCTCCTGAATTTGGTGAAGCGCCGCGTGCAATTGATTTCCGCAATCGCATCGGCGTGAGCCGAAAACATCGCCCGTGAGACATTGGCTGTGCACGCGCACCAGCGTCGGTTTGTTTTTGTCGATCTTGCCCTTTACCAGCGCCAGATGATGCCTGCCGTCGAGCTTCGCCCGATACAAATGTAAATCGAAATCGCCGTAGTCGGTTGGCATTTTTACGATTTGTTCCAGCTCCACGAGCTTCTCCCGGAGGCGTCGATGCGCGATCAAGCTCTGGATTGTACAAATGCGCAGTCCGTGTCTTTTCCGAAATTCCATTAGCTCCGGTAAACGGGCCATCGTGCCGTCGTCGTGCAAAATTTCGCAAAGCACGCCCGCTGGCTGCAATCCAGCCATACCAGCAAGATCGACAGCCGCTTCGGTGTGGCCGGCGCGCCGCAGCACACCGCCATCTTTTGCACGTAATGGGAAAACATGGCCCGGCTGCACCAGATCATCGGGCACTGATTTCGGATTCGCGATTGCCTGAATGGTCGTCGCGCGATCGTGTGCGCTGATCCCGGTGGTCACGCCGCGTGCCGCATCCACCGACACTGTGAAATCGGTGCGGTACATTTCCCGGTTCTGCGCCACCATTCGTTGCAGGCCGAGTTGTTCCGCGCGCTCGTTTGAAATGGGCACACAAATCAAACCGCGACCGTGAGTTGCCATGAAATTGACCGCGTTCGGCGTCGCTTTTTCCGCCGCCATGACGAGATCGCCTTCGTTTTCGCGGTCCGCATCGTCAGTCACGATTACGATGCGGCCCCTTGCGACATCGCTTATGACGTCGTCAATCGTGTCGAACTGCAATGCTTGCTCCGCCTCGATAATCATTGCCGATACCATTACGTCCGCTGCCGCTCTCGGCAACTCTCGTTCGCCCTCGGCCGCGTCTTCCTCCGGTCGCGTCCCGTTTAGTCAATTAAGGTTAATCCTCCTACCTGGCCCAAATCAATCCCGCTTCTTCGCGCTTGTCGCCACAATCGCTTCCGGCCGATACATATCGCGATTGCTGCCCTGAAACTCAGCCTTGAGTTTCACTTTAAATTGCGAAAGATCGACCAGGTCCCAGCGGATAAAGTTCCAACGGTTATCTTTTCGGAGTTCGTGCTCGAAGCCCACGATCAAATGAACGGCGTCATCGCGCACTTTGTTTGTCGCGATTTTCGGTTCGAAATAGAATGTTCGAAAACTGCTATCTCGACTGCCAACGGCATAAAGTTTTGGATCGAGATAAAAGACGCGCGTGGTCGCAAGATCGACAATCCGAAGGTCAGGGTAACCGGAGCGCTGAGTTTTGTCGTCGGCGGTACGAGGAAAATCGCAGTTCAGCCCGGGCGTGGCATTAAGCAATTCTCGCAGCAAATCTTCCACCTGGCTGCTTACTTCGTTGATGCGCGCGACTTTTTGAATCGGACTGTCGGATGCATTCATCCGCCGCATCGTCTCATCAAGCGCTGCACTTATCTGCTTGATTACACACTCGTCGGTTTCGTTTTTTCGATCGACAGCCAAAACATGTTTGCCCGTGGTGTCGAGAATCACCTCGCTAAATGCGACGTCGCGCAGTTGTCGATCTTCGTCAAGCAGCCAGGGAATTAATTGATCGACAGGCGATTCCCGCGACTGGTCGGCGCGGGAGGTTACGTTTTGCTGCGCGAGAGCATTTGTAAGCAGAGCTGTCGCTACTAACGAAAACGTGACTAGTCGAAGCATTCGCCGATTGGAAATGGCTTACGGTTTTGAGCAAGACGAAGTCGGCAACAAATGATTGGGTTGACGGCCATGCCTTCGAAGGAGGGCCGATCATTAATCATCCAATACTTCGGCATGGGTTGATCTCGATGATTTAAGGATAATGAAGGGGACGCGAGCAAATTTGCTTACGACACGAGGATTGCGCAAAGGCGCAAAAAGGAAAATGCTAAACGGCAGCTGGGCAGCTCATCATGGATAAATCAGAGAAAATCTTTGTCGCCGGTTATCGCGGCCTTGTGGGTAGCGCCTTGATCCGCCGCCTTGAGAAAAATGGCTTCAATAACCTGCCGAAGCGTGATCGGGCGCAGCTCGATTTCGAGGACGAATCGGCCGTCGTGAAATTTTTTCTAGACGAAAAACCTGCGGTCGTGATCTTTGCTGCCGCGAAGGTCGGCGGCATCAAGACGAACAGTGATTTCCCAGTCGAGTTTCTACTCGATAACTTACGGATTCAGAATAACATCATCCACGCCGCCTACGAAGCCGGGGTGCGCAAACTTCTCTTTCTTGGAAGTTCCTGCATTTACCCGAAGTTCGCGCCGCAACCGATTTCAGAAACAGCCTTGCTGGGGGGTCCGCTTGAGCCGACCAATGAAGCTTATGCAATCGCAAAGATCGCCGGCATTAAACTTTGCCAGGCATACGTGCGCGAATATCGCGCGAATTTCATTTCCGCAATGCCGACAAATCTTTACGGGCCGAACGACAATTTCGATCTGGAAACATCACATGTGCTGGCTGCGCTTTTGCGGAAGGCGCATGAAGCGAAAATGCGCAAGGCACATAAGCTGGTTGTATGGGGCACCGGAAAGCCGCGCCGTGAATTTTTGCACGTGGATGATCTTGCTTCCGCCTGTCTCTTTCTGCTCGAGAAATATGATTCCCCGGAAATCATCAATGTTGGTTGCGGCGAAGATATTTCCATCCGTGAACTGGCGGAGTTGATTTGTGACGTAGTTGGTTTCGATGGTGAACTTGCCTGGGACACGACCAAACCGGACGGCACACCACGAAAACTTCTCGACGTTACCCGGCTGCATGATCTGGGCTGGCAGGCGACGATCACGCTCCGGGATGGGATCGCGCAAACTTACGATTGGTTTTTGAAAAATGTGGCGCACTAGGGGCCAGACATATCAATGAAAAAAATACGCGTTGGTGTCGTGGGAGTCGGTCATATTGGCAGCAACCACGCTCGTCTCTATCCCGAAATTCCATCGGCCGATTTTACCGCGGTCTACGATCTCGATCTTGCCAGGGGGCACGCGATCGGGAGAAAATTTAACGCGTTGACGGCGAAATCGCTCGACGAGTTTGTTGAAAGGGTTGATGCGGCTTCAGTTGCGACGCCGACGAATACGCATTACGAGGTCGCGCGATCTCTGCTTGCGCGAGGCAAACATTTACTGATTGAAAAACCGATTACCGACAATACCGCGCACGCGGCCGAACTGGTGGAGCTGGCGGCGCGGAATGGACTCATCCTGCAAGTTGGCCACGTCGAGCGCTTCAATCCCGTTTTAAACGCACTCGAAAAACATCTGACCCATCCGCGTTTTATCGAGGCGCATCGGCTTTCCCCTTATCCGGAGCGCAGCACCGATATCGGTGTGGTTCTCGATCTTATGATCCATGATTTGGAAGTTATTTTACATTTCGTGCGCTCGCCCGTGCAAAGCATCGATGCCGTGGGGGTGCCGGTCCTAAGCTGTGGCGAAGACATCGCCAATGCGCGGCTGCGCTTCGAGAACGGATGCGTGGCAAATGTCACTTCCAGCCGCATCAGTCCCGAGCGGATGCGTAAGATTCGAGTGTTTCAGGAGGACGCCTATCTTTCGCTCGATTATCAAAATCAGAGTGGCGAAATCTATCGCCGTATCGGAGGGCGGATTGCGCGCGAGAAAGTCGAAATCGAACGCGAAGAACCGCTCAAGCGTCAACTGATGTCGTTCATCGAATGCGCGAGCACGGGACGCGAGCCGCGCGTTTCCGGATTCCAGGCGACCGCGGCGCTGGATTTGGCGGTCGAAATCACCAAGCGATTCAGCTCGAGTGTCTAAGACCATCTATTTTGTCGCGGGCGAAGCCAGCGGCGACAATCACGGGGCGGCCTTAATGCGTTCGCTGCGCGAATCAGATGTCGATCTTAATTTCATCGGCCGTGGCGGTCCACAAATGCGAATGATCGCCGGCGAGAAATTCAAGAATTGGATTGAGAATGCGGCTGTCGTCGGATTGTGGGAAGTGATCAAGAAGTACGGTTATTTTCGCGAAAAGTTTCGCGAAACGCTTGACGAAATTGAGGAGAACAAAGCCGACGCAGTCATATTGATCGATTATCCGGGCTTCAATTTGCGCCTTGCCCGCGCCTTGCGACGGCGATCGGCAAAACAGAAAATCATTTACTACATCAGCCCGCAAGTTTGGGCGTGGAACCGCGGTCGAATTAAAAAGATGGCGCGCTTTCTCGATCTCATGCTCTGCATCTTTCCTTTCGAGGCCGAGCTCTATAACAAGTCCAGGCTGCGCACGGTATTTGTCGGCCATCCAATGGTCGAGAGATTGCGGACTCGCAAGCTCGATATCGAACGCGATCCAAACTTAATCGGACTTTTTCCGGGCAGCCGTCACCGTGAAGTGCGCAAGATTTTTCCGATCCTGATTGAAACCGCGCACGAGCTGCACCAACAAAGAGCAAACTTGCATTTTGAAGTAGCGGCGGCGTCGGAGACGCTTGCGAGTAAGATTTCGGATACCTTGGCGGACGCTCACGTGAAAGAAGGACTCTTTCGCGTCGTTACGGATGAAACAGCTGCGACTATGCAACGTGCTTCTCTCGGGATCGTTGCTTCGGGGAGCGCGACGCTTGAGGCGGCTTATTTTCGGCTGCCATATGTGCTGATTTACAAGGTCGCGTGGCCGACCTATCTGGCGGCACGACTCGTTGTGAACGTGAAATTTCTCGGCATGCCCAATGTGCTCGCGAATAAAGAAGTGGTGCCGGAATTCATTCAGCATCGAGCAAAACCCAAAACGATCGCGAAAGCTGTGCTGCAACTGATCAATAATCCGGCCGCGCGAGACCGAATGATTTCTGAGTTCGATCAAATCGTTGCCAAATTGGGCGAAGGCCGAGCGAGTAAAAAGGCCGCGCGAGCAATCGTCGAAGAATTGGGCGGGACTTAGATCGCTATTTACCAAACGTGTTCTAGCATCGAGCCGGAGCTGATCACCTGATGAAATTTTGGGATATTTCGCGGACACTATCGAACGAGGTCGCGCCTTGGCCAGGAGACATGCCGTTTCAGTTTCAGCTCACCGGGAAAATTGCAGAGGGAAGCTCGGTTAACCTTGGCGCGATTAAAACGAGCGTGCACAACGGTACCCACGCCGATGCCCGGTTTCATTTCGAGATGGAAGGCGAAACGATCGAGAAAGCGCCGCTCGAGATTTATATGGGGCGCGCGGTGGTTATCGATCTTGCGGAAGCTTTCTTGGGGTCGAGCGAAAAGCATTTGATTACTACCGAGGATCTTGGGCCGCATTCTGAAGAGATCGGGGAGAGCTCACGACTTCTCATCAAAACCGGTCGATGGAGCGATTCGGCGATTTTTCCAAACCAAATTCCCGTGATCGCGGCTGATGTTCCGCAGTGGTTGCAGAAAAATGGAGTCAGGCTCCTGGGGTTGGACCTGCCGTCGGTAGATGAGATTGATTCGAAGTCGTTGCCGAATCATCACGCGCTCGCTCGTGCCGGCATCGCCATTATTGAATCTCTCGATCTGAAAAATGTCGGCCCCGGCGTCTATGATCTTGTAGCGTTGCCGCTAAAGATTGCCGGTGGCGACGCCGCGCCACTGCGAGCGATTCTTTGGCGCGACTGAGCTCCCGCAGCGAACATGGAACTTTCCTGGCTGGAGAAATTTCTTCAGAATAGCCGCACGCCTTGGATCGTTGGCGCATTGACAATCACTTTATTTTTAATCGCGAACCTGCCGTGGCAGCTCGACGATTACGACCAGGCCAAACAGGCGTTCACTTCCTTTGAGATGGTTAAGGAGGGAAGGTGGTTCTATCAGCAAACGCCGCACGAACATGTGGCGACGAAGCCGCCGCTGGTCGGATGGATCTCGGTCGGCCTTTTTGCCGCAACGCGATCATGGGACGTGGCGTGGCGTTTGCCATCCTTCATCGCGGCAATTGCGATGTCGATCTTGCTCTTTCGGGTCGCAGCGGTGGCTCACGGATCAGTCGCTGCTTTGATTGCGCTGAGCGCGTTCGGACTGAATCTGCTGAGTCCGCGTCTGGCCACTCTTGTCCGCACGGACATGCCGCTGGCGTCCGTGATTTTTCTGATCGGCTTTCTTATCTGGCGGAAAATTCAAAAACAGGAAGCGTGGATACCGAGGGATCGATTCTTGATCTTCGCACTGCTCACCGCTGCGATGTTAATCAAGGGACCGATTGTTTATGCGTTTCTACTTCCCGGGATCGGCCTGTTTGAGTGGTGGGGACGAAAGACTAGTTCGCCGAGCGCGTGGTGCGGCTGGTGGCCCTGGCTCGCTTCGCTCGGAATTTTCCTTTTGTGGGTCGTCGGTGGAATTCTCTTTCAGCCTGGCTTTTTCGATGAAGTTGTAATGCGCGAATTCGTCGCGCGTTTCGGGGAAACGATTCATCGATCGCTACCGTTTTATTTTTATCTGCCGCATCTATTGCACAAATTTGCTCCATGGAGCGTGCTGATGATCGCCGTGGCGATTCTCGATCTTCGTGCGCGTCAATGGAAGATTGCTGCTGCGTTTCGCGAGATGTCTCCCGAAACCTTCTGGTTGCTTTGCTGGAGCTTGGGCGGCTTGCTCGCGATGTCGTTGATTCCGTCCAAACGCGTCGATCGGATTTTTCCGGTTATTCCGCCGCTCTGTTTGCTGTTGGCGGCCCAGATCGGGAACTCTTCTGTTAATGAGCAATTGCGCGCCCGTATTTATCGATGGAGCGCAGTCGCGCTGTTCTTGTCGATCTTGCTGACGGGTGGCTACACGATTGCGAAAGTGTTTTCCGGATATCGTGATCATCGCGATGCCCTGGTCGTTTTCGGACGCGAGGTTCGCCATGAAGCAGAAACGCATCACTGGCGTTACGAGGTGATCGGCGGCAAAGATGAAGGCGTGCTGCTTTACCTGCGACGGTTGTATTTCGTTGAACCGGACGACGCGATTGCTAAATGGAAGACCGGAGTTATCGACGCAGTCGCCGCGCCGGATGAGGAACAGCCGCGCTTGCTGCGCGATTTAGAAGGATCGGTGCCCTCGCGCATCCGCTCGTGGAATGAGAACGACGATCGTACTCCGCGTTACATCTTGCTGACGCGATCGTGACTGGTCGCACTCTAGCGTGGCACATCTAAAGGAAACGCAGCCTCTCAAGTCAATGACGCTTCGGTCAGCGCGAAAGCTTCGGAAGTGCATCTTCTGCTTGGGAAAGAATGCGTCAAATGCACTCGTTGTGCCCGAATTTGCGAGTCTTGGAGCAGTCCAGGAGCTTACGCAAAGTAAGAATAGATCCCGTCTGCGCGGTGGCGGCGACGGGCGTTAAGGCGGGAGCTAGAGACCTGGTCGGCCCCCGTCGTCTTGTTGGCATCGAGCAGCACCGGTCGGCCGTTATGGAGGACATAGTCGAACTTACCGTAATCGAAATTGAGGCGCTTTCGCGCCTGCACGATTTCGGGGTGCGGTTCGACCTCTTCGATGCGGATGACAGTCTGATCTTTGACGATCGGACCCGTGGCGGCGAGCCGAGTACAAGTCGACCGGTCGCCAAGAAATTCGTAATGACGAACGAAGAAAAAGTTCTCCTCTTTCTCGGGAAGGAACTTTTCTACGACGATGTCGTCCCGCTCAAAGTCCGCTCGCGGTACCTCTGTCAGGCTGTCGTAGATTCGGTAGTCGAAGGGCGTTCCGAGGCCGGAACCGTTGGCATCATTTCTAACAAAGGAACTAAGCTGCCTCCAAGGCGATGGATTCCTTTCCAGAATCCGGTCTGGATAGCCTCCGGAGTTGAGATCGGATTTGACGATCACTTTCCCCGAATACGGATCACCGGACCTCAGGAGATTCGTGCTCACTAGCGATTTTCGGATGTCCTTGACGCCGTTGTTCAGAGCGATCGGATATCGACTCGCGAATTCCAAGTATTCGTCCGGCACGACTGAGAGATCGACGTGGATCAACAGAAGGTCGGCAGGAACGAACTTCCGGATACCGAAGAGATAGCGAACCTGGTTTCCGTCCTGTCGCCAGAACTCTGCCAGAAACTTGATAGCGTAGCTCGAGACGTGGCGCTTCCGGTGATTCTCGTGAAAGAGAATCACAATCTCCCGGGGCGCGGTGTTCATTCTCCAATCATCCACTTCATCCGGAGCCGGTTAGCTCCATCGCCGAAGGAACAGCGCAAGCTCGACGCACGCCTTTTCAGCCTGCTCCGCGGAAATTTCAAATAGCGCTTTGTTCAGATACTTCCACTCGCCTTTAAATTTCGCTTGAATCATCTTCTCGAGCGGCTTTCGGGAATACGCGAAGCACATGACGATCGACAGGTTCTCGTGAACCAAGCGCGTTAGTGGGAGAGAAAAGCGGCTCATGAGATCTAACGAGAATTCGGTCCAAAAAAAATGGGTCTTTCAAGAGAAATGCCCGATTTTTGGGTCTAATCCGGCTTGAGTTCGGAGTTGAAGACGGCAGAATCGGCGTCATGCAGGGGAGGGTAGCCGGCACGCTGGCGGAAAACAAACCCAAACTGCTCGATCGGGTGTTGGCGGGAACACCGCAGGCTGGGAAGCCACGGGGTAGACGGTATAGCCGCAAGGTAGCGGCGACTGAGCGGGGCGCGAAGGAGTCAACGAGCCTGGATTGCAAAGAGGTGTTTCTGTTTCTATAAGGTGAAGCCGGGCCTGGAAGCGAGCCAGCAGTTGGCTGCAGCGGTTGGTTAGATGGTTTGCGTTGCGAGAAGAGAAGACGTTGAGCAAATCGACGAGCCCTCACGGCGCTTTATTAGTTTCTGTCTTTACGCGTTCGTCTAT
>WNFO01014315.1_pt1 | contig 14642 bp, 17 predicted proteins | sample 5400251 | NCBI WGS metagenome assembly WNFO01 (sample SAMN13153354, study PRJNA577476) | soil metagenome | isolation source: 100 cm saprolite under Madrone tree | place: USA:California | collected 2016-06-14 | reverse complement strand
CGCAGAATAGGTGGCGCGATGACAACCGTACCTGTGCCAACTGGCAGTGTCTCTGCCTCTGCACTGCACCAAATTAAACTGACACGTGACTGTCGGAATAAATGCCCACCAAATCCACGCGCTCGGGTCGGGTTTTCCTACAGCGACTTGTGCTGTGCCTAGACGTGTTTGTGGTTTGAAAATAATCGTCCGGATCTGCCGCAGCAACTAGTTGTGGGGACAGCATGATACACTCGATGGCATAAGCCTGAAATACATCATGTAACGCTACAAATGGCTTGATGAGTACATGACATCAACTCTCATCGGCCACACTAATTGTTGGTACCTCAATGCCGGGGTATGTAGGGAGGTCCTCATCCTGTGCAGCATCCAAGGCATCAGGAGTATCTGGCCTGCCAGTCTCCGCATGGTCGCTTGTTGATTGTTAGAAAAATGGCCTACAATGCGACATAAACATGATAGCGAGTCCTACCTGGCATTCCTGAGGAGATCGCGCCGTATTTCTTCCAATGGGTCGCCACACTCCGCGTTCTCCTGGAACTTACTGAGCGACTCGAGGTGCGAGCGATAGGCGGTCTTGAAGCGTTCTTCATCCCAACTAGACTCCTTCCGTATGCCATCAGTCCACTCGTCGATGCAGCATTGTGTCTGATAAGGACGAAAAAGTAGACACCCTATCAGCGTCTAGAATTATCGGGCACATATTGATCCTCACCACCGTGAGCACAAGGGCCATGGCTGGGATCGGCAACGGGGAGAAATGTTCTTGAAAAGTCATGCCATTGTCGTCCTTGTTCTTGAACCACAAGATATTTATAGCCTTCTGGATGACGGGATGCTGATATTGGCGCAGAGGATTCCCACTAGAATTGGGCTCCTGTGAGCGTACAGGGATCAGCAACAATTCCAACGGCAACAAAGTGTGGAAGAACACGATAAATGAAAGCCATTTTGGTCAGCAGCTCTTTTGCGTGCGCTACGTTGTAGCTTATGCTCCCAACAGTTTGATTAGGGTCAAATCCATATAGAGTCACCACGGCACGCCTAAGTTTCGTCTTCATGTCAGAGAGGAGGTTCATGCTATTAACTGTGAACTGGAAATTGTATAAGTGAGGCTATACAACATCTCGACAGGAATAAGGCCCACCCATCCAGCGTGGAATAATGGGCCAGGATATGACCCTGACCTCACAGATGCTTCACACCACACAATCGCAGCCCATTCATCCTTCTTGACAGGTGACGGGAATGCATCCTTGCTGCTAAGATAGCATCGATACAGAAGTTTAGCGACGTTCACCACGCGGTCAGAAGTGGGATCCGATTCAGGAAGATAGCGAAGGTCAGAGATTCCAAAGCCAAACTGGCAGGATGCTCCCGATGTCCTAGCCCCGGGCGGAAAGTAGCTTTCGGCAGAGGATCTTACTAGGTTCTGTACCCTATCTGATACAGCCTGTGATAACAATGATGGGACATTCAATACAGAGAGCCACACGTGAGAACTTACACCGGCATATCTTAGTGCGTTTGTGGCAGCTCTACGGTACTCCCGAGCTTGTAGGAATCTCGCAACGCCCCACTTTGTGTCAAGCCCCGACTTCATCTGCCTCGCACTACCTGGCGTCAGTGATGATCATTTTCGAAGAGGTGGTGTCTCACTAGGTAATAGTGTCCTGGATGGCTTCGCGGTCCTTGGCGTCGATCACGGACTCATATTCGTTGGCTAATTTAAGGGCTTCGTCTACCCGAAGGTCGCCTCGGCCCTCATTGGCAGATGGCATCTGCCTAGCCATGAGGCCTATTAACGAGTTAGAAATCAAAGCCCCTGCATTGGCTATAAGTCCTGGGTTATTAGTACTCATGACGAGACGGAAGCGGGAGAGAATCTCGTCTCAGGCTGGGCATGGAACCCCACTGACGGTGACTATGTGTTACGACTAGTGTTACGTAAATATGTCGAGCCCAATAAGGTCGTACTGTGACTGCGCGGACTGGTTCGTGGTTATTGACAAACTAATAACTTCAAGCTTCCTCCAGCCGCTTTGACGTCGGACCCGGTTCGTGATGCATCAAGTAGCTTCTTGGGATGGACGTAGACTCAAAAGAGTACCGCACCAAACATGGGCACAAGCAAACTCTTCTAGGATTGCAAGTCAAATTCTCACCTATCCATACTACCAACAAGTCAATGGTCAACTTCTTCGACCACGAAACCACTGCTGGAAGAGATCTCGAAGCCTAAGGACGTTCCCTTGAGACTGCGCGCCCATAACAGTCAGCTCGTCCTCCTCATCTGGGACCACCCTTTCCTCCGGATTCCCCGCTCCAGAGCCACGTAACCGCCCAACAAGCTCCTGAATGATGTCCTCGGCACCCTCTTTGTACGCCCTATTAAGCTCGACGTCCCGAACGTAGTATGCCCTGCGCACAGCATATGGCGCGAGCGCATTATACTTGCGTACGAGCGCGTTAACCTCCGCGAGCTCCGACTCGTGATACGCCTTTTGGTACGCCTCCCACTCCTTGTCTCTTAGTGCTCGCGCGTCCGCTAGCGACAGCTCGTGCAGCAGCCGACGAGAGAGGGTGAGCATACGTACAGCACGTCGCACCCACGACTATTTCAGCATTGAGCGGAAGGTGGCCACGGCCGTTTCGAGCTCACCCTGAACCTCGACCCACGGAGGCGCGGCGGCCTGCCGCTGCACGATTCGGTTCATGAGAAATTCTTCACGAGCAATGAATGGGTTGTACTCCTCGGTACCCCTCTCGAGGGGCTTCCCGCGGCCCTTGACGGCGCGGAAGTGTCCTTCTTGTCTTGCTCGCTGGATGGAAAAGCGGAAAAGAGAAGGGTACGGATTTCATGGCTATCGATGACATACTACAACGCACCTCGATGCGCTCCTCAATGAGTCCTGCCCACCCTTTTATGCTCACAGGATTGGGACGCGCCTGCATACCATTCCTAATCTTGGTAATGCCGAGACGGTAATCCAGCGTTGACTCTTTCGCCCGTGAGAGCCGTCCCACAACTTCCGACCGGATCTTGACCTCGCGCTCTTTGCGACGCGCGCGGTCGTCATCCGCTGGCACAGCTTGAGTGGCTCTCCGTGTGGAGCTTGTAGAGGAGGATGCGGTGCCAACAGCAGGGAAATGACCGTAATGGATAGCCGCAGTTGCGTGTGACGGAACCTTGAACGTCGTGAGCCATGGCTTGTGACCCTCCACCGCAGGCAAGAGCGGTTCGTCTGCTCGATAAACATGGGGGCGGGAAGATGATGGAATGGAAGAAGGGTCATCTGAAATAGACATGGACAACGTTTCTAGCTGTTGCACGCTCACTGGTGGCGGCGCGCGATGCATCTTCACCTCAGCGGTCCGAATCGTCCCAGTGCGAAGGGACTTGTATTTGTCCACAAGCATGCGCAGCACGGCGTCCTCAATTCTCTCATCTCCCGTCCAATTTGGGTGTTCCGATGTCGTTCCCGGGTGGATACCAGTCGGTGTTGGGGCAGCACCTGCACGTTCCTCGCGCTCGGCATCGGCAGAGAGCTTAGAACTTGCACGACGATCGACATTATGACTTCTCGATGTCCATGATGGAGGGGTAGAAGATGTACGAATCACTTGAACTGACATTGAGATACGAATGGGATAAGGCAATTTGGTACACAAGCCCTTGGAGCTCATGCCGGTGAATGATAAACTTACATCGGAACACGAACAGCCTAAGGTAGCTCGGGAATTGCGGGCCGTGAGCCACATTCTCGTTCAGTCCAGTCCACTGCTACAGTAATAGCAGTACTGTACACGCTGCCGTCGCTGTCACGCTCAGTCTGGGCCATAAAGTTGATTTCTCACCCGTAACTGTACGCGAGCGACATGGGGGCCTTCAAGCAAATCTTCAAACTTCAAGTTCAAGTTGTCCGGTTTAAAAACTCCGAGTGACAGACCTTCTAAACCTCATCGGTCTCACATCTTGTCTGACGATTACCTGGCCCGTGGGCTCTGATGGTTGGATTTCGATCTTGTCTAGTTCGAAGGGTGCGTGGAATGCGGATCCTGGGAGACTCAGGTAGTAGTAGAATCTCGTAACGCCGCGATAAAAATTATGATTTATCCATGTTGTAGAATATCTTTGGTCGCTCAAAGAATGGCACGCGGCTTTGCCACTCTTTATTTCCTCAATGCCAAATCCATGTCCGTCGAACACCGGCCTATTGTGCGCGTCCGGCTTCACGGCTGAGTCCAGCCTTTTACTCAGGGCCGACGGGCCTACTAGAAATCAACGGTGAGCGGGCTGATATATATACCTCGTCTCACCGTCGTACTGCTTTCTCCATCGGATATACACTTCGCACTTCGCACTTTGAACTCTCAAACTCTCAACTCTGCAATCTACAATGTTCCACGTCGTCTTCTCCCTCACGTCAAGGTTTCTGTACCTCCGAAACGTATTGCAACGATTTTCCCGTGGAATTCTTGCGCTCAGGAGCCTTGGCACCATCTCCCATCTCATTCCCGCCCTTTCCCCTCCTCCACCCGTCCCGCTTCTGGGTGCTCCTGTTCCCTTTGTAGAGCGTCTAGAAGAGATCATTTCGCCATTCCCCTCCAGGGACCTAATTGTCATTGAACGCCAGTTTCCAGTTTTTGCCAGTGCCTCGCCTTTTCCCATCTATCAGTCGTCTCTTATTGCAGTAACGCCCAGCCAGTTCCCCAAGTTTTTGCCTATTTTCGTCATTCTTGCAGTTATCTCTGGATTCGTCGTCATTCTCCCTGAAATTGCCTACTTTTTTATGAATATTGCCAAGATACCGTCTGCCTTTGCCCATGCGTCAAGAACTATTGTCAAGCCATTCAAATCCAAACCTACTATCAGTTGCCTTCCCGATTGCCTGCCCTCTCAGTTTTCCTCTTGCAAATTGTCCATCTCTCTCATTTCTCTGCTATTTCTATGGACCGGACCGGTGCGCATCCATTCGTCCTTCCGCATCACGGTCGTTCATGATATTAACGACATTTCCAGCCTGCAATTGCGACCTTTTCCACCTTCGTTTGGTTCATGACCATTCTTTTCTCCTACGAGCACGTCTCAAACACGGTACGTTCGTTTCGAAGATACGCAGCAAACGCGTGCTTTAACGTTGGCGCTTTAGGTTGTCGTCATCCTGCAGTGGTGCGGGCTGTTGACTGTGCAGGACAGTCGGACTCCGCCCCTCCTAGATGCTATCTACGAACAGATTACACGTGACGCTGCTGGATACAGCGATCTCGTCCGGTGCAGTGATCTGTCCGATGAGCATGGCAAAGACCAAGTAATTACGGATTATTCCCTCGGTTATTCGCACCTGGCAGCTCAACTCAGTGCCCACGAGCTTGATCTTGCGCGAGAGATTGAGTGTGCTCGTCTCGACTCTCGAAGCTTCCTGCAGGGATCGCCAAGGATGGGAGGAAATCGCTGCTGATTCCAAAGCAAGCTGTGCAGAGGCCGAAATGACCGCATCAAACCTACGCGCAGATCTCGCAGCTGCCGCGGATCGTGTTCGCAACGTTCAAGAGCAGCTGGACCACCAGATAGAGCTCGCGTCTAACAAAGACAACATCATCCAATCGATCACCAAGGAGTCACGGTTGACGCTCACAAGGCTCAGGCTCTCGAAAGACATGATTAAGCGCTCCGATGCCAAAGTGCTAGACGAGCGTTATCGTCGGCTCTGCAAAACGAAGGAGTTATTGGATGAGAAAATCGTGATGCAGGATCGCCACGAAGCTGAGATCCGCCGTCTCACACAAGAAGCTCAGGACGCACATGAGAAACTGGACGCATTACGTGACACAGTCTTGCAGCTTCGTCGTGACAGACAATCCCCCTCGGACCGCGACCACGCACTCCGCTACCAGCCTCCGACGACTTGCCCATATGACACGGGCCAGCCCCCACGTCCCCCAGAATGGGTCCTCGACAACGGTATCCGACCTGTCAACTCCACTATCAATCCCGATTCTTCTTTCCACTCTATGAAACGGCTACCACATTCACATAGCCGGGACCAAGAGGATTCCTCCACCCGCCTGGCTGCTCGTCTGCTCGAGATACCCGGATTTTGTGATCTAGAATCCGAAGTCGCCAAGGAACAGCGGGCGGCACTGGAGGAGTTGATCAAGCGGATGCGCGAAGGAGAACCCAATAGCCCTGAGGATGTGAAGCCCGACAAACGAGACGAGAAGCGCCTGCAAGAAGAGTTGATTGCGACAAAGGAGAAACTCCGCGTGGCGGAAGAAGAGGTTCGTGACCTGCGCCGTGAGCTCGGTCAATCTAGAGTGTCAATTCGCGAGGTGGAGACTCATGTCAGGGCCCTTGAGAATGAGTTGGACGTCTGTCGGGCCGCGCTGCGAGATGCGCAAGATGCACAGCATGCGAGCGAGGTCAAGTTTGTCGAAGCGTCCCGACTCCAACGTCTACACCAAGCTGAGTCGGAATCCTTGATGGCCAGAGCCGAGGCATCGCAGTTCAAGAGTTCTCAAGCCACATTGCTATGCACAGCACTACAGGAGCGTGTAACCGAGTTAGAAGCTAAGGTCAAGGAGTTGAAGAGCGCGCGAAAGGATCAAAGACGCACCAATTCCCGTTCGGGTCGTCCTACAAACACATGTACAGGTATGCACGCACCTGATTTACGATGTCTCGTACGCTTATCCACTACCAGGTGCTGAAGCAATTGCACACGATGAAGGTATCCGAGATGCTGACTCGATATACATGACTGTTTCACCATCCTTGCCTTGTCTTCTTGATTTATCGTTGCCTCCATCGTCATCGCAGTCTAGTATCAGCTCGCTCTATTCAAGCCAAGTACCACCCACTTGCACAGATTCTCATTCGCCTTGTCCTGCAGATATAGGTACGCGCGCACTCCACTTGCATAGTTTTGTACGCTGATGTTTTCGATCTTGTCAGATCTTGATGTCATTACGCCCGGTGCCAATTCATCGTTGAAGAGCCTAGATTTGTCCCGTCTTCTGTCTCCTTCGCTATCAGAGAGCTTCTCGCTTCCACCATTTGTGCTTCCCCGAGGATTCTTGTCAGAAAGAAATGGCCTTGGTTCGGTGGACTGGCCACCCATCGGACCATCGCTACTTTCCGAAGACGGGAATGTTCGGCAAGATGACAACATCGGTGTCACGGTGAGCGGTGTTCCTCCCAGACCTCTATAGATCGACCTGATCACAAGTAAAGGCTGAGGAGAAGGCGAATAACTCGACTCTTCTTAGTCAGAGGTCACTGCTGTCGCCGATCGGGGAATTGGATGAAGAGAGACATACGTCACTTGACAGTTTGACATTCCCATGACGCCACAACGTGACCAAGTCACACTTTCGTCATCTCGAATCTTTGATCTCCCATTGCCCGTCTTCCCTCGGATCACTCTACCGCCATTCTCCCTCCCACCTTCAGATATCCATAAGATGCTGGGACGTCATTTAGCATCGTCTGAAGCCAGAAACGACTGTAGCGCCACAGAAACCGGCAGCGCCGCTCCGGATCCTCCCCTTGCCAAGAACGGAGAGTTCCATTCAACAGGTAATCATAGCAAACGTATTTGGAATCCCCCTTGCTTACGATTATCTCCTGTTAAAGCCTCATCGTCCGACGAGGTATTCTACGGCAGGACTCAATCACTGTCGTGCAGAGCACAGGATGATTATCGGGCAGTGCCTACGCATCATGAGAGTTCGAATCCAGCTGGCCCTGCTGGTGTCACGTCGAGCTGGATTTCATCAAACCCCTCTTCGCCAGTGGTTCACGTTCATCCCCTTCCAGGTGCCTCTTCGACACCGCCTTCCATCTTACCAGTCGATGCCCAGTCAAAAGGTCGGACAATGCAGCTAGATTCTCTCCCTTTGTCGATTCCTGCACACCTTGAAGCTTGTGGCAAGCCCACTGCGGTGCTTGGGTCTAGGCATAAGGGCATCGACTCGGTGGCTGGCACTTTGTCTAGTCGGACTGCATTGGGATCTCGTACTTCTGCCGATCAGCGTACCTCAATGCGGGCTCCTCGTCGTCTAAGAGATCCTCCGCCCCGATCAAGCAACGTCATTAGCACTCGGTCGGACACCACGTCTCTTAGCAGTGGCCTACCGCTTCCCCAAATTTCCAATCTTCCTGATGTGTCATTGACTCGCAAGGACGCAAAGACGCAGACCGTTAAGCGTGTCCCCAAGTGGACGCAGCGACCACTGCCATCACGTTTAGTCCCAGAATTGCTGGACCAAGCCTCTATCCAATCGGACGGAACGTCTCTCGTTGAAGATGATCCTCCGGGTGCATCCGGAAAGGCACGGAAGGGCCACCGCCACATCGACTATCGCGTTTCCTCGCGTCCGCGTAATACATCAAATCCTGACTGTTGCCTCCCTGGGGACTCTCAGGCTGGTAAGCGCGTATGACTTGGGTTCATTGCCAATTTCACTGACTTTAGTCTTGGTAGTCTCTACTTTGGGGAACGTTGATCTGGAGTGGCAGGACCCCGACTTTAAGGACTTTGTATTCTCTATACCGCCAGACTGCCCAACCAGCACGCCTGTGGCATCTATGAAGCGGGCTTCCAGGAAGAGCTCCGCGACCAGAGGAAAGGCGGCTTTGGCAGGTGTCGGCCTCTCGCTAGGGACAACGAGAGCAATTAAAGCGACGAAACATTAAGAGACACTTGCGGGAGGAGGGCGGAGGAAATTTCAATATTATACGGATGTTTTGAAAGTGCTACCTTTATCCTACATACACGCTATTTAGTTCGAGATCTATTAGCCTCTATCCCATATAATGATATCATGGTGTTAGTAAGAGGAGCTGTGATCACCAGCACCGGTATGCTATGTACCCTAGTTACAGTGGCTGCGTCGGACATCTCAAGACCGTCGCGTGTTTCACTCTCCGAGTCGCCGTCTCGTTTTCATCTCTATACCTCTGCTGAAAATTCTCATTATCCTTGATAATTCATACCAAACCCCTTCAATGTCCGGAAATACTCGAGAAGGTGCTGAGCTAGGAGGCCTACCCGGGATTGGGATTGGGATTGGGATCGGCACAGGTGTCGTCGCCCGCTCATCTCATCCTTGTGTTGAACTCAGGTTTTTTTTCTTTTCTTCGCACAGACGGCCGCAGTTTTCCGCCTCAGGCAGCACCGAATCAGACATCACAGGGAGAGTCGAGCTTTGGCGATAGCTCAGCGCTCTTGTTTTACATGTATCTGAAGATGGCAGAGGAAGAAGACAAGAAGATGACTGAGCGCTGGGAAGCAGATGCCGATGGAATTCTCATCTTCGTGAGCACTACTGTAGTACTTTCCATATCCCTGCGTGCATTGACCGCGCTTTTTCAAGACTGGTCTGTTCTCTGCCGCTGTAGCTGCGTTGGCCGCGGTATCTGTCCAGGATCTCAGGCCGAATTCGCAGGACACCTCCGCATTCTATCTCGGAAATATATACCAGGTTCTCGCAGATCCCAATACACCATCTACTACACCACCCACTCTGGTTAAACCACCGGCCTTCTCTCCTCCGAGTTACGCCATTTTGGTCAACTCTTTTTGGTTTTTGAGCTTGGTCGTCAGCCTTACCTGTGCCCTCCTGGCGACATTACTGAAGCAGTGGGCCCGCCGGTATGTCAGTATGACACAGCCGCCACGGTACAGTCCACACAAGCGAGCGCGGATCCGTGCCTTCTGTGCGGATGGTGTTGATAAGTTGCACCTTCCCTGGGCAGTTGGAGCGTTGCCCGCCATGCTACATCTTTCCCTCTTCCTCTTTTTCGCCGGCCTTCTCATTTTTTTATCCAACATCAACCACACTGTCTTCAATGCCACGGCTTGGTGGATTGGACTTGCCGTAGCGGTATATATAAGCATCACCGTCATGCCACTTTTCCGACATGACAGCCCGTACTATGCGCCACTTTCTACTTCGGTCTGGTCCATTTACCATGGCATAGCATATCTGGCCCTCCAAACTCGCTGGCTGATCCAGTATCGTGCTGTTCGTATTCTTGACGATTCAGCGTCCACACGCCTGTTTCTCCTGAAGGACCATTATCTCGAACGTTTTCTAGGAGGCATAAGGAAGGCGGTCGAAAATACTGCCTGGAAACTGTCAGCGGAGATCGACAGTCGTGTCTTGGAGTGGACATTTGACGCTCTAGATGAAGATCGTGAATTCGAACGGTTTTTTGAGGGCATTCCTGGCCTCTATGCCTCCAGAGTGGTCAAAGATCCACAACAAGCTCTGGTGGCCAAGTTGGGGCTAACAAAAATATCATCTATTTTGATAAAACTCTTGGATCGTACCCATTCTTCCAATTTGGCATCCGAATCAGCCAAGCAAAGGCAGCTCGTCATCTGCGTCAAGGCAGCCCGTGCGATGCGCCTTCCTCATGCAATCCCACGGATCCTCCAAACCATTTTCCTCCTGCCCTGGAATTGGGTCCTTCAGTCCGTCGAAATGGGACATTCTCTGAAAAACATGAGCAATGACATGGATGTGGAGATAGCCCTGTTTGCACGAGCCATTGTTGCCGGTATTGTTGCAGGTGTTCGGGAACGCGATAGCCGGTGGTTTACGCTCGCTTCGGGTCAGCTTGGCGTGCCGGATCGTGTGCTCCGTGCCTACCTAGCACATGGCGATAGCGTGTTACTTGCCAACTTGATCCACATCACTCGCCACATCTTTTGCTCTCTCTTTGGAATTAGTCGGGAACTGGCCCACGCCTCATCCATTATTCTGCAATCACTTTCCAATTTTGACGTTCAAGGCACACTCCCTGAACTCCAGCACGACTTCTGTGCTTTGTGGAATGAGATTGCCCAAGAAGCACGGGGCAGCGGGCGTTACACGGCACCTGTTCATATCCTTCGGCACACCCGTCATATTTACATCGCTCTACATCAAGGTACTGATGCGGCCCCGACTGCATTTTCCGCAGCCACTGAGGTTCTCGACAACTCCCTCTACGAGGGATCATCGTATCCTTTGTGCAGCATCCCGGGTCACCATTGCTCGAACCTAATCCCTCCCGTCCGTGAGGTAGTAGATGGAATAGCCATCCCTTCCACTGTTCCCCATCATGACACCACCCTTACCACTGTTGTACCATCTGACTTTCCTTCTTTTCCCATACCTGATCCATATCGTGGCAACCCACGACACACAGACAAGTCCTTACCTGGTGATGGACTCGATGCACGGCAAGGGTTTGTCCCGGTCGCTACATCGTCTCACTCTGACCCGGAATCTCTCGATCGCGACTGCCTTCCTGTGACGCCATTTGATGCGGCTGCTGCTAATTAACGAAAGGCATTGACGGTGTTTTGTCCTCAACGAACTCTATTCCCCTGTCTGTTCTCAGTGACGGCATTGCTTCACAACAACCCGAGGGAACACCGGTCACGCTTCTTCTTCTAACCAACTCCCCATCTGTACCTATTCCTATGCCGCCGCTTCTCGTGGACCCGCATTCGTCCTCGGACTCTGCTGAGATCGACGCTGCCCTTCTCCCCCATGGTCATGTGTTTCTATCCTCGGCCGCGACACCTGCCTCGTCTGTTCTTCTGTGGGCATCCCAAGTTCCGACCCCTATTACTCCTAGAAGAAGCGTCGTGTTGACTATTCCCAGGACCTTGGCGTTTCCGAGCCCTAAGATGGATCTCAGCCATCACGTCCGTCAGCCCCTAATATAGCCGCAGCGACACCGCCACCTGCCTGCAAATCTTGACTCGTTGGAGAAACAGTAACCTTTGTCCCAACGCACTACTGGTCATTCCGCTGCGGTAACGGCGTCAGAGGGCATACAAAGAGCCGCAATTGAGGCCATTCCTACCGTCTGGTGAGAAACTTGAGAATTTTTTGGCGCCAATTGAAAAGCGCACTATAGACGGCTTTACACAGGACATGTTATTGTTGTCTACACATGCACGATACGACTCGGACTTGTATAATTACACCTGTGTGCAACACGGACTCAGCGTAGCGACTAAAATTCCCACGCATTTCATGTCCACGTGGCTCTAGCTGGGGAAGGCCGTGGCCGTGTCAACAGTGACTGCGTGCGCTGTATCTTGCTTCTAAGAACCTTTACCACCGTTATTCTGCCACGTTTTCTCGTTTTCCGAGCTTCGTTCTCCATCTCCACTGGTGCAACACTCAAAGCCTCCGATTGACCGATTTGATTGACCATATTCGTGAGCAACATGCAGTCATTCACTGGCACTGAGCGAGTCACACCCACAATCGAACATGCTGACTGCTGCCTCTGCGCTGGGCTGTACTATAATGTCCCTCCCAACCGCGAGTATGGCACCGACCCCGGGCCGTTTTTCCCGATTCAGCAAGCCCGAATACACCGCCCAGTCCAGTCCTCCATCCATCATCATAGCCACACGTTTACGCACATCATCATAGCCATACGTCTGCACAATATGTGGTGGAGCCAGCGCATTTTTGAGCTTCCGAGCAGGCTGCGGCTAGATCAGACTACTAAAGAGCTGGTTAGATCTGGACTCAGTGATGACTCGAGTTGCCAAGCTGTGTCATTCCAAACTCCCGGTGGTCATGCGCCAAGTTCGTTCCGAGTCCGAGTCACCTCATATCCCATGCTGTGCCAGTTTTACAGAGACCATCATACAGTAAATGTTGATGCGTGTCAATAATCTCTTCTCTTCTCCCCCTCCGCTTTCCGATTTAAACCAAGTTTGACGGATAGCCAACCTCCTCCAATCCAACAAAGTTCTCTTTGATGCTGCGCATGCTCACGAAGCGGTAAAAGATCGCAATGCTACCAGCCTTATCGTTTGTTCCGCTTGCCCTGCCACCGCCAAATGGTTGCTGGCCAACAGCCGCCCCTGTGCACTTTTCGTTGTAGTACACATTGCCAGCCGCGTGACGAAGCTTGTTGGTTGCTTGGATCAGAGCTTGGCGTTCCGAGGCGAAGCTAGAATATACTAGGGGATAAGCTGTCTGTGGTGCACAATGGGGGAGGACAAAGCGCTTGGCACGCACATGGCACCGGTGAGGGCATACTCCGATGTTGTATTGATGTAGTCAAGTGTTTGGTCAAAATCAGCATCGTCATACACGTAGACCTGATCAGCCCCACTGTGGCATCAGTATATGATTTAACCGGTGTCAGTAAACACATCTCACCGTTAAAACCGGACCAAAGATCTCCTCTCTCATAGTAATAAATTTAGGGTCCTTCGTAAAGATGACAGTTGGTTGCACGAAGTAACCCTTCGAGTCATCGGCTGAAGACAGGATCAGACCAAAGAATATATAGGATCACAAGGGTATCACCGTGACGCACCGCTTCCACCGATCAAAATCTCACCACCGGCTTCTTTTGCTTTCTGAATGTATCCGGTAATTTTATCAAATGCAGGCTTGCCGCTGAAGATAAAGTTAACAGGAACGAACAACCCTGACTAAGCCAGCGTACATCACAGGCCCCACGAAATTACCAAGGTCTTGCGCAGGCCCAACCCTGATTTTCGCAATTTCCTCAAGGAACTGGTCCTTAAATCCACCCTTCCAGACCGAGGCCGACACATAAAGCCGTGAGAGAGCAGAACACTTTTGGCCTTGATATTCGAAGGCGGCGCGGACAGACTGCATCACCGCATTTCTGATTTCTGCGGACTTGTGGATCACATGGAAATTCTTCCCGCCTATAGACGCATAGTTTTGAACAGAACCATCAGCCGTTCCCCCTTGAATTAGTGACACTGGAAAAAATTCCACGCACCAGTCTCGCCAACAATGCGTGGATAATTCCTATACTTATCGATATTTGCGGCTATGTCCTTCCATAGCTTCTTGAATACGAACGTGCTCCCTGTGAAGTGCAACCCAGCAAATTCCCGATGTGCAATCGCCTGTGCGACAACTTCCGGTGGCGGGCCCGGCACGAACTGGATGACCCCCGGAGGCACGCCAGCTTCGGTAAGAATTTGGTGTACAATATAATTCGAGTATGTCGCTGCGGGCGAGGGCTTCCAGAGGACAACATTACCGACGAGAGCGGGTGCTATCAGTGGTAGTGAGCAGGACGAAAGGGAAAAGATCGGCGATACGGACTGCCAGGGAGATTTCCACCAATAGCAGTGAAGTTGAATGGTGAAACTGCGAGGACGAAGCCCTCGAGGGGGCGATACTCAACACGGCTAGCGTGGAATTCGGGATCAGCACCCGCGCATATACACGAAGCACAGGGAAAGAGTGCGCACTTCCACGAACCCCCGGAGTTCTTCGGCGGTTGCTGAGAGTAAAGTTCTTCGACATACTTCACACCAAAGCGGAAAAAGTCCGCGAGCTGAAAAGTGAAAGCAAAGATGCAATCCGAGTCGGCCGGCCGTCTCTCGCCGCTCAACGAATGACAATCATGATGCTGACCTCGGCCGCGGCATCGATCTCTGCCTGCCAGGCGTTCTTCCCCTGTCCCAAAATGGTAGCAGCCATCAGCTTGTACCGGTACTTTTTGCTAACGAGGTCCGCAGCCTTGAGAAAGTTGGCCGCGCGATCGCCCCACGGCATAGCCTCCCACCCGGCCTTCGCAGCCAGGGCGCCGTCGATTGCTCGTGGAACAGTTGAACCATCTG